>Ga0169931_10002168_pt1 | contig 32113 bp, 34 predicted proteins | sample Kivu_15m_20L_FD_129675 | JGI IMG/M metagenome (GOLD analysis project Ga0169931, IMG submission 129675) | Freshwater microbial communities from Lake Kivu, Western Province, Rwanda to study Microbial Dark Matter (Phase II) - Kivu_15m_20L... | ecosystem: Environmental > Aquatic > Freshwater > Lake...
CCCGGACCCCAGCTGGCACGCCAGCCGGGACGCCAGCACGGACGCCAGCCGGGACGCCACCCGGGACGCCAGCCGGGACGCCAGCCGGGACGCCAACCGGGGCGCCAACCGGGGCGCCAACCGGGGCGCCAGCCGGGACGCCAGCCGGGACGCCAGCCGGGACGCCAGCGGGGACGCCATCCGGGACGCCATCCGGGACGCCATCCGGGACGCCATCCGGGACGCCATCCGGGACGCCATCCGGGACGTCAGGTGAGCGTCGGGTGGCCCGTAAGGCGGGGCGTCGTCCAGGCGCTTCGTGCGTGCGCGTCTGGCCGGTGCGTCAGGAGCGTTCGTCGAGTCGGCGCGGTGGCGCATGGTCATCGGGCGAAACCGGCGCGCGGTGTGCTCTTCGCTCGGTGGGTAAAGCAGAGGTGCGGCGCGTTCCAGGCGGCGGCGCAGCAGCGCTGCAGCGAGTTCGCGTGGGGCGCAGGGTCGTGCGGTGGGACGTGCGCGCGCGCACGTCGGTTCGAGTCGACCGGTCTTGCTGCGTTCGCGCGGGCCGGGGGTGCCTCGTCGTGGCCGCGGCGTTACGGGGGCGGCCGTAGGTGTTTCACGTGAAACCCAGTCAGGTTTCCAAGGGGACGAGCAGGCCGCTGGAAGCCCGCACGGTCGAGGCCGTCGGGGCGGGCGAGTGACATCGCCACCCCTTCAGTGGTTTCACGTGAAACCACCGGGCGCCTGCAGCGCCCGGCGCGGTCGTTGAGTGCTTCATCAACCAGCGACGTGTCCGAGCTTCGCATCCGGTCCCGCCTCTGATCGGGTGGGGTCGCCCGCGTATGCCCCGGGCGCCGGGGCTCGACGTCACCCGCCCTCGCCCGACGCCGCCGCCCTCCGTCCCGGGGTCGCCACCTACGAATCGGCAGCACCGATCCCGCGCAGGACGGCGTTCTGTCGCTCGCGCACGGAGCAATCGGCCTAGGTCTCCCGCATCGGGCGGGTGGCGCCACGCCGAACACCGCCTATAATTCGCGTCCCTCGTCCGCCCCGTTCCGGGTCGACATGGACTTCCCCGAAACCTTCGACGTGATCGTGGTGGGTGGCGGCCACGCCGGCACCGAGGCTGCGCTGGTCGCCGCCCGGATGGGCGTGCGCACGCTGCTGCTCACCCACAACCTCGAAACCCTCGGGCAGATGTCCTGCAATCCATCGATCGGCGGCATCGGCAAGGGGCATCTGGTCAAGGAAGTGGATGCGCTCGGTGGCGCGATGGCCGAAGCCACCGATGAAGCGGGCATCCAGTTCCGGATCCTCAACTCCAGCAAAGGCCCGGCGGTACGGGCTACCCGCGCTCAGGCGGACCGGGTGCTGTACCGCCGCGCGATCCGAACGCGGCTCGAGCGCCAGCCCAATCTCTGGCTGTTCCAGCAGCCGGTCGACGACCTGATGCTCGACGGGGACCGGGTCGTCGGCGCGGTCACCCAGCTCGGCCTTCGTTTCCGCGCGCGAACGGTCGTGGTCACCGCCGGTACCTTCCTCAACGGGTTGATCCACGTCGGCCTCGCGAATTACTCGGCGGGCCGCGCCGGCGACCCGCCGGCGGTGTCGCTGGGCGCACGCCTGAAGGCGCTGGCGCTTCCGCAGGGCCGCTTGAAGACCGGTACCCCGCCTCGGCTCGACGGCCGCACGATCGACTTCGATCGTCTGGAGCGCCAGCCGGGCGACACGGATCCGGTTCCGGTGTTCTCGTTCCTGGGCACGCCCGACCAGCATCCCGAACAGGTCCCGTGCTGGATCACCCACACCACGGCGCACACGCACGACATCATCCGGGCCGGGCTTGATCGCTCGCCGATGTACACCGGCGTGATCGAAGGCGTCGGCCCGCGCTATTGCCCGTCGATCGAGGACAAGATCCACCGGTTCGCCCACAAGGCGTCCCACCAGATCTTTCTCGAGCCCGAGGGGCTGACCACCCACGAGGTCTATCCGAACGGGATCTCCACCAGCCTGCCGTTCGACGTGCAGATCGCCCTGGTCCGATCGATGGCGGGGCTGGAGCGCGCGCACATCCTGCGCCCGGGCTACGCGATCGAGTACGACTACTACGACCCGCGGGCGCTGCGTTCGTCGCTCGAGACGCGTGCGATCGGCGGCCTGTTCTTCGCCGGCCAGATCAACGGAACCACCGGGTACGAGGAGGCCGCCGCCCAGGGCCTGCTGGCGGGCATCAACGCCGCGCTGCAGGTGCTCGATCGTGAATCGTGGTGCCCGGCCCGGCACGATGCGTATCTCGGCGTGCTGGTCGACGACCTGATCACCCGCGGGGTCAGCGAGCCGTACCGCATGTTCACCAGCCGCGCGGAGTACCGGCTGAGCCTGCGCGAGGACAACGCCGATCTGAGGCTCACCGAGGTCGGTCGGCGACTTGGATGCGTCGACGACGCCCGCTGGTCGGCGTTCTGCCGCAAGCGCGATGCGATCGACGCGGAGCTCGAGCGGCTGCGTTCCACGTGGGTGAACCCGAAGGTCCTGGACGCGGCCCGCGCGACCTCCCTGCTGGGTGCGCCGATCGAACGGGAGTACACGCTGGCGGACCTGGTCAAGCGCCCGGACGTCCGCTACGCCGCGGTGGTGGAGGCCATCGGCGTCGCCCCGTCGCTGGAGCCCGCCGTGGCCGAGCAGGTCGAGATCCAGCTCAAGTACGCGGGCTACATCGCCCGCCAGCAGTGGGAGGTGCAGCGCCACGAGCACCAGGAGCACCAGCCGATCCCGGACGGTCTCGACTACGCGGCGGTACCCGGCCTGTCGGCCGAGGTGCGCCAGCGGTTGTCCCAGCATCGACCGCAGACCGTAGGTCAGGCATCGCGCCTGCAGGGGATCACCCCGGCGGCGATCTCGTTGCTGCTGGTGCATCTGAAGCGCCGTCGCGCCGAGGCCGCCCGTGACGTCGCCTGAGCGCGGGCGACCCGGACGCGCCGACGACCTGCCGCAGGCCGCCCGAGCCGACCTTCCGGGAACGCTCGCCCGCGGCGCCGAGGCCCTGGGCCTGGTGCTGTCCGAGGCGGCCGCGCGCCGGCTGCTCGCCTACGTCGCACTGCTCGGGAAGTGGGGCGCGGTCTACAACCTCACCGCGATCCGGGACCCGGCCCGCATCCTGGTCGAGCACGTGCTCGATGCGCTGGCGATCGTACCGGTGCTGCGCCGCCACGTGGACCTGGACGCCGCGTCGGTCGCCGACGTGGGCTCGGGCGCCGGGCTCCCCGGACTGCCGCTGGCGATCGTCCACCCGACCTCACGCGTGCTGTCGATCGAGCCGGTCGGCAAGAAGATCGCCTTTCAGCGCCAGGCCTGCGCAGAGCTAGCGCTCACAAACGTCGAACTCCACACCGGCCGTGCCGAGGACGTGCGGCGCCCGACCGACCTGGTGCTGTGCCGGGCGTTCGCGTCGCTCGCCGCGTTCGTCCGCGCGTCCGCCGGCCTGCAGGGGCGGGGCACGCTGCTGGCCGCGATGAAGGGCCGCCGCACCGAAGTCGAGGACGAGGTTGCCGCGCTGCCCCGGTCGATCGCGGTCGAGGTGGTGCCGGTGTCGGTACCGTTCCTGGACGCGCACCGACACCTGGTGCTGATGCGCGTCGTCTCGCCCGCCTGATCCCGCCCCCGCTGGAGCCGATCGTGGCCAAGATCTTCGTCGTCGCGAACCAGAAGGGGGGCGTGGGCAAGACCACCACGGCGGTCAACCTGTCGGCCGCGCTGGCCGCGCAGGGCCAGCGCGTGCTGCTGGTCGATCTCGACCCGCAGGGCAACGCCACGATGGGCAGCGGCGTCGACAAGCGGTCGCTGCAGCGCAGCGTCTACCAGGTGCTGATCGGGCTGTCGGACGTCCAGGAGGCGAGCGTGCGCGCCGAGGCGGGTGGCTATCAGCTGCTGCCCTCGAACCGCGAGCTCGCGGGCGCGGAGATCGAGCTGGTCGACTTCGACGAGCGGGAGAACCGGCTGAAGGACGCGCTGGCCGCGGTCGACGATCAGTATGACTTCATCGTGATCGACGCCCCGCCCGCGCTGTCGCTGCTCACACTGAACGGGCTGTGCGCCGCGCACGGCGTGGTCATACCGATGCAGTGCGAGTACTACGCGCTCGAAGGCTTGTCCGACCTGGTGGCCACGATCAAGCGTGTGCACGCCAACCTGAACACCAACCTCAAGGTGATCGGCCTGCTGCGGGTGATGTTCGATCCGCGGATGACGCTGTCGCAGCAGGTCTCCGAGCAGCTCGAGCGCCACTTCGGCGACAAGGTGTTCCGCACCGTGATCCCGCGCAACATCCGGCTCGCCGAGGCACCGAGCCACGGTCAGCCGGGCGTCGTCTTCGACCCCGCCTCCAAGGGCGCGCGGGCCTACGTGGACTTCGGTGCCGAGATGATCGAACGCACCCGCACGCTGTGAGCGCCTCCATGAACCCACGCAAGACCAAGGGCCTGGGCCGCGGGCTCGACTCGCTGCTCGGCGAGGACCGTCCGGCGCCGGCGCCGCCCGCGGCCGACGCTGCGGCTCCGACGACGCTGCCGCGCGCACGCCTGCAGCCCGGCCGCTACCAGCCGCGCACCCGGATGGACGAGGCGTCGCTGCACGAGCTCGCCGCGTCGATCCGCCGGCACGGTCTGATGCAGCCGATCGTGGTGCGGCCGCTGCCCGAGGGCCGCTACGAGATCGTGGCCGGCGAGCGGCGTTTCCGCGCCGCCGCGCTCGCGGGGCTCGACGAGCTGCCGGTGGTGGTCCGCGACGTGCCGGACGAGAGCGCGCTCGCGCTCGCCCTGATCGAGAACATCCAGCGCGAGGACCTGAACCCGCTCGAGGAAGCCCAGGCGATTCGGCGGCTGCTCGACGAGTTCGGCTACACCCATGAGCAGGCGGCCGAGGCGATCGGCCGCTCCCGCAGCGCGACCTCCAACCTGCTTCGGCTGCTGAACCTCGCCTCGCCGGTGCAGACCATGCTGCTCGCCGGCGACCTGGAGATGGGTCATGCGCGCGCGCTGCTGCCGCTGGATGCGGGCACGCAGATCCTCGCGGCGAACCGCGTGATCGAGAAGCGCCTGTCGGTACGGGAGACCGAGGCGATGGTTGCCGGGCAGGCCGCGCAGGCCGCCATGCCGGCTGCCCGGCGGCGGCCCGGGCGCGACGACGACCCCGACCTGGTGCGGCTGCGTGAACGGATCGCCGAGCACCTGCAGGCGCCGGTCGAGCTGGTGGCCGACGCACGAGGGCGCGGCCGTCTGGTGATCCGGTTCGACTCGGTCGAGCAGTTCGAAGGGCTGCGGGCGTCGCTCGGTCTCACGGCCGACCGGATCGGCGACTGAGACGCCTGCGGCGCCGGTCTCGCGTTCCGATTCGACCGAGGCGAGCGCCCCGTGCCGGGCGCGCCGCTCAGATCCCGGTGGACTTGCGCAGGAAGTCCGAGCGGTCGATCGACTTGACCGCTAGGTCCCGAACGTCGCCGTTCTTGATCACCTTGAGCGTGACCACCGCGCCCGCCGGGCCGGAGCTCCAGACCTTGCGGTAGAACTCGGCCTGGTCGGCGACCTTCTCGCCGCCGACCCCCACGACGATGTCGCCGGGCGCGAGGCCGGCCGCGTCCGCCGGCCCGTTGCGGGCGACCCGCACCACCATCAGGTTGCCGCGCACGATCTCGGTGGTCACGCCCAGCCAGGGCGCAACGCCCGCGGTACGGCGGCCGTTCGACAGCAGGTCGGCGAGGATTGGCTTGAGCAGGTTCACCGGCACCCACAGGTTGCCGGGCACGCCCTGCTGGCTGCTGGCCGCATCGTTGACGATCAGCGACCCGACCGCGATCAGGCTGCCATCCTGGCCGATCAGTGCCGCGCCGCTCCAGTTGTTGACCGGCGGGAACGTGTAGATCGGGCTCTCCAGCAGGTACTCCCAGCCGGCCGTGAACGGCTTGCGCGACAGAACGAAGATCTCGGTCGCCTCCGGCTCGCCCTGGCCGAGCGTGAGCACCCGCTGCCGTTCGCGGATGCGGTCGGAGTCGCCCAGGGGCATGGGGCGGCCGTCCAGCGGCACCACGGTCCGCACCAGGCCGAAGCCGGTGGCATGGTCGTAGCCGGCCACCGTGGCCGGGATCCGCTTGCCGCTCGCGGAGGTGACCATCACCGCGTCGGCCTCGAGCGTCAGGTAGCCGATGGTGAGCACCGTGCGCTCGTCCAGGATGATCCCGGTCCCGACCCGATCGGCGCCGAGGCTCTGCGCGCTGCTCGCGTCCGACGGCACCTTGGTGTCGAGCCGTACGATCGAGGTGTTGAACCGGGTGAGGTCGCCCATCGTCCCCGACGGCCGGGGCAGCGACTGCGTCGGGTGCATCGCCGGCGGCGCGGTCTGCGCGGCCGAAGCACCGGCGGCGAGCACGCCCGCGGCGATCAGCACCGACGCGGTGCAGTGCCGCAACCGGCGCGAACCGCCCCGCGGGGCACCGGACAGGGACGGAGCGGCCTGACCGACAACGAAAGCGCAAGTGCGCATCGACGACCTCCACTGCATTCGACCGATTGTCGCGGCGAGCCTCCGGGGAACGCAAGCCGCAGCTGCGAGGCTGCCGCGTCACGCCGCCGTCACGGCCCGCCCAGGCGGATCGATGGCCGTCGCGCCCGACGAGCGGTCCGCGCTGTCGCACGGCGTCGACATGCAATCCCCATGCCCGGCGCGCTCGCGAGGCCGCCTCGCATCGGTATGACGATTCGGGCGGCCAGCTGCGATGGCGGGCAATCGCGATGTTGCGATGCACCACTCTGGTCGTACTGTTTTTGACCGGAGGCCCGCGAGCCTCTATACTCTTCAGTCTTTGCCTGCCGCACGTCCGGTCGCGAACCAGGGTCTGATGTTCATCGCGGTCGGTCTGCAGGTCGCCACGGTCGCCGTCCTGGCTCTCGCAGCCGGGTTGGGTTTCGGCTGGACGAGCGCGAAGTTCCTCGTGCTCGGCGGCGCGGCGGCGATCGTCCCGAACGCCTTGTTCGCGTTGCGACTGGCGGCTCAACGCGGGAAGTCCGCCGAGTCCTACCCGGCGGTCTTCTTCGTCGGCGAGTTCGCCAAGATCGGCCTGACCGCCCTGCTCGTTGCATGGGTGGCGCGGTCGATGCAGCCGGTGAGCTGGCTGCCGCTGCTGGTCGGGCTGATCGCCGCACTGCAGGCTCCGCTGTTCGCGCTGCTGTTCGTGCGCGACGTGGAGCCGGGCGTCGCGTACGGCGCCGCCTCGGGCGGACCGGACGCGACGTCGGCGGGCGAGGGACGATGACACCGAGCTGAGCGACACACACCACGCCATGGCCGACGCCTCTCACGCCCCGACCGCTTCCGAATACATCGTCCACCACCTGACGCACCTGAACACCACGGGCAAGGCCCAGGCGCAGGTCGTCGACTTCTCCATCGTCAACCTCGACACGGTCTTCTGGGCCGTGGCCATGGGGCTGCTCACCGCGTGGCTGATGCGGCGCGCCGCCAAGGCGGTGCACCCGGGCGTGCCCAACCGGTTCGTCGGCGCGATCGAGTCGCTGGTGGAGTTCGTCCACGAGCAGGCGCGCTCGATCGTGAAGGGCGACCTCAGCTACATCGCGCCCCTCGCGCTGGTCTCGTTCGTGTGGATCTTCTTCATGAACGCGATGGACCTGATCCCGGTCGATCTGCTGCCGGAGCTCGGGCTGCTGCTGGGCATCGAGTACCAGCGCGTGGTGGCCACCGCCGACCTGAACGCAACGCTCGCGATGTCGATCGTCGTGCTGTGCTCGTCGATCTACTACGGGATCAAGATCAAGGGCGGCGGCGGCTTCGTCCACGAGCTGTTCTCCGCACCGTTCGGCAGCGGCATCCTGCTCGCGCCGTTCAACTTCCTGCTGCAGCTGATCGAGTACGCGGCCAAGACCGTGTCGCTCGGCATGCGGCTGTTCGGCAACATGTTCGCCGGCGAGCTGGTCTTCATGCTGATCGCGCTGCTCGGCGGCACCGCCACCTGGTGGCTGATGGGGCTGCACTTCTTCGCCGGCCTGGGCTGGGCGATCTTCCACATCCTGATCATCACGCTGCAGGCGTTCATCTTCATGATGCTGACGCTGGTCTACATCGGCCAGGCCCACGAGCACCACTGAGCCCGCTTCGTTCCCGAAGACCCACCACCCACCGTTCCCGAAGACCTCGTGTCCAAAAAGGAGTCGTCATGACCAACGTCGCTTTCGTCGCCATCGCCGCCGGCCTGATCATCGGGCTGGGTGCCCTGGGTGCCTGCATCGGCATCGGCATGATGGGCGGCAAGTACATCGAGGGCGCGGCCCGTCAGCCCGAGCTGATGGACAAGCTGCAGACCAAGATGTTCCTGCTCGCCGGCCTGATCGACGCGGCGTTCCTGATCGGCGTGGGCATCGCGATGATGTTCGCGTTCGCCAACCCGTTCGCCGGCTGATCCGAATCGCGCCACCGTACCGCGTGTCGGGGCCGCGCGTGGTCGTGAAGGCCCTGGAACCCTACCGAGGAAACCCGTCGTGAACATCAACGCGACGCTGTTCGTCCAGATCGTCGTGTTCCTGGCGCTCTGGTGGTTCACCGCCAAGTACGTCTGGCCGCCGATCGTCAAGGCGCTCGACGAGCGCAGCAAGCGGATCGCCGACGGTCTCGCCGCCGCCGACAAGGCCAAGTCCGACCTCGCCGCCGCCGAGAAGCGGGTCGAGGCCGAGATCAAGGCCGCGCGTGCGAACGCCGCCGAGGTCCGGGCCAGCGGCGAGAAGCAGGCCGCCCACCTGGTCGAGGAGGCTCGCGCCGAGGCCGCGCGCATCGTCGCCGAGGCCCGCAAGGCCGCCGAAGCCGAAGCCGCGCTCGCCGCGCAGCGCGCGAAGGATGCGCTGCGCGAGCAGGTCGCGACGCTGGCGGTGGCCGGCGCCGAGCGCATCCTGCGCCGCGAGATCGATGCGCAGCGCCACGCCGAGCTCCTCACCGGCCTGAAGGCCGAGCTGCGCTGAGGGCGCGCGCGCATGGCTGAGAACCTCACCCTCGCCCGGCCGTACGCCGAGGCCGCCTTCAAGCTCGCGCTCGAGTCGGGCACGCTGCCCCGGTGGTCGGACGCGCTCGCGCGCCTCGCCGCGGTCATGCGCACCGAGGTCGCGCGCGAGCTCGCCGGCAATCCACGGCTCACCAACGACCAGATCGCAGGGCTGATCGGCGACGCCTCGGGCGTGCTCGACGGGCAGCAGCGCAACTTCGTGCGCGTGCTCGCGGCCAACGAGCGGCTCGGCGTGCTGCCGGAGATCGTCGAGGTCTTCGAGGCGCAGCGCAACGCGCACGAGGGCGTGCTCGACGCGCGCATCGCCTCGGCCTATCCGCTGTCGCAGCAGCAGGTCGACGAGGTGGTCGCCACGCTCGAGGCCAAGTACGGCCGCAAGGTCAAGGCCACGGTCAACGTCGACGGCGACCTGATCGGCGGCATAACGATCCGGATCGGAGACGAGGTGATCGACACCTCGGTCCGCGGCAAGCTCGCGCAGCTCGCCGACGCGCTGATGAACTAGGAGAGAACGGCATGCAACTCAACCCGGCCGAAATCAGCGAACTGCTGAAGACCAAGATCAAGAACCTGGACGTCGCGGCCGACACCCGCAACCAGGGGACCGTGGTGTCGGTCACCGACGGCATCTGCCGCATCCACGGGCTGTCCGGGGTGATGCAGGGCGAGATGATCGAGTTCCCCGGCAACACCGTGGGGCTGGCGCTGAACCTGGAGCGCGACTCCGTGGGCGCGGTGGTGCTGGGCGAGTACGCGCACATCTCCGAGGGCGCCACCGTCAAGGCCACCGGCCGGATCCTGTCGGTGCCGGTGGGACCCGAGCTGATCGGCCGCGTGGTGAACTCGCTGGGCGAGCCGATCGACGGCAAGGGCCCGATCGACGCCAAGCTCACCGACGTGATCGAGAAGGTCGCCCCCGGCGTGATCGCGCGCAAGTCGGTGTCGCAGCCGGTGCAGACCGGCCTGAAGGCGATCGACTCGATGGTGCCGATCGGCCGCGGCCAGCGCGAGCTGATCATCGGCGACCGCCAGACCGGCAAGACCGCGGTGGCGGTCGACACGATCATCAACCAGAGGGGCAAGGACCTGATCTGCGTGTACGTCGCGATCGGGCAGAAGGCCTCCACGGTTGCCAACGTCGTGCGCAAGCTCGAGGAGACCGGCGCGCTCGCCTACACGATCGTCGTGGCGGCTACCGCCTCCGAATCCGCCGCGATGCAGTACATCGCCGCGTACTCCGGCTGCACGATGGGCGAGTACTTCCGCGATCGCGGCCAGGACGCGCTGATCATCTACGACGACCTCACCAAGCAGGCCTGGGCCTACCGTCAGGTGTCGCTGCTGCTGCGCCGCCCCCCGGGCCGCGAGGCCTACCCGGGCGACGTCTTCTACCTGCACTCGCGGCTGCTCGAGCGCGCCGCGCGGGTCAACGAGGAGTACGTCGAGAAGTTCACGCACGGCGCGGTCAAGGGCAAGACCGGCTCGCTCACCGCGCTGCCGGTCATCGAGACGCAGGCGGGCGACGTGTCCGCGTTCGTGCCGACCAACGTGATCTCGATCACCGACGGCCAGATCTTCCTGGAGACCGACCTGTTCAACGCCGGCATCCGGCCGGCGATCAACGCGGGCATCTCGGTGTCGCGCGTGGGCGGCGCCGCGCAGACCAAGGTCATCAAGAAGCTGTCCGGCGGCATCCGGACCGACCTCGCGCAGTACCGCGAGCTCGCGGCCTTCGCCCAGTTCGCCTCCGACCTGGACGACGCCACACGGCGCCAGCTCGAACGCGGCCGGCGTACGGTCGAGATCCTGAAGCAGCCGCAGTACCAGCCGCTGCAGGTGTGGCAGCTCGCGCTGTCGCTGTTCGCGGTCACCCGCGGCTATCTGGACGACGTGCCGGTCGAGAAGGTGCTGCCGTTCGAGGGCGCGCTGCAGGCGTACATGAAGGACAAGCATCCGGCCTGGATCGACAGCATCGAGAAAAGCAAGGACCTGTCCAAGGACGACGAGGACACGCTCAAGGCCGCGATCGACGCGTTCAAGAAGACCGGCGCGTACTGAGCACGGCGAGGAACGAGGCTGCCATGGCTGGCTCGCGAGAGATCCGCAACAAGATCAAGAGCGTGCAGAACACGCGCAAGATCACCAAGGCGATGGAGATGGTCGCCGCCTCCAAGATGCGCAAGGCGCAGGACCGGATGCGGCACGCCCGCCCCTACGGCGACAAGGTGCGCAACATCGCCGCGCACCTCGCGAACGCGAACCCGGAGTATCGACACCCGTTCCTCGTGCGGCGCGAAAGCGTCCGCGCAGCCGGCCTGATCCTGGTCACCACCGACAAGGGTCTGTGCGGCGGCCTGAACACCAACGTGCTGCGCCTCGTCACCCAGCGGCTGCGCGAGATCGAGCGGGCCGGCACCCGGGTGCAGGTCACCGCGATCGGCAACAAGGGGCTGGGCTTCATGCAGCGGATCGGGGCGAAGGTCGTGTCGCAGCTCGTGCACCTGGGCGACACCCCGCACCTGGAGAGGCTGATCGGCCCGGTCAAGCTGCAGCTGGACGCGTACTCGAACGGCGAGATCGACGCGGTCTACCTCGCCTACACCCGCTTCATCAACACGATGAAGCAGGAGCCGGTGGTCGAGCAGCTGCTGCCGCTCGATCCGTCCAAGCTCGAGGAGACCTCGCGCGAGTTCTCGTGGGACTACCTGTACGAGCCGGACGCGCAGAGCGTGCTCGATCAGCTGCTGCTGCGCTACGTCGAGACGCTGATCTACCAGGCGGTCGCCGAGAACATGGCCTCCGAGCAGTCGGCGCGGATGGTGGCGATGAAGTCGGCCTCCGACAACGCGAAGAAGGTGATCGAGGACCTCCAGCTCACCTACAACAAGGCGCGCCAGGCGGCGATCACCAAGGAGCTGTCCGAGATCGTCGGCGGCGCGGCGGCGGTCTGAACGCCATGCGCACCCCCGTCGCCCTCCTCGCCCTCGTCCTCGCCGCCGGGCTGGCCGGCTGCGCGTCCACGGTCACCCACAGCCCCGAACCTGCGAGCGCTGCGACCGCTGGCGCGCCGATCGAGCCGCGCGCCGGTCGTCTGGAACTTCGGCTCTCGGGCGAGGCGCAGAAGATGGCCGCCGAGAATCCGGTGTTCAGCGTCGATCAGCTGCGTCAGAACCGCGAGCGCACGCTGCGAGAGCGCGGCGTGCTGGTGGCCGGCCACCCGCAGGTGCTGGAGATCGAGCTGGTGGGGCTGCGCGCGCGCTCGACCGGCGCGGCGGTCTGGGCCGGCGCCTTCGCCGGCACCGACCAGGTCGCCGGCAACGTCGTGCTGCGCGGCGCCGACGGGCGCGCGCTGCGCACCTTCAACGTCGATGCGTCCTACGGCTTCGGCGGGCTCGCCGGAGGCGCCGAGAGCGTGCGGATGAACTGGCTGTACGACCGGTTCTCCACCGACACGGCCGGCGGCCTCGGCGCCCCCGCGAAGTGACCGTCCTGCATCGACACCGACAGAATCCAGATCCACGGAAGGTGAATCCGAAATGAACCATGGCCAGATCGTTCAGTGCATCGGCGCGGTGGTCGACATCCAGTTCCCGCGCGACGCGATGCCCAAGGTCTACGAGGCGCTCGTGCTGCAGGACGCCGGCGATTCGCTCGCCGAGAAGGGGCTCACCTTCGAGGTCCAGCAGCAGCTGGGCGACGGCGTGGTGCGCACGATCGCGCTGGGCTCCTCGGACGGCCTGCGCCGCGGCATGCCGGTGGCGAGCACCGGCAACCCGATCTCGGTGCCGGTGGGCGAGGCCACGCTCGGGCGCATCATGGACGTGCTCGGCCGACCGATCGACGAGGCCGGCCCGATCAAGACCGAGGAGCGCCGCGCGATCCACCAGATCGCGCCGAAGTTCGCCGACCTGTCGCCGTCGGTCGAGCTGCTGCCCACCGGCATCAAGGTGATCGACCTGATCTGCCCGTTCGCCAAGGGCGGCAAGATCGGCCTGTTCGGCGGCGCCGGCGTCGGCAAGACCGTCAACATGATGGAGCTGATCAACAACATCGCGAAGCAGTACAGCGGCTTCTCGGTGTTTGCCGGCGTGGGCGAGCGCACGCGCGAGGGCAACGACTTCTACCACGAGATGGACGAGTCGAAGGTGCTCGACAAGGTGGCGATGGTGTTCGGCCAGATGAACGAGCCGCCGGGCAACCGGCTGCGCGTGGCGCTCACCGGCCTGACCATGGCCGAGCGCTTCCGCGACGAGGGCAAGGACATCCTGTTCTTCGTCGACAACATCTACCGCTACACGCTCGCCGGCACCGAGGTGTCCGCGCTGCTGGGCCGGATGCCCTCCGCGGTGGGCTATCAGCCGACGCTCGCCGAGGAGATGGGCAAGCTGCAGGAGCGGATCACCTCGACCAAGACCGGATCGATCACCTCGATCCAGGCGGTGTACGTGCCTGCGGACGACCTGACCGACCCGAGCCCGGCGACCACCTTCGGCCACCTGGACGCCACCGTGGTGCTGTCGCGAGACATCGCGGCGCTGGGCATCTACCCGGCGGTGGACCCGCTCGACTCCACGTCGCGCCAGGTCGACCCGTACACCATCGGCGAGGAGCACTACGGGATCACCCGCCGAGTGCAGGCCACGCTGCAGCGCTACAAGGAGCTGCGCGACATCATCGCGATCCTGGGCATGGACGAGCTGAGCCCGGACGACAAGCTGGCCGTGGCGCGCGCGCGCAAGATCCAGCGCTTCCTGTCGCAGCCGTTCCACGTGGCCGAGGTGTTCACCGGCTCGCCGGGCAAGTTCGTGCCGCTGAACGAGACGCTGCGCGGCTTCAAGATGATCGTCGACGGCGAGTGCGACGCGCTGCCCGAGCAGGCCTTCTACATGGTCGGCACGATCGACGAGGCGTTCGAGAAGGCGAAGACGCTGAAGTGACCGGAGTCCGAGCATGAACACCATCCACGTCGACGTCGTGAGCGCCGAGGAGTCGATCTTCGACGGCGAGGCCGAGTTCGTCGCGCTGCCCGGGGAGGCCGGCGAGTTGGGCATCTACCCGCAGCACACGCCGCTGATCACGCGCATCAAGCCCGGCGCGGTTCGCATCAAGCTCGCCGGCCGCGCCGACGAGGAGTTCGTCTTCGTCGCCGGCGGCATCCTCGAGGTGCAGCCGGACCGCGTGACCGTGCTCGCCGACACCGCGATCCGCGGCCACGACCTGGACGAGGCCAAGGCCGAGCAGGCGCGCAAGGACGCCGAGGAGGCGCTCGCCAACCGCTCGGCCGACATCGACTACGCGAAGGCGCAGGCCGAGCTCGCGGCCGCGATGGCCCAGATCGCGGCGATCAGGAAGCTGCGCGGAAAGTGACGCGGATCCGGCGCGCCGCGTCGTGACCTAGGGTGGCCCCTGGCTTGCGGGGCCGCAGGGCGCGCAGACCCCTGCCGCCTACGTGATCGCCGCCGGCGATCGCGTACTGGGAGCGCATCGTGCCCAGGCGCGCCGCCAGCCCGCGAGTCTCGCCAAGCTCGCCGGCGCGCTGGTCGTTCTCGAGGCGGGCCGGGCCGCGCCCGCGCTGCTGTCCGACGTCGTGCGCATCGACCGGGCGGCCGCGGTGGCCGGCGGCACGCGCCTGGGACTGAACGCCGGTGAGCGCGTGCGGGCCGACGAACTGCTCGCCGCGATGCTGCTGCGCTCGGCCAACGACGCCTGCCTCGCGCTCGCCACGCACGTGGCCGGCGATGCCGAACGCTTCGTCGCCAGGATGAACGCGCTGGCCGTCGCGCTCGGCATGCGCGACACCCGTTTCGTGGACCCGTGCGGCTTCGACCGCTCCGGCCAGCATACGACCGCCGCCGACCTGCTCCGGCTGGCGCACGCGGCGCTGGCCGACGCGACGCTCGTCGCGATCGTCGAAAAGGAGGCTGCGCGGATTTCGGTGGCGGCCGCGACCGACGCCGCGGGACGCACGATCGTCGTGCGCAACACCAACGCGCTGCTCGGGCGCTTCGAAGGCGCGTTCGGCCTCAAGACCGGCTTCACCCGCCAGGCCGGCGGCTGCCTGATCGCCGCCGCGCGGCGCGGCCCGTACGTGGTCACGGCCGTGCTGCTGGGCGGACGCGACCGCTGGCCGCTGTCGGTGGCGATGCTCGATCATGCGTTCGAGCAGCTCACCGGCATGCCGCGCATCGGCAGTCCGGCGACGATCGGAGAGCCGGACCGGTGAGCGGTGCCATGCTCGCCGGCGGCGCGCGTCGCCGGCTGCTCGCCCTGCTCGCGCTGGTGGCTGCGCTGCATGCGATCGCGCTGCCGGGTCCGTTTCACTTCGACGATCACGCGACGGTGGCGGCGGACCCGGGCGCGCAGTGGCTGGCGCTGTGGTGGCGCGATCTCGGGCTGCACGTGCGGCCGCTCGCCAAGCTCTCGTTCGTGGCGACGCACGCGCTCGGCGAGCGGCTCGACGCCGCAGCGCAGACGCACCGCCTGTTCGGCATCGCGCTCCATCTGGCGGTGGTCGCGCTGCTGTTCGTGCTCGCGCGCCGGCTGGCCGCGACCGTCGCGCTCGGGCTGGATCACCGCCAGGCGACGCTCGCCGCACTGCTCGCAGCAGCCACCGTCGGCGTGCATCCGCTCGCCACCGAGTCGGTGGCCTACATCGGCGCCCGCTCGATGCTTCTCGGCACGCTGTTCGCGGTGGCGAGCCTGATCGCCTACCTGCGCTTTCGACTGGGCGACGGCCGATCCTGGCTCGGCGTCGCGATCGTCGCTGCGCTCGCCGGCGCCGCCAGTCGCGAGGCGGCGCTGGTGACGCCGCTCGCCTGGCTGGCATGGGAGTGGGCACGCCACCGGACCGACAGCGCGGCGTTCTCCGCGGCGCGCCTGCGTGCGCTGGGCGCGCGGATGCCGACGCTCGCGCTGGCGGGCGTCGCGCTGGCGGGGGTCGCGCTGCTTGCGCATCCGCGCTACGCGGTGCTGCTCGACACCTCGGCACGGCTCGTCGCGGAGCAGCCATGGGCGCCGTCGCTGGCCACGGCGCTGCGCTACTTCGCCGAATCGCTGCTGCTGCTGCGCTATCCGCACATCGATCCGGGGCCGATCGCGATCACGCCGAGCGTGCGCGCCGGGGTGCTCGCAGGCCTGATCGCGCTGGGGGTGCTGGCGTGGCGCGCCCGCGCCACGCGCGCGCATCTGCTGTTCGGCCTGATCTGGATCGCGCTGTGGCTCGTGCCGATCTACGCACTGCCGATCCGTCACGACGCGATCGCCGAGCGGCAGTTCTATCCGGCGCTATGGGGCGTCGCATTCCCGCTCGCGGTGGAGGTCGCGCGCCGCGCGCCGCTCACGCGGCTCGCGCGCGCCGCCTTCGTGCTCGCCGCGCTTGCGCTGATCGCGGTCAGCGCCACGCGCCTGGCCGACTACCGCAGCGAGACCGCCCTGTGGGAGGCCGCGCAGCGCCAGACGCCGACGCGGCCGCGCGTGCTCAACAACCTGGGCGTCGCCTACATGGAGGCGCGGCGCTGGGACGAGGCGATCGCGACCTTCGAGTACGCGATCGCGCTGCATCCGGACGATGCGCTGATCCGCGACAATCTGCTGCTGGCACGGGAGCGCGGCGAGGGCCCGCGGCTCGGCCGCCTGCGCGAATGAATGCGGACGCCTGAGCCTGCGCCGCGCACTCGGGCGTTCCGGCGCCGAGGACATCGACGCCGATCCGTCGCGCCTCATGCACGCGTGCATGCCTGGCATGCCGGCTCGGGTCTGGCCGGGCGGCCGGCGCCGTCCCAGCATGGCGGCTCGTCACACCCACGCCGGGCCATCGCCATGAACGATCTCGCTGCCACCGCCGACACCGTGTCCTCGCGCCCTGCGCGCCGCGCCTTCCTCCGCCTGGTCGGCGGCGGCACCGTCCTGGCCGCCGGCGTGGGCACGGCCGGTTGCGCCTCCGGCCCGCCCGAGGTGGCCGTGCAGGGCTGGCGCACGGCCGCCGGCGAGACCGAGCTGCGCCGGTTCATGCTGGCGCACGCGCTGCTGGCGCCCAACCCGCACAACCGCCAGCCCTGGATCGCCGACCTGCGCGAGCCGGGCCGCATCCAGCTGCTGTGCGACGGCGAGCGGCTGCTGCCCGAGACCGATCCCTTCGGCCGCCAGATCCTCATCGGCTGCGGCGCCTTCATCGAACTGGCGGTCATCGCGGCCGCCGAGCGCGGCCATGCGGTGACGGTGACGCCGTTCCCGCAGGGCGCGCCGCCCGTGCGCAGCCTGCCGGCCGGCACCGTGGTGGCCACGCTGACCGTGGGCCCGGCGGGCTCGGCGCCGCGTGACCCGCTGTACGCCGCCATCGCGCGGCGGCACACCGCCAAGACCGCCTATGCCGAGGCCCGCCCGCTGCCCGAGGCGCTGACGTCGGCCTGGGTGGACACGGCCCGCCGCCACGGCCTGCAGGCCGGCACGGTGACCGCGTCCGAGCCGCTGGCGGGGCTGCGGCGCATCACCCGCGAGGCCTACGAGATCGAGGCGATCACGCCGGCCACCTGGCTGGAGTCGGCGCGCCTGATGCGCATCGGTCCCGATGCGATCGCCCGGCACCGCGACGGCATCAGCATGTCCAGCCCGATGATCCGCCTGCTGCACGCCACGGGCCTGTTCGATCCGATGGAGGTGCCGCAGCGCGGCCAGACCAGCCTGAAGCGCGTGATGGACCACTGGGCGCCGTACGAGACCGGCAGCGGCCTCCTGTGGCTGGCGAGCACGGGCAACGCGCGCCCGCAGCAGCTCGAGGCCGGCCGCGCCTACGTGCGGCAGCACCTTCTGGCCACCGCGGCGGGGGTGGACATGCACCCGGTGTCGCAGGCGCTGCAGGAGTTCGACGCGATGCGCGGGCCTTACGCCGCCGTGCATCGCGCGCTCGGGGTGGACCCGGCGCAGGGCACGGTGCAGATGCTCGCGCGCGTGGGCTACGCCACCGCGCCCGCCGGGCCGACGCCGCGCCGCGAGCTGGCCTCGCTGCTGCGAACCTGAGCGCGGGCGGCGCCGCGGCGAGCCGCCGGCGAGCCCGTTCGCGCGAGCCCGTTCGCGCGGTCCCTCACCCTGCCGTTGCCGCGCCGCGCGCCGACCCCGGCACGCGGCCGATGCGCGGCAGCACGAGGGCCGCGGCGCGCGCGAAGTGGCCGGGCGCGAACACGCGCAGCGCCAGGCCGTACAGCAGCGCACCCGCGGCGATCGCCGCCACCAGCGCGCCGAGGTCGCCGAGCAGCGCCCGGGCGGTCGGCAGCGCGAGCGCGATCGTCCCCGCCATCGCCGTGGCGGCTGCGAGCGGCCCGATCCAGCACGCCGCCTGACGCGCCGCTCCGATGCCGACGAGTCGGGTCAGCATCGCGCCGAGCACCGGTCCGAGCAGCAGGCTGCGCCCCACCAGCGCCGCGGCCACGACCTCCGGCCCGAAGCGCGCGACCGCCGGCATCGCGACCACGGTGAGCGCGGTGCCCGCGCAGACCAGCGCGAGGTGCCAGCCCACCCGCCCCAGGCCGCGGATCACCGCGACGTCCAGCGCGGTGGTCACCGCACGCACGCCGAGCAGCATCGTCACCGCGACGCACGCGGCCGCCGGTGCCCAGGCGTCGCCGAGCAGCATCGTCACCGCGAGCGGTGCGATCGCGGCAGCGCCGAGGTAGGCCGGCAGCGCCACGGTTGCGACCGCACCGAGCGTGCCCGCGTACAGTGCGCGCAGCGCGGCCGGGTCGTGCTGCAGCCGCGCGGCGGCGACCGTGACCGACTGGTAGGCCGGGCCGACCAGCACCGGGTTCATCAGCAGCAGCAGCCGCTCGGCGAGCGCGTACAGACCCAGCGCCTGCGGCCCGAGCGCCGCGCCGATCGCAAGCCGCGGCAGCTGCTGGTCGGCGTGGGCGACCGCCCACGTGAGCCAGGCCCGCGAGCTGAATCCGGCGAGCTCCGCGAGGTGGGCGAGCCGTCCCGGCCGGCCGGGTCGCCAGCCCGCGGCGGCGAAGGTTGCCGCCGACCACACCGCGGCGCGAACCGCCTCCATCACGACCAGGCTCCACAGCCCGAGGCCGGCGAGCGCCCCCGCGATGCCGGCGGCGCTGCCGGCGAGTCCGCCGGCGGCGTCGATCGCCGCGATGTGCCCGAAGCGTGCACGTCGCGTCAGCAGCGCCGCGGGCACGGCGGCCGCGGCCACGATCGGCACGGTGGCGAGGCGCCAGGGCAGCAGCGCCGCGAGCGCCGCACCGCCGCCGAGCAGCGCGGCAAGCGGCGCGGCGAGCGCGACCGCCGCGCCCCAGGCGATCAGCGCGAACGCGATCGACGCGGCGAACACCGCCGACAGGTGCCCGCTGCGCAGGATCCGCCGCTGTGTGATCGCCTCCACCGGCACCGAGAACACGACGATCTCGACCAGCCCGGCGAGCACCCACGCGAGTGCGTACAGGCCCCACGCCTGGGGGCCGACCGCCCGCGCGATCAGCGCGAGCGCGAGCAGCGCGGCCACGCCGTGCACGAGCTTGGCCGCGCCGCCCCAGGCGGCGCCGTGCAGCGTCGAGCGCAGCCGGCTCACGGGTCAGGCCCCCCGGGACGATGCGTCCGCGCCGACCGTCCGTCGCCGCGACCCGGGTGCGAGGCGCACGGGTCGGATCGCGATGAGGCGGCGCATGTGACGTTCGTCCTCCCGCCTGACGCGGCAACGGGGTCGAAGGGATTGCACCACGGCCACCGACGCGGCCCAGCGCACTGCGTCACGAACCGGCGCCAGCCACCCGGCGGGCGCGTCGCGGGGGGTCACATCGCGAGCGCGCAGACCGTGGCTCGCAACAGGGCTTCGGTCTCGTGGCCCGGCGCGATCCGGGTCCACTCGCTCGCGGCGTCCTCCCGGCTCGCCCGGTCGCCCGCCGAGGCGACCCTCTCGACCGACCCCAGACCCGGCGCAGGCGGCCGTTCACGCCGACGGCGCCCGGGACGTACCCGACGCCCTCCACCAGGCTCACCCAGCGCGGGAACTCGGGGCGCGTGGGAATCGCCATCGAGCCGGGCCGAGCGTGGATCTCACCGTCACGAGTCCGCTGCGCCGTGTCGATTCGTCTCGGCGCGCTCGGCCTCGATCCGCCGGGCCAGCGCGCGACGGAACCGAATCGGGCCGGCGTCGATGCGCAGGTTGACGCCGGGCGTGCTCCGGCGGGCCATGCCTCGGTGCACGGCCTCCAGCACCACCCGGTCCTCCTCGAATGCGGCGCGCACCGAGCTGGCGAAGGCCTCGGACACCGCCGGGTCGTGCGGCGCCACGTTGCGCATCTGGAACCAGAAGTAGCGGGTGGTGTCCTCGTCCACCGGCGTGAGGAAGTTGTAGCTGTCCATCACGAACGTGGCCTCGGGCAGCGGGCGGCCTTCGCCGCCGTGTCCCGCGGGCGCGAAGACCGCCCGGGCGAGCGCCAGGCATGGCAAGCGCATCTCGTAGTGCTGCTTGCGGTCGACCCGGCCCGCGAACGGCAGGAACCGCGCGTAGAACGGCGCGGGCTCGACGTCGTGCATCCAGCGCCACACCGTGACCCGGTCCTCGGACGCGGTCACCTGCAGCGGCGCGGCCTCGGTGGCCGCGTTGCCGAACGAGCCCGGATGCACCCAGGACACGTGCGACGGATCGAGCAGGTTGTCGGTCAGGTGCAGCACGTGGCAGCGCACCTCCATCGAGTCGCCCTGGTTCAGCCCCCAGGCCGGGTCGCCCCAGTGCTCGACCTGGAAGATCCGCCCGGGGTCGGCGAGCTCGGGCGCGCCCATCCAGAGCCACAGCAGCCCGTAGCGTGCCGCCACCGGATAGGCGCGCACCCGGGCGCCCGGCGGGATCCGATCCTCGCCCGGGATCCGCGTGCAGCGGCCCTGTCCGTCGAACGTCAGCCCGTGGTAGCCGCACTCGATCGTGTCGCCCCTCACCCGGCCCATCGACAGCGGCAGCGTGCGGTGCGGGCAGGCGTCCTCGAGCGCGGCGACCGAGCCGTCGGTACGCCGAAAGAGCACCACGTCCTCGCCGAGCAGGCGGACCGCCCGCGGGGTCGCGGTCACCTCGCGATCCCAGGCGGCGACGTACCAGGCGTTGCGCAGGAACATGGGCGGGTCTCCGGGATGGCCGACGGGGCGCGGTCGCGAGCCGGGGATCGTGCCGCGGCGCGCCGCCCACCGCCACGAATCGGTTCGGCGCCGATTGTGCGCGCACGCCGGCGTCGGCGGAAACCGCAGGCCCGGTGTCGCGGATCCTGCCCTGCACCGGGTCCGGCGCCTCGACGGCGTCCCGCGGCAGCCCCCCTGCGGCTCCGAGCCGACCCGGCCGCGCACAGCCGCTCCATCGACGCCGACCGGTGCGCCAGACCCAGCGCCGCGCCACGCCGCCGATCAACCGCCGTGGCGTGGGCGCCAGCCCGCGAGACGGCCAGACGATCAGCGCGCCCAGGCGAAGCGCGGCGGAGGCGTCGAACACGGACGGCGAGGAGGGGAGTCGCGTCGTGCGATCCGACGTCGGGGTCGCGCGCGGGGTGTGCGGGCGAGACGGGGACCGTGCCCGCGTTGGGCGACCGACCCGGCGCGATCGTGCGGCGTTCCTGCGCCCCGGCGGCAGTCTCGACGCCGTCGCGTCGCCCGGTCGACGATGATCGGGTCGCCCGCACGTCAGCGCGGCCCGCGCAGCCTCGCGGCGAACCCTGCGAATGCGTCGTGGTAACGCACCGGGTCGTCGTCGTGCAAGCGGCTGTGCGAACCGCCCTCGAACTCGACGAAGGTGCGCGGCGAGGGCGGCGCGTCGAACAGCCGCCGTCCGAGCGTCGCGGGCACCGTGCGGTCGGCCGTGCCGTGCAGCATCAGGATCGGGCCGCGCACGGCGCCGATCCGAGCGAGCGCGTCGAAGCCCGGCGAGAGCAGCCACGCGACCGGCGCACCGAACACGCTGAGGGCGGCCGCGAGGTCGGCGCCGCGGGTGAACGCCGACTCGAGGATCAGCCCGCCGTAGGCCGGCGGATCCGAGTGGCGCGCCGCGATTTCCACCGCGACCGCGCTGCCCATCGAGTGACCGAAGATCACGCGCCGCCCCGGCTCGGGCTCGCGCCGCACCAGTTCGCGCCAGCCGAGCTCGGCGTCGGCGACGATGCTGGCCTCCGAGGGCGCGAGCGGACTGCTGTCGCCCCAGCCGCGGTACTCGACCGCCAGCACCGAGAACCCCGCGTCCCGGATCGCCTGCAGCTTCGGGTGGTTGTGGTACAGGTTGCGGTGGGTGCCGTGCAGGTACAGCAGCGCCGGGGCGCCGGGCTCGGCCGCCGGCGGCGCCGGCCTCGCCGCGTCCTGGCTCGCCGACGCGCCCAGCGGCGCCTGCGTCGCGATCGCGCTCGGCGGCTGCGGCCTCGCTTCGGCCCTCGCGCCGCGGCGGGGGGACGGACACCTATAATCGGCCGGATGGCCACGCCCCGACCCCGTAGCGCCCCGCCCGCATCCACCCGGGCGCCGAGGCGCGAGGTGATGGGCTCGGTGTCGCGCCGCCTCGATGCCGCGCGCCGCCTGTGCGAGGCGCGCGGCGCGCAGTGGACGCCGCAGCGCGAGGACGTGCTGCGGCGGCTGCTGCAGGCGGGCGGCACGCGCAAGGCCTACGACCTGCTCGCCGAGCTGCAGGCCGAGCGCGGCAAGGTGGCGCCGACCACGCTGTACCGCGTGCTCGACTTCCTGGTCGAGCACGGGCTGGTGCACCACGTCGCCTCCAGCAGCGCCTACGTCGTCTGCGCGACGCCCGATCACGCGCACGAGCCTGCGGTGTTCGTCGCGTGCGGGCGCTGCGGCGCGGCGCGCGAGGTACCGGGCGGCCGGCCGGCGCGCTCGTTGCTCCAGGCGCTGCGGGCCGCCGGATTCCACGGCCACGAGCTCGAGGTGCGCGGCCACTGCACCGCGTGCCCCCCGGCGCGGTCGTCGGTGCGGGCCTCCGCCGGTCGGACGACGCGCGACGCCGCCCTCCTGCCGCGCGATCCTGGGCCGCGTCCGCCGCAGCGCCGGCACCCTGCATCCCGCTCATGATCCTCGTCGCCGTCGGACTCGTGCTGCTCGCGCTGGGGCTGTTCTCCGGCGGCGTGCTGGTGGCGGCGGCCAGCGGCCTGCTCGCCGCGGCCCCGGGCACGATGCTGTGGGTCACCTTCCCGCTGCTCGCGCTGGTCGGCTACGGCCTGCTCACGATCGGGTCGCGCGCCGACGGGCTGCGCGGGGCGACCTTCGCGGCGTCCTGCGCGATGCTCGTGCTCGCGCTGGCCTCGGCCGTGGTGCTGGTGCTGCAGGGCGCGGCACTGATGCCGTCGGCTGGCGGATCGATCGCGCTGTGGTACGTGATGACGGTCGCCGGGGTGCTGGGCGCGGTGGGTGCGGCCTCCACCGCGACGCGCGCCGCGGCGCACTGACCGCCGGCCGCCTCGCCGCCGGCGGGGCCGCGGCCGCGCGGGTCAGCGGTACTTGACCGAGCAGCCGTAGGGCAGCGCGGTGGCGGTCGCCACGGGGCGTCCGGCTTTCATGTCGTCGAGCGCGGCGGCCACGAAGTTGCGCGCGGCCGGGATGTCGGCCGCGCTCGCGCTCGGCTTGTCGTCGATGCCGCCGGCGAAGCGCACGACGCCGGCCGCGTCGATCACCCACATCTGCGGGGTGGTGCGGGCGCCGTAGGCCCGGCCCGCGGTGCCGTCCGGGTCCATCAGGATCGCGGCCGGCGCCGCGCCCCAGCCGGTCAGCCGCGCGGCGAGCGCCTCGGGGGCCAGGTAGTCCGCGTGGCCCGGATGCGTCGAGTTGACCAGCACCCACGCCACGTCCTTGCGGACCTTCGACTGCAGCCCGGGCAGGTTGCGCGACTCGTAGTGCTTGCGCACGAACGGGCACCCCGGGTTGGTCCACTCGAGCACGACCGTGCGTCCCCGGAAGTCGGCGAGCGACACCGTGCGTCCGGACGTGTCCTTCAGCGAGAACGCGGGGGCGGGCTGGCCGGGTTGGGCTGCGCTCGCCAGCAGGGGCAGCACGGCAACGAGGATGGCGGCGATCGACGTGCGCAAGGGAACATGCCTCCGAGCCTCGAGCGTAGCGCCCTGCCGGTGCGCCGTCTCGCGAGACCGCTTCGCGGCCGGGGGCGGAGCCGTCGCGCCGCGCGCCGCATCCCATGACTCGCCACCGACCCGCGCGCGGATACGATCGGGATCGTGCGGGTCTCGATCCGGTCATGGGTGGCGTGCCCGCGGCGATCGCGACCCCGACCCCAGGAGACCGTCCGCATGATCGCCGTCATCTTCGAGGTCAGGCCGCGTCCGGGCCTCGCCCCCCGCTACTTCGAGATCGCTGCGCGGCTGCGGCCGCTGCTCGAGACGATCGACGGGTTCGTGTCGGTCGAGCGCTTCCGCAGCCTGTCGGACGAGCGCAAGTACCTGTCGCTGTCGCTGTGGCGGGACGAGGCCGCGGTCGCCGCGTGGCGCAACCTCGCCGCGCATCGCGACGGCCAGCGCGAAGGCCGCGCGCAGATCTTCGACGACTACCGGATCCAGGTGGCCGCGGTGGTGCGCGACTACGGGATGACCGAGCGCGAGCAGGCCCCGGCCGACTCGTGCGCGGTGCTGATCTGACGGCGGGCGGCGGCCTCCCCGGCAGCTGCGTGCGCCGGACGTTTCCGCGGAAACGCCTCGGGAGCCGGCTGGCCGTCACTCGATCCGCACGAAGCCGGTCAGCCGCAGCGCCGTGAGCCTGAGCGGGATCGTGCTCAGCCCGTCGCCCTGCGGCTCTGCGGCGACTCACCTGGTCTCGACGATGTCCGGCAGGGCCCAGGTCTTGTCGAAGTAAGGCTCGGTCGGGCCGTAGAGGCGGAAGTACGTGAACCAGCCCTTGCCCGGGACGGTCTGCACGACGTTGTCGCTGGCACCGGCCGGCTTGGTGGGCCCGAAGTGGAGGTCCACCGAGCCTTCGGCGTTCTTCACCAGCCCGCGCTTGCGCGACGAGTTGCCGGGCGGACGCCTCGCGGCCATCCATGCGGTGCTGGAGGGCGAGTGCGTGGTCTGGCTGGTGGCCGGGTCCGCCCCCGTGCGCCTGTCGGCGGGCGACGTCGTGGTGCTGCCCCGGGACGAGATCCACGCGGTCGGCGACCGCCCGGGCCGCAAGCCCACGCCGGTGGCCGCGATCGCGGGCCTCGACCGTCGGGACCGCCGCGCGACCACCTTCGCCTACGGCGGCGGCGGTCCGCGCACGCGACTGCTGACCGCCAGTTTCACCGCCGACATGCGCATGGCCCGGCCCGTCGTGGCCGGCCTGCCCGCCATGAGGGTCCTGCGCGCCGGCATGAGCGCCGCCGCGGGTCTGGAGCCGGTGCTCGCGCTGGTCCGGGCCGAGGCGGGGCAGCCGGCAGGCGCCTCGTCGGCCGTGCTGCGTCGGGCCGCCGAGGTGCTCTTCATCCAGGCGCTGCGCGGCGCCCTGCTCGATGCGACGCCCTCGGCCGGGTGGCTGGCGGCGGCGTCCGATCCCCGGCTGGCGCCGGTGCTCGAGGCCCTGCACGAGCGGCCCGAGCACCGCTGGACGCTGCCCGAGATGGCCCGACTGTCGCACCTGTCCCGCACCGCGTTCTTCGAGCGCTTCCAGGCCTGCATGGGCCAGACCCCCGCCGAGTACCTGCAGTGGTGGCGACTGCAGCGCGCGGCGCAGCAGCTGCGGGAGACGCAGGACAGCGTTGTCCGGATCGCGCTGGCGGTCGGTTACGACAACCCGTCGGCCTTCGCCAGGGTCTTCAGGAGGGCGCTGGGTGAGTCGCCGACCGAGTTTCGTGCATCGCCCGCTCGAGCATGGGCCACAGCGCCTGCGAAGCCTGGCGCCTGAACGCGCCCACGTGTCCAATCGCCGGCAGGCCCAGTGCCCCGGGGCGGATCACGTGCAGACGCGATCGCGCGTGGGGCATCGCATCCAGGAGCTTGCGGATGCAGGTCTCGGTCATCGCGTCGTCGTCGGTGAAGCCGAAGGCCTCGATGCGAAAGCGTGCCGACTGCAGGCTCGGTCGGACGAGGTCCGGCTCGGCCCCCCAGGCGAAGTCGGGATGCCGGCACCACCGGGTCCACTGGCGCATCGCCGGGCCGGGCAGGTCGCCCACCATGCGAAGGGCCCGGCCTGGGAAGTAGCCGAGCACGGGGGTGAGCAACGGGGCGGCGAGGTGCAGCATCAGGGGCGCCAGCCGGCGTGACGGCGGCGCCCAGTCGCGCCAGTACCCCGCGCCGGCCGCCACCGACACCACCGTGTCGATGCGGGCCTGCGTGTCCGAATCGGTCATGGCCGCATGGTGGGCGCCCAGGCTGTGTCCGATCAGCGCGATCGATTCGCCCGCCGCCTCGTCCGACGCCGCCCTGACCGCGGCCGGGAAGTCCTGGCGCGCCCAGGTCAGCATGTCGGCGTCCAGCCCGCGCAGCGACCGGCGGTGCTCGGGCCGGCGCGAGGCGCCCATGCCCCGCAGATCGAAGGTCAGCACCCGATGCCCGCGCTCGGCGAGCCAGGTGGCGAAGGGGGCGTAGAAGCGCTGCGGGATCCCCAGGCCGCCCGAGACCAGCACGGCGCGACCGCGGCTTCCCTGCGGGCGGTACATCACCCCCTGGAGATCGACGCCGTCGGCGGTTCGGATCTCGACGGACTCCCCGCCGATGGCCTGCGGGGTCATTGCGGTCGCCCTCGCTGCATGAAGCCTTCCTGCCTGAGCACGGCGAGGATGGCGGCGCGCTGGGCCTGCGGCGCCCGGTAGTCGGGGTGCGCCCGCAGGATCGCCGCCGCATCGACCAGCCGCGTGAATGCGGCGAACTGGCGCTCGGCCTCCTCCCGCTCCGGCGCGTGCCGCGCCATCGCGGTGCCCGGGTCGACGCCGTGCGTCGCGGCCAGGTGCCGGACCGCCGGCAGTTGCCGTTCGCATCGACAGGCCGCCTCGGGGTTGGCGAGGCCGCAGGACCGACCCACGAACGCGTCCAGGCGCGCGCGCGCACGCGACAGTCGCTGTCGGTAGGCCTCGGGCGAGATGCCCACCACCGCGGCGGCCTCGCGCGAATCGAGGTCGAACACGGTGTCGATCACGTAGGCCAGGCGCTGCTCCCGGTCCAGCGCCATCAGCATCGACTGCGTGCAGCCCAGCGCGACCTGGCGCGCCTCGAGCTTGTCCTGCGGGCTCAGCGGGCCGGCCTCGCCGACGCCGTGAGCCCGTCGTGCCGCGAACTCCAGGCCCTGCTCCAGGCGTTCGGCGATCCCCTCCAGCGAGACCTCCGGCGACTCCGCCCGTCGCGTCCGGGCGGTCATCAGGTGGTTGTACGCCACGCGCCACGCCCAGGTCGAGAAGGCCGACTCGGACCGGAACCCGGACAGATGCGTCACCACCTTGAGCAGGATCTCCTGCGTGGCGTCGGCCGCGTCGTCGCGGTGCCCCAGCACGTGCACGGCCAGCTTGTAGACGCCGGGCTGGATGGTCGCGATCAGCGCATCCACCGCCGCCAGGCTGCCGTCGATCGCGGCGCGCAGGGTGGAGGGATCGGGTTCGGCGATCTTCACGACGGGTCGGCCCCCTTCACCCACGAGCCATTGCCCTCCGAGCCGGGCAGCAGGATGGGCGTGTCGAACCACTCCAGGCGGGTGGGCTGGCCATGCTCCTTCAGGAAACGGTCGCGCCACGCCGGCGTGAACCACGCGTTGGCGCTGGCTTCGTCCTTCCAGAGGTCGATGACGCCGGACGTGCCGTCGGCCGTCGTCACGACGTACTTGCGCAGCAGGCCCGGCACCTGCCGGAAGGTGGGTGCGGAGGCGGCCATGCCCTGCGCGATCCGTTCCCGGCCGATGCCGGCCTGCGCCGGGATCTCGACGATCGTCGCCACGGCAGGACTGTCGGGGTCGGCGGGCGTGCCGCCGGGCGTGTTGTCCAGCGCCAGCAGGACTTCGAAGACGCGCACGTCGGCCGGTGCGCCGCGCTCCTGCCGCACCCGCTCGAACCATTGCGGCGTGAACCACGCCCGGGTGGCGGCCAGGTCCTTCCACAGGTAGATGCCGCCGTAGTGCCCGTCGGCCCTGGCGAAGGAGAAGGCCTTGAAGCTCAGCCCCGGGATCGCCTGGTACTGCGGGATCGTGTCGCGCATCTTGCGGGTGACGAAGAACCTGGGCGCGTACCAGGGCGTGGGGACCTTGACGACGACCGCGACCGGAGCGTTCGCGGCGAGACCTTCGCCGAGAGCCTGCCGCGCGCTCGCAGGCGCCCCGAACGACGAGAGTGACGCTGCAACGGTCGCCGCCGTCGCGATGGATCCGAAACCTGCCATGGAAGTCTCCTGTTCGTCGAGATCCGACCGACCTCTCCAGGGACTTAGAGCGACGCCAGCGCGGCGCTGTGACAGGCGTCGTGATGCCCGACCGGGCCATCGGCGCCTGGCACGATTCGATCGGCCGTCGTGCAGCCGGGCGCTGCCGCTTCGCCGCTGCGTCGCCCGTCACGCGATGCTGCTGCCTTCGTTGAACGGCGTCGGCATCGCAGCCAGTGCCTCTGCCTGCACAGGGGTGGCGCCTGGCTAGCGTGCCCCCGGCGCCAACCCCGCCAGGAACGCGTCGATCAGCGCCGTGGCCTGCGCGGGCGCGTCCATCACCGAGACGTGCGCCGTCTCGAGCACCTCGAAGCGGCCGCGGGGCAGGGTCGAGGCGGCATCGCGCAGGGTCTCGATCGGGTACATCGCGTCGTGCCGGCCGGCGACGAACAGCGTCGGCGCGGCGATGCCGCGCAGCCGCGGCGCCAGCGGCTCGCGCTCGATCAGCACCGCGCGCACCGACCGCGCGAGCCCGGCGCCGTCGGCCTCCCGAAGGTGCCGGTGGAAGTCGTCCATGGCGGCTCCGCCTCGCTCCCGCGTGGCGGGCAGGAAGAACGCTCGCGCCACGCCGTCCCGGTAGAGCCCCGTGCCGTGGATCCACCGGGCGCCCCAGGCGACGAAGCGGTCCCCCAAGCCCGCCCCGCCGGGCGCGACGTGGACCGGTGTGTTCAGCATCACCACCGCGCGCGTGCGCTGCGGCCGCGCGAGCGCGAACTCGCCGGCGACCAGCCCGCCCCAGGAGGTGCCGACGACGACCACGGGTCGGTCGATGGCCAGCCCGTCCAGCACCTCGCGCAGCGCCTCGCCGCAGTCGGCCATCGTGAACGGCCCCGGTGCCGGGCCGCTGTCGCCGTGGCCGGGGCCGTCGACGACGACGAGGCGGTGGCGACCGCGCCAGGCCTCGATCTGCGCGCGGTAGATGCGGTGGTCCGAGAGGATCGACGGCCACAGCACGATCACCTCGCCGTCGGCACCCGCGGGCCCCGTGTCGCGCACGGCCAGGCGCCCGACGCGGGTGGGCACCTGCCGTGCGGGGGGCAGCAGCGGGGCGGACGCACCGGAGCCCGGCGCCTGCGCCCCGACCCCGGGGGGCGTCTGCGACCGCGCCGGCCGGGGGGCCGCGTCCGGCGTGGCGACGGCACACGCCCCCAGTGCGGCGGCCGCCGCGAGCGCGGCGATCGCGCCGCGGCGCGGGGTCGGCGCCGCGGCCCGCGCAAGGACGGTCTGCGGCCTGGAAGCAGGGGGGCTGGGGTGCATGACGGACCTCCGAAGTGAACGGCGTTCACTTCGATTCTGACGACTTGCGCGCGTGAAGTAAACACAGATAACATCGTCGCATGGGACCTACCGCCACGCCGCAGCGGCCGCACCCGGTCGCGCGCCCTGCCCCCGCCGGCCGCGCCTTCCACCACGGCCACCTTCGCCAGGCCCTGATCGACGCCGCGCTTGCCGCCCCCGACATCGAGGGCCTGTCGCTGCGCCAGCTCGCCGTCGGCCTCGGCGTCACGGCCGCCGCGGCCTACCGGCACTTCGGCAGCCGCGAGGAGCTGCTGCTCGAGGTGGCGCGCGTGGGCTTCGAGCGCCTGCTCGCGCGCTTCGCCGACGCCTTCGACATCGCCCGGCCGCCTTCGGATGCCGCCGACGCGCAGGCGCGGATGCAGCGCCTCGCGCAGGCCTACCTGCAGTTCGCCGACGACGAGCCCGCGCTGTGGCGGCTGATGTTCGGGGCGCAGGGGGCCGGCTACCGCGCCGCCGCGCGCACGCCCGGGCGCCGCAGCAGCTACGACCACCTGCCGGCCGCGCTGCTCGGGCTGCACCGCGCCGGCGTGATCGCACGACTCCCCGACGAGCGCGACGCGCTGTTCGCCTGGAGCGCCATCCACGGCGCGGCGGCGCTGCGCATCGGCCGCGTGCCGGCGGCGCTCGTGCCCCTGCCGGAGCTCGCGCGCGAGGTGGCCTCGTGCGTCGTCGACGCGCTGCGCACGCCCCGTGCGGCGACCTGAACGGCCACCCCGACCGCCTCCAAAGGAGACCCGCGATGATCCTGCACGATCTCACCCCCGGGATGCACCCGCGCCGCGTGCGCATCTTCCTGGCCGAGAAGGGCGTCACCGTCGAGCGGCGCGAGGTGGATGCCGCCGGCGGGGCCAACGCCACGCCCGAATTCCTGCGCATGAATCCGCTGGGCAGGCTGCCGGTGCTCGAGCTCGACGACGGCACCGCCATCGCCGAGTCGCTCGCGATCTGCCGCTACCTCGAGGCGCTGCACCCGCAGCCGCCGCTGATGGGGCGCACGCCGCGGGAGGCGGCGCAGGTGGAGATGTGGACGCTGCGCGTGGACCACGAGCTGTCGCGGCCCATCGCCGACGTCTTCTCGCACACCAGCGAGTTCTACCGCGGCCGCATCGAGCAGGTGCCGCAGGTCGCCGAGTGGGCGCGTGGCCGCGCGCTGCACACCATGGCCTGGCTCGACCGCGAGCTGGCCGGGCGCGCCCACGTTGCAGGCCCCGACTACGCGATGGCCGACATCGTGGCCCAGTGCGCCCTCGTGCTGGGCAAGGCGGTGGCCCTGCGCGTGCCGCCCGAGATGCCGAACCTCGCGCGCTGGTTCGCGGCCGTCTCGGCCCGGCCCACCGCGCGCGCCTGAGGTCGCGGGCCATGGAGCGCGAGGCCGCGACCCGCACGGGCGTGTGCTGCGTGATCGGCGCCGGCGACGCCACCGGCGCGGCGGTGGCGCGCCGCTTCGCGCGCGAGGGCCATCCGGTGTGCGTGGCGCGGCGCAACGCCGCCGCGCTGCAGCCGCTGGTGGACGGGATCGCCGCCGGTGGCGGGCAGGCGCGCGCCTTCGCGCTCGACGCGCGGCGCGAGGAGCAGGTGAGCGCCTTCTTCGAGCAGGTCGAGTCCGAGGTCGGACCCATCGAGGTGGTGGCGTTCAACGTCGGCGGCAACGTCCGTTTCCCCCTCCTCGAGACCACCTCGCAGAAGTACTTCAAGGTCTGGGAGATGTGCGCGCTGGCCGGCTTCCTGGTCGGACGCGAGGCGGCGCGCGCGATGCTGCCGCGCGGCCGCGGCACGCTGCTGTTCACCGGCGCCACGGCCAGCCTGCGCGGCGGCGCGGGCTTCGCGGCCTTCGCCGGCGGCAAGGCCGCGCTGCGGGCCCTGGCGCAGTCGATGGCGCGCGAGTTCGGGCCACGGGGCCTGCACGTGGCGCACGTGGTGGTCGACGGCCTGATCGACACCGCGTTCGCGCGCGAGCACTTCGCCGAGCGCGTGGCGGCCGTCGGGCCGGACGGCATCCTGAACCCCGATCACATCGCCGAGGCCTACTGGTGGCTGCACCGGCAGCCCCGTGACGCGTGGACCTTCGAGCTCGACCTGCGGCCTTCGGTCGAGACGTGGTAGCGGCCTCGAGCCCGACGTCCCGACCGGCGACGACGCGCCGCCGGTTCCTCGGCGCCGCCGCCGGTTGCGCGCTCCTGGCGGGCGGGCGTGCCGCCGCGACCGGCGACGGGCGCGACGAGCACCTCGGGCCGGGCGAGCCCGCGGCCGCCCCGCTGGCGCTGCCGGTCGCCGCGCCCGGGGCGCCTCGCACGGCCTGGGTCTTCGGCTCGGGCGGACCGCGCGGCTTCGTGCACGTCGGCGTGCTCAAGGGCCTGGCCGCGCTGGGGCTCGAGCCGGACTTCATCGTGGGCGCCTCGGCGGGCGCGCTCGCCGGCACGCTGTGGGC
>Ga0169931_10002169_pt1 | contig 32092 bp, 16 predicted proteins | sample Kivu_15m_20L_FD_129675 | JGI IMG/M metagenome (GOLD analysis project Ga0169931, IMG submission 129675) | Freshwater microbial communities from Lake Kivu, Western Province, Rwanda to study Microbial Dark Matter (Phase II) - Kivu_15m_20L... | ecosystem: Environmental > Aquatic > Freshwater > Lake...
ATACTCTTCTACTAGTAAAATTACTATCCCCAGTAATATTTTCTATAAGATGAAAAATAGACGTTGGCTTATGATAATATCTTGCTATTAGAGTATCAAAGCAGTCCCATGAAACTGTCATATTGGTTGCCGCGTATGATTTTGTTCATATTATAAAGAATACCAGTTATATTATAGTTTATTTATAGGAGATAGCAATGAATTTAGATCATGAGATTATAATACAGCCACCACCGTATACAGATCATAATAATGTTTTAATTAATCCTAAACCACTAACTTTTACATCTCTTAATATATCTTATATTGATAATCCATCATCTAAAACAGTTTTTGCTCAAATTCAACATATTCCATCACGCATACTACTAATAGGTTCAGATGAATATGATTCTATTGGTGATTATACACAAGTTCAGATAGAAAATATTTTAAGATCAAAACTAGGAACCGATATTGGTTCGAAACTTAGATCACTATTTCCCAAAACTCTAGAAGAAAATCCTAATGGCCCCGGAACCATTTTGGCTAGTATGTTTTCTTCATTAGGTATAAAAAGTAGCCCAACCTGTTCCTGCAAAAGACATGCTTTAGAAATGAATGATAAAGGAGTAGACTGGTGTGAAAATAATATAGAAACAATTCTTGGCTGGTTATCAGAAGAGAGTAAAAAAAGAAGAATACCTTTTATAGAATCTTTAGCCAAATTGGTTGTCAAAAGAGCTATTAGAACAGCTAAAAAGCTTAATATTTAAACAAAAATCTATTTGTTTATTGGGTGTATAAATATGTAATAGCTCAATATTTTTCTCATAAATAGAGGACTTAAAATATGTCATGGCAAGTAGAAATACCCATTATTGTAAGAACTCTAATTAACGATTTGGATGAAACTAAACAGGTTTATTCTGATGATAGAGTACTTCAAGCAATAGTTGTTGCGGCTAAATATGTTCAATTTGATGTGAATCTGGAGAATAAATACACTTTAAATATAGCTAGTCCAGCTATTACTCCTGATCCAACCTCTCTTAATGACGATATTTTTATTAGTTTGGTATCGTTAAAATCTGCATGTATATTTGATCAAAGTACACTACGAACCAAAGCTGCTATGGAAGGCATTAAAGCAGCTTTAGGACCAGCTAGTTTAAGCGTTGGCGGAAGTCTGGCTGGTTTAAAACTAATTATAGAACAAGGTCCTTGTGCGGCCTATGATGAGCTTACTTCCCACTGGGATGTTAAAGAAGCATCTGCAATCAGAGCTGTTCTCAGTCCATTCGTTGGAAATAACTTTGACCCAAGATATTTACAAGACTATTCGGATCGATCACGATATTTTTATTCCTAATAACAGGATTTTATTATGGCAGCAGAATATAGTTTTTCTATAGAAAAAGGTACGGCTTTTGTCATTTCTTTTGAATACCAGGATGATTCAAATAATCCTATTAATCTAACCAACTGGTGTGCTAGATTAAGATGGAAAGACAATAATAATAATATAAAGACTTTTGCCACCAATGTGAGAAATAGTGAGTATGAGTTTTCTATAGAACCATTATTTGGCCGAATAGTGTTAAAGATACCATCTAGTCAAACAGTATCATATAATTTTACCAGTGCTGTTTATGATCTAGAACTGCAAGAGCCTAATGATTTATATAGCGGCGGTGGCAAGAAAGTTTTCAGAATTCTTCAGGGTAATATTACTACTATAGAAAGAAATGTTCCGGAGGGCAGTGCTTTTTCTTGTAGTTTCGATCAACAAGACGATTGCGGAACCTGTGAATGAACCAGATAAGCATAAAAGAAATCAGTCCAGAATACAAATATCTTTTAGTTACTCAAAAAGATGATTCTGAGACTATTAGTTCGACAAGACTAGTTATTACTGATAATCTTACAAATAGAATTAGTTTTGTTAATATATCTCAAGGAGAAAAAGGAGATGTCGGTCCTGTTGGTCCACAGGGTCCTCCAGGACAAGATGCTTCATCTTTTACTGTTTTATCCATTGGTAGCGGAGGAACGAATAATACTAATTATAGTAGTGGTAATATTTTATTTTTTGATGGCTCTAAGATTACAACAACAGAGTATTCTGTACAGGATCTTCTTGATGAGGCTCAAACTGGTGCAAATGCTATTACTGGAATTTTAGCTGGATCTGGTATATATAAAATACAAAACGGCAATAATGTTACACTAAATACAAAAATTGGCGATGGTTTGCAGATAGATTTAAATAACAATATTATTGTAGATAACTCCATAGCTCGTATAAGTGATTTAACGGCTGGTTCTATAGAGGGTATAATTCCAATATCTAAAGGAGGAACTAATAATAATTTTTATACTCAAAATAGACTAATCTACTTTGATGGATTTAGTCTTAAGTCTTTTCCTTTATCTACGGGTAATTTTTTATTCAGTGGAGTTTCTGTTCAGATTGTTGCCGGATCAGGATTGGTAGGTGGAGGGTCTTTATCTATTCCTAGTGGTAGCATAGTAATTAATATTCCACAATCTGCAGATATTCTTGTGGAAGAGAACGCCATCTCCTTAACTCCAACAGGCACACCTGGTACATACTCAAAAGTTGTTACAGACAGTAAGGGTAGGGTTATACAAGGATCCACCCTAACTAATGCGGATATTATACAAATTTTAGGATATACGCCTTTTCATGCTGGTAATGATGGAATCGGTTCTAATTTGGATGCTGACCTATTGGATGGACAACACGGATCATTCTATAGAAATGCTACTAATGTTACCGGTATTTTGAACACGACCATTCTACCATCTTCTGTGGAACCAGGAACATATACTAAGTTCGCAGTAGCTTCTAATGGACTAATTTCCGGAGTATTTTTTGCTGATCAAAATGATATCATCTCATCTCTTGGTTATACTCCTGTGTCTAGTACAGGATTGAAAAATATACTTGGTACCACCAATCTAAATGGAGATGTTAATATTAATGGAGAGTTATTTGTATATGATAATTTACCTTTACTATCAACAAATAACTCTTTTCTACTACCCGATACTCCCAGAGGTATTAGTTTTATCTATGGTGGACTATTTACTACAAAAACAGGCATTATAGCATACTATCCAGCAGAAGATCAACTAAAATTAGTTACCAATATATTTGCTTCTGGTGCCGACACAGATGGAGGAGGAAATCAAGATGATCTTAACGGAGGAGATGCCGAATCTATATTTTTACTACAAAATCTTGATGGCGATGCTTCTACCATATTATTAAGAGAAATTGCCGATAACTTATATGTTAAACTAAACGGAAATGAAGATATAAATGGCATAAAAAGCTTTAATGATAGTATTATTTTTAGGAAGCCACCAGTCCAGATTAATAATCCAATAGGTAATGCTAGTCCACCACTAACAATAGGTGGCAACACAATTAAGGTTACAAGCTTAAATTCTGATCTCCTAGATGATCAGCATGGTTTTTATTATCGTAATGCTGCGAATGTAACTGGGTCTTTTAGCTATAACAATGTAACATTTGATCATATAGAAGGTACGCATAATTTTATTCCCAGATTCGACGACACTATCAATGATCCTGCTGGTAGAATATCAGAGTCTAACTTATATCAAGACAATAGTGGAAACATTAGGACTCAAGACGAAATCAATGTGATAGTCGGAACCAGCAATCCTAAAAATTCAATTAATACTCTTACTGTTGGTGTCGGACACATTGTGGATGGAGATAATAACTTATTAGTTGGTACTAATAATATAGTTTCTGGCAATAATTCTATAGCATTAAATAATTCATGTATCGTGGATGCCAATAACTCTATTGCTGCTCATAGTTACGGACGAGCATACGTATCAAATCAAATAGCTTTGGGAGCTTTTTTAACCAAAGACGACTCTAATGTTGTAGAATTAGAACACGGACAACATACTAGCATTATGATGCACCTTCCAGGCACACAAGCCGGAGAGACTTGGTCTGCTCTTACTCCGACAATAACAATTCCAGAAAATAAAACTTTTGCATATAATGTGGATGTTTTAATAAGTAGGGCTTTTGGCACAGGTGTTGCCCAGTATAGATTTGACAGCGGAATATTCAAAAATGCTACTTTCAGAGATTCGAATAATGTATTTAATGTAATCAATGTTACTACTCAGCCTCAACTAGCTAAAAAAAATGAAGTATTTAATAATTCTCAAATCAAAAATCATTTTCATACCCTTGAACATACTAATGGGTCTAGACAACTCCAAGAAATTAGAACAACACATCCTCCTCTACAGTATAATCCTGTTATTACAGAAAATACCAAAACCTCATATTTCTATACTAAAGTTAATAAACAGTGTTCTGGCACATACTACAAAACCAATTATGGAGATCTTATATTAGATATTAATAAGCCTATTTATAGCGGAATATTTAATTTGTCTGATAGTACTTATGGTATAAAAATTACATCAAAAAATCATGGCATTCGAACAAATTCCAGCATTGATCTTAGATTCGAAAATATCACCGGTCTGCCTCTTCCTTTATCAAATGGTCCATATAATGTTTTTTCCGTGATCAATCAGGACACATTTTTTGTTGAGCAACCATATTATTCTGGTTATATCTCTTACTCTGCTGGGTCTAACACAGATTTTGCTACCATTACCCTAGACAGCAAAAGTATCGTCGCTATAGACAATAAATACATTTCGTCTGGTATTAATGCTGTATTAAACAATAATACTATTTCAAACTTATCCGATAATAATTTTATCCATAATCTTAGAATTGACACCCCAATTATTATTCAGTCCGGGTCTTATTTTTTCAACAGACTAGTTAAAAACTATACTTCTAATTCTATAGTAATAAACGATCCTATTGCTACTGGCGCAGGATCTCAACAATATGTTATACTCAATGGGTCTATGAAAATATACCAGATAGATTTTTCTTTTAATTTCTTCAAGAAAAATAATAAGTTTCTTATTAAAACCAATAATGATGGTGATCAGGTATTAACCGCTACCGCTACAGGAAATATAGCTAATTTTCAAGGACCTAATATATTTGCTACAAATACATATAATTTTCCCATTATAGAATCTTTTTATAGTACTGGTAATAATTTATTACAAACATATCAAAATACACATTCTGTCACTGGCTTAGATTATACTAATCAACCCACAATCATATTACAAAATTTTATAATTCCAAAAAGATCATCTTATGGTTCTGGTATTCCTGTCAGAATAACACCATTAAGTAATAATTCTGGATCAGCATTTCTTCCACATAAACAAACAATTAGTGGTTCTTTTGCGCACAGTATTACTCAATTTAATCCATATAGATCAGTATACAAAAAATATGACAATAATTATTTAGTGGTTCACTATACTGGTATTGATAAAAGTTTAAATCTGTCTTTTACTCCTATCACTTATGAGCTAGTTGATGGATTTAATTCTACGGATAATAATTTTTTTGATATTGTTAATATAAACGATAAATACTATTTACAAACAAAATATATGTTTAATTATGAAACAAAAAACATATATAATATTAGAGTCAAAGCTACAGATAGACAGTCTAAGAATTTTCTAGAAAAACCATTTTCCATAGTTATCAATAATAAAATAAGCCCATACAGTTTATCCAATATTCCTCATCAAGAAATTTATATAGATAGCTTATTTGATTATACTGTAAGTAGTAATGTTTTTGTAGAAGAAGAACAAGGAGGCCCCCTATCATATTCTGCTAAACTACAAGATGGCAGAGACTTACCATACTGGCTATTTTTTGATGAAAATGCCGTACGATTTACAGGAATACCGTCTTATTGCGATCTTGGCACATATAATATTAGAGTACTATGCTCGAATAATTTTGATACTATTGCAAAAGATTTTTTTCTAAAAGTTCTAGATCCTAGTTTCGAAACATTATCATATTCAAGTAATTTTGATCCTAGTATCACCAATATTACCATAAGTTCTGATAATATCGACGAAAATTTAATCTCTGGTACTATATTTAGTGAATTAAATATTGTTGGATCATATAATCCATACATAGAATTTTTGACTGGAGAAAATTCTTTTACTGGTATTTTCTCTAATAATTCCGATATTGTTGAATGCCTCAATAGATTTGCATCATACCCCACAACGACTGTTTCTGGAACAGCAGGATTACTAGCTAAAAATTCCACAATCTCTGTTCCAGTTAGTCTTGGACTTTCTAATTTGGTTGCTACTAATGTTTACAAGCCGTTTGCATTATCTGGTACTCCAGCTTTATCTAATGGTAATGTTTTTATCACAAATGCATATTCTGATTATTCTGACATATTTTTTTCTGGCTTAGAAATACAAACTGATTATGCTTTTTTACCTAAATTTTTTACTACTAAATTTTTTACTGATTATTATGTTAATATTGGTGCTAGACAAGCTTTAGCTATAGAAACTAGCGAAGATGATATTTGGAAAGATCTTATTTTAGCAGAAAATAATGATGTTATTGTTATAGCTCCTTCACCATTAACTAATACATTATTGTCCACGGAGCTTAAAGAATTAATATCAGTAGATAAGATTACACAAACTCAAAACGAAGAAGACGACATTTTAATAGCCAACGATAGGCTCACCATTAATACTTTTTGGTCTGTTCCTTATAGTGGTTGCGATAATGGACTCATAGTTGATAAACAAATTATTTTATCAACATCTAGAAATTCTTTGAACAATAGAAGTGGTATTAATACTTTATTAGAATTGCATAATACTAATAATCCGCCTTTAGTTTCGCTTATATCCGGATGTTTCGATGTAGAAACAGAACAATGGTATATAAGAGATCCATTATATAATCCCGTATTATCTTTATATGGTTTTGGTTCTCCAGATTTTTGTACATTCTTAACAGAAGACAATATAGACGCATTGTGTTTAGATATTGGTGGCAGACAAGCTTTGGCCCTAGAAACTAATGAGGACGATATTTTGAGAGATCTTATATTAGCAGAAAATAATGACGTGATCGTTATAATTCCTTCACCGGAAACGGTCCACATAATATCAAATAACGATAGAGATCATGGAAGCAGAGTAGTACTAGATAATTCTTATGAAATTTTAGAATCCAAATATGCAGTAAAAGATAATGGTAAACTATTAGCAAATTCTGTATTCGAAGATTTGCTTTGCGAAAACCAAGAAAATCTTGTGCATGATTATGCTATAGCATCTAGATCTGGTGATTTGACAATACTATATCCAGGATACCGAGAAAATTATATAAGTTTAACTTATCCATATTTAGAAAGTAATTATGATTTTTCTTATGCTTGGGGCGAGCTAATTCCTTTTGATTTATCTAGTAGTAGATACTTTATCAGAATGAATAAGAAATATTTAGGAAATAATACTACTAATTTAATAACATATTCTGAAACCTTGCCAATTAACAATAATTATGTTATTAGCGGATTAAAACAATACGCATATGCTAGTCAGAGCGGAGATTGTCCTGTAGAAATATCTATTTCGGGTGTGGCCGGGTTTGAGTCAGTCTCTTATTCTACCGGCAACTATATTACCGGAGTGCTAGACCTGTATACCGAACCTGGAACAGGTACTATTACTTTGAATTTTAGCAAGGATGTTAACCTTGATAGTAGACATGCCCATAATCTTAATCTGTATAATTTTTCATCTACCAATTCTAATCTACAATTACCAGTCACTGGTCAATATAAAGATTTATCTATAGTAGATTCTAATACTATTACTATAAATAATTTATTCTTTAAGCCTAATAGTGGTATACAGTCATTATCTCAAGCTTTTGGATTATTTAGTTGCAATCTTGATAGAAACCATGAATATATTGTAAATAATAATGCTATTAATAGAGTACCAGTAATTTTTAGAAACTCCATTAATAGATTCGGAAATATTGATACGAATATAGCTTCTAGGCCAAAGAATTACACCTTTGATATACTAAATATTAGTGGAAATAAAATTTATGCAAAAGACAACCTCAACTATCTGCTCAAAGAAAATAATAGACCGTACTATCTAGATCAAGATATTAAAAGTAATTATATTACAAACGGTATCGCATTTAGTGGTTCTTTATTTAAAAACCATCAATATATTTATGATATTAGATACAATCAATCTGGCTTAGATAATACAGAAAAACTCATTAATTTTAAATATAATCATCAAGCACAAAATATAATACTTACTGTTCCTTCGGGATTCATTAATCCGTATGACTTTGTTAAAATATCATTTCCTACTGGATTTGATTACAGTAATTTCACCATATCTGGACTAGTAACAAAATCTTCCATATTAACCGATAATATTAGTATAGATTTAGAGCCAGACAAAGATCATATTTTATTAGAAACATCTACAAATATAGATGCTTCAAGTAAATTGTTACAAATAAAACTACCAGTATCTTTGCCCATTAATGCTTCTAGAGCAGGAACCTGCACTATTAATAATAGTCCGGTTAATAGATTACAGTCAGGTTTGCTTATTAATTACCAAAATAGTGATAGATATGGATACGAAATAGAATCTATAAAAGATGGATTTTCGTTTACTGGAGTTGTTCCTAAGAATCATTTAGTTCTATCTGCTAATATTAGCGGTCTTTTAGATTCTAATCATATGCAACATGCTTCTGTTTTTTCTTCTGGCAATACTTTCTGGTATTCTGGCGCTAGAATTTTAAGACAGACTAACAGTAATGATATAGGATTTGCAGAATATTATCTTATTAATACCAATATTAATAACCTTAAACCAACTAATCTTAGTGGTGTTGGGTCGTCTAGTTCCCCGTATTCTTATAATATGAACTCTTCTGGTAATAGATATTTAGAATTTTTATATCTAGGACACAATACTAATCAAATTAATATTACTGGAATGTTTAGTATGATTTCGGGCGGATTATATATTTATCATACAAATTTATCAGAACAATTTAATCAATATAGATCTTATGCAGATAATGATTTAGTGATTAAAGATACTCTTGTTTATAGTGGCATTAATACTAATGGTGGTCTTAATTTAAATCTAAATATTAGTAGGTTTGATAAAATAAAAATAGAACTAGTCTCTACAACTGGTGTAAGCAACTTTAATTTCCGAACATATGTTACTTCCGATGTTCCTATTAAGCCGTACATATTAGAAAGTTCAGGCAATCTTAATCCAAGCTTACCCTTCTATCCTTTCTTTAATCCGGATCCACCAACAGTAGTATATTCTCCTCCAACATACTCTGCTATGACAGATCCAAAATATAATATTTTTACAGATACTAATTTTTATATTCTTCCGTATATCAAAGTTACAAAACCATATTGTGATCAAGACTATAATAAAAATCAACAATTATTTTATAATGGTAATATTATTGATTTATATAATTTTGATAGTATCAGATCTTATTTATTATTTAATGATGAACTAGAGATTATAGATTTCAATAATAGCTTAATATCAACTTCTGGAGATGTTTGTAGACATATTCTTAAATTTAATCCATCTAATGAAGAACTTATTGTTAGCGGCTTATCTTTGGATGGCAATCTGTCCATACCTCCAAAACCATTATCTTTACCAATAGAGAATACCTATAGACATAATATTCCTTTTGGACTATCATATAATCAACTTTTATCTAACACGGGTACAATTCGTTTTGTTAAGTCTGTTTCTGGTAATATAGATGTATATAACTATAATAAATTATTTTATCATACTTATGGTGGTTCTACTGCATCTTTCCCATTAGATAGTAGTGGTGTATATGTTAATCCTCCACAAACTGGATCATATAGAGTGATTTATGATCCAGAATCTTGTATGTCTGGTACTTTATGCGTTATAGTATCCGGATACAGAACAAACGCTTTCACTGGATTTGTGGATATTAGGGATAGGTCTAATTTTTATACCACACCGAATATTGTTGATGTTAATGGCATCAAAGGCGCTGTTAGGCCATATGGTACTAATAAAAGGATGTTTTTTGACTTTAATGACGGATTTCCAGAGATTAGCGACTTTTACTCTGTGGAAGATTTGATACAACCAAATGTATTATCTATCAAAATACCATATAATAATAACTATGTTGGTAGATCAGGTTTGGTTCTTTTGATAGATAGTCATCAAAATATAAAAAGCAATCTTAGTCCTAATATAAATAATACATTTAGTCTAAATGCAGGAACATGCAGTATAACTCCATCCACAATTTTTAATTATTACGACAGAGATTCTAAGAGATGGAAACATACTGTACATTTAGAAGGACCACAGCAAGCTTTCGGAGGATACAATCTTGTACTATCTGGAAAATCTAGTAAATTGTATTCTATAAATCCTGAATCTATACAAATTTCTGGTATATCATACAGCATAGATGACGGCGTTACTTTCTATACACTTACTAATAATATAACCATTCCAGATAATTTGTCTCGATTAACTCTTAGAATCACCACCTTACAAGGCGATCAAAAACTTTTCGAAGAAAATCAATTAGCTATGCCAAAAGTTTCTATCTCCGGTTTAAGTAATTACTATGTCGAATTTAATGAACCATCGCTTTATGGTTGGCACGGTAAAGGTTGGAATATAGGTGTAAAAATTACTCCGCCTCCTCCAAGAAGCTATACTAATAAAAATATTATTATCAGAGTAAAAGACCTAACAGGATTTGATCAAAAAACAATAAGTCTAAATAAAACCATAATCCCAGAGATCAGACCATTTGCAACAGGATTTGTTATTAATGGTAGTTCATGGCAACTTGGGTTCGATGTCACCAAAATAGATATAGAAGACAAAATTTTTAAGAACGAAATCGATATTGATGTTATAGATATTCCTATTTCAAATAATTATCAAATCTTACACAGTGATAGTAAATCTATTATACTTGGTGGTGGTACAAGTGGCGCTAATACTGGCATATATTATCCTAAAGTAATTTTAACAGACATATCAACTTCTCCATATACTATTCTATCTAGTGGTTCTGGTGCATTAGTTGTTGGATCGTCTATTACACAAAAGCAACCTTACTCTATTCAGTTTAATAATTTGCAGCCCACATACTATTTTGATCTTTCTAATCCATCTAATCTTACATTCGATATTCCAGCTGATCTTGGTCCAGAACCTAGTCAGGTTCTTAATAATTTGGTTATTACATTCAATAATGATATTGCTTATTCATTAGTTGTAGATTCTTCTTCGTATAATTATGATACTAAGAGAATAGAAATTATTGCTATTCCAACCACAACGGGTAATAATCCTGTTTACTATAACCAACCAAACAAATTTATTAGTCAATCTGTTAATATATCTATCAAACAACCAGTATATGACACCTTCGGCAACTATTCATACCAAACATATAGTAAAACTGCCGGATTTAATGTCGTATTTTATCAACCTGTTGGTTTTCAACCAATATCTCAATTATCTACTATTCCTTTTGCTGTTACTAGTCCTTGGTCTATTGAGTTCTATGTTTTAAGTGGAATTGGTCAATTTGATCCTCAATCACAACCTAATGTTAGTATATTTAATACTCCTAATATTGGTCATTATGAAAATAATCCAATAGAGTATAGTCTGGATTATGATTATGATAATGTGTTGAAAAAATGGAAAGTAACAGCATCCTCTACTAGAGATGTTTTTAATAGGTACATAGACCAGACAGGAATATATCCTATATCTATTTATATAGACGATGACTTTTCTAGTTCTGTAGCTAATAATACTTTTAGTATTAGATATAATCCTATTACTAAAATGAAAAATATTAATAGTACATTATATAGTACTCCAGATAGTATCTTCTATACAAAAGTAGATATCGAAGATGATATACAAAATATATCTAATTCAATATCTTTTCCTCCCACACTAAAAGAAAGTAGTGTTAGACTATTATTCAATAAAACAGTTAGAAAATATGATACAGACCTAGGAATATGGGAAAATTCTTATACTTCTGATAGAATGACAGATAAATACGATGCTCAAATTCTTATAGAGAATAACATTTTGTCTATCGAGTGCCAAGGCATAGGAAGTGATAAAATTATAGCTGTTGCTAAATTAAACACTATGGAGATAGAGAGTAACGAATTACAGGGTATTCCTTTGACAATTACGGGTATAGCAGGATATTCCCCAGACGGAGCTATTCCTGTTGAGCAAGGAGAGAACCCATGGATATTAACTTTCAAAACGGTGGGTGGATTGGCACATATTAATTATCCTCCAACCATTATACTAGATAATATGCCAACATTTTGTTCTGGATATAATCCTTTGATAGAAGACCAACCACAATGTGTAAAAGAACCTGTGTGGAATCCTAATGATATGGGTGGATCATGGTCTTATTCTTTCTCCGGCATACCATCTTGCACACTATTAGGACTAAAACCATTTTCTATTACCGCGATTGATACTGATCCATCTCTACTTCCATCATCTCCGTATTTGCCGGATACTGATTATGTAGAATATGCTTTTGAATATACTGCTGGATTTTTTTCTACTGGAGAGCCTCCACTAATTGTACCTGTGGAAGGTGGTAACGAAACCATTAAGCCCTTGTGCGGCATACTATACAGCAAACAGGTCGATTTTGGGCCCTCTACTGGCACATCTTTGTGTGGCGTTGGTCCTACAGGAATTAAGCTAATTAATGTTAGTGGTAGTTTACCCTCTGGTCTATCCTATACAATCTTTTTTCCAGAAGACCTAAATTTCCCTGTTGAACCTTATTCTAATCTAGGAAGCGGATATCTAAGAATAGAAGGATATCCGTTAACTTTTGCTAGTGGGTCTTCATATCCAGAAAAAATAACTCTTAAGGTTACAGATGCTAGAAACTTATCTAATTCTTTGGAAATAAATTTCTCAGACAGTTCTACTCCTAACGATCCGGATATTAGTGTACCAATTTATTTTGATAGTGACCAGCTGCTACTTACTCCTTTTACTGGAACCAGGATTATTACTGCTGCTAACACTAGTGTGTGGAGACCATCACCGTCTCCTGAGTCACTGGCTTGTAGAAGCATATTACCTCATAATAAATGTAGAACAGCTCCTGTATTTTATTCCGGCTTCCTTTCTCTTGATACTCGTATATATTTAACTTCTTTGGATCAAAAAGTTCCATTAGAGATAAACGATGATATTTACATAAATTTTGAGACACCTAACGATAATAATGACGGTCCTTATACAGTTATGGAAAATGAAAATGGTATTTATATTTTAGGTAATGTTAGTTTAATATCCAATGCTACTGGCATAGCTAATTTTGTTTCAGCAGAATATAAAACTTTGAATATCTCTAATTTTAATACATTCTTCCAGGGATCTATTATTGATAGTACTAGTTATTGTTTACTAGGAGCTGGTAGGGCTAGAACAGATAATTCATCGAGACGCGGAATAATGGGGCTGATAGGACCATCGTACCAAGCAACCATTACCGGATCTACATTTTTTGAAAGTAGCAATACTAAATTAAGTGGACTACAATTAACAAGAATTAATACACAGCTTCCAGTATCCTCTTTCGTATCATGGTCGGACTGTTGGCAAACAGGAAGATTATATCTTAGCGGCATAGTATTACCGTCTATAAATGCAGAAATAACCGACCCTCCACCAGCACAAAATAGATTATTTACTTTCAATAATCTTGTAGAATCTTTATTTCCTCGTCTTGCTTTTGGTAACACAGAAACACAGAAAAATTTAATAGAAAATCAAAGATCTAAAACGCTTAACTATTTTATTAAAGATCTAATATCTGGAGTTATTATTTCTGAAGGCACAACTTCTCCCGGGAATCCATTTTTGACACCAATACTAAATAGGAATTCTGGAACAGTATACCAAATTAAAATATGGAACGACTCAGATATTTTTCCAACCTATAATCATCAAGCTATTCCATATTCAGAAAATGATTATATTTGGATTCATAAGGGAGATCTATTTAATACCCTGCCTACGCAGAAAACATTTCCTCCGGTAGTAACGTACGGATTTGATAGTATCTCTGTCATTAATGACTTAGAGGATCTTGATCCAAATGGCATAGTAATGGATCCTGTCTATGGAATAGCTATTGGCGGATATATTCCAACAGACGATGGGATAGGTTTACAAATTCCATACTCTCACACAGGTGTGCTAAACAATGCTTTACCATGGTCTGTATTTAATTATAAACCAATTATTAGTGGTATAATGCAAAAATCTCTGACCATAACCGGTACTCTAGTACAGAAAGCAGATACTGCTAAAAATGAATTAGTAATAAAAAATAATAATATTAACTACAGCATTAATGATATTTGGTGCATAGATAAAAATAACTATAATTCTACAGCACTATATTTTCTAGATCATCCTGGAGAAATTTTTGTATCCTCTGGTAATGGTTCATTAATCTATTTACAAAACTCCGATTCTGCTACAGGATGGCTTTCGGTATTTTCTTCTGGAGATACAGTTTTCCCGTATCAAAATATAGAAAATGACAATATTAAGATTATGCCATATAATATTGTATATAACGCAGAAGGTAGATTTACTTTTCAAATTACTGGTAGATGCAATACTAGAGAAAATGAAACCCTAACATATAAAATTGCTACTATGGAAAATCCTAATATGCCCATCTTCGATAAAATAACGTACCCTCTACTAGATTTTGTACCTAAAAAATATTTTCAAAATTATCCGCTCTACGTGAATAAACCTCTAAAAATTATAGGTAATAGCATAATAAAAACTAATAATTCGCTATCTTTTAATATTTTTGGTGGTGAAAGACCAATAGATAAAAATTTTCCAGATGTACAGCTAGCCGCCGGGATCAACGGAGATTTTTCGTATTGCGGCTTTTGGCGTAACACAACGGGTACTGGCAATACTATTGTAGATGAATATGATTCAATAAATGATAGACTGAATATTAAACTTACACTAAGCTCAGACTATGGTATTAATTGGTCGGCTTTTGATACAATTAAGATCAAGGTTTCAGATGACACAGGTTCAGACTCCTACATATATTCTGTTTAATAGGATTACTTTATGGCTACTATTAATATTACAGAACTACCACTAAACAAAGTAACTATTAATCAAAATACAAATGATCCTAAGTTTATAAGCACTAATGTTGTTATTACAGAGAATATTCCTGCCATTACCACCGTGGTAGCAAATGTTGGCGTCCAAGGACCACCAGGATCAGGATTGCCCGGACCTATCGGCCCACAAGGCCCTCCGGGAACAGGTCTTATTGGCCCTCAAGGTATTCAAGGGCCGAAAGGAGATACTGGTTCTGGTATATCGTCTCTAACGCTTAACAACAACATAACTTCTGTAATACTAGAAGAAGAATCTTCTACTTTATATATTACTGCTGGAGCAGGTATAGGAATAGATATAGATGATGCCACACACACTATTGATATTTCGAATACTTTAGTTGGACATCAACATACAACTACGGATATTATCGGTTTCAATGAATCTGTGGATGATAAAGTAGCATCGCTACTACAGGCTGGTACTAGTATAGGACTAACCTATAACGATGAAGATTTTAATCAATTAATCATATCTGTTACTGGTTTAAATAAAGGAGTAGATGTACAGAGACAAAACCCTAAACTACAGAGCATATCCGATCTAGTAATAGAGTCTGGTAAATTATTATTAGCTAATAGCTCTTCAACATTTGAAGCTATCACACTATCGAATACTAGCAAAAACTTTTTGAATGATCAAACAGCAGAGGAGCAAAGAAACACCCTGGGCTTGGGATCTATTTCTATTCATAACTCTGGTACTTTTGCCAAGATACAAGGGGGCAATAATTTTCAGGGAACTCAATCGTTTGGAGACGGAGAAATTAACAGATTTTCAGCCTCTCTAAATTCTCAAAATGGTAATACATATGAAATACAACAAACAGATAATGGTAAAATCATAGCTTTTACTGCTAATAATAGTAGTGTTAATGTTAATTTAAGTAGTAATATTGCACCAGGATTTAATTGTTTAGTACTACAACTGGGGATTGGTCAAGTTAGATTTAGCGGGTCTATAAATAATAGATATGCTCATACAAAATTAGTTGGTCAGTATTCTATAGCCACACTAGTTAAAGTATCTACTATACCATATATAGTTGTTCTCTCAGGAGATACAACTAGCGATAATTCCGGACCATGATATTAGGAAATAAGCATGATACTTCCGCCATTTTTTGGTATATCATCACAATATGACGTTGATTTTGTTAAACAAATTATTGTTGATTATTTGCAACAAGATGGTATGGTATATAAAAATCCGGTATCCTCTAATAATGTTACTTTTATACAAATAGATGGTGTTACTTATGGCATTGTAGAACCATCTATAGGATTAACATACCTAAATAGCGATGTGTTATCTTTACCCAAATTAGATGGTGGTCTTCTTGTAACTTTTAATAGCGTAGACATTTTATCATACGACCCCCCGCCGACTGTACCAGAACAAACTGTTTTTATCTTTTGGTTAGAAGAAGACTCTCAGATAGAACTAGAATGGAATAGTCCGTATAACAACAGATGCAATATTACAGAATATATTTTGCAATATGCTAATACATTGGAGCAATCAGGTTTTTTGGATGAAAATTACGAGAAACTCTTAAATGAACTGGGTGATCAGCTAAAACTTGAACCAAATATAGATTCATATATTTGGTATACTTTTGATAAAGAGTACATTCTTATAGAGAATAAATTCAAAATATTGAATGATATAAATGAATATTTTATGTCAGAAAAATCCAATGGTATAGGTCTAGTTAATTTATCTGTTGTTACTAGTTTAGTTAATAACAATCCATACATATTTAGAGTTGCTGCCAAAAACTGTGCAGGTACTGGGCCCTTCGGATACAGTAATATACTATATCCTTTGCCTATGTCTCATATATATTGCGATATCATTTTATATTTACGTCCTAATTCTACTACGGATATTTTTGCATCTTTAGCTGATTATTCTTGTTACAATAAAATATGTAATCCTATTGCGAATGTTACCACATCTTCACAGGCCAAATTTGGCGCCGGTAGTATATATTTTGATGGAGTTTTGGATAATTCATTAATACCATCAACATATCCTCATGTTCAGTTGGTTAAAGATAACTATAATTCATGGTCTCTTGAGTCGGATTTTACTATAGAGCTGTGGGCTAAACCGATATCTTCCAGTCCTGGTAGTAATAGAACTATTATATCTTCTTATAGTCAAAAACCAGACGAATACTCTAATCCTATTAATAATCATTACTGGAAATTATTCTATAATAATAATGGGATTGTATTTAGAATGGGAACCAGCAATACTAATTTTGTGGAATTACAAACAAATATTCCCTTATCATCGGCATCTTTTACTCATATTGCTGTTTGTAGATTTAATAATTATATAAGACTATATATTAATGGTAGTAGATATGATAGAAAATACTATACAACAGATATTATTATCGATAGTGATTATGCTATTCTCGGAGGAGACCAAACTAATAATTATATAGCTTCTGATATTCAAAATATAGAAAGAGGACTAATCGCAGAACCCTATATTGGTTATATAGATAATGTGATGCTGAGTAAATCAGCAAGATATGCCAAAGATTTTGAGCCATTAGAATACACACAAGAATCTGATTGTAATCTATGTTCGGAACTAGATGCTCCATCTAATTTGACTGTATCTTATGTTCAAGGTCCCATCATATAAGTAGGTACTATAACTCCCGTAGATTGCGGTCCTTCTCCACAAGAATTAACAGCACTTATGGTCATGGTCGCACCAGTAATTGGTGTGCTAAAAGAATAATAAAAAGTATCATACGAAACAAAACCATTGCTACTAAATGATCCAGAATTAGGATCGAATGGATTATTATTTACTTTGATTCCAGTCATATACATGTTAAATCCTGTTACGGATGGTGTGGAACTTGGTGTTGTCCACGATATACTAAAATCAGTATTGTTATCAGTATATATATTAATATCAGTTGGTGCGCTAGGAGTTCCAAAATTACCAGTAATGCTATTACTATAAGTTCCGATTGTGCCACTAGTATTAAGACCAGCAACACCAAACTCATAAGAATAGCAATCTACACCCGTTAGAGATCCTATAGTTCCAGAATTAGTATTAAATAAGGTTGATGTTGTCCAATTTTCTGATGATACATTTTTATATCTAATATAGTATCCTGATAATGGAATCTTATTGGTCATATCCAAAGCATCCCATGTTAGATTACCGGTAGTAGAATTTATAGACAAACTCAAACCGGTCGGAGCTTCTAATACTTCAATATATTGAACAGATAATTCTTCTGGTGGATCTGGTTCTTCTGGTAGTATTGTACTAACAACATATCCAGTAGAATATGGACCCACTCCTACAATATTTATAGCAGCAATTTTTATTGTGTATAATGTATTTTGTGACAATCCTGTCAATGAATACTGAGAATCTCCGCTGGTGGCCAAGCCTGTTGCCAAAGATCCACCACCAGAATATTGTATATAATTTCCTGTGATTAGACATCCGCCATTATTAGGCATTGTCCAAGACAAGCTAATACTAGTCTCTGATGGATTACCAGATATATTTATAGGAGCATATGGTATTAGGCCCATTATGCCGCTAGCAGAACTGCTAAAAGATCCTGTGCCAACAAGATTACTGCCTGCTACTCTAAAGTAATAATTTTCACACGGATCTAAACCTGTTACAAATCCTGATGTGGTAATAAATTTTTCAATATATGTTGTCCAGGTAGCATTATTCTGGCTATATTCTATAATATAACCAGTGGTTGCAGCATTAGTCGGAGCATTCCATGTTAGCAAAAATTTTTTGATCATAAAATACTATCATTAAAAAGAATGTATTATTTGTATGAGTAATACACCTTATTTTATTTGGAACGACCATATTTTTACGATTAGGGGTATAATATATTAAGCAAAGGTCTATGAGGAGAGATAATGGCTATTTTATTTTTTGATGGATTTGACAGATATACTATATTAAAAGATTTTGATAGAAACTACTGGTCTTATGAACCATTAGATATTGCTGATTATGAAAAGTATGCTTTTGGAGGATACTCCTATAGTCATACTGCTGATTCTTATAGTGCTGGATCTTCTCAATTTATGGATTATATGGTTGGACATTATGCTTTTTACTCCCCAAATGGAGCCAGATTACCGTCCGGAATATTTAGAGATAATATTAATGATACTTTTAACGGAATTTATATTAGTGGTAATAGTTATCCAGGATTCGGGTCCCCACCAGGTTTCCTATCTTTGCATAATCTAAATATAGCGGATCCTAATTTATTAGCTCCTATAACTTATGTTCAATTAAGCGGATTTTCTTTGCCAGCTAGTGGTCAAAGTTTTTTATCAGCAAGAATTCTTGGCATAGAAACCAAAGATAGCTCCTATCATAATTCTGATAAAAATGGAAGATTTGATTATAGACATCCTTTGATTGCTTTTTGTAGCGGAAATATCACAGGATTATTACTTAGTATTATTAAAACAACCGGAAATCATTTGTCTTTGATAGAGAATAAGAAAATGACTATCGGATTAGAAGTATTTCAAAATAATGGTATTAGTGGTATTTTTGATCTTAACATTACTAATGATCTTAATCAATATAGAATTCGATCTTTATATTCTACTGTTAATGGATATACTTCTGGTGTGTTGAATGATAGAATATTATTAATCGATAAAAATTTATCAGAAGGATATTCCGATGGATACGGATCAGAGAGTGTTCCTATTACTCCTATATCAAGATGGTGTCATTTTCAGTTTGGAATTGTACAAACTGGCTTAAATCCATATATACAAGTAAAGTTAGACGATATAGATTTATTATCTATTCCATTTGATACGAGTATAAGTGATAAAGATCTTTGGGATGATAAAATATATATGAGCGGTTTTGACTTTGATAATATTAGATTTTTTAATAGAACATACAACGGATCCATACAGTATGTTACAGTAAATACTCAAGATATCGGCATGAGTAGATATTATCTTTATGGAGGAGTTACTCTTTTAGACGATATTGTTTTATCTGACGGTTCTGGTATACCTAGTACTTTTTTGGGATCTAATACGAAAGTTATACCATTTACTCCTGGCGTAAGTGGTAATACTACTAACGATGGAGTTTACCAAGATGGACCCACAGAATGGGCCACAAATGTTGCCTCAACAAGATTAGCTTTTAAAAATCTAGACGGAGATAATGGAAGAATATCATCATCTGCTTCAGGGGCTATTGCTGCTGTAAGATATAGCAATACAAATATTATGATACCAGATTCTAATTCTTTATTTAGAATGCAAACAGAAGATGCTATAGGCGGAATAAAAGTATATGCACAAGCTAAAAAAGAATTTTTGGATAGTAGATATGCTGTTGTGATAAGAACAGGCATAGCCGATCAGTATTCAATTAACAATAAAATATTTTTAGACTTCGAAACATCTTCAAATAATACTATTGTTGATTTATCTAGAAATAGATATATTTTCACTAAATCTGTACCAGAAATAGAACTATCTACTATTCATAAATTTGGAAACAAAAGCTTAAGATTATTGAGTGGTGAGTATATATCCAATCCAGACTTAACACTACAAAATAATCTAACTCTAGAATGTTGGATTAAATTTTCTGGACTAAATGATAAACTAACTTTATTTCATAGATTTGCGCCAATTGGTACAGCACATATAGTGGCTCATTTGGTAGTTAGTACTGGTAGCATAGCATATAATGCTTCTTATACTAGTTTTGGCACTGGACAACTACTATTACGTTTTCCTAGCAGCGGAATACAAGATACTAATTGGCATCATGTTGCTCTTGTTTCTGATGCTAGTAAAGCAGTTGTTTTTCTTGACGGAGTATCTGGAACTTCGTATAGTATCTTTTCTAGCAGTGATCTATTTGGTGGTAATACAAATTTAACAAATTCTTTATACTATTGGGGTACAAGTTCTCCATACGCTGAGTCTGTCGCAAATTTTTCAAGTAGCTCAAGTTCTTCTGCATTATTTTCCTATATATCTGGCAATGGTTATATCGATGAATATAGAATCACAAGCCTACCAAGATATACTACCAATTTTGTTCCTCCAAGTGCTATCGTTACCGAAAGAGATGATTATGTGGAACTTGGAGATGTTCAGAATATAACTCGTACTAGATATGGAAGAGTATATCAATTCTATGAATATGTTGATCCATCAACAAATAATCCTTGGACCACTGGTTTAATAGCAAATCCTAGCGGATTTATTCTAGGGGTTAAAAAACTATGACAGTGCTTAGTAAAAGACTACAATATTCGAATAATGATTTTTTAATATATCAACATTTTATTAACAGTAATGAAGAAAGTTTTTTACTAGTTAATGAATCTATAATAGAGCCAGAGTATCCATATGTTTATGTAGGATACTATAATGGTATTCCATTGTCTCAGTCAACAGATCCAGATGATCTAAGTATTTCTTACTTAGAATCAGGATATTATTCTATTGTTTTATTAACTAGGTTTGGTATTCCTAAAAACACCTTACTATCTTGTAATCTAAGAGCTACTTATAATGACGACCTATTACAAACAATTAATACCAATAATGTCATATTAAATATCAAACCATTCGCTCACATTAATAATAATTATACTATCAATGATTATACAAATGCTGATAAGATATCTAATACTATTAATGATAATGTTTCTAATAAACTATTTGAAATTTATAGTTTAAATTCCTTTACTGGATTAAACTCTGATCCGACATGGTCCAAAAATACATATGGGGCTATTCATTTTAATGCTTCTGGATCGTCATCTGGTTTGAAAACTATTTCTATTGATTATGTTGACTTAGTTTACAAAGCTAGCTTACCTTCGGCGCCACTCAACCCCCTTCCTTCTGGATCAGATGCTTCAGCTTATCTTAGCTGGCTAGCACCACTAGATAATGGCGGAGATAATGTTATATATTATGCTATAAGATATACTAATACAACCACCAGTATATCTAATACTGTTGTAACACCATCTAGCGGCACAAATTTTACGCTTTTAAATTTGGTGAATGAGAATGAGTATACTTTTAGAGTTGCTGCTATTAATAATGTTGGTACTGGTAATTATTCAATAGAATCTAGTATTTTTATTCCGGAAAAAATTCCTGAACTATCAGCATTAAATTATAATAGTGCTAATTATACAAGAATACGATTACGTAGAGATACTTCAACCAACTGGTCAGAATACAATCCTATACTAGCTTTGGGTGAAGCTGGTTTTGAAACAGATACCAGATTTTTAAAAGTAGGAAATAATATATCATCATGGAATAACTTAGACTATATTAAGGTACCAAATAGTTCCATATCATTTCCATCTCCTCCCCAAATAGTTTTGCCAATAGGAGATTCTTCCACAGTTTCTAATCCTAGAATTAGTTGTAATTTATCTAATAATGAAATTCTTAATATTATAGGTATAGATGGAATAGATATAGAATATTTAACAGGAAGTAACACTATTAGACTGAGTCTTAATAAGACTTTTTCGCCATTCAACTCCGGTACTTTAGCTAGTCCTACTACCTTCGGCCGTCCTGGAGAAGTATATTATGATAACGAATTTATGTATGTTTGTGTTGGTATTGATTTATGGAAACGAATTTTACTAGATACTAATTATTGGTTTAGTCCTAATATTATGGCTATATCTAATAATTCTGGTTTTTATCCCAGCATAACCAATATAACAACATCCGGCACAAATATAAAGTACATCAGCGACGGAGACCCATATCCTGCAAAATCATCAAACAATATGACTAATAATGGAATATCTCCAAGATCAGCTTTTTTCAACAACTATAATATTAGTGACCAGAGCTACGCTCTCTCTTTTAAATACAGGGCCGGATATAACTTCTCTGACCCCGAGATAGCAACATCAGGATATAACGGCATACTTAATAATGGAGTTCTGATATCAGCCCCTTCTGCTAGAAATGAATCTGTGGGCCCATTTGTTGCTCCGTCAGGATTTAATTTTAATAGAAGTTTTTTTGGTAACTTTTTTGTTATAGATAATTGTGGAGGATATGTTAACTCTAGTGGATTATATGCTTGCTATGATGGAAGATTCTTAAAAAATTGTTGGAATGATACTAAAGTATATGATAGTAATCCCTATTATTCTGGATCATTGTACGATAATGACAATTTTAGACATTCTGATGGTCATTCAAAAATTTTAGGATTTTGTTTTGATGGATATCCTATATATGGTCCTTTTGGATACTCTGATGCTACTGATAGTGATAGTTCTGTTATACTATTAACTAGTTCGTATTTAGTGTACGATAATGATAACCACAGACCCAATAATTGGAAATATACTAATAGTATTACTGTTAATAATTTTAACTATATTCTTACTGGCGGGGCTTTTATTCAGGATTTTTATTATGCTCAAAATTCTGGTATACTAGATCAACACAACGGTAGATATGCTGTTACTCCAGATTTTCCGCAAGGCACATATGCATATTTTGTCACTTTTACTAATAGCGGATTACTTACGCCACAATATCCATATATTATTGGAAACTATAGTCGTAATCAAAAACTAAAGGTATTACAATATGTTTAATAATATTCTGAGTCAAGAGTTTAAATCTGTATTCAATGCCGCTATCGATGAAATTATTAGTCAAAACGGACTAGCTGTTCCGTGTACACTGATTTACGATTCGCTTAAAAAAGATCTATGTCCAAATTGTATTTTTGATCCTATCCAAAATAGATCTAATAATGAGTATAATAATATTGGTCCGGTGCCATTTCCTTCGCTCAGTATATGTCCTATATGTAATGGTTATGGTATTATAGATATGTCATCTCAAGAAACAATATATTTAGCGGTAATTTTTGACAGCAAATATTGGTTCAATTGGGACTATAAATCAGTTAATATAGGCAATAATATGGCTCAGTCTATAGGTAAAATAGAACTATTGCCCAAAATTCAAAATACTAAAGAAATTATTTTAGATACTAATACTGTTGGTTATGGCTCAAAAAGATATAGTAGAAGCGGCGACTCTCAAATTTGTGGATTAGGAAGTAATAGATATATTATAACAATGTGGGAAAAAATAGTATGAAAATTGCTTTTAATTTATTAGATAGTTCATCTAGTATACAACAGAAAATTTTAGATAGTCTTGTAGACTATTTATCACCAATTATGATAAAAATAAAAAATTCTTTGCAAAATTCTTTGCCAAGATATATAGAAGATGCTGTATCTAGTCAACCAGAATATGTATCTTTATTGGGCGGTCAATTAAGATCAGAACTTGGTGTACCAGATGCTGGATCTAGAATTAATAGTATATTTACAGAATGGAAAAATAATGCTATTGTTATATATGAACCTATAAGTACCAAAGGGTCCTCTATTATTGGTGGATTTAGCATAGATATGATCAAATCAGATTTTTCAGACATATTGGCTCTACCATTATCAGAAGTAGTAGATGATGTTAGTGGATCTATTATACCATGGCTCCGATGGTTATTACTAGATGGAGGAAAAATACTGATTAGAAATTATAAAGTTCAGTTAGGCAACAATTCCAGATCTCGAACAGGTGGGGCTATTATGATACAATCAGACAAAGAGAATTGGAGAGTTCCGTCCCAATTTGCTGGAACTAGCAACAATAATTGGATCACTAGAGCATTATCTACTTATGATCAGCTTATCCTAGATCACATACAAAATACTCTGGAGAATAATTTATGAGCTGTAATCATAATAATACTTTTAGTAATGTTACTTCTATTGGAGATAATTATCTAATTAATCAGTTAGAAGATAATATAAAAACATTTCTAGATCATGGATTTTTAAATATAGGTGGATTTTTAAATGTTGAAATCCCCACATCTGGTTTGTATGGTGGTTCTTTTCATGTTCTAAAGCCCACAACACAACCAGGATTGCAACAGGGTCAGGTATGGCAGTCATTTAAAAAAGATTGGGTTTATGAAACTGGAGTATGTTATAATAATACTCATGAACCAATTAATATATCAGGAATATACTTAAATAATACATTTTATCCAGCTCCAACAGGATCTGGTAACACTAGTTATAGTATTAATTATCCATTGGGTCACATTATTTTTTCTAAAAGTTTACCAATAACTAGTAATATACAACTAGAATATTCTTATAGATGGTGCCAAGTATATAAAAGTAGTACAACACAATGGCAAGAACTACAAGAATTATCATATAAACCTAATCCCCAAATTAATTATGCTCAGTCCGGAGACTATAACATTTACTCTGCTCATAGAATTCAAATGCCAGCTATTGTTATAGAGCCCGTAGCAAGAAGTTTTTCGAAACCCTGGCAATTAGGAGCCAGTGATTTTGCTATTGATCAAGATATATTATTACATGTTTTTACAGAAAATAAATCAGATAGTAATAGAATTATAGATATTATTAGGCTGCAAAAAGATAAAACCATTTTATTGTATGATACTAATAAAGTGGCCAAAAGTGGAGTTTATCCATTAAACTATAATGGCTCATTAAATACAAATAGAATGTCTTATTCTGGTGTATTATACAATTATTATTGGAATAAGTGTTATTTTAAAGAAATCAGTGTATTAAATATGGAAAGCGCAAATACAAATTTATTTTGGTGTACATTAAGAATAACAACAGAAGTTATCATATAACCAACTTTTTCTGGAGATACAAACCATGCCCAATAGAATTTACTACGCTTGCCAAAGTGTTCAACTATATCCTCCTGTCGATATTGATACTTCAGTATCATCCGCCCAGAATAAAACGGAAATCGAGGGTGGTACCCCTGTTACTATCCAGGGTTTGCAAAGTGTTGGCATGAATACTAATTTTAATCTTGAACCAGTTTATCAGCTAGGACAACTAAGCTTATATGATAACTATGAAGAAATTCCAGAAGTAGAACTTAGCTTGAATAAAGTTCTTGATGGTAGAGCCACCCTTTTCCAAAGCGCTATGGGAGAAGGTAGCTTAACCGAACTACAAAATAAAGCTTGTGGTCTTGTTCTTACTCTATATCCTGATACTGTTACTAAAGCTAGTGGTGTACCAACAGCTCAAGTTAAATGTACTCCAGCTTATTTGACCAGTGTTACATATACTTTTCCAAGCGAAGGTAACTTTACAGAGGAAATTCAGCTAACTAGCAACAACAAAGAATGGGATACTAGCGTAGGATCTGTTGATACTAGTCCCACAGACGAGGATGCTGGTAATGATCCTGGTATTATGCGTCGTCAACAATTAAATCTTGAGGATTCAACACTACCAATCGGTGTTAGTGGTGGTATTCCTAGTGGATACAAGATTCAAAGCATCACAGTTAGCGCTAATCTTGGCAGAGAAAGTATCTTTAATCTAGGCGAAAGAACTCCTAGCTTTAGATATATTAATTTCCCAGTAGAAGTTACCTGCGAATTTGAGGTTATTGCTAAGGGTGGTGACTTGGTTGGTGTTGAAGAAGGAGACGGATCTGCTTGCGTAAATCCCAAGGCTCTTGCTAATAAAACGATTAGACTAGAACTTTGCGACGGTATGGTAATAAATCTTGGTTCGAAAAACAAGCTTACTAGCGTTAATTATACTGGTGGGGATACTGGTGGTGGTAATGCTACCATCACATACAGTTATCAAACCTTTAATGATTTTGATCTTACTGGCCCAACCTGATAATTAAATAATTACCAAAAGATACAAAGGAAGGACTATTACTATTATTAATAGTGGAAATATACAAATTAGAACAAATTACAAACAGAGTATTATCTGGCAAACAAGTACTAATAGTAGATAATATTCTATATGAATTAAGGTCTCCTAGCATAGATCTTAAAATAGAAAGTGATCTCTTATATAATAAAGAGTATGAAAACTTATTATACTCTGAGGATTTTATTCATCAATCTAATATAGATGAGCTATTAATAGAACTAGAATTAATTTATCCGGAATATAAAATGGATCTAGAGTCCATAGACAAAAGAATAGAAAACTCTAAAGTAGATCTATACTTAAATTTTTTTGATAGAACAAAAAGACAAAAACATAGAAAAGAATTAGAATCTCATAGAAAAAGATATAATCAAATTTATCAGTGGTCTCATTCTTTGGATCCTTTAACATTAGAGCATTTTCTCTCTAATATGAAACATGAATTTATTATTAGGAACACTCTTTATAAATATAAGACTAATTTATTAGTATTTGATACTGAATACATAGACTATGCATTTTTTAATAGAATCACACAAACTATTGCTGAAAATATGCTAGATATGTCTATTCTAAAGAAAATAGCAAGAAGTGATTATTGGCGAAATTATTACAGTATTAATAAAAATCATTTACTATCGTATAGTACAATAGATTTTTCTGATGAACAAAAAGCTTTACTTAGTTTGTCTAATATGTATGATAAAATATACGAACATCCAGAATGTCCAGAAAATGATATTTTAGAAGATGACGATGCTTTGGACGGATGGATGCTTCACCAGCAAAAAGAAAATAAGAGACTTAAAAAAGAAAAAGGTGTAAATACATTATTAGGAAATAAGAATAAACAAGCAAACGAAGTTTTTCTTATGGCAAGTAATAAGGATCAGAGTCAAGATATTACGGGACTAAATACCAAAGATAGTGAAATGATAAGAAAAAATAAGGTTCAAGAAGTTATATCGTCGAATCGGACAATTAATGACTCTAGCTTGTCTGATGTTCAAAATACGATAAGGAACAAGATACAAGAACTTAACAAGAAAGGATAACAAATGGAAAATCTAGAAAGATTAAGATTTTACATTGAAAAAAGAATACAAACAACAATGATTGGAGCTATTAGTAAATTCGAAAATAATTTTGGATATTTATGGGGACACCATCTTGAAGATGAAGATAGTCTTAGTCCTCAACAGTTAGACTTTGGCGACCTGTGGGAAACAACAAGAAATGAAATTCTTAACCAAGGCAATAATCAGATAAGACAAATAAAAGAAGATTTCTATAGATATGGAGGAGGATTTAAACAAAACTACTCTTATAATTTCAAGCCACCAAAAGACGAAAATACTAAATAAGAAAGGAACCTAGTATGAAAACAGAAGAATTTCAAGTTACTATTAACAACGAAGAAAAAATCTTTTTGGTACGATCACCATCTTTACAAGATCAAAGAGAAGCTCAAAAGGTTTATAATAGAGCCTTTACGGATGCTATAAAAAGTAATAGCGTTGTTAGAGCAAAAATGGATGATGTGTTGGAAGAACAGGGTTTGTGGAATAAAGAAAAACAGGCCAAATATACTGAGCTGCAAGAAGAATTATTGGCTGGCGAAAAAAAATTAGCCAAGGGCGGATTTTCGATTACAGAAGCTAAAAAACTAGCTTTAAAAATGAGAGAAATACGAGCTGACCTAAGAGATCTTATTGGTGTTCGTACCAGTTTAGATAATCATAGTGCAGAAGGTCAAGCTGATAATGCTAGATTTAATTATTTAGTTAGTGTTTGTGTGGTGTATAAAGATAACGATAAACCATACTTTAAAGATCTTGAAGACTATATGGATCGCATAGGTGATCCGGTAGCTTTGAGCGGCGCGCAAAAGCTAGCTAATTTAGTTTATGGTTTAGATAATAATTATGAGAAAAATTTACCCGAAAATAAATTTTTGAAGAAGTACAAATTTGTAAATGATGATCTACGATTTATCGACAAAAATGGTAGAACAGTAGATAGCGAAGGAAGATTAGTAGATAGCAAAGGCAGGTATATTGATGATCAAGGTAGTTATGTTGATAAAGACGGTAACAGAGTGGATGCAGACGGAGAATACGTTTTTGACAGCGAACCATTCTTAGATGATAATGGTAACCCAGTTGTTGCAGAAGAGGATGCTAAGTCTAATGAAGCACAATCACCAAAAGAGGTTAGTACATCAAGTTCGCCCACATCAACTACTGTTAACAGTTGAAAATAAACTTTGTTACACTATTAATAGCGCCATACTAATACTTGTTAGTGTGGCGTTATTATTTTAATAAGGATAGTTTATGGCAAAAGGCTTTAATCTTACCGCTGAAATTAATCTTAGAGGACCATCTAATATTAGACAAATTGTTTCTGATATTAGACGACAGCTTGGTACTATAGACACAAATATTAATGTGAAACTTAATTCCCAAACAGACAAACAAATATCTACATTAGATAGAAGTTTTAAAAGCTTCAATAATACATTATCTCAAACTAGAATACTAAGCGATTCTACAGCAAGATCTCTCAATCAGCTTGGTAATGCAGCAAGAGTTCTAGGATCCTCTTTGCAGAATATTCCTCAAAATATGTCTCAGATATCTCGGGCAGCAAATAAGGTTGCTACCGATAACCAAAAGGTTAAAGCTTCTACTCGGCAAATGTCGTCCGAGTTTGCTGAATTCGGTAGACAATCAGCTTTAGCTGTTAGAAGATTCGCCGCTTTTGCTACTGTTACAGGAATAATTTTTAAAGTATCGAATGCTATAGGCGCAGCCACAAAAGAATTTATTGATTTTAACAAAGCATTAGTACAAGTATCTCAGGTAACAGATACTCCTATTTCTTCATTAGACTTTTTGGTAAATAATATCACATCTCTATCCACAAAACTTGGTGTTGCATCAAAAGATTTGATAGAAGTTTCTAGAACTTTGAGTCAAGCGGGCTTATCTGCTAAGGATACATCAGCAGCACTAGAAGCCTTAGCGCTAAGTGCTCTTGCTCCATCTTTCGATAATCTTAACAATACTGTGGAAGGTAGTATTGCTTTAATGAGACAGTTTGGAATAGGAGCCAATGATTTAGCAGGAGCGCTTGGTAGTATAAATGCTGTCGCTGCTAAATTTGCTGTTGAAGCAGGAGACATAGTAGCAGCCATTCAAAGAACCGGTGGTGTGTTTGCTAGTGCTAGTAAGGGCGTTAGTGAAGGCACAGACGCTCTTAACGAATTTATTGCTGTTTTTACCAGTGTTCGTGCTACAACTCGCGAAAGTGCCGAAACTATTGCTACCGGTTTAAGAACTATTTTTACTCGTATTCAAAGAGAAGATACTATAAATGCGCTAAAAGGATATGGAGTAGCTCTTACTGATTTAGAAGGCAAATTTGTTGGACCTTACGAAGCTGTTAGAAGATTAGCTCAGGGTCTAAATCAATTAGATCCTAGAGAAATAAGATTTAGTAGAATAGTTGAAGAACTTGGTGGTTTTAGACAGATTGGTAAGGTTATTCCACTTATACAGCAATTTACAACAGCACAACAAGCACTATCTGTTGCTCAAAGAGGGTCTGGTTCTTTAGCTAGAGATGCTGTTACAGCACAATTAAGTTTAGCAAATCAATTTAGTAAAGTAAGAGAAGAATTTACGGCCTTGATCAGATCCATAGGACAAACGGACGGTTTTAGGGATATGGTTAGATTAACTCTGGATCTAACAAGTAATCTAATTAGAATAGCCGACGCTGCTAAAGGAGCATTGCCAGCCCTAACTGCAATATTCGCAATTAAAGGATTTCAAGCGCTGACTCAATTTGGTGTGGGATTTTTAGGAGGAATAAAAACAGGCAACGCCAAAGGATTAAACCAGGGAGGAAAAGTCTTAGGATTTAAAGACGGCGGTAGTGTTCCTGGTTATGGAAGAGGAGATAAAGTTCCTGCAATGTTGGAGCCTGGTGAATTTGTAATGAGTAAAGGTGGAGTTACAAGAATAGGCAGAAAAAATTTAGAGGCTATGAATAGTGGAGGAAGAATTCAGAGATTTGCTAATGCAGGCAGAGTTAGTTCGGCCCAGGCGGCTTGGAGCAGTCGCAGGATAAGGGGCGGGTCAGGATATAGTGCGAGAGCACCTATTATTATTGACCAGGACGATAGTAATGTTCAGGCAAGCCACGTTGGTGCGCAATTCGGACCACTAATTGGTTCAGAAGTAGCTACTTATGCTGGTATGCCCGCAGGTAGAGGACAAAGATCTAAAAAGTTTGATCCTGCAGCAACAATAGCTAGCGGATTAACAGCATCGGAGGTTTTCAAATTAGGTTTACCGACTATTGCTAATCAAAATATGAATAGAGGAGGACCTGGTGTTATTACCAGATCATTGACTAGATGGATAAGAAACAATAGCGATCTATTATTTAAAGGAAAAAGAAATATCCCAGTAAGAGGTTTAACAGTATCTCCTGAAGTATTTGCCGACACTTTTGCCAATGCGTTACAATCTCTTGGTACAGAAGTTATATGGGATCGTCATTTATCACAAGCTTTTGAAAGAGCGAAAGGATTATTAAACCCCCAGTATCTGGAATCTAAAAAAGGAAAAGTTGATTTATTTTCTAATCAATCATCATCTATTATAGGTGCTCGTAGTCAAATTAGACATGAAGGATTTGATATAAAAAAGATTAGTGATAGATTTTCTTTAGGTGGATTAATTCAAAGATTTAAAGAAGGAAAAGTTGCTAAAAGAAATGTTGGATATATAGACTATGATGTTATAGCAAATCCTGCCAATGAAGCTGTTGTAACCAAAGGAATGGAAAGTAGTGGAGTTAAAGGCCCAAGATTGTATGCTGATTATTTAACCCAACTAGCAGTTAAAGCTCGTAAAGATTCTAGTTTACAAAAACTACGAG
>Ga0169931_10002170_pt1 | contig 32089 bp, 26 predicted proteins | sample Kivu_15m_20L_FD_129675 | JGI IMG/M metagenome (GOLD analysis project Ga0169931, IMG submission 129675) | Freshwater microbial communities from Lake Kivu, Western Province, Rwanda to study Microbial Dark Matter (Phase II) - Kivu_15m_20L... | ecosystem: Environmental > Aquatic > Freshwater > Lake...
CTCGATTTGCATGACGTTGCTGGATGCGCTTACCATAAATATCTCTAATCTGTTGGCAAACCTATAAGCCCTGTTGTTAATGCCTCTCGCCTACGATGACTTTACCCGCCGCGCCGACGCTGTGCGCACGCACATCGCCGCCGCCTGCGCCCGGGCCGGACGCCAACCCGCGGAGGTCGAGCTGCTCGCCGTTACCAAGACTCATCCCGTCGCTGCCGCGGAATTCGCCGCGCGCTACGGCCTGCGGGCCGTCGGCGAAAACCGCGTGCAGGAAGGCGTGGAAAAACGTGCACAGTGCACCGCCCCGATCGCTTGGGAGCTCATCGGCCACCTGCAATCCAACAAGGCCAAGCTCGCCGCCGCCCACTTCGACCGCGTGCAGAGCGTGGACAGCGAAAAACTCCTCAACCACCTCAACCGCGCCGCCGGCGAACTGGGCAAGATCTTGCCCGTCCTGCTGCAGATCAACGCCGGGCACGATCCCGCGAAGTTCGGCGCCGAGCCCGAAGACGCGCCGCGCCTGCTCGAACTCGCCCTGACCCGGCCGCACCTCCGCGTGGACGGGCTCATGACCATCGCACCGCTCTCCGACGATCCCGCCGTGGCGGTGCGCACCTTTGCCAACCTCCGGGACCTCCGCGACCGCCTCGCGCCGCAGTTCGGCGTCCCCCTGCGCGAACTGTCGATGGGCATGAGCGGCGACCTCGACGCCGCCATCGCCGCCGGTAGCACGCTCGTGCGCGTCGGCACCGCCCTTTTTGGCACACGGTGACCCGGAGCGCAAAGATTTGGCTCCGGTTGCCGTTTACGGATTGCTTCACCGGCAAAATCACTTTCGGTTCCCGGCGTGGACACGGAAAAATTGAGCGCCGGTCAACGTGAAGCCTTTCTGGGGCTGCTCGACGACCCCGGCGAGAACGTGCGCAAGGCGCTCCTCGCCCACTTCCAGGACCTCGGCGAGCCCGCCGTGCAGTTCCTGCGGGAGGTCGCCCACGGCTCCAACCGGCTGCTCGCCCGCCATGCCGTCTGGTATCTGGAGGAGCTGAAATTCAACGATCCCGTCGCCGAATTTCGCGGCTTCATCCGCTCGCTCAACTACGAGCTCGAATCCGGTGCGCTGCTGCTCAGCCGCACGGTCAACCCCGGCCTGGACATCGGCGCCTCCTGCACCGCGCTCGATGCCATCGCCGGCCGCTGCCGCGAGCTCATCAGCGAGCCCGCCTCGCCGCGGGAAAAATGCCGCATCATCAACCGCGTGCTGTTCCACGAGTGGGGGTTTCACGGCAATCTCGACCACTACACCGATCCGCTGAACAGCTTCCTCGACCGCGTGCTGGAGCGCCGCAAGGGCATCCCCATTTCCCTCAGCATCCTCTACCTGCTCGTCGCCGAACGGCTGGAGCTGGAGCTGGAACCCGTCGGCATGCCCGGCCACTTCCTCGTCGGGTGCTTTCTCGAGGATACGCCCTTCTTCATCGACCCCTTCGACCGGGGCCTCTTCCGCGATGCCGACGAGATTTTCGAACTGCTCCGCGCCAATCACCTCGAGCCCAAGATCACCGATCTCGCCCCGACCCCGGTGCGCGAGGTCCTCTGCCGGAGCTGCCGCAACCTCGTGAACCACTACCACACCACCGGCGATGCCGCCCACGCCCGCCTCTTCGCCGGCTTTGTGGAGGAGTTCGAATCCACCCATCAGCGGCACGCCACGTGAATTTTCGATTTTTGATTCCCGATTTTCGATTTGGCGCAACCCGCGGGCCGCTGTTTCAATCGAAAGTCTAAAATTGAAAATCGAAAATTCCGCCGTGCACACGCTTGCCGACCTCGCGCACTGGTCCTTCGTCGGCACCGCGCTCGCCGTGCTGGGCCATCCCATCAAGCACTCGCTCAGCCCACCGATGCACAACGCCGCGCTCGCGGCCCTCGCGCGCACCGACGCCGGCTACGCCGGCTGGCGCTACTTTCGGTTCGATGTGCCGCCGGCCGAGCTGCCGCAAGCGCTGGCGCTGCTGCATGCGAAAAACTTTCACGGCCTCAACCTCACCGTCCCGCACAAGGTGCTCGCCCGCGATCTCGTCGCCGCGGTCGATCCTGCCGCGCAGCCGGTCGGCGCGGTCAACACCCTTCGCCGCACCCCCGCCGGTTGGCACGGTTTCAACACCGACGGCTACGGGCTCGCCACGGCCCTGCGCGAAACCCTGCGCCGCGACCTGCGCGGGGCGGACGTCCTCCTCCTCGGCGCGGGCGGCGCGGCGCGCGGCGCGGCCGTCGAGTGCCTGCAACAGGGCTGCCGCTCGCTGTGGATTGCCAACCGCACGGCTGCCAACCTCGCCGCCCTGCTCGCCGCGGTCGGCCCCGTGGCAGGCGGCATCCCGGTGCGCGGTTTCGCGCCGGACGCGCCGCCCGCGGATTTCCCCGCCGGGGCGATCGTGATCAATGCCACCTCCGCCGGTCTGCGCGACACCGATCCCGCACCGATTGATTTGCCGCGCCTGCCCCGGCCCGATTGTGTCTTTGACATGATTTACAGCCCGCCGCGCACCCCGCTGCTCCGCGCCGCCGCCGATCTCGGCATGCCGGTCGCCAATGGTCTCGCGATGCTCGTGCACCAAGGGGCAAAAGCGCTCGAGATCTGGAGCGGCGTCCCCGCCGCGACCACCGCCCCCGCCATGCACGCCGCGCTCAGCCCCGCCTGAACCATGGCCGACTACGCTGAGATTTCCGCCGCCTTCCCCTGGTTTTTCCCGCTGGTCGCGGGTGTTTTCGGAGCCTGCATCGGCAGCTTTCTCAACGTTGTCATCTGCCGCGTGCCCGCGGGAAAATCCGTCGTCACACCCGGGTCGCATTGCGGCTGCGGCGCACCCATCGCGTGGCATGACAACATTCCGGTCCTGAGCTGGTTCATCCTGCGCGGCAAGGCCCGCTGCTGCGGGCGGCCCTATGCTTTCCGCTACGCCTTCGTGGAACTGCTCACCGCCCTGCTCTTCGTCGCCTGCTGGCTGCTGTTCCCGCCGGCCAAAGCCGTGTGCGGGATGATTTTTCTCAGCCTGCTGATCGGGGCCACGTTCATCGACCTCGACCACATGATCATCCCGGATGGCTTTACGATCGGCGGGGCGATGATCGGGCTCACGCTCTCGCTGCTCGTGCCCGCGCTGCACGGCCAGGCCGGCGATCTCTGGATCGTGGACAGCCTGCGCGCCGCCACCGCTTCCGTGCAGGGCATGCTCATCGGCTCGGGCATCGTGCTCTGGATCGCCCTCGTCGCCGAGGCCGTGCTGAAAAAGGAGGCCATGGGCTTCGGCGACGTGAAGTTTGTCGGCGCCATCGGCGCCTTCTGCGGCTGGCAGGGCGCGGTGTTCGCCATGTTTGGCGGCGCCATCGTCGGCACCCTGTGGTTCGCCGTCGCGCTGCTCTGGCAAAAACTTTCCGGCCGGCCCGCCCCGGTCGCCCCCAAGGCCGAAACTCCCGAGGGCGAGGCCGCGCCGCTGGACTTCGGCGTCCACGTGCCCTTCGGGCCCATGCTCGCCATCGCCGGCGCGCTGTATTTTCTCTTTTTCGAGCGCTGGGTCGCCGCTTACTTCGAGCAACTCGGCGCGCTGTTATAAACCACCTGAAACTTGATGAACGCCTCCAGCCACATCGTCGTGGGCAACTCCTCGGAGGACCCCTTCGCCATTGATGTCGCCTACGCCATGGGCCAGCAGGAGGACGTCTCCGACCTGATCAGCCTGAAGCAGTTTGCCAACTCCGAGTTCTGCCCGCGCTATATCTCCGACGAGCAGGACTTCAGCGACATCGGCCAAAAACTGCACGGCCGGAGCGTGATCATCGTCAGCACCAGCAACCTGCTGCTCAGCCGGCAGGACCTCGCCATGCGCACCTTCACCATGGCGCGCGCCGCCAAGGAGAACGGCGCAGGGGAAGTCATCCTCGTCGAGCCCGATCTGTTTTACAGCGCACAGGACCGCGGACCTCGCGCGGACCTCGGCCGGTGCGCGTTCGCCCGCACCGAGAAGGACCTGAAGAAATTCGACGGCCAGCCGTTCACCGCCCGGCTCTACGCGGAGATGCTGCGGCTCTCGGGCGTGGACCGCGTCTTCACGGTGCACAACCACTCGCACTCCGTGCAGACCACGTTCACCGAGATCTTCGAGGGCAAGTTTCACAACCTCATCCCCTACGACATCTACGTCGATTACCTGCGAAACTCCGACATCATCAGTTGCGGCAACGACGGCGAAGGGCTCGCCCTCTGCGCGCCCGACAAGGGCGCCGGCGACTTTGTGAAGGAAGTCTGCCGCCGGCTCGGCCTGCCCAAGGTGAAATTCCTGCTGCTCGACAAGGAGCGCTCCGGCGAGCGCAAGGTCAGCATCACCGTGCACCCCGAGAGCGAATGCAGCCTGCGCGACATCGCCGGCCATGATGTCGTCCTCTTCGACGACATGGTGCGCACCGGCACGACCGTTGTCCAAGCCTGCCAGGCCCTGAAGGAGGCCAAGCAAAAGAAGACGGTTTTCGCCCTCACCCATTTTTACGCCAGCGAGGAAGGCCGCCTGAAGATGGCCAGCACCGCCATCGACGAAATTCTCACGCTCAACACCATTCCCACGGTGCTCAATCGCGACATCCAGGGCCGCCTGCGCAAAAAGATGGTGGTGCTGAAAATCGAGCGCTGGCTGGCGCGCAACCTCTGCACCACCCTCGGCCTCACCGCGCGCACCATGGACAACAGTCTCTACGCGATCGACATGTCCTCGAAGAATCTGCGCTGGAAACAAAAGATCTGGCTCAGCGAGCAGCTCAAGCTCCTCAACCAGCGCTGACCACCGCGGCCCCGTCGCCGGTGCGCGTCTGCAGAACCTCGGGCCGGCTGCCGAAACGCGCCTGATATTCGCCCGCCACCCCGGCCGCCTGCTCCGCGGTAAACGCGGGCGTGGTCAGCGCCATGACCGCGCCGCCAAAGCCGCCGCCGGTCAACCGCGCGCCATGGACACCCGGTGCCTTGACCAGCGCATCGACCAAAAAATCGAGTTCCGGTGTGCTGTTCTCAAACAGCGTCTGCGAGCTCCGGTGCGAGGCGGTGAGCAGGCGGCCCGCCGCCGCCAGATCGCCGGACCGCAGCAGCGCCCCGCAGGCATCCACGCGGCCGATTTCCTCGATCACGTGCTTGGCCCGCTGGTAAGCCTCGGGCGGGAGTTTCCCGCGCGCCGACTCCAGCAACGCCGGTGTCGCCTCGACGAGCAGACCCACGCCCAGCGCCTGCGCGGCGGCCATGCATTCGCGGTGCCGCGCGGCGTAAAGCCCGTCCACCAGTGCATGCTTGGTGTGGGTGTTGAAAATCCAGAACTGCGCGCCCGCCGGCAGGGGCACCGTGTCGAAACGCGGGCCGCGGCAGTCGATGAAAACCAGGTGATCCTTTTGTCCGAAACCGGACACGCCTTGGTCGAGAATGCCGCAGGGCACGCCCACGAAATGATTCTCCGCGTGCCGGCCGATTTTCACGACCGTCTCGCGCGACGGCCGCTGCCCGGTGAGTTCCAGGAAGGCCAGCGCCGACGCCAGCTCGATCGCCGCACTGCTGCTCAGGCCCGCGCCGGAAGGCAGGTCCGACACCGCGTAAAAATCAAATCCAGCCGGCGCCTTCAGTCCAAATTCCGGCAGCGCCGCGAGCACGCCCAGCGGATAATTGATCCAAGCCCCGTCACCCGCGGCTTTTTCCAGCGCGTCGGCGCGCTGGGTCACGCGGCCCGTCTGCTGCTCGCTGGCGAACTGCCGCATCCCGTCCGGTCGCGGCGCCAGCGCCACCCACACGCCGCGGTCGATCGCGGCGCCGAGCACCGTGCCGCCGTTGTAGTCGGTGTGGTTGCCGATGAACTCGATGCGGCCGGGCGCGCGCGCGATGACGGCCGGGCTGCGGCCGAAGGTGGCATGAAAAAGGGTCAGCAATTTTTCTCGCATGGAAAGGGGCGGCCGGCCGGGCGCATCGGCGGCCGGGGCCTCGCCTTGGCGCGCTTTTACCATGACCCCGAGCAGATACTCCATCGCCGCCACGCGCGTGACGCCGCGCTCCGCGGCCATCTGGTCGGCGCGTTTCTGCAATTGCGCCGCCATCACTGCGGCCGGCGCGGGCGAGGCGCCCAGCCGGCGGCAAAGTTCCGTGAGTTGCTCGTGTTCGGTCATGCGGATTCGGCCACGGTGATTGTCGGCGCCGTCTCTGCCGCCAAGCCCAATCCCGCGGCCGGTTGCAGTTGCAGCAGGTTGAGCAACGCCAGTCCGGCAAAGCCCCCGTCCGTGGCCACGACCGAACGCAGCTCGCCGGCCTTGCGGCCGTTTTGCCACAATTCCGCCGGCACCGCCGGAGGCGTGCCCCGGCCGCTGACGCGCATCAGCCGGCGCCGCACCCGGCCCATCGCCTTCAGCCGCGCCATGACTTCCTGGCCGAGGTAACAGCCCTTCGTGTAGGAAATCGCATCGCGCTCCAGCCCGCCCTCTTTGGGCAGTTCACCCGGACCGATGTCCGCCGGCACCGCGGGCATGCCCGCAAGCACACGCCGGTGTTCCATCCCCACGGCATCCACTTCCGTCCACCCCGCCAGTTGCGCCGCCACCTGCGCCGCTGCGGTGCGCGAAAAAATCCACTCCACACTCTCCCCGCCGCGTCGCCCGGCAAAGACCACGCTGCCGGGCACCGCCCGCTGCAACGCCTCAGCCTCGACTGCGCCCAGCACACTCACCGCGCTCCAATCGGCGGTCTCGTCGGCGATCACCACATCGTCGGCGATGATGTAGGCCTCCAAGCGTTCACGAATAACGGTCGCCGGGGAAAAATAACTCGCGATCCAGAGGCCGTCCGCTCCGCTGCCGCGCACCACAAAACTGTCTGCCAACACACGTCCCTTCTGGTTCAGCCACAATCCATAGAGCGCGTCTCCTGCCATCAAATTGCGCAAGTCGTTGGTGAACTGACCCTGAAGAAAATTTAATGTATCGTCCCCACTGACCCGCAGCCATGCTAATGGCTGCCAAGGGTGAAATCGGTCGGCTTTTGGGGAAATCATCGAAAATTGATTTATTTGGTTACAAATAGGTTACGCACATAATTGATAGAATTTGATAACTTTCAGTTGACGGTGACCGAAAATCCTCTACCTATCAAATCATCAAATTTCACTTCTCCCGCCTAGCGGGAGTTTTGGGGTAACTAAGAAAGCAAAGGCCGGCCGCTTAGGGGTAAGCGGCCGGCCACTTTTTTATCCGGATTCCGCGACGTCAATGACGGACGCGAGGCTTGCTCCGCCGCCCGCCCCATCCCCAATCTGGCCCTTCATGCAGAAGACTTCCGACATCAACGTCGTCGAAACCCGGGTCCTTCCTTCACCGGCCACTCTCTTGGCGGAATTGCCCAAAACGGATGCCCAGGCGGAATTCGTCACGCGCGCGCGCCGCGACATTCACCGGCTGATCTTCACCGACGACCGGCGTTTCCTGCTCATCGTCGGGCCCTGCTCCATCCATGATCCCGCCGCCGGCCGCGACTACGCCTCCCGCCTCGCCGCCCTCGCCCGCGAGGTGTCGGACCGCGTGATGATCGTGATGCGCGTGTATTTCGAAAAACCCCGCACCACCGTCGGCTGGAAGGGCCTCATCATGGATCCCCACCTCGACGGCTCGCACGACATCGCCGCCGGCCTCCGCCTCGGCCGCACTTTCCTGCGCGATGTCCTCGACCTTGGCCTGCCCACAGCCACCGAGTTTCTCGATCCCATCACGCCGCAATATGTCGCCGACCTCGTTTGCTGGGGGGCCATCGGCGCGCGCACCGCGGAATCGCAGACCCACCGGCAGATGGCCTCGGGCCTGTCCATGCCCCTCGGTTTTAAGAACGGCACCGACGGCTCAATCACCACCGCCATCAACGCCATCAAAGCCGCCGGCCAGCCGCACACCTTTCTTGGCATCAGCCTGGACGGCGCGGCCTCGGCCGTCGCCACCCGCGGCAACCCGGACTGCCATGTTGTCCTGCGCGGCGGCACTGCCGGCCCGAACTTCTCGCCCGCCCACATCGCCGCTACCGAAACCCTGCTCGCCAAGGCCAAACTCCCCCAGTCCATCCTCGTGGACTGCTCGCACGACAACTCCGCCAAGCAGCCCGAGCGCCAGCCCGAGGTGATGCGCGAGTTGTTGGCCCAGGTCACCGCCGGCAACCGCTCCATCATGGGCGCCATGATCGAAGGCAACCTCGCCGCCGGCAACCAGCCCTTCCCCCAGCCCCGGGAAAACCTGCAGCACGGCGTGAGCATCACCGACGCCTGCATCGACTGGCCCACCACCGAGCGGCTCATCCGCGAAATCCACGCCGCCCTCGCCCCGCGCTTTGGCTGAAATACCTCATCACGAAGGGCACTAAGATCACGAAGCCCTGGCTAAAATATTTCTACTACCGCACCGTGGCTTTTCATTTTTCCTTCGTGTTCTTCGTGCCCTTCGTGGTTAAAAATTCCCTTCCATGAAAACTCCCATCCGTGTCGCCGTCACCGGCGCAGCCGGCCAGATCGGTTACGCCCTCCTCTTCCGCATCGCCTCCGGTGCCATGTTTGGCCCCGACCAGCCCGTCATCCTCCAGCTCATCGAGGCCCCGGTCGAGAAAGCCCTCAAGGCCCTCGAAGGCGTCGCGATGGAACTCGATGACTGCGCCTTCCCGCTGCTCAAGGGCATCGTCCAGACCTCCGACCCCGCCGTCGGCTTCAAGGACGCCAGCTGGTGCCTCCTCGTCGGCGCCAAGCCCCGCGGGCCGGGCATGGAGCGCGCCGACCTGCTCAAGGACAACGGCCGGATCTTCATCGAGCAGGGCCGCGTCATTGACGCCGTCGCCGCGGCCGACGCCCGCATCGCTGTCGTCGGCAATCCCGCCAATACCAACTGCATGATCGCCGCCTCGCAGGCCAGGCGGCTGCCGCCCGAGCGCTTCACCGCCATGGTGCGGCTCGACCAGAACCGCGCCCAGGCCCAGCTCGCCAAGAAGGCCGGCGTCGACCTCACCGAGGTGAAGGACATCTTCATCTACGGCAACCACAGCCCGACCATGTTCCCGGCGTTTGTCCACGCCACCATCGCCGGCAAGCTCGCCACCCGCGTCATCACCGACCTCGCGTGGCTGCAGGGCCCGTTCTGCGAGACCGTCGGCAAGCGCGGCGCCGCCATCATCGCCGCCCGCGGACTCTCCTCCGCCGCCTCCGCCGCCAACGCGCTCGTCGATCACGTCCGCGCGCTCGTCACCCCCGGCACCGTCCACTCGGTCGCCGTGAAGAGCGAGGGGCGCTACGGCTTCGATGCCAGCGTCTGGGCCGGCATGCCCGTCCGCACCACGACGCCCGGCTCGTACGAGGTGATCACGACCTACGCGATGGACGACTTCGCCAAGGGCAAGCTCGCCGCGACGAACAAGGAGCTCGTCGAGGAGCGCTCCTTCGTGGCGGAGATGATCAAGTAATCTTTCTCTTTCCTCTTTCTCGTTCTCTTTCTCCCCCACGGTGCCCGGCAAGCGTAGGGGCCCGACTTTGGGTCAAGCCGGCTTCGCCAACAGGCCGCTGAAGGCTGCGGCCCCCTGCCGTGTTTTCGTTCATCGGTAGGGGCGCTTGCCCCCAAGCGCCCTCTTCAGGAGGGACTGCGCCAGGAGCCCATGCAAACGGCCGCCGCCTACCGGCAGCCGGCGTTGCGGCTGCTCAGCTCGCCACCATCGCTGGGGCCGGTTCCGTTTTCCGGAACAGGCTGATCAGGCCCACGATCGCCAGCGCGGTGACCCAGATCGGTGCCAGCGCCACGGCCAGCCCGAGGACGATGGCGACCAACGCGGTCACGAGCGAAATCCCCACGACGCCCAGGACGGCGGCGACCACCAGCCCGATCAGCGCCGCGGCCAGCAGCAGCGGGCTGTACTTGATCGCCAGCAGCGCCACCACCGCCAGCAGGAGAATCCTGAGGAAAGTGTTCATGTCCGGATTACCCGGCTTCATCGCAAAAGTCGCACCCATCTTTCGCGACCGCGCCGCGAAAGATCCACCCGCGCCCTCCCTGCCCTCTGCGGAGAATTCCCTGTCGCCGCCGCGTGCGGCCAACGCCAGGTCCGGCATTCCGGTTGGTTCCCGGCTCGACGCACCGCCAGCCGGTCGCTAGGTTGGAATAAGCAACACTGTCGCCGGGGTCGCCGACCCCGGTTACAGCATTCCGGAAACCCCTCCCGGTTACGCTTTCAGACCAGCCATGCTCAAGTCCGGCATCCTCAACCCCGCCCTGCTCCACCTGCTCGCGCGCGTCCGCCACACCAACACGCTGGTGATCGCCGACCGCGGTTTTCCCTCCTGGCCCCAGGTCGAGACGGTGGACCTGTCGCTGGTCGACGGCGTGCCCACGGTCCTGCAGGTGCTGGCGGCCATCCGGCCCAATTTCGGCATCGGCCGCGCCTTCGCCGCCCAGGAATTCCTCCGGGCCAATCCGCCGGCCGCGCTTCGCAACCTCAAAAAGCACCTCGCCGGTGTGCCGCTGCAATTCGAGGCCCACGTCGATTTCAAAAAGCGCGTGCCCCACGCCACCGGGCTCATCCGCACCGGCGACACAATTCCGTACGCCAACCTGATCGTCGAATCGGCATGACCGCGTCCGGCTTCCCTTCGTTCGGGTATCTGCCGGATTCACTCCACGCTCCGCGTCACGCCGGCGATGGCAGCCGGCCTCGCTGACCGGGTTGGGAACTCCGCGACATTGCCGATATCTTGGACGTTGCCCAGCCGCTGGCGCCCGCCGCCGCCCGCATCCGTGATGCGTGGCGGCTGGCCGAAGCTTTTCCGCCCGCGCCGCGCACGGTGCTCAGCGCCTGCGGGACGGCAGGGCCCGTCGCCCTGCATCTCGCCGCATTGTTCCCGGGCCGGTTTGCCGCCGTCGTGTTGCGCGATGCGCCCGCCAGCTACCAAGCGTTGCTCGACACCGACAGCTTCTCCTGGCCGCACGATCTCATTCTCCCCGGCGTGCTAAAGCACTACGATCTCGCCGAACTGGTCCGCGTCGCCAGCTGTCCCGTGCACTGGCTGAACCCGCTCGACGGTGCCCGCCGGCCAGCCGAGGCGCCCGGCTCGCGGCACGGCGTGGACGACAACGCCCACATCGCACTCGTCCGCGAATTGCTCCACGGCTGACCCCGACGCATCTGCTGTCGGTAAGCCGAGGGCGCCAGCCCGGTGCGTTGCTTGAAGAGTTTCGAGAAATGAAACTCATCGCAGAGACCCAGTTCCGCCGCGATGTCCTTCAGAGGCCGGCCGTCCTCGGCCAACAGCACGCACGCACGATCCATCAGCCGCTGCTGCCGGTAGCGCGCCGGCGGCACGCCCTTGAGCGCGGCGAATTTTTTGCGGAAGCGCTCGTAGGAAAGCCCTGCCCGCGCTGCCAGCGCCGCCCAGTCCGGCCCGTTGCCGGGGGCAGCCAACACCCGGCAGACCTCCGGCAGCCAGCTCGGTTCACCGGCCGCCGGCTCGCCCGCCGGCCGTTGCGCTTGCCAAAGCTCCGCCAACACCACCTGCAAGCGCGCCAGTTCGAGGAGGCTTTCCGCCGTGCCGCCGCCGCGCCCGGCACACACCGCGGCCAGCCGCCGGTGCCACGCCGCCACCGGCTCGGCATGCCACACCGGCTCGCGCGGGTTGAGTATCCCCGCCTGCCGCCACTGGTCGAAAATCGGACCGTGGAAAACGAAATAGATTTCGTCCCACCGACCACCCGGTCGCGGCCCGTAAAAATGGGGCACTTCCGGAAACAACAACAGCAGGTCGCCGGCCCGCACCTCGCGCCGCAGGCCGGAGGCGTCGCCGAACTCGCCGCCGCCCGCCAGCAGATACACCGCGGCATAGCTGCCCAAGACACGCATGTTGCCATGCCCGATCCCGGCGCTTGCCTGCAATTCCCCGGCCAGGGTGATTCCTCCCATAGTGGAGCCCGTGCCCGCCGTGGGAATCACGCGGGCGGCCAGTCCGGTCTCGGCAGGTTTCATCGGGTGACCATATTACACATGCGTGTAGCCAGAACAACTATTCCTTTTCCCGCCGCTGCCGGCTATTCTTATCCGACACTTCACCCCTATGAGCACGCTAGCGCTGCCCGCACTCACGGCCCTCGGTCTGCCGGTTGACACCAACGACGCCGCCTTCGGCTGGCTCCGTTCCTCCGAGGATCTCCTCGGCGACCCCGCCGCCCTGCAGGCGCGGCTGGAAGACGACGGCTACCTGCTCATCCGGAATTTCTTCCCCCGGGAAATCATTCGCACCGCGCGGCTCTCCATGCTGCGCCAGCTCGACGGCGCCAACCTGCTCGACAAGGCGTATCCGCTGGAAGACGGCATCGCGACCAAAGACAAGACCATCACCTTCATGCCCGAGCTGGCCCGGGACAATCCGGACGTGCAACGCGTGGTATTCGGCCCGGAGATCGTGAGCTTCTATGAGAACATTTTCGGCGGACCGATCCGGCACTTCGATTACATTTGGGTGCGCTCGCTCGGCCGCGGGCACGGCACCTCGCCGCACTGCGACCTCGTTTACATGGGCCGCGGCACGCATCGCCTCCTCACCTGCTGGATTCCCTACGGTGAAGTTCCCGTGGAGCAGAGCCCGCTCATGCTGCTGGAGGATTCCCATAAGAAATCCGCCCGCATTAAAAACTACCTGGAGTCCGACGTAGACACCTACTGCGAGAACCGGCCCGAGCAGGTGAAGAAGGTGAAGGAGGAAGGCGGCTGGAGCCATGCCGGCTGGCTGTCGAACAACCCCGTCTCCCTCCGCGAGAAATTCGGCGGCCGCTGGCTCACCACGCACTTCCAGCCGGGCGACTTCCTCACCTTCCGCATGGACATGATCCACGGCTCGCTCGACAACGCCACCGACCGCGTGCGCCTCTCTACCGACACCCGCTACCAGCCGGCCAACGAGCCGATCGACGAGCGCTGGATTGGCGCCAATCCCGCCGCCCACGGCAAGGCCGGCAAGCGCGGCCGGATTTGCTGAGAAGCAGGTTCGCCTTTGGCTTGTAGGGCGGGATCGCCGATCCCGCCTTTTCACGGCGCCGTCTCGGCCAGCACGGTCAGCCCTTGGTAGATGTTGAGCTCGGAAAAGGTCTGGCTCGTCTCCAATGATTCGCCGCGATGGTCGTTGGCGGCCGTCGGGGTGGCCACGCGGTTGAGGGCGCGGGCGGCCATGACCTCCGCATCCTGGGGGCGCAGGGCGTTGCCGAGGTTGCGCACATCGGTTTGCAAGTCGGCCCGCTGCGCAGCCGTCATGGCCGGTTCCAGCGCATTCACGAAGCTCTCCACGCTGCCCTGCGGCCCGACCAGCCGATACATGTTCTGGATGAAAACGTGCGCGGTATTGGCCCCGGTGCGCATGTAGCCACCGCCCAGACTGTAACCGTTCACCAAACCCAGCGCGGGCTCCAGATACTCCGGCAACACCGTTTCGCGCACCGAGGAAATCCAACCGCTGTGGTCCATGAAAAGCTGCCCGGCCTCCACGCTGGTCATGAAACGCATGAAATCGATCGCCGCCTCCTTGTTGCGGCCGTGCTTGTTGAGATACATCGCCATCGCGGTCAGGCCGGAACCGTCGGCGGCCCGGCCGTAGTGGAAGCGGCCCACCAGCGGGTCGTTGGCATCGGGCTGCGGAAACCGGCGGATGCTCACGGGGAAATCCGCCAGCCGGATGAGACTCGTCGCATCCCAGGTCCCGGTCGCCACAAACAGCGCGTGGCCGTTCATGAACTCGCGCACGGCATCGTCCCGCTCCAGCTGGATGAACCCCGGCCGCATCTCGTGGGTGATTTCGCGCACCAGCTCCAGCGCCGCCTTGAGCTCCGGCCGCCGGTAGTTCCAGCGTCCGCGCAGGTAGTCCATCTGCACGTTGCGCTGGTAGCGCGTGAGCTGGCCTCCGCGGTCCATCTCGGCGCTCACGCCCAGCAACGACGAAGACAGCATGAAATCGAGCAGCCATTCGGCGTTCAGCTTGGCCCCGGCAAGGGAGCGCACCGGCCGGCCGGTGCGCGCGGCAAACTCCCGCGTGCGGGCAAACAGGCCGCGCAGTTCGTCGAAGGTTTCCGGAAAGCGAAACTCCGGATCGTCGCCGACAATCTCGCGCAGGAGATTCTCGTTGCAGAAAAACCGCATCGTCACCTGACAAAGCGTCACGGAATAGATCTGCCCGACCTCGGGGGAATAGATCTGCTCGTTGAAGAGTCCGTCGAGAAAGGTGTTGCGCCACGGCACACCTTCCAGCGGCGTGCCCCGGTTGTAGGGGTTGGGCTCGTTGAGCAGGTCGGTGATCGGCTCGAAGAAACGGATCGGCACATCCTGCATGCCGGCGAGAAAGTGGCCGTATTCGATGATGTCCGCCCCGGTGCCGCCCACGAGATTGGTGCGCAGCCACTGGGCGTAGATGCGGCCCGGCACCTGCACCTGCTCAACGCGGATGTGCGGATTGAGCTCTTCGTAACGCTTGATCACGGCCTCCAGCCCGTCCGGCGGCCCGAGCTCGATCTGCCAGTGTGCGATGCGCACCGTCGTGCGGTTGTCGGCCAATCCGCCGGTCTGACGGACCAGAATCCACCACGTCAGGCCGGCATAACCGGCCAACGCCACCACGAGGGCGATGCGTCCGCGCGTCCAGCCGGCGCTCATGATGCCCCGTCCTCCCCGGCCGCCAGCCGGGCCTCGATTTGTTTCAACCGCTCGTTCGCCGTGTAGGCGCGCGGATCGGCGGTGTTGAGCCCGAGGTAGCGTGTGAAATAATCGCGTGCCTGCCGCAGGTGTCCCGCCCGCAGCGAAAGCTCTGCGATCTGCAGGAGAAATTCGCCGAGCGCGGGGCCGGTGAGTCCGCCGATGGCATCGGCCGCGAGCAGGTCATCCAGCACATCATCCAAGGGCTGTTCGTAGAAAATCCGGGTGCGGGCGATGGCGATCAACAGGTCGCGCCGCAGCTGCGGGATGGTCAGGCGCGGCAGCAGGGCGTCGGCCTTCGCCAGCCGCGCTTCCTGACCGCCGGGCTCAGGAAGCATGTAAAGTTGCAACAGGCCCAGCTTCACCAGACCGAGCTGCGCCCAGTGGCTGTCGGGAAATCGGTCCGCCAGTCTTTCGAAATAATCTGCAGCCCGGGCGTGATCGGCCCGCGCAAAGTGCACCTGATGCAGCCGCCCGGCCAGATAGAGCGCCGCCGCGCTCACCGCGTCGTCGGCGGACGACGCCAGTTCCTGGAGCCGGCGCTCCACCGTGCGCAGCCGTTCGTCGGTCGTCGGTTGCTGCGCCGCCAACAGGACGGCCTCAGCCAGCTCCCGTTCACGGGAAGCCTCCGCCCCACGCAGTGCGAGGCCGGCTTCCGTGTAGAGATGACCGGCAACTTTGCGCCACGCTTCCGCCAACTGGGAATCGGCCGTCGCGGGCAACGCCGGCAGACATGCCAGCAGGACCACGAGCTTCAGTCGGCGGAGGGGTAACGGAGCAGCCACACCCGCAGCGTGGAAGTTTGCGGCCGCTCCACAAGTCCGGCGTGCGTGAATTTTCTTGGCCGGCCGCTTACAGGATTCCCTGCTCGATCCAGGTATGCTCACCGGCCACCACCTGCTGCGCCAGGGCGTAGCCCGACTCATCCGAGTTGTGCGCGACTCCCCGAAAATTTGTCTCAATCCGGGCCAGCGCCTGCACCGCAAAATCATCCGTCAACGTCAGCACCTTGTCCGCCGGGTCGCCTTCGTTGAGCAGTTTCTGCGCATACACACAGGTCGCCGCGAGGGCAAACAGGTCGCTGCCGATGTCGGCGATGCGGCCGAGCAAAATCTGCCGGCGCTCCAGCTTCGGACCGAAGCGCACCATCTGGTGGAACAACGTGCGCGCCATCCGCCGCGCCAGCCGCGCCACGATGCGCAGGTGCGCCGCCAGTTGCGGATGGATGTCGGCCGGCACGGCCGCCCCGAAAGGCAGCCAGAGCCGCGGATACCAGGCCGCGTAAAAACCGGCCGAACGCAGGGCCGACCTAAGCCGCTCGCCCCACGGCCGCTCGGAGTTGAGCGCAATGCCGGCGACCTTCAGGTGCGGGTCGAGCGCTTCGCGCATGATGAAGAGCCGCATGATTTCCGATGACCCCTCGAAGATCGTGGTCACCCGGTTGTCGCGCATCATCCGTTCGACCGGGTGCGGCGCCTCGCCGCGGGCGCGCAGCGATTCCGTGGTCTCGTAGCCGCGGCCGCCGCGGATCTGCATGACATCGTCGAGACAAATCCACGCCTTCTCCGTCGCCCAGAGCTTGCACATTGAGGCTTCGAGGCGGATGTCGGCGTGTTTGTCACGGTCCACGATACGGGACGTGGTGATGAGCATGGCCTCCATCGCAAACGCGTGCGCCGCGATGCGCCGGATTTTTTCGGCAATCGCCGCATGCTGTCCGATCGGCACGCCCCACTGCACGCGCTCCGCCGCCCACTCCCGGGCGATGGCGAGGGATTTTTTCGCCATGCCGAGCGACGAGGCCGGGATGGAGAGCCGGCCGGCGTTGAGCGTGGTGAGCGCCACCTTCAGGCCGCGACCCTCGCCACCGACGATGTTGGCCCGCGGCACGCGGACGTTGGTGAACCGGATGACGCCGTTGTAGAGTGCGCGCAGGCCCATGAACTGGCTGCGGTGCAGGATTTCGATACCCGGTGAATTCGCCTCGACGACAAACGTGGTGATCTGCGTGCGCGGCTTGCCGTTCACCAGTTTCGGCGCGGTCTTGGCCGCCACGATCAGCAGGCCGGCCTGCGTGCCGTTGGAGCACCAGAGCTTCTCCCCGTTGAGCACAAAATCATCCCCGTCCGGCACGGCCTCGGTCCTGAGTCGCGCGGGATCGGAACCCACGCCCTTCTCCGTCAGCGCAAAAGCCGACAGTTCGCCGCCGGCCACGCGCGGCAGGAATTTTCGCTTCTGTTCATCCGTGCCAAAAAGCATCAGCGGCTGCGGCACGCCCACCGACTGGTGCACCGACACGTGCGCAAACGTGTTCATGCAATGGCTCGCGATGAGCATGCACGCCCGGCAGTAGGTCGTCTGCGAGAATCCGAGGCCGCCGAATTCGCGCGGCACCTTGATGCCGTAGGCCCCGAGCCGGGCGAGTCCGGCCCGGACGGCGGCCGGGATTTTTCCGCTGCGGTCAATCGCCTCGGCATCCACCTCATGGTGAAGGAAAGTCCCGAGATCGGCCAGAAACCGCGCCGCCCGTTCGCGCTCCTCGCCCGCAATCTCCGTCACCGGATGCAGCTTGGCGGGACGCCAGCGCCCCATGAACAGATGCGCCACGAAACTGGGATCCGCATGGGATTCGCGCGCAGCCTCGGTGACTTGGAGCGCGGCCCGCTGGCCCTCGCTCATCTTGGACATGTCGATGACGGACCGTCCGTCATCGGGTTGGATTGGTTTGCGGGAGTCAGACATTGGGGAAACGCCGCTGGAAACGGCCGAGGTTGCTTATGACACAAACGAACCCACCCCATCCCCCCCGGTCAACGGCCCGCCCGCCTGTCCAACAACATTACGCCGAAAGGAGGCAGTTTAAGGGCTCATGGCGCGTGCCAAATGCTCCACCGCGGCGCGCATCGCGGCCACGTCGCGGATGAGGGTTTCGTCGTCGCCCAGCTCCTTGGGGTTGCGGAAGCGTTCGAGCAGGGCCGACAGCTCCGGCGGCAGTTCGCCGCCGTGCGCTTCGCGCAGGAGGCGCAGTTTTTCCCACTCCTCGAAACCGTCGCGCAGCAATTCCCAGCGCACCGCGCTGCGCGGGCCGGGATAAAGCAGGAAGGCGTCGCCGGCCGGCAGGTAGTGGTGATACGGGTGCCCCCAATAGGAAGTGTCGCGCAGCGGGTTCTCCGGCCAGGTGGTCCACGCCCAGCGCAGGAAGCCGTCGTAGCCGTTCACCGCCGTGTAGTAGCCGATCCACACCGCCTCGGCCGGCGGGCTCTTCACGAAGGTGTTGGGTCGCTTCGGGTCGAGACACACGTAGAAGGTCGTGATGCGGCCTTCGGCCTTGCGCGTCGCGATGTCGCGCAGGAGCTCGTCGCTCGCATGATCGAGGATGATGCTGAACTCCGCCAGATCGAGGCCGGTGTAGTGCGACGGCGCCTGGTTGCCAGCGAGGCTGATACGCAGCCGCGGGGCGCTGGTCTTCACGAGCTCCGTCATCGCCTGCATCATGTGGGCCGGCGCTTCGTCTACCGCCAAGCGCGTGCGCTCCAGCCAGCCTTTGGCTTCCAGATGTTTTTCGAAGTCGCGTAAAAAAGGCGCCCAGTATTTCGCGAACTCCGGCCCGGTCGTGTCACAAAGCATGAACCGTTCATCGCCGGTCGCGGCATCCGTGTAATAAAGCCGCCCCGACCAGGTGAGCAGCGAGTAGCAGTTGATCTGCCCGGTGACGCCGCAATCCATCGCCAGTTCCACGTAGCGGTCGAACACCGTGTAATCAAAGGTCCACGAACCGTCGGCGTAGCGGATGTGCTCCACCATCGAGCGGTAGTCGTCGTGGTCGCGCCGGCCCCAGGGCCGGTCGGTGATGGTCGCGGTGATGATCTTCTGGCCCGCGTTCGCGAGTTCCGTGAGATAGGGCCGCATCAGCCGAAAGTGCTCGTCGCTCCACGGCTCCACATCGTGCCACCGCGCGATCGCCCACGGGTGCTGCCACAGGTCGAGGTGAAACTTCCAATCCGCCGGCGCCGGCAAGGTCGCGGGCAGCACTTCCAGCTTGAGCGAAAACTCCAGCGGGGTCGTGTCATCCGCCCGCACGGTCAGCACACCTTCGTAAATTCCGGGCACCGCATCGCGCGGCGGCTCGACCGTCAGCCACAGCTCCCGCCATGAACCATCGGGCATTGGCGTGCGGGTCGCCTCCTCAAGCAGGTCGGCGGCAAGTTCGCCGTCGGCCAGCACCTGCTTCACGAAACGAACGTGCGCCTGTAGGGCGGGGTCGCCGAACCCCGCCTTTGAATCACTCGAAGTCGATGGCGAGATGCGGCGATCCCGCCCTACATCCCCATTTACGTGACGTAGCGCCGACACCTCCGCCCGCAATCCTTCGCGCCGGGTATCGGTCCACACGGCAAACCGCCCATGGACCCGTTCACCGCGCCAAGCCGTGGCGGACCAGTCGCGAACCGGTTTCTCGACGGGCAGCCCGGCCGCGACCGGCCGACGATGGATGTCGGCCACGGTGCCGCCGAGTTCCCGCTGCACCGGCCGGGAAAAAGCATCCACTTCCAGCAGGGTCAGTCCGTCCTCGGGTTTGGTCGCGTCCGTGACCGTCAACCGCAGCGACCGCAGTTCAACCGGCTCCTGCAGGAGAAACTTCTCCGCCCGCAACGTGGAGGGCGCGGGGTTCTCCCGCCGGTCCACGAGCACGTCCCAATTTTCTCCGTCTGCGGACCCCTCGATCACATAGTGGTGCGTGCGGCCCGCCCAGGCCATGAACCACACCTGGATCTCGGCCACAGCCCGCGCCTCCGGCAGGTCGAAGCGGATCCACGCCGGCCACTGCTTGGTCGCCCAGTGCAGGATGTTGTCGTCGTGGTTGCCGTTGTTGGCGAATTCCGGGATGTAACCGTCCTCATGATGCGAAGCGGTGACCACGGCATCGCGCAGGATGTCGCCCGCGAGGGGTGAGGCCAGCCGCGGCGCCGCCGGTTCGCGCAACAGCGCACGCGGGGCAAATTTTTCGGGCGGGGCGGCGCACACGGCGACCACCGACAATAGGAACCAACCGGCGGGGCGCAACGGGGATGGCATGGCGGGAGACTGTCGGGCCGCCCGGCGGGCTCAACGGGATTTTGGCGTCATCCGCCGCATCCGGTCTTGGCCCGGTCGCCGTGGTGTATTTTCATGCCGCCATCCCATGCGCCCCAACCTGCTGCTTATCACCTCCGACCAGCACCGGTATGACCATCTCGGTTGCCTGGGCACGCCGGGGCTGGTGACACCCCATCTCGACCGCATGGCACGCGAGGGCGTGCACTTCAACCGCGCCTACACCCCCTGCCCCGTCTGCACGCCGACGCGCGTCTCGCTGCTCACCGGCCAGTATCCCTCGCGTCATGGCGCCTACTCGATCGGCGTCACCTTGCGTCCCTTCCCCACCGTCACGCTGCCGGCCGTGCTGGGGGCCGCCGGCTACCACACCGCCCTGTTCGGCAAGCACCACTTCGTGCGGCGGGACGACGAGATCACGCACATCACCGGCCAGCCCAACCCGCCGCCCGGTTTCTGGGAAACCTGGAACGGTCCCTACGTGGGCTTCGACGAGTTTCAGGCCAACACCGGCCATACCACCAACAACATCCCCGAGGCCCACTACCGGCTCTTCCTCGAACGCGCCGGCGTCGATTATCAACCGTGGTTTCACCGGTTGCGCGGCGACTATTCGCGCTTCGAGACCGGCCGCTGGGAAATTCCCGCCGAATATCACGACAGCTCCTGGGTCGCGCAGGTTGCCTCCGACTATCTCCGCCGGCGCGCCGGCACCGGCCGGCCATGGTTTTGCTGGGCCAGTTTCCAAGATCCGCACGAGCCGATGGTCTGCCCCGATCCGTGGTATTCGCAGGTCGATCCCGCCGGGCTCCGCCTCTACGCGGACTACCGCGAAGGCGAGTTTGCCGACCGGCACGAAATCTACCGCCGCATGCGGGAGAGCGACTTCGGGCGCTTCGACGACGGTCACGGCTTCCCCTCCTGCTTCGGGGATTTCGAGCGCCGGGGCATCGAGCGCGAATCGCTGCGCGCCACGGTGGGCATGGTCAACTTCATGGATGACCGCATCGGCGCCATCATCCGCACCTTGGAGGAAACCGGCCAGCTGCAGCACACGCTGATCGTCTACACCACCGACCACGGCGAGATGCACGGCCACCACGGGCTCTGGGGCAAAGGTGCGGCGGCCTACGAGGACTGCCAGCGCGTGCCGTTGCTGGCCTGGGCCCCCGGCCTCATTCCCGCCTCCGGCCGGACAGAGGCGCTCGCCAACCTCGTGGACCTTCCGCGCACCTTCCTCAACTTCGCCGGCGTCGAGGAACCCACCGGCCTGCAGGGCGTGGATCTCGGTCCCGTGCTGCGCGGCGAAAAGGAAACCGTGCAGGACGCCGTCACGATCGAGTTTCGACCGACCTACGGAACATTCTACCAGCAGACCCTCGTCACCACCACGCACAAGCTCGTCGTTTACCGGGACACCGACGACGGGGAACTCTACGATCTCGACGCCGATCCCGACCAATACCGCAATCTCTGGCCCGACCCGGCCTCACGCGACCTGCGCGACGCGCTGGTCCGCCGCCTCGTCCGCCACAACCTGGAGCGCGAGGCGCATTCCCCCCGCCGCGTGAGTTTCGCCTGACATGCGGCCCGACGATCCCAAAGGCTCCTGCTGCGCCCCCGGCCGCGACCCCGGCAAACCGGCGGAATCAACCGGCGGGACATTTGCCCGCATCAGCACCGGGAGCACCGGGGGCATGCAGCTCATCCCCGGCGGCGAATTTCTCATGGGCAACGAAGGCGACTATGGCTTTCCCGCCGACGGCGAAGGCCCCGTGCATCCGGTGAAGCTCGACCCGTTCTGGATGGATGCCACGACGGTGACCAACGAGCAGTTCAACGCCTTCGTGAACGCCACCGGCTACAAGACCGAGTCGGAAAAATTCGGCTGGTCTTTTGTCTTCTTCGGCCATCTCACGCCCCAACAGCAGGCCGCCACGGAGCGCGTGCGCGTGCTGGGGAGCGAATGGTGGTGCCGGGTGGAAGGAGCGACCTGGCGCCACCCCGAGGGCCCCGGCAGCAACATCAAGCGGCGCTGGGCGCATCCCGTCGTGCAGGTCTCGTGGCACGACGCCGCGGCCTACGCGGCCTGGGCCGGCAAACGCCTCCCCACCGAGGCCGAGTGGGAATATGCCGCCCGCGGCGGGCTGGTGCAAAAGCGTTTCCCCTGGGGGGACGAACTCGAACCCGGCGGCAAGCACCGGATGAATGTCTGGCAGGGCGTGTTCCCCACACAGAACACCGAAGCCGACGGCCACTACGGTCCGGCCCCGGCCAAAACCTACCGCACGAACGGTTACGGGCTGTTTCAGATGACCGGCAATGTCTGGGAGTGGTGTTGGGACTGGTTCGATGCGGGTTACTACCGAACTTCGCCGCGGGAAAACCCCGCCGGTCCCGCTGCCGGCGACCGCCGCGTGATGCGCGGCGGCTCCTACCTTTGCCACGCCAGCTATTGCAACCGTTACCGCACCGACGCCCGCAGCAGCAACACGCCCGACAGTGCCACCGGCAATCTGGGCTTCCGTTGCGTCCGTGATGTTTGACCTCATCCCAATTGTAGGGCGGGATCGCTGATCCCGCCCCAAAGACTTGAGGCGGGGTCAGCGACCCCGCCCTTCTCTCTCTCCCGATCCATGAAATCCCCCGCTCTTTTCCTCGGCATCGATGTCGGCACCGGCAGCGCACGCGCCGGGCTCTTCACCGCCACCGGCCGCATGGTCGGCAGCGCAACCCACGCCATCAAGCTGTGGAAGCCGCAGCCCGACTTCGTCGAGCAGTCGTCCGACGACATCTGGACCGCTTGCGGCCGCGCCGTGCGCGGCGCGCTCAAGCAGGCCGGCGCCACCCCCGCGCAGGTCGCCGGCATCGGTTTCGACGCCACCTGCTCGCTCGTCTGTCTCGATGCGGACGACCGGCCCGTCACCGTCTCGCCCACCGGCCGCGCCGCGCAAAACATCATCGTGTGGATGGACCACCGCGCCATCCCGCAGGCCGACCGGATCAACCGCACCAAGCATCCCGTGCTGCGCTACGTCGGCGGCGTCATCTCGCCCGAGATGGAGACGCCCAAGCTGCTTTGGCTGAAAGAAAACCTGCCCGCGACCTGGCGGCGCACCGCGCGCTTCCTCGACCTGCCCGACTTCCTCACCTACCGCGCCACCGGCGACGACACGCGCTCGCTCTGCACGACGGTCTGCAAGTGGACCTACCTCGGCCACAAGGGCACGACCGGCGGCGGCTGGGACGAGAGCTACTTCCGTAAAATCGGACTCGGCGACCTCGCGCAGGAAAAGTTCGTTCGCATCGGCGAAAAAATCCGCCCGATGGGCGAACCCATCGGCGGCGGCCTCACCGCCAAGGCCGCCCGCGAACTCGGCCTGCGGCCCGGCATTCCCGTGGGCGTTTCCATCATCGACGCGCACGCCGGCGGCCTCGGCCTGCTTGGCGCGACGGTTGGCGGCAAAAAGGCCACCCCCGCCACGCTGGAGCAGCGGCTCGCCCTCATCGGCGGCACCTCGTCCTGCCACATGGCCGTGTCGGCCAAGCCCCGCTTCATCGGCGGCATCTGGGGCCCCTATTGCTCCGCGATGATCCCCGGCTTCTGGCTGACGGAGGGCGGCCAGTCCGCCACCGGCGCCCTCATCGATCACGTCATCTTTTCGCATGCCGCCGCCGCGCCGCTCATGGCCGAGGCAAAAAAAGCCGGCCGCACAATCTACGAACTGCTCAACGCGAGGCTCGACGTCCTCGCAAAAACCCGCGGCGTGCGCTTCCCCGGCGAACTCACGCGCGACCTGCACATCCAGCCCGATTTCCACGGCAACCGCTCCCCCCGCGCCGACCCCACGCTCAAGGGCGCCATCAGCGGACTCACGCTCTCCGCCACCGCCGACGATCTCGCGCTCCAGTATCTCGCCGCCGTGCAGGCCGTCGCCCACGGCACGCGCCACATCCTGGAGGAGATGAACCGCAAGGGCTACCGTATCGACACGCTGCTCGCCTGCGGCGGCGGCACCAAGAACCCCGTTTTCCTCCGCGAGCACGCCGACATCACCGGCTGCCGCATCGTGCTGCCCAAGGAACCCGAAGCCGTCCTGCTCGGCTCCGCCGTCCTCGGCGCCGTGGCCTCGCAACATCATGCCACGGTCCTCGACGCCATGGCCGCGATGAACGCCGCCGACAAGGTCATCGCCCCCGAAAAGGGTGCCGTCGCGCGCTACCACGCCGCCAAGCACAAGGTCTTCCACCGTCTCCACGCCGACTTCCTCGCCTATCGGAAACTGATGGCCGGCGCCTGAGCCGCTCGCCCCATGCTGCTGCACCGCTCGACCCAGCCCATCCTGCTGCCCGATCGCCCTTGGGAGGCCGGTGCCTCCCTGATGGCCGTGGCGGCGTTCACGGACGCGGCCACCGACGACCTGCTGCTTTACTACCTCGCCCGTGGATCGACCCTGCCGCACGGCAACGTGCTGTGCCTCGCCCGCTCCGCCGACGGCCGCGCCTGGACCAAGCCCGACCTCGGCGACGGCTCCAACATCGTCATGCGCGGCTCGGGCCACGCAATGGACTGGGGCGAGTTCATGCCCTCCAGCCTCATCCATGATCCCGCTGATCCCGACGCCACCCGGCGCTGGAAAATGATTTACTGGGACCGGCCTGATCCCGCGTTGCCGCCGGGCATTTGCCTGGCCGTCAGTCCGGACGGCTTGAAATGGCGTCCGCTGCATGCGCGACCCGTCATCACCAACGCCAACGACGCGATGTCGTTCATCACCGCCCGGCCGGGCGTGAAGACCCCGCTAGGCGAGGCCACGCACTTCCTCTATCAGCAGACCTGGGCCTACAACCCCGCCCTGCCCACCGGCCGCGACAACCTCAAGGGCATGCACCGCCGCATCTCGGTCTGGAAATGCGAAGACTTCGCCGGCCGTTGGGTCGGCCCCGTCACGATCCTCGAGCCCGACGCGCTGGACGCGCCCGACCTGCAGTTTTACTGGCTCACGCCCTTCCCCACCGCCACCGGCTACGGCGCTTTTCTCAACTGCCACCACACCGGCGACCAGACCATGGACGTGCAACTGGCGACCAGCGCCGATGGCTGGACCTGGCAGCGCGCACTCAACCGCCGGCCGGTCATCCCGCTCGGCCCGCGCGAGCGTTTCGACTGCGGTCTGGTGATCGTCGCCGCCCAACCCCTGCGCTGGCGCGACCGCGTGCTGGTCTTCTACCACGGCCGTGCCACCGTGCATGACCGTCAGCCCCGCCACCCCGCCGACCCGCTGCCCGATCCGTCCAGCGGCATCGGCCTGGCGGAGTTCACGCCCGCACTGCTTGAGGGCTGAGCCGGCTCACCCCGTTATCGCCGCGGCGTAGGGCGCGGCGCTGAGATCGATCACGCGGCCGGTCTTGATGGACTCGACCGCCGCCAGGACCACCGCCGTGGTGCGGCGCGCGGACTGCACCGACACCGGCGAGGGGCCGCCCGTCGCCACCGCCGCGATGAACGGCGCATCAATCACATCCGCGCCCTTCTCCGGCCACGCCGGGTGCTCGGTGATCTTTTTGTCCTCGCGGGTCATGATCGCGTTGAGCCGGTTGTAGAGGCTGAGGCTGCGCGCACCGTCCGATTGCTGCAGCGCAAACTTCGACGAATGCGGTGGCACCCCGCAGTCGCCCACGGCCACCGTCGCCACCGCGCCGTCGGCGAAGGTCAGCGTGATCGACGCCGTGTCCACGATGTCGCGGGTCGGGTGGTGACGGTTGCCGCCCGCCGCATAGACCTTCACCGGCAGCGCCGGGTGCAGGTGCAGCACGGTATCCACCATGTGGCAGCCTTGTGAGAGCACGTTGCCGCCGCCCTTCACGGGATCGTTGGCCCAAAAATCCGACGGCCAGTGGTCGTCGATCACCTGCGCCACCGTCAGCGTGGGCTTGGTCAGGAATTGTTTCGCCGCCACCACCGAGGGGAAGAAGCGCAGCTTGAAACCGGAGGCGGCGATCACGCCGCTGCGCTCCACCGCCGCCACGATGCGGTCGCAGTCCGCGAGCGTCAGCGCCAGCGGCTTCTCCAGGAAAAAGTGCTTCCCGGCCGCCGCCGCCGCCTCGGCCAGCGGCGCGTGGGTGTCGTGCTGCGTGCAGATCCACACGGCGTCGATCTCCGGATCGGCCCAGATTTTTGCGACGTCCGCCGTGGCGTAACCCGCGCCATATTTGGCCGCAAAATCCTGCGCCCGGTCCGGCATGATGTCCGCGACGGCGTGCAGCTTTACGCCCGGATAGGCGGAGAGAAACCGGGCGTGCTCGGCGCCGTAGCTGCCGCAGCCGATGATCGCGACACGGGGAACGCGGGGGGAGCTCATGGGAGAAGCCGGAGCAAACGCGGGCTCACCGGCGGGAACAAGCCTTTTGCCGTATGACCGCTTCCGGCGTTGCTACGCCGCCGCCACCCGCAAGACTTCGCCCGCCATGATCCAGCAATTCACGGTCTCGCGGGATGACTCGATCTATGAAGCCTTCCCCGATGTCGCCCTCGCGGCCGACGGCCGGCTGGTCGCGGTGTTCTCGGAATGCACGCACCACGGCGACCGCTCCTGGACCCGGCTCGCCCTCGCGGACTCCACCGACCGCGGCCGCACCTGGTCGCCCAAGCGGGTCCTAGTCGACCCGACCAAGGGTCACCCTTACTGGAATTGTCCGCGTATCACCGCCCTGCGCGACGGCCGGCTCGCGGTCATTGCCGACCTCATCGGCACCGACGAGCGCTCCAAGGATCACCATCTGTTGGAAAACTATCTCTTTCTCAGCACCGACCATGGCCGCACCTGGTCGGAGCCGCGGTTGCTGCCCGCGCAAGGCATCGTGCCCGACCGGCTCGTCGTCACTCCCTCCGGCCGCTGGTTGGCGGGCTGCCACATCCGGAATCCCGCGACCGACTTTCTCGCCGTGCGGCTCTGGTATTCCGACGACGAGGGCGCGACATGGAGCGGACCGGTGACCGTGGCGGATCAGGCCGGGTTGCACCTGTGCGAAGTTTCCATCCTCCCCGTGGAGGGCAACACCCTCGTCGCCCTGCTGCGCGAAAACTCCGGCAAGGGCTGGGACGCCTACAAAACCATCTCGCACGACGGCGGCCTCACCTGGGGCGCACCGATCGCCTTTCCAATCCCCGCCTGCCATCGGCCCGTCGCGGGCTGGCTGGTCAACGGCCAGGCGCTCATCACCTGCCGGCTCATGCAGGGCGGCAAGGGCTGGGTCGGTTGGTGGACGCAGAACAGCCTCGCCGTGCTCACCGACAAGGAATCGCTGCTCGCTCCGTCGCGCGAGGAGGCGCACATTCGCATCCGCCCGCTCGACTTCGACCGCTCGCCCGAGAGCGATACCGGCTACACCGGCTGGGTGCAGTTCCCCGACGGCGAGATCTACGTGGTGAACTACATCATGGACGACGCGCCAAAGGCGCAGATCCGCGGCTACGCGCTGCGCATGGAGGATTTTGTTTTGCCGACCACGACCCGGAATTGGCCCGCTTGAGCGAGCCTGCATGAGCCCCACCCCTGCCCCCCGTTACTACACGTTCTGGTCCATCAACGGCTCGCTGGAGCGCACCCGCCTGCGCCGCCAGCTTGCCGCCTTCAAGGCCGCCGGCCTGCACGGCGTGGTTTTTCACCCGCGCTTTTACCCCGGCATCCCGCCCTACCTGAGCGACGACTATCTCGGCCACGTCACCGACACGATCAGGCACGCGCGCGAACTCGGCCTGCGCTTCTGGCTCTATGACGAGAACGGCTGGCCCAGCGGCACCGGCGACGGCAAGGTTTTGGCCAAGTATCCGGACAGCGGCGCCGTGCGCCTCGACCTCAGCCGCGAACCAACGCCGGCTTCGCTCGGTTCGTTCACCACCGACGCAGCCAACCGCCTCGTCCCCGCCGGCACACCCAGTGCGCAGACCCGGTGGTTCACGCCGCGCCGGCTCAACTACGTGGACTCGCTCAACCCCGCGGTGCTCGATCATTTCCTCGAGCTCATCCACGAGCGCTACCGCACGGGCCTGCCCAAGGATGCCTTCGACTACATCGAGGCGATCTTCTTCGACGAACCCGAGTCGGGTATGATCAAGGACCCGTTCCCCGACGTCGCCGGCGTGCCGTGGTCGCCCGTCATGCCGGCGCGTTTGCAGGCGTTGTGGGGCGAAGCGTGGCAGGAAAAGCTACCGCTGCTCTTCGCCGGCGGCGACGGCGCGGCCGAGGCACGCACCGCGTTTTGGGAAAATGTCACCGACGCGCTCATCGCCGGTTTTTTCGCGCCCTATCAGGCATGGTGCGAACGCCACGGCAAACAGTTCATCGGCCACGTGAAGGGCGAGGAGCATCCGCTCTTCCAGCTGCCGATGGTCGGCTCCTGCCATCGCATCTTTCGCCACCTGTCGATGCCGGGCATCGATGCGCTCGAGCGCTACCCGTCGCTCGACTTCTTCCCGCGCCAGGCCGGCTCGTTTGCGCGGCAGTTCGGCACCGGCCGCGCCATGGTCGAGTGTTTCGGCGGCGCCGGCTGGGGTGCCTCGCCGGAGGATCTCGAGCGCTACCTGCTCTGGCTCGGCCGCAACGGCATCACCGATTTCGTTTTCCACCTCAGCCAATACCGGCTCGACACCCCGGCCATCACCGACTGGCCGCCGTCCGAACCGTTGCACTTCAGTTGGCGCGACGCCTTCCCCGCCGTGCTCGACCGCGTGGCGCACGAATTCGCGGCCCATCCGCCCGCGCCGGCCAGCACACTCGTCGTCGCGCCGTATCGCGGGCTCATGGCCGTCTACGAACCGTGGGAGCTGATGCAGACCAACGGCCACAACGCCTCGACCTTCCCCGACACGCCCGCGAGCCGGATCAATTCCGCCTTCCTCGCCGAACTGGAAAAACTCAAGGCCACCGGCATCGCCTACGACCTCACCGACGAACGCACGCTGGAGACCGATGGCGAATTTCTCCCCGATGGCCGCGTGCGCCTCGGTCAGGCCACCTACACGCACCTCGTCGTCGATCCCGGCGCGATTCTCCGCGGCCCCGCTACTAAATTATGTGGCACGGGCGTCCCGCCCGTGGGCTTGGAAACGCCCCACTCATCTATTGCTGCTTCCCAACATGGGCGAGACGCCCATGCCACGGCCACCATCCCCCTCACCTGGACCATCCCCGCTCTCCCCCAAAACGCCTGGCTGCTCGAACCGGAGCGCCTCGCACCCGCCGAGTTTACGGTCACCTTCACGACCGCCGCCCTGCCGGCCGGCCTCTTCCTGCATTTCGCCGATGACCTCGTGGAGGCCACGCTTGCCCAAGCCAAATCCGGCGCGCCCGGCGGTCACGCCCTACCTTTTACCCCCGGTGAGGAAGGACCTCTCGCCACCCTGCCCGCTCTCGCCGCCTGCCAACACACCCTGCGCTTCCGCACGGTGCGCGGCGACATCCAGGGCAAACCCTTCGTTTGGCTGAAAGGCGCGTTCACACTGACCAGCGCCAGTCCCTTCACCCCGGGTCCGAACGGCACCCAGCGCACCGCCGGTCCCTTCACCGCCGTCACCACCTCGCCCGATCCCGCCGACGAACTCACCGCCGCCGGCCTGCCCTTCCTCGGCGAACCCGTCCGCGCAGAAAGCACCTTCACGCTGCATCAACCGACCTCAGCCCTCCGCTTCACCGGCGTGCAAGGCGATGCCCTGCACCTCACGCTCGACGGCCGCGCCCACAGCTGGATCTGGGGACCGGACTGGACGGTGACCCTGCCGCAACCCCTCGCCGCCGGGCCGCACCGCCTGCAAGTCGCGCTCGTGCCGAGCACCTACAACCACTTCGGGCCGCACCACTACTATCTCGGCGACTGGCCCGTGATCAGCCCCGGCCAAGTGCTCGGGGAGAAAAACTTTGCCGATCCCGTCGACGCCCCTATCCGCACCCACATCCCAGAGTGGCATTTCAAACCGCTGCGGCTGCCGGTTTCTGTCTGCGCGTAATCCGGCCATTCGTTGACCGGGTAAGCAGACACGCAAAAGCCCCGCGCGATGACGATCATCGTGCGGGGCTTGCACAGGAAATGGTGGAGGTGGCGGGAGTTGAACCCGCGTGTCCCTGACCTTCGCACACCGCGTCTACCGTTGTAGCGTGAGATTGATCTCGCCGGGGTTACGCGTTCACGCGCGCTTAAGCCCCAGCCAACTCCCGGATGAAGATACAGTGAAAAGACCGCGAGTCGCTCAATCCACTATTCCTGCTGTCGACGTCAGTTCCGGCTAGCAGGTGTCACCGGACCAACGTGGCTGCACTTAGGCGGCCAGGGGCATTTCTTCGTAGTTGCCTATTATTTTTTTGCAGGGGGATTAACGAGAGACCTAACACTCTCGAACGGCAGCGGCGCACTCCAACCAAGGATCGAATCCGGAACACCCCCGTAAATTGGGAACAGTCGGATGATTGGGCGCGAGCCAATCAAAGAACAGGTCTATCAAAGTGCAGGATACAGCTAGAAAGTGCAAGTATCGTAATTCCGCACGTCACAATCACGTGACCCGGTCGTCTGGGTTTGCCCCGGGGCGTTTTGGACGCACGCTCACGGCATGCGCCCGTTGCTTGCCTGCCTCCTGTTCACCTTCGCCGTTCAGCTCACCGCCGGACCCAAGCCCGGCAGCGTCATCTTCATCCACCCCGACGGCACCGCGCTGAACACTTGGAACGCTGCCCGCATTTACCTCGTCGGACCCGACGCCATGCTCGAATGGGACCACCTGCCGCAGGTCGGACTCTACCGCAGCCACTACAAGGACAGCCTCCACCCCACCTCGCATGGCGGCGGCACCGTCCACGCCTGGGGCGTGAAGGTCGTGCGCGACTCCTACGGCATGGACGGCCGCACGCCCCTCCGCGCCCGCTCCGGGGCGGATAAATCCGTCATGCAGGAGGCGCTGGCCGCGGGTCTTGCGGCGGGCGTCATCAACTCCGGCCACATCGCCGAGCCCGGCTCGGGGGTGTTTCTCGCCAGCAGCCTGCGTCGCGCCGATTTCACCGGCATCACCAAAACCATCCTGGAAAGCGGGGCCGAGGTCATCCTTTCCGGCGGCGAGATTTTCATGCTCCCCGCCGGCGTGACCGGCCGCCACGGCGCCCCCGGCGTGCGCACCGACGGGCTCGACCTGATCGCCGCCGCGCGCGCCGCCGGTTACACCGTCGTCTATGATCGCGCCGAACTCCTCGCCGCCGCCGCGGATCCCGCCACGGTGAAGCTGCTCGGCGTCTTTGCCGCCACCGACACCTACAACTACGACACCGAGGAGAACCTGGCCGCCGCCGGGCTGCCGCACTACGATCCCAACGCACCGGACGTCGCCGACATGACGCGCGCCGCCCTGCAGGTTTTCGAACGGCTGGGCCGACGGTTCATCCTCGTCGTCGAGGAGGAGGGCACCGACAACTTTGCCAACCGCTACAACGCCGCCGGCACCTTCGAGGCGCTGCGCCGCGCCGACGCCGCCATCGGCGTCGCCCGCGAATTTCTCGCGCGCCACCCGGACACGCTGATCCTCACCGGCTCCGACAGCGACGCGGGATCCCTGCAGATCGTGGACTTCGGGATGCAACGCACGCCGGACGAACCTGCGCCCGTGCTTCCGCCTGTCACCAAGATCGGCACGCCGCTCGACGGCGTGGCCGGCACCGGCACGCCCGCCTTCCTCACCGCCCCCAACGCCCAGGGCCACCGCTTCTGGTTCGGCGTGAGCTGGGGCGCGCCCGACGATGTCATCGGCGGCGTGGTCGCCCGCGCCGGAGGCCTCAACGCCGAACGTCTGCGCGTGAACCTCGACAACACGCAGCTCTACGACCTCATGTGGGAAACGCTCTTCGGCCGCGAACTGCCGCCGAAGTGAGGGCGGACTTGAGGTGGATGGGAGGTAGGGTCGGACCGTCCGCCGTCGCCAAGGCTTTGGCGGACAGTCTTCGCCGACCGCAAACAACCAAACGGCGTGCCCAGCGGTCACGCCCTACCTTATCTACTGTCTGATGCGTCAGGCATCCGTCCTATTGAGGATCGCCAAATCATACTGACACACCCCGGCACTTACGCGCCACCCCTCTCCAAGAGAGTGAGGTGACCGCCGATAATTGATCCGCTGGCAGTGTCAGTCTGGGGCCTGTAGAAAGGAACCCAGATCATGAAAGGCAAAAGACACACGACCGAGGAAAAGATCCGCATCTTGCGGGA
>Ga0169931_10002171_pt1 | contig 32089 bp, 27 predicted proteins | sample Kivu_15m_20L_FD_129675 | JGI IMG/M metagenome (GOLD analysis project Ga0169931, IMG submission 129675) | Freshwater microbial communities from Lake Kivu, Western Province, Rwanda to study Microbial Dark Matter (Phase II) - Kivu_15m_20L... | ecosystem: Environmental > Aquatic > Freshwater > Lake...
AGAAGATATCGGATCAGATTTTTTTGATGATCTCTTTGGACTATCTTTTTAATCCTAAATTTACATAATTGACTGCTACTGCCCCATTTCATATCGATCAAGAGTAAACCTCTCTATATGTAACTAGATCTAAAAGCACTTACTCAAGCATTCGCCGAACGTGTCCTTGTGCAACTCCACAAACGAGAACTCATCACTGATGACATCGTGGCGCAGATCCTATCCCAAGACCACTCTGGTTTTGGGATCTGGATGGGCGACCCATTCCACGACAAAGAATCAGAGCAGTTTGTTGCGCGCTACAATGAATCTACTTGTGTCGAAGCTACACGAGCTACACTGAGCTTATAGCCCACTTTTTACGCAGCAAAATACTCACAAGTTCCCCTACTATAGCCCATCGAGCTGACTAAGAAAGCATACGCTTGGTAGCTGTGATACGATGGATTTTGAGGACCGTGAAATAATAGCATCGAGTACTCGCTCGAACGAGAGACGACAAGCCCCGGGGCCATCGGTAAATTTCAAGGAGGAGACGTATAATAACGGGGACTTAAGAAACGAAGGCCAGAAGACTCAAGCGGAACGCCTCAAACCTCAGCCTGAGAACTGAAATCAGAATCCTCGTACAAATGTGATAAGTCGCTACATGCGCAGAAGTAGTGCGAGGCCTCGAATATGGGTAGCACTTTACTCACAAGTAAGTGTTCTCTGCAGGGCGTGGATAAAGAACTTCGCAAGCAAATTGACGAGTGCCGAAAGCTCGGCAAGATCTGCCGTAAACCCTGACTAGGGAAACGGCCAGTTAATCCTCCGTCGCTAAAGTGCGGCGGAAGGTCGTACTGGCGAGAATTTTAGCGGGGCCCGATGCTTCACGAAAAAAAACTCAAGCGAAAAAAAACTCAAGCGGTCATACGAAGCTTCCGATACCCCTAATGGCCTATGGTCAGGTGAACGTAAGCAACCCACCGCGGTGGGAACCTTATAGGTTCAGGCACTGGGAGGGCAGGGGGTCTGTCATGTCGAGTCACAGCAAGGTATCGGTCATCGTTTTGGCCCTGGCCTTCGGATGGTGCTCTCAGTGGGGCCGAGAAACACAGATCGTGTCTGCAGCGCCGCTTGGGGGTAGCCCGGAACGTACCAGCAGGGAAAACTTCACCTTTGTAGCACCCACCCCAACGAGCACCCCGAGTCAGACACCAACCTTGAGGCCGACGCTTACTCCGACACCACTACCGACGTCGACAAGCACCCCAACGCTCACACCCACAATAACGCCGACAAGCACCTCAACGCCTACATCGACAAACACTCCAACGCCTACCGCAACTGCAGCGTGCGGTTATGTCAGCGTGAACTTTACGATGACAAGTTGGCATCACTTTCAACGAGACGACAGCGCACACAACAATGTTCAGCAATTCGCGGCCAACCTCCGAACGCTAGCGGCTCAAAATCAAGGGCGTTTCTCGTGCCTCGAAAAGATCCTCTCTGAGAGTTTTTACGACTGGAGAATCTCTTCCAATTTAATCGACCATAGGGTTCAGGCAGACGATTGGGTATATCGAGCGATCCAATCCAGGTACGGCTGGGTTAACCCGGATGTCGCGGCAGAGATAAACGACCCAGCATTTAACCTTATAGGGTTACGACCAGCAAACCTCGACCGCTCAAACAGTCGACTTTCCTGCGCCGTTGTTAACGGAGGGACTGGTGTTCGCCCAGGCGGCACCTTCTCTATCAACGGACGTCAATCCCCCCCACCCCATATGCACAACAATATGTGCGCAACAGGTACAGTCTTTCTCAGACCTGGACCAACAGGCGGCTGGTGCGAACCAGTATCTCGGGGTGATGTTGGTGCTTTGCTGAGTTGCGGTTCTGCCGAAGCACGATACAGCGAAGCGACTCCGATATCTCTTCTGTGGGATCCGAAGCTCACATTAGATACCTTTGAGAGCAATATCCGCCTCGTCAAATTCGCCCTTGACCTACGTGACAAGAGCGATTCACTGTATGAGTGGAAGGCGAGTGGATCAGCCCCCCTCCTTGTGTATGACCCCGAGCGCACAGGTGAAGTAAAGGCTGCTTCTCAGCTCTTCGGATCGTGGTCATTCGGCGGCAAAGATGGCGCGAAACTGGACTCCCACCGAGAGCCCTGGAGTGACGGATACGAAGCCCTAGAAACCCAGGACAGGAATGGGGATGGAAAGGTAAGTGGGTCGGAGCTCGACTCGATAGCACTTTGGTTTGACCACAATCGAGATGCCGTGTCTCAGTCGGGTGAGGTGGTATCCGCTGCGGATGCGGGATTGATTGAACTTTTCTACAAGCAGCCCTCAGAGGCCCAGACCAACGGCTCAAAGCACTTAAACCTCGGCTTCCGACGTCGAGACGATTCGGGCGCCGTGCTGAGCGGCACCTCGATTGACTGGACCGCACGCGCAGCAAAGATCGGCCAAACTCTCTTTGAAGGGCAGCTCCTACAGCCAGGCAAGAGCAAGGAGGACTCATCACCAATCCAAAGCGCCGGTAACTCGGACCCTGCGGTACCGATGTCAGCATCTCGAGTCGGCCAATCAGAGTCGGTAGAGAGTGTCATAGACGGCTCTTGGCGTTGGGTAACGGCAGTTCATGGTAGTCCCTCCACTGGCATCCTTTTCTTGCGCGCTTATAACGGCGGGGAAGTTTATGGGAGCACAATCTCGGAGTCGGTGCTGAAACATGCTTCCACGGGTGGTGAGGTACACGCGCTGCGTTTCGTGAGCCTCGTCGGGAAACTCGACAATGCAGATACTTCAAAGGTCTCTTTCTCGATGGTTCTACCGGATAACGGTCAATCGGCTCAAAGCTCTGCACAGGTAGTAGAAGAAGGAGGCAAACTCTTCCTTAAAGGTATGACAGAGGTGCTCGTTGGGCAGGGCAACGGAACGCTCCAAACCATCTCGTATAATTGGGTAGCCGAGAAAATAACCGAGGGCCCTTCGAAAAGACGGCTCTTCGTGGAATCGAGTGGGTAGCGATGACTGCTGATGGGGCATAACCCATTTTTTTACAGTGATAAATCGCGTATTTCCGCGTGAACGTGCTCGTGAACGTCAGGATTGCTCGGTTAAACTGCGCCCGAACTAATTCGCAAAAATCGTAAGTTCCTAGCCAGCGCTGGCTGGAGTAGAACAAAGAAAGGGACGGGTCGCAATTCTATGACCCATCCCCTAGAACTAAAGCCTAACTTTTTTCGGAGAAGGGCTCTTGGGAACTATACGCAAACATTTAGGTAGAATGCTACCCAAAAGATGGGAGCACATCTTGGACGATCCACGACGGAATGAGCGCCGGTGGGACTTTAACCACCTGCTACAAATTACCGTGGAAGCGTTAGTAAGTGGATGTAAAAGCTTACGAGAAGTAGAACGACTCACAGAAGCATCGGGTAGGCGAGTCCCGGACACCACGCTTCATGATCTGCTGGTGGAAATTGACCCCGAGCCACTGGAATTAGAGCTTGCCAAAGGGGTCAAGGAAGCCAACCGATGTCATGAGCTCGGACAATAGGGAGCTTCCTTTTCGACTCACTATCATCGATGGCAAATGCCTCTCTGATACGACGTATGAGGTAGATGAGTATAGCATTCGTCGAACACAGAAAGGCTGCAATAAATACGTACAAACTGCGATTCGAGCATTCCATGGCTCAAGCACTGTGAAACTTCTCATGGGGCAAGAGCGGATCCCTAAGGGTACAAACGAGAAAGGGCTGTTTCCAGTCTTTCTCGATAAGTAATAAAATAGAACAATAGATTACCGATCAGTCCTGACGTGCATGTTCACGTCCGGAAACGCCAATTCTCCACACTCGATTCCACGAAGAGCCAGGAATATATTCGGCTCAGTGCGCCCTAGTTGTGGGGGCTCGTTGAGGTACTAATCGATTTGAGCGTTGCTAAGGGACTTTACCGATGACATGAGCAGAGAACCAAGCTCAGTCATCATCTGTGTGTTGGGCCGGGGCTCCCTCTTTTGGCTCTTCAATCGAGTGACGGAGATGTTTTTTCGCCAGTCATCCCGTAGGCAACTACCTCACAGTAAGACCGTATTCCTGATCGCATCGGTCGGAATCAGTACGAATCAAAAGTTGTAGAAACTAGTGTCTGGGTCAGTAGGTCGCCAGAAATAGGGCCCGACGTCCTCGGGCAAGGGAGGGGTTCTTACACCGAGACGAGAAGGCTTGCGATTGCTTCAGCGGCGAGTACTATACGACGGGCAAGTACGCCAGGGAAGCTAGGCAAACTGGAACTCTATTTCGGCAGAATGTAGGTGGTTTGCCGCGCTTCGTCACGGTAGGCGTGAGCTTAATCCGGAGGAAGGTGAGATGATCGATCGTCAGCGAGAGAGCACGTGTAATTTCAGTATAAAGTATGCGGCGGACCTCGATACGGGGTTCGCTGTGGGCGATCCTAAGCCGGAGCTTTCAGGAGCGGTCGTCATCATAGGAGCTGGCAATATCGGCACTATGTTGGCGACGCGATTTTTATTGGCAGATCAGATGGTACATCTGGTCGACATCGGTTCAGAGCAGCTTACGCGAGCGCGTGGAGATATCGCAGCATCGTTTGATAAAGAGGTGCGGGAGAAGGCCAGAAAAGAGGAGATGTTGAATCGGTGCACGTACTGGCATGGAGACCTCTCAACTGATCAAAACATCCGAGCACTCCTGGTGACGGCCAGCTGTGTGATAGAGGCGTTGCCGGAATCCTTACAGCTCAAGGAGCGGGTGCTAGGAGAGTTAGATAGTGTGGTGCCTCCTCATATTCCGATCTCGACGGTAACATCATCATTTCCGGTGAGTGAGCTGCTGGCGCAGACGACGCATCGAGGCCGCTTCATCAACTCGCATCCCCTGCAAAAGGGTATTGATGCGATTGAGATGATGCCAAGTCGTCTCACTGAAAGGGGAGTTGCCGATCTAATGAGCGATCTCTTTAGTTCGATCGGTATGGTTCCAATCGAGGTCCACAAGGAGAATGTGGGATTCATCTTCAATATTATATGGAAGGCGATCAAGGAGACGGCGCTTAATCTCGTAGAGAAAGGAGTCGCTACGCCAGAGGACATTGATCGACTCTGGATGATGGCCTTGAAGACGAAGATAGGCCCGTTCGGTATGATGGATATGGTAGGCCTGGACGTGGTTCGAGATATCGAGGCGCGTTACGCGGCTATATCAAGCGAGGCGCATAAACCACCGCCCGCGCTCCTTGAAGCGATGGTGCGCGAGGGGAGCCTGGGAGTTAAGACGGGCCGAGGATTCTATACCTATCCTAATCCGGTGTACACACGACCTGGATTCATCGAGTGCGGGTCGTCCTCGTTTAGTACCGAGTTAACGCCCACGCGAGATACGTTGTTGGGTGCGTGGAAGCTTGAATCGTTTACAGCTACGATCGCAGGAGCTGATCAGGTTGTCCACCCAATGGGCCCTGAGCCTCGGGGCCAGTTGATATACGGACTCGACGGAGCCATGTCGGTGAACCTCAGTGTAGCTGACCGAGGTAGTTTTCAATCGCCTGATCCTCTCGCGGCGACACCCGAGGAGCGGATGGCGGCGTATTCACAGTTCTTCACGTATTGTGGAAGATATCGGTATGGGAGAGGAGTCGTCTATCACGATGTGGAGTTGTGCTCGTTTCCTAATTGGCAAGGTGCTACGGTGGTACGGAGCGTATCCTTGACCCCAGATGGGACCCTAGTACTCTCAACCCCCCCTTTCCAACTGGATGGAAATTTGAGTGTTCAGGAGTTGCGGTGGCGGCGGGCGCGCTAATTCGGCCTGAACCCCCTTGGAGAGTCGAAGCACAATAACAGGTTACTCTCTTAGGTTAGACCCCCGAAACGTTCGTAGACCAATTCATGAGCTGCGCCGTCCCGAGCCCGTACAGGGGCGCTAGTGCTCAAGTCAGCAAAGATTGGATTCGGATCGTGCTACGTGCGAATACCTGTTCGAAGTGTGGAAAGCGGCGTGTCAGGGCGAGTTGCCACCCCTGCCGCCGGGATTTTAGCTGAAATGAAACGAGATAGTGAAGTTGAAGCTCCGCAGCATAGAGGTTGCGGAGAGTTTTACAGACAGCACACTCCTGGGTGCTCAAGCGTGTAAAATTTCAATTTTATCGGCTTTGCCTGGTACAGCCTTCGGTTTCTTGTAGACAAAATCAAGTCGGCGCAGGAGATGCCGCAACCCACTAAGCTCGATTTCACGAAGAGCCCGTTTCCGGTTGAAGCGTTGAATCCAAGAAAATCAATGTGCTCTGAAAGATCGAGGGCTGCAACTCTGCGTTGGATAGAGTCTCTCTGAGTGCCGTTACCGAGGATCACAAGCTTTGCATCGACGCGTGCTCTCAAGCGGTCAAATGCTGAGATTAAAGTGTCATACCCTTTGTCCGGCTCCATTCGCGCGGCGCACACTATTACCTGGATCTCAGGGTGTAGAAACCATGGATGGGTAATCGGAGCTTCGGCGAGGGTGAGCATTTCATGTGAGATCACGGGAGAAGGCATGACCTTAATACGTTCCTTCAGTGAGCTACTCATGGTGATGAGATCCTCAGCGACTCCGTCGGAAACTGCAATCACGGCGCGCGCGAAGCGATAGGTTAATGGAATGAGTCCAGTCGTTACGCGCTCGAGGGTCGTCCTCTTTTGACTAGAAAGTGGGGAGCTTGATTGAAATTGCATGACACCTCCCGTTGTAGCGGACGGAGTGATGCTGATCACGAGGGAGGTCAGGTTAGAGCTGATTATTGTGGTTCAGCGCGTTTTCGAGTGGGTGATAACGAGCATAGAGATCACGTAAGCCCTCGTTTTGACCAATAAATCACATCTTTTCACGTGAACGTGCACGAGTATGTCATGATCACACCGATTTCTACCCACTCGATTCCGCGAAGACCCATTATTTTGTAGCGTGACCTTGTTGCATCATCTGGCGCATAGCTTTCTCCATGTCCTTATTCATACCGGAGGAGAGCTCTTTCATGGCGCGTGCGACCTCGGGGTCGTTCATCATGGAAGCTGCTTGCTGAGCTGACTTGGTAGCCTGATCCATGTTGAGCTTCAGTCCGTTTGAGAGCACTGTATCGCCGGGGCGCATGTCGCTTGGGCAGCTGCCCAACCATCGTGCTCGTATGGTCGTTTTGGAGCTTCTCTGTCCGAGCATGGGAGGATCGAAGGTGGCCGTCATGTCTCCGGAGTATTCCGCGGTGAAATCACCGGTGAAGCGCCCCTCAGAGGAGATGGTTGAGCCAGCATGCTTACACACCGAGGCGATCGAATATCCATCGCTCGTTCGGGTGAACTCGTTCTTCGAGCAATTGGTATGGCCTTGAAGCTCGCTTCCCGCCTGTAGGAGCTTGGTATCCGTTGCCTGATCGGTGCATTGCTTCATAGAGGTTGGATGAGTAGTGTCGCCGACGTGGCTAGACACAGTTATCTCCCACAAGCCTGGCTTGCGACTCGGCAGTGAATCAGCCAAGGCATAGGAAACAAAGTTGGTTAGAGCGATCAGATTAACGGCTACGATAGCTACTCGCATTGCTTGCCCTCCACAGTAGTCCACCCACACGACAGCGTGCCTCATAATTAAGCGGTTCACAACCGGGTGCTCGATTTCCTACCGCCCCAATACAAACACCGTCGGTAATCGAGGTAGGGGATCCTTGATGGCTCTCCACTCCTTGATAGAGTGCGCCAGGATCAATTGGTCATGAGTGGTAAGGCCTGAGGCGATACAGAGGCCAGTCTCAGGGCGACAGGTACCGAGGATCTCTTCGAACACCTTGTGGGTACGGTAGGGGGTGTCCATAAAGAGTTGGGTCTCATCACGCCCGTAAAGATCCTTTTCAAGGGAGAGGATGGCGGCGCGACGGTGCGTTTCCTCTATCGGCAGATAACCGCTGAAACGCCACCGCTGTCCATTAAAACCAGAGCCCATCAGAGCGAGTATCATCGAGCATGGGCCGACAAGTGGATATACGCGTGCGCCCCAGGTATGTGCGAGCCTCACTATCTCGGCACCGGGATCGGCGATCGCCGGACAACCGGCATCGGAGATAATACCGATATCGATACCCTCTCTGAGAGGTGCCGCGAGGAGGCTAAACGCGTCCTGTTTGGTATGCTCGTTCAAGCGTTCGATACTCAGATCTCTGATCGATAGTTCAGGGCAGAGGCGCTTAATATAATGCCGTGCGTTTTTCTCATCCTCGACGAGGAAGTGAGTGAGCCTGCGCACCGTCGTGGCGACTAGAGGTGGTAGAGAGGAATCTATCTCCGCCTCTCCCAGGAGGTTTGGGATCAGGTACAGGGCGCCTCGTGTGGTAGACCTCTCGGTCGACACGGTTAGTCTTGTCTAACCGCGATATCAGCGGTGTGCTTCCAGGCGTGATAGGAGCTGCGAACAAAGGGGCCGGACTCAACGAATGTAAAGCCGCGCTTAACACCCTCTTCTTCGTACTCCTTAAACTCTTCAGGGGTAATGAAGGCCCGCACCGGTAGTTGGTTATTACTCGGCCTGAGGTACTGGCCGATAGTCATGACCTCGATACCCACTGCACGCATATCGTCCATGACGGCGAGTACCTCGTTTTTGGTCTCGCCAAGCCCGACCATGATACCGCTCTTGGTTACGACGCTCGGATCGATCTCTTTAGCCCAGCGGTGAATCGACAGCGAGCGGATATATCCTGCGCCGGGTCGAACCTTCTTGTAGAGCCGCGGTACGGTCTCGATGTTGTGATTCAAGACGTCTATCTTGGCGCTCAAGATAGTTTCAAGGTCTGGCCGAGATCCTTTCAGATCCGGTATCAGGAGTTCTACCTTACAACCAGGTGCATGTTTTTTGATTGATGCTACGGTCTTTAAGAAGTGTTGCGCTCCATTATCGGCAACATCGTCCCGATCCACTGAGGTAACTACGGCGTGCTTGAGCCCAAGCTTTGCTACGGCAAGACCAACCCTCTCGGGCTCAAAAGGGTCAAGGGGCTGCAGAGTATCGTTGGTACCCTTCTTGACGGAGCAGAAGTGGCACTTGCGGGTGCATAGCTCACCCATAATCATGAACGTAGCAGTGTGATGCGACCAACACTCTCCGATGTTGGGACAGCAAGCCTCCTCACACACGGTGTGGAGGTTGTGGGTCTTTACGATGCTGCGCGTCTCAAGGTACTCAGGCGAGCCCGGAGCACGCACCTTGAGCCAGGAGGGCTTTACTATCGTTCCAGCGTTACGTGGGACATCAATCGCCATGGAAAGCTCATCAGTGTGTGTATGAATCTAGGTCATCAAGAGCGCGGGCAGTTCAAGCGCCTCCTTGAAATACTTCAAGAAGTTCGCAGACATAGCGCCATCAATGATGCGGTGATCAACTGATACCGTTACCTTCATTACCGATCCTACCACAATCGCACCCCGTTCCACGACAGGTTGCTCCTTGATCGAGCTCACGGCGAGTATTCCACCCTGGCCTGGATTGATAATTGCGGTGAAGTTCTCTACATCGAACATCCCCATATTAGAGATGCTAAAGGTGCCTCCAGAGAGATCCGACGAGCTGGGGCGGCCTGCTCGTGCTCTCTCAATCATTGTCCGGGCCTCAAACACCACATCCTTGAGCGATAAGGTGTCGACCTCCTTGAGTACGGGGATGATCAACCCATCGGGGAGAGCCGTGATGATCCCGATATTGATCTGCGAGGGTTGATAGACCTGACCATCCTTCATCGCTGCATTAACACGCGGCTCGTGCTTGAGCCCGTACGCTACCGCTTTAATAACGAGGTGATTAACGCTGATGCCTTTGTATTCGGCGCGCTCCTTGAGGACTTCGCGTAGCCGTAGGGCCTCATTCATGTTGATTGAGGTGGTACAGTAGAAATGAGGTGCAGTTGTCACGCTCTCTTGCATACGACGTGCAATAGTCTCACGCATGCGGGAGAGCGGGGTGAGGGAGCCTGTTAAAGGACCAACTTCACGTGCTGCTAAAGCGACCTCAGGCGTGTATGACGTGGTTGCCGGAACCGTTTGAGAAAGCGTAGCGGCGACGCTTAAGGTGCCACCCGCCGCTAGTTCAACATCGCGCTTGACTATTCTGCCGTTAGGGCCAGTGCCGTGGATAGAAGAGAGGTTGACCTGCAGAGACTCGGCCACCTTCTTGGCAAGGGGCGAGGCTTTTATGCGCTGGCCACCACTGACGAGGCTCAGTGCGGTCGCGGATGCTGGCATAATGGGTGAGGGTGCAGTCGTGATGGGCGCCGACGGGGTGCTTTGAACGGCTGGCTTGGTTGCAACCTGTTGCGGAGCGCTCATCTGAGAGGTCGCTGCCGCGCTACCCGCAGTTACCTGTTCCCCTGGAGCACCGATGACCGCGATAACCTCGCCTACCTTGGCCGCCGACCCGGCAGGTATCACTACTTTCAGGAGAGTGCCGGACGAAAACGACTCGATCTCAAGGTTGGCTTTGTCGGTTTCGACCTCCGCCAGGATATCCCCTCGAGCTACCTGTTCCCCTTCGTTCTTCTTCCAAACAAGGATCTTGCCTGAGCTCATCGTGTCGCTCAACTGGGGCATCTTGATTTCGGTTGCCATGTCGTACCTCTTACTTTTGCCGTTCTTCCCTCGACAGAGCGTACTTATAGTCCAAAAAGCGCCCGATGTAAAAATAGGCGCCCGTCTGGCAGTACCTTCTGCTGTGCGGTCCGTAAACGGGCAAATAGTTGAAACCCAAAGCGCTCAAATGCCACCTCGACCCTCTACAGCAGCTCTTCACAACGTGGGTTGAAAGAAGGCTGGGAAGTGATGTAGAACCCCTGTTCTGTTCGAGAGTAGTAATTCTTACGTAGTTTGCCGAAACATGAATGTTGTTGAGAAAGAAGCCTCACTTGTGGAGGGGCTCCAGGGATTTCCCGAAGAGGGGTCCTCGCATCTGAAGGTAACCAAAGCGGCTATCGTCACGGCTGCGCCTAAACAACCGAGGGCGCTTCCCATGCGTGATGTGCGGCCACTTTCTGGGGCTGAGGTTCGCTCCTTTATCAGCGAGCGTTCGCAAGCGCTCCAAGAGTTCATTGCGCCACTTGAGGAACAGATTCGAAAAGCTGGACGGTATCGCAGCCGTGGGCGTCGCTCGGGTAGCGGCGCATTTGCCAAAGTTTCCGAGCTTGTGCTCTCCGTCGTTCGCAAGGTTGCACATCGAGAGACCGGGATGTATTCCCTCGATCCCAACGTGCCACTCCTGCTAAGCGCGTTGTACGCCGGTTCGGTAGAGGCCTCAATTGTAGCGGGTCTCGTGCGACGCGCCCAGGCTGTCCTGGCGCGTATCGAACAGGAAGAGCGAGAAGCACTGCGGCTTGGAAATGGGGCGCGTGTCTCGGTCGATGGGATAACGGCGCAGGAGTACGACATATCCCGTGAGCTGGATGAGCTCACGATGCTGCTCAAATGGTATGTGCGCCGAAAGATGAGTCTCGCAGGTCTAGAGATCGATTCGCTGCGGCGTGGGACCGGGCACGATGATGGTGCGGTGGCGTTCTCGGATGAAGAGGATGCGCTATTTGGTTTTGAGGTGCTGCACGATAATCAAGTTTTTGGAGCAAAAGGGTGTTTCGTCACGTGCGGTCTGAGGTTGGTGGGGCACGATAGTCAGCCGCTGTGGCTGCGGGTTTCTGTGCGTTGGAACGGCGAGGCAGTTGCCGTTCGTCCAGAGTGGGGGAGTTGGACTGACCCAGGTGGTAGTGCGTCGATAGAGGTGGTTTCAGAGAGATCGCCGTTCTGTTCGCTGGTGCCGATTCGACCGCAGGCACAACGCTTAGTGATCGATGACATTCGGGCGTTTGTGCCGTATGCGGCGCTCGACTTACCCGCTGGTCGCTGCGACGTTGAGCTGTGTGTGTCTGTTATCGACAACGACGGCCGAGAGCTGCTCGCTGCCGTTCGAAATGAGAGCATCTGTGTTCCGCGTAGGGAATTGACCCTGGCTAATGTTCCGGCTCCGCATGCTGTTGGTATGTGGCCGCATGATGTGGTGTCGGGGGATAGGATATCCGAGTTACAGGTTTCGGCAGGCTACAAGGTGGTCGCGGGTTGGGAGCGACACACTATCTCCGTTTTGTTCGACCTCTCCCTGTTCATGCATGCTGGAGAGAGCGTGCTGCTCGAATGTCGTTTCCTGGATGAGCGTGGGGAGCTGATCGAGCTCTCGTCGCTTGGAATTCCGTACGTTGCATCTGAACTTAATGTTCCGGTTGAATCGGTTTCATCCTATCGCTATCGACGTATCCTGCATCCGCGGGGCGCGTGGGCGCACTATCGTAATCTCTGCATCGATATCCCGGTTGAATTCCTGCTACTTGATTCCGGGGCCCACAACTTGACCTGTGAAGTGGTCATAGTTTCGTCCGAGGATCGGGTCCTGTGCGGCGATATGGGGCCACTCACGGTGCATGTGGCGCTGGAGTCGAAGAAGGATAGCTCGGCAGACGAAGTGAAGGCTCTTAGGGAACCCTGTGCGCCTGCAATCGTGCAACCAGGACACGTGATCGAACTAGAATCGCTTGAGATAGACCCTACGTGGCAACTGGCAGGTGAGGAGTGTGTGCGTGTTCAAGCAACATTCTGTCCTAAGGACGCGTCGCGTCAGATCATGGAGCTCGCGGCAGGAAGGGTAGGGGAGCTGTTTGCTCCTTATCGCGCGGAGATCTCTATTGAGCGAGAGGACGGTCACGTACTGCTGCAAGCGTTCTCTGATTCGTTCGGCATGGGCTTTAAACCTGTGACACGAGGGGTGTGCATCGAGGGGCATACTGGATTTACCGAGCACTCGGTGGTGGCGAATTTTCGCAAAGATGAGGTTCTCGGATGGTCCTTCGGTACGCAGTTGCACCGAGGTGTGGCGAAGTTGCGACTCTTCGCGCGTGTAAGGGCGCTCTCGTTGGTCGGAGAGGTATTCCTCGATGAGAGCAAGGAGTTTTTCGTTAAGCCTCTGATCGACGGTGGGCGACAGGTCGTGGAGGTGGGGACTCCGCTTCCAACGATCGTCGATATCGTGGCGCACACCTACGTTCAAACTCCGAGGCTTTCGTGTCGAGCTCTGGTGAATGTCCCGGCTGGTCGCTTCCTTGAGGAGGGGCTTACTATTACATGTCGGCTCCTGTCTGAAGATGGGTCGAGCGAATACATATGTAAGCGCCGGGTTAGTACGTCTCGAACAGCGACCTGGGTTCGCCAACAGGTGGGTCTGACGCAGCTCGGAGTAGAGTTTGAACACACCTTGACCACTTCACCTGCTCCGGGTCTGACATTAGAGATAGCGCTTATCTCGGCATACGACGAGGTGTTACACAGCGTGCGACAGGGTGTTCGGGTGGCAGGTGTGTTGGTAGAAACAGAAGGTGCTACCAAGAATATCGAGCAGGACAATGTAGTGTCCCCTGGTGATGATACCTCTCATTTTATGCATGACGAGCCAAATGCCGTTGATAGAAGCGGTGGTCGAGGTGTGCTCTCATGGTTTCGAAGGCGATACTAGGAAAGCGAGGAAAAACCTGGTTGAGCCGTCACTTTTTAATCTGCCACGTGAACGTAGTAAAGCCACGCTGACGCGTGCTTCCCTCGGTTATCTCCGCTCGCGCTGCATGAACTTTTCACGTAACTGCTCATCGCAGTTCAGGCAGCTTCCGAGATCAACCGTTGCAATCGGTACTGGGTGTTTGCAACGTGGACACGAGCCGATAAAAAAGATCTTCTGAGGTTTTACGACACAAAGGAGAAGGATACCCATCCCGACGAGCACTGCTCGCAGAGCCCCATTCTCCGGTGGCGCGCTCATAAAGGCACCACAAAAGCTCGTGATACGAGCGGCAAGGAGGGGGATCGTAAATACGATGATCACTTGGTCTTCCCATCTCTGCACGTGAGACCAGGCATCGTTTAGGAGATGCTCGCGATCTCGTATTCCTTCGCGATGGCCTAGAATAATCGCGCGAATCGCTGCTGAAAGTAGAGCGATTATTATGAAGGCCGATACAATACCCGCCGCCCCCATCAGAGCGATAGGTGCCAGGAGAGCGATAAGTCCGGTTTTTGCCAGTGTAACGACCCCGAACAGAAGAGCAAGGGCTACAGGAATAGTGGCCGAGGTCCTCGAAAGGCGAGTTTTGTGGGAGTTTCGGAGGAACGACAGGGATTTATGAACACGCCTTTGATCGATAAAGAGGAGAACGATGAGGCCGCACAGCGTCGCGATGCTGAAGGCAACGTCGAGCGACAGGCGACCGATCGGGAATGCCAGTAGGACGAGGTCAAGCCCGATAGAGAGTAAGAGCACCTGCCAAATGATCTCTAGTCGGGCGTAGGGGCCCCGGTGAGCGGCTCGCGTATTCGATTTTGTGTTCGGTGCTTTTCGTAGTAACGTCATGTGTGTGAGGCACCTCGAAGGACAACGTTCAAGAGCAGCAAAGGAAGGCTCATCGCGCGAGGGGTATCTCTCGGTCACTGAAGTAGCCACCCTTTTTAATGATATCCTCGAGACGAGTTTTCCGCAGCTTCTTTTCCGCGGAGAGATCTCTCAGATAACAGTTGCACAGAGTGGGCACCTGTACTTTACCCTCAAGGACGAGGGAGCTCAGGTCTCGTGTGTCATGTGGTCGGGCGTCGCCCGTACCCTCAATTTCAAACCGATGGCGGGTAAGGGAGTATTGTGTCAGGGACGACCGAACGTCTACGGTCCGAGCGGCAGGCTTCAGATCATCGTGCATCGCCTGATGGAGGATGGAGAGGGCGCGCTGCAGAGGCAGTTCTTGGAGCTCAAGGCGCGCTTAGAGCGAGAGGGTTTCTTTGCTCCCGAAAGGAAGAGGCCCTTACCGCGCTTCCCAAAGGCCGTGGGTCTAGTCACCTCGCGCACGGGTGCCGTGTTGCACGACATGATGGTCAAGATTCGAGAGCGTTTTCCGTCGATGGTCGTGTATCTCTCAGAGACCAGGGTGCAAGGGGAGGGGGCAGCTGCTGAGATAGCACACGCTATCCGAGTGCTCGATAGCTCTCAGTTAGTCGATGTCATCATCGTAGCGCGAGGGGGAGGTTCCCTTGAGGATCTGTGGGCCTTCAACGAAGAGCAGGTGGTCAAGGCTGTTTTCATGTGTAGCACCCCGATCGTCTCAGGGGTTGGACATGAGGTGGATACTACGCTGTGTGATCTCGCTGCGGATGTGCGAGCGCCGACCCCCACCGCCGCAGCGGAGTTGGTGGTTCCAAAGGTAGCAGATCTCCTCGCCTCAGTAGCAGAGCTTGAGCGACGGTTAAAGGATATTGATCGTTGGTTGCAGCCACGTGTGCAGCGCGTTGACGAACTCTCCCTGCGTCTCGATTCGAGGTTGGTATCGGTAGTTGAACACGCTCAGTTGCGGCTTAGAGCAGCGGATGCGATGGTCTCCGGTATTCGACCTGACCGTGTGCTAGAGCTGTTGAGTGCTCGGGTTGACGGGCTCTTTCAGCGATTAAGGAGAGCAGGCGGCAGCACGTTACAGCTTGAGCAGCGTTCTGTAGAGACGCTCGCAGAGCGCCTTATGAGGGCGATCCCCCCTGACAGCCTTGAGCGCAGAGCGCTGCAGCTTGAAGGTCTTGCTCGTAGGTTGTCTGTACACGCTTCCAGGCAGATGGAGGGTGCTCGCACCACGCTCGGAGCGTTTGAGGCGCGCCTCTCGGCGCTTGATCCGGCGCGGGTGTTAGGCCGAGGGTATTCGATCGTCAGTATCGATGGGCGGCCCGTGCGTTCGATAGCAGATGTGCGAGTCGGAGCGGGGATAGAGGTAGCGATGTTAGACGGAGTAGCTTCTGGTACAGTTTCAGAGGTTAAGGAGGAGAAGCGATGGCAAAGTCGGTGAACGTGGATAAAGCGGTGACGCTCGAGAGCTTATTGAGTGGTGAGGTGCGTGAGGAGCAGATTGCGAGCTTGTCCTTCGAGCAAGCGCTCACGCTGCTTGAAGAGGTGGTTACTTCAGTAGAGAGTGGTAATCTTCCCCTTGAACGCGCGATCGGTTCCTACGAAAAGGGAACGGGTCTGGTACAGCATCTGAGGAGTTTGTTGTCTCGGGCAGAGGAAAAGCTGCGCGTTCTCAACAACCCTGAAGCCCCACGGGACTGAGTAGAAACGAGGACCGCGGAGCTTCTAGCTCCGCCTGCTAATAGCACCACGACCCCGGCAGTAAGCGGAGCTAGAAGCTCCGCGGTCCGGTTGTTGGCATTGCGTATCTGTGAGATGGAAGAGCAGGCGCTGAAGCCGAGATCAGCGGCGAGAGGGGGCATAGCCCCCTAGGTCTAAGCGCCGAGCGGGAAAAAAGGCCCGAGCCGGATTCGAACCGGCGAATGACGGTTTTGCAAACCGTTGCCTTAGCCAACTTGGCGATCGGGCCACACGACGTTAGAGGTATGTAGCGTGCCCCAGCGAAAATATCAACCAAGCTCTTGTCTAAAGCCCCGGAATGACCCAGGTACGGCTATTCCTTGGAAGGCCCGGTAAAAGAGCGCTGGAATGTAATCTGATTCCTCAGAATGCCGAAACTACCTACATTGGCATGACACCATCCTTTCTGCGGGGGCGATCCGGTGAATTCCGGATCGCCCCTTTTTCATTCTTAAATAATCGTGTAGTATCGGCCCGTTAAACGGATTTTTTTGTGAGAGCGGTACGTCATGCCTTATGTAGTTACCCTGCGGTGCATCGGAACTAAGGATCGATCCTGCGTCGAGGTCTGCCCCGTTGATTGCTTCTACAACATCAAAAAGAAGAAATATAACGACCGCTTCGGTCGGGAGGCCAAGGGTGAGGACTACGGGATGCTCGTTATCCATCCGGAGGAGTGCATTCACTGCGGAGCGTGCGAGACAGAGTGCCCTGTAGAGGCCATTTACGAGGATTCAGGTGTTCCAGACGACCTTAAGGAGTTTATAGCCATAAATTCCGAGGAGACCCTAGCTCTGAGTGACGAGGAGCTCGACGCCTCTCGCTGTACCTCCAAGTAAGGTAGCTCTCTAAATATCCGGCTCCGAAATTTGTAATCCGGGGAATCTACCGGTTGTGTGCAGGCTGCCACCGTGGCACTGTAAAGCTATACAGAAAGGTTGGGTTCAGAGTGGTTCGCGTGCTGAGGTTGAGGCGCGAGGGCCGGAAAACACGAGGGTCTCCCGTTGTGTCAGGGGTCTCCCATTTCTTGTTTGTCGCAGATGCCACGGAAACAGGTTCTTATCGTTTGGGTCGTTTCGCTTCTTTGCTCGTCACCATCTCTGACGATGGCAGGCCCGGGGCTGGGCTCTAACCTGGGCTTAAAAGCAAATGTTAGTATGTCTCCCCGGAAAGGGCCGTTCCAGACCCCGGCCAGCCTCAGAGGTCGCGTGGACTTTTGGAAGGATGTATTCGCCACTTACGGGAAAAATCAGGTAGTTGTTCATCATCGAGAGTTTCCGCAGGTTGTTTTCGGTGTGCTTGATTTTACGGCCGAGGCTCAAACGATGTCGCCGGTTGAGCTCTCTCGGCACAGGGCCAACGTTGAGAAAGAGACGGTGGCGGCGCTCAAACGGCAGCTGGAACTCCTGGCGAAAGGGGAGCCTGCCTCGACGCCATATCAAGAGAAGCTTGAGCGCGTGATGGAACGTGTGCCTGGCGGTGTGAATAAGTATCGACGTCTCGTTGAGGAGGATCTGATCCGCACCCAAACGGGTATACGTGAGCGATATGCTGAGGCGATACGACGCTCGTGGAGGTATCTGCCGTTCATGGAGCAGATCTTCGTCTCTGAGTATGGATTGCCTAAGGAGCTAACCCGACTTCCGTTCATCGAATCTTCATTCGATTACACGGCCTACAGTAGTGTTGGAGCCGCCGGTATATGGCAGTTTATGCCGCGCACTGCGCGCTCACACCATCTAAGGGTAGGCGCACAGATCGACGAGCGACGGGATCCCATCAAGGCCACGCGAGCAGCAGCAGAGTATCTAAGGTCTGCATATCGTTCGCTCGGTTCGTGGCCGCTTGCAATCACCTCGTACAACCATGGCGTTGGTGGCGTTCGTGGTAAAGTTTCCAAGGCTGGTACGGATGATCTCGCGGAGATCATCGAACACCCTACCGAGCGTTACTTCGGATTCGCTTCATCGAATTTCTTCCCGGAATTTCTGGCAGCGCTTGAGATCTTTGATGACCATAAGCGGTATTTTCCTGAGATAGCCCTTGAGCCACCGCTACGGGTGGTGTCTTATCCGCTCCGGTCGGCGATGTCGGTTGCTTACGTGTCGCGGCAACTCGGTATATCCGTCGAAGAGCTCCGTGAGGCTAATTACGCGATCCTCGAGCCGGTTTGGCAGGGGAGGGCAAAGATTCCAGCCGGGTATACGCTGCGAGTTCCCGTTCAATATCGTGAGAGGGTCGATACGCTCCTGAAACCGGAGCCAGTATCTGAGCGTCCGAAAAATTCGCAGGTCAGCTCTAAGGGGTCAGGAAGTTCGCGCACGACTACTACTAAGACTACATCGAAGGGCTCGAAAAAGACGGGGAGCAAAAGGCCAAAGAATTCCGGGGCAAGTTCTGCGGCCAAGAAAAAAGGGTCGCGAGCTCAATAATCCTCATCCTGTTCTTCGAGGAGAAACTCCTGATCCTCAGCTCCTGGATCACCGAGGAAGGGCAAAGACGGTATCTCTGCTGAGACAGCGAACACCTCTTTTTCGAGCTCTACGGAGAGACGGCCCAGTCGTCTCGCCTCGCTTATGAGCGCTCCGAGGGTGGCGGTGCGGACCTTGGCGGTGACTTCAACTGCATGGGGCAGCCGCACGAGATCCAAGATGACGGTTCGTGCCCACGGGTCGCTCACTGCACGAGTGTTGAGTCGCTGGGTGATAACCTTGAATTCCTCGAGGCTCAGATCTTCGACCTGTCGCAATACGTGAAGCTCCTCTGGGATCATGCGCATCACTGTGGTTGGGTTGTCATCGCGGAGAAGCTTACTTATTACCTTCTTTGCACGGGCCGATTCAGATTGGTGAGTATCCGAGGAGGACGCTTTCCCGAGCGCCACTCCTGAACCATCACCCCTGGTAGGTTCCACATGGTGCTCGTATCTCCACGTATCGAATGGGGCAGGTAGGGTTCGAGCCACTAATTCTGCAGCTAGTGATCGCACGCTTTCGATGTCAATTCCATTCGCTTCACAGAGTTTGTTCATCTCCTTAAGGAGTCGTGCGCGAGAATCGGAGCCTACCGTATCCGGTCGGCGGCGACTATCACGAGGGTCGGAGTGATCTTCAGCTTTGATCCGAGTAGCAAGCACGTATAGGAGCGAGAGCGCATGCTCTCTGGAGTTTTGAGCATCCTTTAGTGCAAGGCGCAAAAGGCGCTCTGTAGTATTCCATTCATCTTTCGAGAACCAGCTACGATTCGTTGATCCGTGAGGTGATGCCGCGCTACCGAACCTAATTGCACTCTCGTACTCCTCAAGCCTCATCGGCCGGCCAAGCAGTAGGACTGCTTTACTCATCTCGATTGAGCATGCGAGGCCAAACTGTCGACGCGCTTCAGCTTCGAGAGCTGTAGTGCAGATGCTGGATCGATCGATATCGACGGTGCGGGTTTTCGCAATATGTGCGGTTGTTAAGCCTGAGGTAAGGGCGGGGCTCGCGAGTCTTTTGACCTCGTTAGCGAGCGGTGAGGAGATCGGATTGAGTCGCATGAAAGCCAGGATGTTCCCCGCAAGCTCTCTTCTGTAAGCAGCGAAGATTTCGCTTGAGTCGCTAAGAGCGACGCGTATACTCTCAAGTGCACTCGTGCGGAGCTCCTCAACCTCCAGAGCTTTTACCAGAACGTATCTCTGCTCGACGCATTGTTTCCGATCTTGTTCGGGGTCAAGACGGATCGTTTTGAGGGCGCTGTTCAGTAAAGCTGTGAGTTGGGCGCTCTCAGGGGATTCCATCCCTGAAGATGGCCATTTTTTTAGTATTTGGCACCCAAGATGGAGAGCTTCTAAGGTGCTACTGTTGCCAACGATGAGCTGATAGAGCGACTCACGCGCTAGTTTGCCGACTTCCGAGCTTTCGTGACTCAGAGTGTACAGCGCCGATCCCGCCAAGTGGAGTTCGGAGCGGTTTAGTTTGTCGAGTGCTCCGAGGATCTTGAGGGCGATCCGCTGAGATTTCTCGTTTTTGCTTTGGCTTAGGGCAACTACATCCGCGATTGAGTAGGTCTTCTCGCCCACAGTAAGTCGACGAGGCTCGGCATCTTCCTGCATGCCAGGAATCCTGAGTAGCGGGGCGATCGGTCTCGCCGCTAACTCAGGTTGGATCTCCATCGCGGATTCCGACGTTTTGCCCTGCTCGATCGTTCGAGCAAGATCTGATGAAGGATCGCTCATTCTATACCCTTCCCTGCTGCCCTTGCGCGGCAGCCACACTCCCACCTCGTACGTAAAGGGTATGGTCATGTCCTTACAAGTAGTTACATAAGAGCGGATGGGAATTTAGGGTTTGGTCTAGTCGTACCCACGGCTCCTCTACCTTGATTCAGGAGGTTACTGAGGTTAGTGCCTCGGATTGCGAGCAGAGCTGCTGACATAAGAGTCACAATTACACAGCTTTGCAATAACCTCCTGCAGGTAGTTCGGCTTTGATATGGTTGCGATATGTCGTTAGATAAATACGTTTGCAGGGGATATTCAGGGAGTGTCGGCGATACTACCGGGAACTGGGTGGGGCGCGCCTCTGAGACGCCGTCGACTTCGGCAGCGCCAGTGGCACGCGAGGGCGGTACGAGTTTTGTACTTGGGGGCTCGAAAGCCTCAACGGGTGGGTATCGTTCGAAAAGCAATAACCAGGCGGAACTCGCTCGTGCGCGTGAGTCTGATGACATCGTGCATCGTGGTACGCGACTGTACAGTCACAACCGCGACAAGGGTGACATCCGTCAGAACTGCTTCGGTGGAAGCAGTAAGAGCTTTCAAGACTACGATCCGTCCAGTGCGGTTCCACCGCGATTTTTGCGATTCGCTCTATTTGGAGTCGCCATACTGGCTGTGTGGTATGCGTATTGCACCTGGTCAGATAGTCCGAGCAATCGTGTGCGCGCAGAGCGCGAGCGTCGCTACCAGTCAGATTGGGAGCAGTAGGATTCACGTGGACATTGTAGGTTGTCGAGGGTAGTGCTGCGTGGAGTTAGTCACCGGGAAGGTCGGGCTCTGCTACGTGGTGCCTGATAAATGACGCGATCTGCTCCTTGACTGTGCGCCCCCCTGTAAGTAACGAGTTGACGTGATTTGCTTCCGGTACCGTAATAAACTTTCGGCATGTGGAGGCTGAGGAGTGCAAAGCGAGCCCCATGCTGCACGGAACGACCCTGTCAGCTCCTCCATGCAGCATCAGTAGGGGTACCCTAAGCGAGCGTACTCGGAGATCGTTCCTGAATCTGTTCGGGAATAGTCGCCAGATTGGAAGATATGGGTAGAGGTATTGGGCCATCTCCCAGGAGCAGGTAAAGGTACTCTCGGTGACTAGGCAGGCTGCCGCGCGTTCTTGAAGAAGCTCCAAGGCTACGGCACCTCCCAAGGAGCAGCCGTACACGGCGATTCGTTGCTCTGCGTATCCTAACTCTCGCGTCACATGGGCGTAGGCGGCTCGTGCGCTTACGTAGAGTAGTTGCTCTGAAGGGGCTCCTTTGCTTTGACCGTAGCCGGGGTAATCAAAGGCCATAAAGGAGAGGTTGCTCTCGACGAAGAGCTGATAATGCTCCCGGAATCGGGTTAGGTTGTGTTTATTCCCATGGATGAACAGCACTGCACACTTCGACCCTCTATCGACGAATATCCCGTCGAGATCGAGGCCAAATTCGTGTCCAAATCGGAATCGTGTGTAGTTAAGCCCCTCGAGGCCGCCGTGATCGACGGTGTTCGGCTTAAATGTGAGTAGCCGCTCAAGGAGGTGTAGCATCACTGTTGATTGAGAATGGGAACCAAAAGAGACGAACACGATACCGAGTGCGTCCTCCCTTTATGGTACCCCGTGGCGAGTGCTTAGCGCCAGGGAAGAGGTAAAAAACTAGCGGAGGCGGAAATAGGGCAGAGCTACCTAAAAACAAACGGGGCACAAAGAGAACGGGAGCGGAGCGAGAGAGAGAGAACAATAGAAGACTTACTATGATATCCCCTCGCTAGCCTCAGTGTTCTCTTTTTTTCTGAGGTGAGTCACCTCGTGTGTATCCGCTGCGATACATTAAGGATTTCCCCTATTGTGTGCACCTTAAAGAGCGCCCCGCACGCACCTTTTACAGCCGTCGGGGGGCGCTCTGCAAATTAAGCTTCGACCCCTGAGCTCTCCTGTGAGTCTGCGCTCTGGGCAGGTATGTTGCGGGGCCAGAGGCAGATGATGTCTTCGCCAGGTACCTGATAGATACCAAGCTCGTCGCCATCGCGTCGGAATCCGTACCGTACAGCTCCGCCGTTGTCACGTAGCAGGTCACGGCACGCCTTGTCTTGGCCGCTAAACCAGAGCTGCTGGTATCGTTCTAGGAGCGCATTGTCATCGAGGAGTTCTCGATCGAGCATCGCTAAACAACGGGTATCGATGTGCACCTCCCCAAGGTTTTCGCTGGCCTCTTTCACAATATCAGTGGCATCTGGCGAGTCACCCTCAGGGTGAACAACTATCGTGTAGGCGAATGGATCGCGCTCAATCCGATAGGTGCCGCGGGTCACGTTGAGCACCTTTCCACCATACTCACCGATTACCTTGTTCTTGACCTCAGTGTCTTCATCGATAACCCGCGCCATCTTCTCGATGAACTGCGGGTTAGCCAACATGAACTGGTCGATCAGTACAAGGTCTCCGCTCTCGATAGCTATGCGCTCCCGCTGATTACCGCTCTCTGCACTTTGACGGGGATGCCGTCTGCCGTGTCTGCCGTCCCCGCGCCCCCGATTCGAACGACCACGTGAAGACCGGCCGCCACCACGTCCCCCTTGGGAACGTCTTTGATTACCTCTCTCTCTACCCATACGAGACTACTTCCTAAGAATTAACTATAAACCGTTAGTACGTTACGTTAATGTATATCTGCCAAGGGCGATCGCAAGTGACGGATCCCCTTGACTGAAGAATATCCGCCGAGCATACCAGATGAAAGCCGACCTGTCACACCTTTCGGCTACGACTAACCTGCTGATTATATTGCGATAAGCAACCGTCCAACGGGCTTATTTGGGCTCTGACGATTGGCCTTCGGACAGCCTCATCCGGCCTATGATTTGCAGCGTATCGGAATGTAAGGTCGCTCCGGTTGCAAGCCAAGGAGATAAATACAACCACATTCTTAAGCCATCGGGTCGAGCCGTCGATACTTGCTGTACGTGAGAGGCGTCTGCCTAAGGCGGTTGAGTTCGGATGTGTTGTTGTTTTTCTTCTTGATGTTGTTCGTATGTACCAGACAGAGATTGAGCAGGCCTTCGCAGAGAGAGAGATACCAGAAGGCCTCGGGCTGTGGTACGACGCTGAGCGCTTGATCCTTGAGGGAGCGTATCTCGATGAGATTACGGCCTACCGCGCGCGAAGGCGATGGATAGGGACCTTAGAGACGAATTTCCTGCTCGAGGGGAATCATGACTTCAGTCTCAGGGTGGAAAGCGACAATTCGAGTCGTCGTTTCATAGTAAGGTGTACTTTCCTGTCAGCGTGCGGCCGATACGCTTTTTGGCGGCTTACGCATCATCAGGCTCCAGAGGTCCAGTTTCTCCTCGAAACGGCGCACCTCCCCTGTGCTTCCCTTTTTCCTCCACGTATTGAATCCTTCTTGGGCGATGAATCGGCGGAGCTGGAATCTCAGCTTTTCCACTCCTCCGTATATCGTGAGCAGAAACGGTCCACATTAGAGAAGCTCGGTGGTTACCTACGAGCTCGAGTGCGGAGCCTCATGCTTTGCCTTCTTCCCGATTGATGCGGAATTAGGCAGTCTACACCTAACGGTCTCATCCTGGTTGTAGGTCTGCCACCTGATCTATGATGTGGGCCGTGAGGGTATTCTGACCTGGGCATTGTCGAAGGGATTGTGGCGAAGAAAGGTCCAAACGGTAGGTATATTATCGCAGCAGGTGAGGTCGGCATCTTCTCCGTATGCCCCGTCTCCTGGAAGCTCAAAGAGGTAGATCGAGAGCGCCCGCTCGATAAAAAGCAGACCGTCGAGTTGGGTAAACACCTACACACACACTGGTCATCTGTGTTCGAGGAGGCTCTGCTCCTCAATACCTGGATCAGATATCTGGTGGTGTTGTTGTGCACAGCCCTGGCTGTTTTTTTGCTTGTGCAACCGAGCAGGGCACCTCTTCATGCACTGGTTGAACTCTCAATAAAAAACCACGCATTACAGCTCTCGCTCCTCGCGCTCATGGCCTTTTTAGTGATTAGGACCTTCGTCAAAGCCGCGAATAGACGAAGACAGGCGACGGGTTTTATCCCAACAGATACCGCTGTATCAATTGAGGGAAGTTCCACCCTCCCGGCTCGAGAGTACATCTCTGAGTCCCTTGGGTTGGCGGGTAAACCTGATGCACTCATACGTGAGGATGGAGTAGTGCTTCCGATTGAGGTGAAGCCGCTCGCTAAAAAACTCAGGGATCGCTATGTGGCACAGCTGCTGGTGTACATGCGTCTCGTTGAAGAGTTTGAGGGACAGCGGCCATCACACGGGTATTTATTTCTCGGTCCCAAATGTCGCCGCGTACGTGTCGAAAATACCCAAGCTAGGCAGGACTGGTTGGAAGGTATGCTGAAAGACATGCGGGAGGTCCTGGATGGAGCGCCTGCAAAGCCAACGCCCCACCCTGTCAAATGTTCGAAGTGCGATGTGCGACATCGTTGTTCATTCAGAGCGGATTCCTTGGATCATCCGTAATTTATTCAATTCAGAGTTACGTGGTGAGGTTACTTTGTGAGCATGCCCCACTGCCCAGCAACGCTCAGGGCCAGGAAAATGAATGCGCTTCCCAAGACCGTCGATATGACCCGGGTAAATAGTCGTTCAAACGTTTGGTCGTTGCACTCAAGGTTAAACGAGCATTGGATCGCTTTCATCGATGATGTTGTCAAATCAAGCGAATAACGTGCCTCGCTTGCCTAGGCAGAGCGAGGATAATTCGATAATCCCAGGCTTGAGGATGATTGCGCACAGCGAGCGATGTGATGTCGGTGTTCAGCTTTCTGCCGTAAGTTTCTCACCTGGGGAGAGGGAAAAGCCCCGCAGGAACTCGGCAGCCTCTACGCGCTTTTTGCCCTCAAGCTGCAGCTCATCGATCTGCAAGAGTCCCTCGCCGCAGGCCACTTCGAGACGCGACCCAGATGCTGTTGTCACGGTTCCTGGAGGTGCGCTGTGTTCATGTGCAAGAGGGCGAGCCATGAGTATCTTCACACGCTTTTCACGTAAAAAGGAGAAGCACCCAGGGAACGGCGAGAAGGCTCTCACTGCTTGAGCGATAGCATGAGCGGGTTGACTCCACCTCATGCGGCAATCGTCGGTAGTGATCTTGTGTGCGTAAGTGACGCCCTCGTCGCTCTGTGGGGTGGCGAGTAGCCGGCCCTCGACGATCGCAGGGAGGTCTCGTCTCAGCAAATCAGCCCCCAGCAGAGCCAGACGATCGTGCAGGGAACCTCCAGTCTCTGTAGCTTCAATCCGTAGCGTCTCAGACGAAAATACGGCACCTGTGTCGAGCCCTTCGTCCATGTGCATCAGGCATACGCCGGTAATTTCGTCCCCCGCTTCAATAGCTCTCTGTATTGGCGCTGCCCCGCGCCATCGCGGTAGGATTGAGGCGTGGATGTTGAGACACCCGAGACGAGGGATTTCGAGAACTTCCTTGGGAAGGATTTGACCAAAGGCGATTACGACCCCGATATCAAAAGGACCGACGGCGAGGAGCGCGTCACGCATCGAAGAAAGTTCTCGACGCAGAGAGTGTGGCTGAAAGATCGGGGTGGTATGACGAAGTGCTAGCTCTTTGATCGGCGGGGGTAGTACCCGAGCTCCACGCCCCGACGGTTTGTCCGGTTGAGTTATCACGGCAGAGACCGTCACTCCCGCAATGGTATAGAGAGCCTCAAGTGTGGGGACTGCAAAGCGAGGTGTACCGAAGAAAAGAATCCGCACTGGGCCTCCTGTCGCCTAGCCTAGGGGCGCCAAGTTTTTGGTATACCAACGCTGAAAGATCTGCTTCTTCAGCCCGCTCAGATAATCAACGAACAGGATTCCATGGAGATGATCGATCTCGTGTTGGAGAGCAAACGCGAGAAGCTCAGTGGCGTGCAGTTTGAACTGCCTACCGTGACGGTCATGGGCTGTAACCGAAACCGTGTCGTGACGCTTTATCGTCTCACGAAATTCGGGGATGCTCAGGCATCCCTCATTCGAAGCAACGAGCTTGCCCGCCTTTTCTAGGGTCGGATTTATGAGTTCGAGCCTTTTGTTGTGCACGTGGTCATCTACGGTACAGGCGCTCAGTGACGTTATGGTCGGTGAGGGCATCGACTCAATCGAGAGGTCTATGACGGCTACTCGTTTGAGGAGTCCAACTTGAGGGGCAGCCAGCCCGAGGCCATGTTCAGCGAGCATAGTCTCGTACATATCGTCGAGTAGCGCGTGGAGTTGTGTGTCGAAATCACCCACGTCCATACAAGGGGCGCGGAGCGCCGGGTCTGGTATTATTTTAAGGTCGAGAATCGCCATAGCAAGCATTAAATCAGAGTCAGGCGAAGCTGTCACTTTTTGAAGAAATAAAGCGGTGAATTGTCAAGCTGAGAGTTGCAGTCCCTGCAGGCCGGAGCTTGCGCAGGAGCTTCGAGCCCTTAGCAGCAGCACGGCGTCTTAAGCCCCGGGGTAACCGAAGGGTTTCGCAGCTGCGTGCTCCCCAAAAACAGCGGAGGATAACTACATGTTTGTCGAGCGTGACGCCTTCTGCGATACTAAAAGTATATGGCTGAGATGTCTCTAGAGGAAGCGCAGCTCTTCAGGATGCTCGTATCGTTTTTCGGCAAAGACCGAGTGCTTTGGAGTATGAGCCTTCGCGCCGTTTGTGGGGGCGATATCCCGGAACAGGTGAGAGCGTCGAGCAGTGAGCAGGTCGCGTGGGCAGAAAACGACAGATGTCTCTTCACTGTGGTTGACCACGACGATAACCCCAAGATGGTAATGGAATTTTCTCCCGATTATTCTGACTACATCGAGGTTGATCAACTAGAGCGGCAGAAAAAGCTCCCGCCTATCCTGGGAGCGTGTGGGGTCCAGTATGTTACCATCAGCTCGCAGGAGTTGGTCGAGATCCTCGATCCACGCAGCAGCCTCGACTTTTTCTCTTTCCTGAAAGATAAGTTCGGCGTCGATGATGGTGCCGAGGATGCCGTCAAGGATTAATGGTTGCGGTCTAACCTGGGGAAGCGAGTCAAAATGGCCTGCTGTAGAGCAAGGAGGTGCCTTCCTCGATAGCCGGTGTTCCCGATCGTATCGACCGTCGCTGCGCCTGCTGTGATACTACGCAATTCCCCCACACGGTCTCGACAATCATTCGATGAACCTGGTACCGTTTCCATGAGCTTATGAATGTCTTGAAATCTGTCAGCGCCCGCTCGTCGCCCACCTCAACGCTCCTACTTCTGAGTGTGGTCGTCGTGGTTTTTTTTGTGGTCGGTTGTGTCGGCGACCGCCGAACTCATGCGCTTCTTCAGCTTATTTTGCTTCCTGTGACGCTATTTCTCGTAAGTCGTGTGAAAATAGCAGGGGTCGGAATTCCGAAATGGGTCTTTGCTCTTGCAGTAACCGGCTCTCTTCTCGGAGCGGCACTCACCTATACTCACGTTGATTTGGTGCGAGGAGCTTTCATCGTTGTTCCGTCGCGGAGCGATGCAAACGACAGTGATATCAAGATTAGGCGCGATCGCATCCGCCGAGCGCTTGGTGCGGCAGGATTGACGCTCGTTGGCTCGCATCCGCGCGAGTTCTCCTCGCAGGTAGATGCGCAGGGACTGCTTCACGACAACGATATGTTGGGTGGTGTAGTCTGGGGAAGTTCTCGCTGGCTAACGGTGTCGCTACGCAACTATCAGGCGCTCTCATTAACCTCTCTGTCTAATCAGAGCCTCGCTCATCGATATCTCACTGAACATCATCTCTCAGATTTGAGGGTAATTGCGGGAGTCGGCTCAATCGGTATATCCGATGGGCTTGATCCGACTACGCTGCTCTTTATTGGTAAACTCATCCCCCTGTGGAGGGATTTCCCTGCACAGCTCAGGGGCGAGTCTGAGGATGACGAGGACTTCGAGATTAGAGTTCGCTCTCTGGCGGGGCTCAAGGCGAATTGGACCTCGTTTGGGCATCGGGCGCTCCCGATGTGGATGGCTGGCACCTATCACCTGATGAGAGCCATCTCCTCTCCTCAACTTGAGCGGGGGGAGCTGCTCTGCTCTATAAGCTCTTTCCATGCGGCACTCACCCAATTGCGACCTTCTGACAATCCCGAGCTACAGATAGCGATCAGGAACAACTTGGCACTGGCGATCCTTTTTGAGGCCTACGGAGCTCAAGATGGGCAGGCAGGAGCCAGAAAAGCTTCCAAGCGGTTGCTCCGAGAGGCGCGCAACATCGAGAGCCTACTTCCTCCAGAGTCGGTAGCGAATTCAAGTGCTGCATTCAATTTAACCTCCGTCAAAGGCAAGCATGGAAAACGACAAGCACGCACAAGAAAGCAACATCGGTAGCAATCTGCCCGAGGCGCTCGAGTCGACTGACCTACCCTGGTTAGGAGCCAAGTACACAGGGAAGGTACGTGACACCTACACGCGGGGAGCGCAGCGGGTTCTGATCGCTACTGACAGGCTGAGTGCCTTTGATCGCTTACTCACAACTGTCCCTCTCAAGGGGCAGGTGTTAACGCAGCTGGCTCAGTACTGGTTTGAGAAGGTCTCCAGCATCACGCCGCATCATGTGATTGCAGTTCCCGATCCGTGTGTTGTTGTGGCACGTGAGGTAGCCATCGTTCCGATTGAGGTTGTGGTGCGGGCGTACCTCGCCGGAAGCGCCTGGCGTGATTACTCAGCAGGTCGTGCGATCAGTGGGGTGAGGCTACCGGCGGGTATCTGCCAATTCGATCCCTTGCCCGCCCCCCTCCTTACCCCTTCGACGAAAGAGTCGGTTGGCGAGCATGATCTCCCGATCTCTGAGAGTGAGATCGTCCAGCGAGGAATAGCCTCTTCGGGTGTATGGGAAGAGATCCGATCCAAGGCGCTACAGCTCTTCCAGATGGCCTCTGCCGAGGTAGCTCAGCGTGGGCTCATCCTCGCTGATACTAAATACGAGTTCGGTCTCTTGGACGGCTCTGTGGTGCTCGCCGATGAGGTGCATACGCTCGATTGCTCCCGATTTTGGGTCAAGAGCTCGTATGAGTCGAGACTTTCGGCGGGAGAAGCTCCTGAGATGCTAGACAAGGAGCCGATTCGACGCTGGTTGATGGCTCGCGGCTTTCAAGGGGAGGGTCAACCGCCCCGCATAACGGACGAGTACCGACGTGAACTCATGCAGCACTACATTCAGAGCTTTGAGCGAATCACTGGAGTCCCGTTCGCCCCCGACATCGAAGATCCGCCGGTGCGTATCGAGAGGAACCTTCGGAGGTATTTCCGGTTGGCCTGAGGAAGCACGGCACAAGTACTGCGAGCGTGCAGCATTCCCTCGCTTCTCGAGCCTACTTTACGAGCCTCTTTTTTGCTTCTTCGAGCAGTTCCTCGCGGTGGTTTCGACCTGGATTTTCGACCACGAGCTCCTCCAACTCTTTGAGAATGCGGCCGATCAACGGACCGGGTTGTGCCCCTAAATCTAAGATGTCCGCTCCTGAGACGGCGAGCTTGCCGTATGAGGGGGTTGCACGTCGTGCTGCCTCAGCTTCTAGTAGGCGATCAAACCCGTGAGCAACAACGTCAAATTCGGCAGGTGAAACGGTGGGTGGCGCATCGGCAGCCTTAAAGAGGCGCCAGCGTGGTAATTCCTCTCCGAGGTCTCGTATGAGGCGTCGTACACCGGCAGCACCACAATCAAGCGGGCGCATGTGGTGTCGCACCAGCAGGCTGACGCTCTCGGTATCATCCCGAGAGAATCGGAGTGCACGCATGCGAGCACGAGATTGTTCATCGCTCACCACCTCGTGCTGATAAAAGTGTCGATTGCCCGCCCCGTCTACGGATAGGGTATGTGGCTTCCCGATATCGTGAAAAACCGCAGCCCAACGGAGGATCAGATCTCTCGGCGTGCGTTCCAGTACCCAGAGTGTGTGTTCGAATACGTCGTGAATGTGAAAACGATTCTGCTCGAAACCCACGGCCGGTAAAAGCTCTGGGATAGTGTAGGGTAGGGCTCCGATCTCCAGTAATGACCGCATCCCGAGATGCGGGAAGGGGCTCATCAGGATCTGGTCGAGTTCGTGTTTGATACGCTCGATACTAATGCTCCCTACGCTCGATACGAGAGCCTGAGCGGCGGCGAGGGTAGCCGCATCGACCGTTCGTCCTTGGGCGCTGCCAAACCTCACCATTCGCAAGATGCGAAGGGGATCCTCTCGTAGTCGTGCTTCTGAGTCTGCTACGGCACGCACAATACCTTGAGAGAGGTCCGTGATCCCATCGAAAGGGTCGAGGATCCTGTGGTTGGCTAGGTCGTACGCAATTGCATTAAACGTGAAATCTCTGCCTGAAAGATCGGTGGTGATGTCGCTGGCTGAGTGGTGCTGCGCACGGGTGCTCGGAGTACGAAAGGTGGTGAGCTCCACATGCTGACCGCTTATTACGGCGAGAATCGTACCGTGTTGTATGCCCGTGTCTACCGTGTGTATGCCGCAGGTGTGGCAACGTTGCCGAACGGTTTCGGTGTCAAGATCGGTTGCTAGGTCGAGGTCCGTCTCATGTCTATCAAAAAATGCATCTCTGACCGTTCCTCCGACTAGGAATAGCTGTGCAGGTGTCAGCGCCCGAACGATCCTCTGTAGCGGTTCACGTGAGGTTAGTAGACGCAGCGATGCCTCAACCGAGGCGCGGCTTCGTAAAGGGGTCGAGGAACATGAGCCAGGGGTGGGGGATCTTTCCATTGAATTTCGTGTTCAACACCGGTAGCCACTGCGGTTTGCACGGTTTAGACAGGAGCTTCATGTTCGCTTCCTTGGGGGTTCTACCACCCTTTCGGCGGTTGCATCCACTACAGGCGCACACGATGTTCTCCCACGTCGTCTTACCGCCCTGACTGCGTGGTATGACGTGGTCCAAGGTCGCTTCCTTCGCAACCATTTCGCGGCTGCAATACTGACATGTAAAGTTATCCCTGGCTAATACGTTGATCCTAGAGAGTGACGGGGAACGGCGCCCAACCCGGAAGAATCTGAGCAAGCGAACGACCGCAGGGGCTTTAATCGCGATAGAAACCGACCGGATATGGTGGTCGTATTCCTCGACTATCTCAACCTTGCCGAGGAAGAACATACCCACAGCATTTTGCCACGAGATTACTCGCAGAGGTTCGTAGGATGAGTTCAGTAGCAGTACCGGGCCCATGTCACTTTAAGAGTCCGCACGTTACACTATCTTACAGCTGTACCTTCCTTCCATTATCAATAGTATCGGTTAGTTACGCAATATCCTTGAGTGTAATAGAGGGCCGTCTCTGATTTCGGCTGGCCAAGCGATAGAGCGCACAGCCCGATTGGCGATGGTTTTAGGTAGCACCTTATAGAGTCGGTGTTACCCTTGACACCTCGGGTGCTTACATCTATTTTGCGCCTCTCACAGTGCTGAGGGCCAGTAGCTCAGCTGGTTAGAGTACACGCCTGATAAGCGTGAGGTCGGTAGTTCGAGTCTACCCTGGCCCACCATGGGGTTCCTATTCGAACTTGGCTCCGCCAAGATTCGAATGACGGCCAGGGAGGGCCCTGGACCCCGCAGGGGGTTTTCCTATTCGAACTTGGCTCCGCCAAGATTCGAATGACGGCCAGGGAGGGCC
>Ga0169931_10002172_pt1 | contig 32067 bp, 25 predicted proteins | sample Kivu_15m_20L_FD_129675 | JGI IMG/M metagenome (GOLD analysis project Ga0169931, IMG submission 129675) | Freshwater microbial communities from Lake Kivu, Western Province, Rwanda to study Microbial Dark Matter (Phase II) - Kivu_15m_20L... | ecosystem: Environmental > Aquatic > Freshwater > Lake...
TACATCTGCATTGTCCAGCCTTCGACGGCCATGGCGGCCTGACGGATAGCCTCGGTCAGGGTCGGATGGGCGTGACAGGTGCGAGCGAGGTCCTCGGAGGCGCCCGCAAACTCCATCGCCACGCAGATCTCTGCGATCATTTCACCTGCGCTGACGCCGATCAGGTGAGCCCCGAGTATTCTGTCGGTGGCGGCATCCGCGAGTATCTTAACGAACCCGTCGGTCTCATGATTGGTTCTGGCGCGGGAATTGGCTGAGAAGGGGAACTTTCCGGCCTTGTAGGCAATGCCTGCAGCCTTCAGTTCTTCCTCGGTCTTTCCGACCCAGGCAATCTCCGGGCTGGTGTAAACGACGCCCGGAATGACGTCATAATTCACATGCCCGGCCTTGCCTGCGATAAGTTCGGCGCAGGCGACGCCCTCGTCCTCGGCCTTGTGCGCAAGCATGGGGCCGGAGGTCACATCCCCGACTACCCAGACGCCCGGCGCCGAGGTCTGGAAGTGCGTGTTGGCGATGACGCCGCGCTTGTCGGGAACGATTCCGACGCTCTCAAGGCCGAGGCCTTCAGTATAGGCTCGCCGGCCGATGGCGAGCAGCACGATGTCGGCATCCAGGACTTCGCTGTCTCCGCCGGCTGCCGGCTGCATGGACAGTTTCAGCTTGGACTTGAGCTTTTCAACGCCCGTCACTTTCATTCCGAGCCTGAACTCGAGGCCCTGTTTTGCAAACAGGCGCTGCGCCTGACGGGCCACTTCCCCGTCTGCCCCCGGGAGGATGCGGTCGAGATACTCGACAACTGTCACCTCTGCGCCAAGCCGGCGCCAGACCGACCCGAGTTCAAGACCGATAATCCCGGCGCCGATGACGATCATGCGCCGCGGCACGGACGTGAGGGACAGCGCGCCGGTGGAGGATACGACGCGCTCCTCGTCAATCTCAACGCCGGGCAGGGATGCAGGCTCCGAGCCGGTGGCGATGACGATGTGACGGGTCTGGAGAACCTGATCTCCCACGACGACCCGGCCCGGTCCGTCGATCCTGCCGGCGCCGCTGATGACGCTCACCTTGTTCTTTTTCATGATGTAGGCGACCCCGGCTGTGAGGCCAGCCACCGCAGTGTCCTTCTGGGCCAGCATACTGTCGAGGTTAAGCTTGAGGCCGGTCATCTCTATGCCGAGGCCGGCAAAGTCCTTGCCGGCCATCCGGTAGAGTTCTGAGGCGTGCAGCATGGCTTTTGAGGGAATGCAGCCCACATTGAGGCAGGTGCCGCCAAGGGTGCTGCGTTTTTCCACGAGCGCCACCTTCAGGCCCAGCTGTCCACACCGCGTCGCGCAGTTGTAGCCACCGGGGCCGCCGCCAATGATGACGACGTCAAAGGTCTCGCTCATGTCTCTGGCCTCGCTGCGTCTCGCCTGTTGCGGGAGCTATACGCTCTGAGCGGTGACGGTCAACAAAGGGAATGGCCGGAGGCCAGCGGGCTCCGGCGCAGGGGCCGGGGCCGCCGCAGATCGCGCGTAAGACGCGCCCGGTCGCGGCCGCCCCGTGCTGAAAGGTCGGGCCTGACAGCCTGGTTCTGGCCGTTCCGGGTCGACCGTATCGGCCCGAACTGATCGGCCCGAACTGATCGGCCCGAACTGATCGGCCCGAACTGATCGGCCTGAACTGATCGGCCTGAACTGATCGCCCCGAACTGATCATACTGACCCTCCGGGCGTGGGCGTTCCTGCAGGTTTTGGCCAACAGAGATGGTCCTCGCCGCTCCGATACGCGGCGGGTCCATCCGGCCTCAGGACGGAGGCGTGTGTCCGATGAAGGCTCCTCAGAGGTCGAGCAGCAGCCGTTCGGGATCCTCAAGGGCTTCCTTGACCCGCACCAGGAACGTGACGGCCTCTTTGCCATCAACGATACGGTGATCATAGCTGAGCGCGAGATACATCATGGGGCGCGCCACGATCTTGCCGTCGACAACGACCGGGCGTTCTTCGATCCGGTGCATGCCGAGCACGCCTGACTGCGGGGGATTGAGGATGGGCGTCGACATGAGAGAGCCATAGACCCCGCCATTCGAGATGGTGAACGTTCCGCCCTGAAGATCGTCCATCGCCAGCTTACCGTCGCGGGCCAGACCGCCGAGGCGACCGATCTCTGTTTCGATGCCTGCCAGCGTCAGGGTGTCCGCATCGCGCACGACAGGGACCACAAGTCCCTTGTCGGTGCCGACGGCCACCGAGATGTTGTAATAATCCTTATAGATGATGTCCGTCCCGTCTATCTCGGCATTAACCGAGGGGATCTCCTTGAGGGCGGCGACAACGGCGCGAACAAAAAAGCCCATGAAGCCGAGTTTGACGCCGTGCTTTTTCTCGAACGCGTCCTTGTGGCGCTTGCGCAGCTCCATCACCTCCGACATGTCGACATCATTGAATGTCGTCAGCATGGCTGCGGTATTCTGCGCCTCCTTCAGCCTGCGCGCGATCGTCTGGCGCAGGCGCGTCATCTTCACCCGTTCTTCGCGCGGCAGGAGCGGCCGCGGCGCGTGCGGGGCGTCGGCCGGCGCCGCCCGCGATGGGGCCGGCGCAGGGCTCGCTGCGACATAGGCGAGCGCATCACCCTTGGTGGCGCGTCCGCCCCGACCGGTTCCGGGAATGTCGGCCGGGTTCACACCGGCCTCAGCGGCAATGCGCCCAACCGAGGGGGCCGGCTTGTCGGGGGCCGGCTTATCAGGGGTCCTGGCCGCCGCCGGCGGCGTCGCGGCGGCTGCCGGGCGGGCGGGCGCGGCGGCCGCGCCTTCCTGCAATGTCGCGATAATCTTGCCGATGGAGACTGTCTCGCCTTCCTTCACCAGCTGGTCGAGGATGACCCCGGCGCCGGGAGCGGGCACCTCAATGGCGACTTTGTCCGTCTCGATCTCGGCTATCGGGTCGTCCTGTTTCACGGCCTGGCCAGGCTTGACGAGCCATTTGGCGAGCGTTCCCTCGGTCACGCTCTCGCCCATTGCCGGAACCTTGATGTCCATGACGTCTCCGCATCGCTCCCTGGGTCGGCCGCCACCCGGTTCGCGTCGCGGGCGAGCAGGCCTTGGGCAGGGGGTTTAACCCCGTTGGACGCGCTTGGGGAGGGTAAAACGACTGGTTTCGGCAGCTGTTTTGACGCGGCCTGCGGGCGGCGGTGGGGCCGGCCTGGCTCCGGAGCGCACGGCAGGGTGAGGACCGCCTTGCCTCCCGCCGGCGGCGGGCATAAGCCCCGGGCCTGCGGTGCGCCGGTCTTGCGGGTCAGCCCCCCTGGAACAGGCAGATGACGGCCCCCGATGTTCAGCCAGGCTCCCCTTCGCAGCGGCGGGCGACGGGGCTCGCTCTTGCCGTAGCGGGAGCCAGCCTTTTTTCCCTCAAAGGCGTGGTCATCAAGCTGGCCTTCGCCGAGGGCATCGGCGTCTTCCAGCTGCTGACGCTGCGTATGGCGTTTGCCCTGCCTGTCTACATGCTGATCGGTTTGTTCGTCTTTGCGCGCAGCCGGCGCAGGCCGCCGCTGCGTCTTTATCTGATGGCCGGCGGCCTTGGCGTTATGAGCTATTATCTGTCCTCCTGGCTCAATTTTGAGGGACTGCGGTATGTCTCCGCACAGCTTGAGCGTCTGATCCTCTATATCTATCCCACCATTGTCGCCCTTCTGGCCTTTGTCTTTCTCAAGAAACCGGTGACCCGCAACCACGTCATAGCCCTGCTTCTGGCCTATGCTGGCGTCGCTGTCCTGTTCGCAGCCGAGATCGGACACCAGGGTCCTGACGCCCTCATGGGCGGCGGACTGATCTTCGCGGGGGCCGTCATCTACGCCATCTATGTGACAGCCTCGAGCCCCGTGATCGCCGGTATGGGGGCAAGCCTGTTTACCGCCTTTGGCATGTCGGTGGCCTCGCTCGCCTTCCTGACCCAGAGCGGCTTGCAGATGGCGTTTGAGCCCCTGCCGCCTGTGAGCCCGGACGGTTACTGGCTGGCGCTGGTGCTGGCGATCGTGTGCACGGTTATACCCAGTTTCATGATCTCTGCGTCCATCGCCACGATCGGTCCGGGGCCGACCAGCGCCGCCGGGGGTATTGGACCGGTTGTCGCCGCCTGGGCGGCCGTCATGGTGCTGAACGAGCCCTTCGGATGGCCGCACATGGCGGCCATGATCCTGACGATCGCCGGCGTATGGCTTCTCTCACGGCCATCTGTGCGACCTCCTGCGGCGTCGGATGGGGGCTGATCAGCCCAGTGGCGGCGGGATCACCTCCGGTCCGGCCAGCCCGGCGAATGCGATGGCGGTGAGATCATTGAGGAACGGGCCGATCGCCTGACATGCCAGCGGCAGTCCCTGAGCGCCGACACCGAGTGGGATGACCGTCGAGGGCAGGTTGGCGAGTGTTGCGATACCCGCCCAGCCAAGCTGCGATCCGAAGTTTCCCGGCGCCCCGTTGAGCTGCAGCTGTCGCCTCCGCCAGTCGGGCTCATCCGTATGGGGAAAGGCCGGCGCGCCGAAGGCCGGACACAGAACAATGTCAAAATCCCTGAAGAAGTCAGCCCACTGCCGGCGAATAGCCAGCTGCGTGTCCAGAAGGCCAAACCAGTCATGCGCCGAGATCGGCTGGCGTCCTCCCTGACTGACCTGGCCGCGGGTGATGATGGTATGCAGCATGCCCTGATAGGCGCGCCAGGCGAGGTTCATGTCGGGCAGCGCTTCAGACTGGCGGGCGACACGCGCGCCTGAACCGGCGACACGCTCGGCCAGCTGGTCAATGGCTGCAAGAATCTCGTCATCCGCCTTCGCCGCCGGATGCTCCGTCAGAACAAACACGCGGTAGTCACCCAGCCGTTGATGGCGCGGCGGCGGCAGGATCAGACCCGTTGCATCGTCCTCTGGTCCGGGTCCGGCGACGGTCTGCAGAACCAGGGCGAGATCGGCCGCCGAGCGCGCCAGTGGGCCCGCGACGGCAAGCTCGGTAGATGCGCTCTGCAGCCCGCCGGGTCTGTGGCCGTCGTCGGGAATGATACGATGGCTTGTCTTGTGCCCGTAGACACCGCAGAAGGCGGCCGGCACGCGCACCGAACCGCCGATGTCCGTTCCCAGTTCAGCTGCGCTGAAGCCCATTGCGACGGCCGCCGCTGAGCCGCCCGAGGAGCCGCCGGGGGAGTAGTCGGGAGCATGTGGATTCCGCGTGCGGCCATAAACCGGATTGGCTGACTGCCAGTCAGCCAGTGCGGGCGGTACATTGGTTTTGCCCAGAATGACGGCGCCGGCCGCCTTCAGGCGCTGCACGGCCAGCGCATCCTCGCTGGCGCGGTGGTCCCTGTGCGCTTCAAAGCCCCAGGTGGTGGGATGACCGCTGAGATCAAAGCTTTCCTTGACCGTCATCGGAATGCCGGTCAGCGGAGCCGCCTCGTTGCGCGCGAGGGCTTCATCGGCCCTGCGCGCATCCTCCCTGGCCCGCTCGAAATCACGCACGACGACGGCGTTGATTGCTCCATCAAGAGCTTCGATGCGGGCGATTGACGCTTCGCAGAGTTCACCTGCGCTGACCGACCGGGCTCTGAGAGCGGCGGCGAGGTCGGTTGCTGTCATCAGATGCAGGCTGGGGTCAGTTGTCATGGCCATAACTTACCCATCACGTCGCCGAGCGCCAGTCTCCTCTCAGCGCCTGGGCGGTTGCCGCAGGCCGTTGGCCGCGACGCGCGGAGCTGGCCGCCTGTCGCTGGCGGCCATGAGATCGCTGAGGGTGACCAGGCGAAAGCCACGCGCTCTGAGGCCGTCGATAATGGCCGGAAGAGCCTGACGTGTGGCTTCCCGGCTGTCATACATGACGTGCATGTTGATGATGGAGCCGGGCCGTGTCTGTGCGATGACGTAGGCGGCGACTTGTTCCGGGTCGCCGGCCCGCTCAGGGTCGCTCTCGGGCTCGACATCCCAGGTAATCGTCGCCCGTCCGGACCGCGCCAGATAGAGGGGCAGGCCGATCAGCTTCTTGCCATAGGGCGGACGCACATGGATCGCGCCGGTATAGCCGGCTCTGCGGATAGCTGCATCGGTGCGCGTGATCTCCTCTTCGGCCGTCTGCTCAGAGGCAAACGTCATATCGGAGTGCGTGTAGGTATGATTGCCGATCTCGTGGCCCGCCGCCACGATCGCGCGGGCGCCGGACGGATAGGCGTCGATGTCCCGGCCCGTCAGAAAAAATGTGGCGCGTATCTCCCTGAAGCGCAGGACATCGAGCACGCCTGCAAGGTGTTCGGGCGCCGGGCCATCATCAAAGGTGAGAGCGGCGAGCATCTCCCGGGTCTCCACCCGGGGGATGATCTTTCCGAAGAGCTGAACATCGCGCGAGCGGGCCAGCGCAAAGACACCATAGCTCACGGCGGCGAGGCACATAAGGGCGCAAAGGCCTGCGAGCAGGGGCGGGCGCCGGTCAGATCCGCGCATACCCGGCGATCCTTGCAGGGCAAACCGGCGCCATAACCGGTCCGGGGCGCATTGCGAGCGAAGGAGGGCGCCGGGCGCAACCTGCTCCTGCCTCCGTCTCACGTCCGGCCGGGTGGTGCAGGCGCCCCGCCTGTTGTCGCCCTGGCCTGAACCGCCCTGGCCTGAACCGCCCTGGCCTGAACCACCCTGGCCTGTATCGCCGAGGCATGCACCGCCGATGCCCGTGAGCCGTCCGCGCCATGCCTTCAGCGCAGCTGCATCGCCATCCCCCGGCTCTGTCGGGCTGTTGCGCCTGAAATTCTTTCACTTGCAAAACTTCCGCTTTGCGGGGCCATGGCCTAGGTAGAGAGCAGGGAGAGAAGACATGCGTAGAGCAGCACACTTTCTTGGCCTTCTTCTGGCCGTTCTGCCGTCCGCCTGCAGCCCGCCGGACGCCGTCCTGGACGGTGATCTGGAGATAGCCGGAATGGACCCGGCCTTCTGGGGCGTCAAGGTTGAACGTTCGGCAGAACGCATTGTGGTTTCCATCAATTTCGAACCGGACTTTACCGGCTCGGCGCCGCTCAAGACGGTCAATGAGGATGGCTCTTACCTGCTGACATCCTCGACCCCCAAAGGCGACTTCGTCATGCGCCTGGAGAAGGCCACATGCCTGTCAGGTCTGGATAACGACATGGCGTTCGACTGGTCCGTCTCGCTCGACTGGGAGGGAGAGACATGGACAGGATGCGCCAAGCCCGTGAGCCCGGCGCCTCCTGAAGCGCCGCGCGCGCCGGCCGGGTGAAGACGGGCGCCGACCTGGCGTAGAGGATGTTGGGTGTGAAAACGCGGAGGAATAAGATGCGAACAGGGCTCATCGGACTGGCCGCAGCAGGCCTTCTTCTGGTTGCCTGCGGCTCATCGGGACCGGCGCCGGGTTCACCCGAATGGTGTCAGACAACGCCCGTTGAAAAGCAGGCGGAGGATCCCACCGCCATGATGAAATGCGCTGAGACGCCCTAGCATCCGGTTTACGTCCAGTTTCCTGAGGAAGGCCGCCTCATCCCGGGTCAGGCGCGTCGCCGCCGGATCTTGCGGGTACGCCTCAGAGGCTGCGTTCCGTTGCCGAGCGCAGGGTCGCGACGATGTGAGTGAGATCGGCCTCGGTCATCTGCGGGTAGAGGGGCAGGATAATCGTGCGGTCCTGGCAGTTTTCCGAATGCGGCAGGGCGAAGCGCCGGCTGTTCAGGTACACGTCTTCGCGGTGGGCGCACATGATGCCCCGGCGCGTTGCAATTCCTGCATCCAGCATCGCCTGCATGACAGCGCGCTGATCGGCGTAATCGGGCAGGCGGACAGCGAAGGACTGCCAGTTGGATCTCCTCCCCTCCGGCTCATGGGGCAGACCGATCCACTGCGCCGGGGCGAGGAGGGCGCGATACCTGTCGGCTATGTCGCGACGTCGCGCAACAATGCCTGGAAGGCGACGCAGCTGTTCACGGCCGACGGCTGCCTGAATGTCGGTCATGCGGTAATTATAGCCGAGCACCGGGTGGGTCTCGAAGATAACCTGGCTGGCCCCATGCCGTACGGTATCCGGAACGGACATACCGTGCTGTCGCAGCAGCCTGAACTGTCGGTTCCAGTCCTCGTGGGGCGTGGTGAGCATGCCGCCATCCCCGGTCGACATGATTTTGCGCGGATGAAAGGAGAAGACGGCGACATCGCCCCGGCAGCGGCCGACCTTTTCCCACCCGCCATCCCACATATATTCCGCCCCGGCCGCGCAGGCGGCGTCTTCCACCACTTTGAGGCCATGCCTGCGCGCCACAGCCACGATTGCGGCGAGGTCGGCGGGCATTCCCATCTGGTGTACGAGAAGGACCGCCTTCGTCCTTGGCGTGATGGCCGCCTCGATCAGGGACGGATCCATGTTGTGGGTCGCAGGATCGACGTCGATGAAGACGGGCTCGGCCCCGCAGTAGCGCACCGCATTGGCGGTGGCGATGTAGGAGTGGGATACAGTGATGACTTCATCACCCGGGCCAACGCCTGCGACAAGAAGAGCAAGATGAAGGCCGGTCGTACAGTTGGATACGGCCGTTGCGTGAGCCGCCCCGACAAAATCGGCGAATTCCCTTTCAAAGGCTGCGACCTCCGGGCCCTGGGTTATCCAGCCCGACAGAATGACCCGCGAGGCGGCCTGCGCCTCCTGCTCGTCCATGACCGGCTTGATAATCGGAATCATGAGGTGAACCTGTCCTTGTTGGCTTCCCACCACGTCACAAACCGGCGCACGCCCTCCTCAAGGCTCACGCTGGCCTTGAACCCCAGCAGGCGCTCAGCCTTCTGCGTGCAGGACAGGCGCCGTGAAACGGCGTTGACCTTGCGCTCGGGACCATATTCGGGGGTCATGCCGGATGGGGCGTTCATCACCCGCATCGTCGTTTCTGCAAGCTCGCGGAGGGATGTTTCTACACCTGAGGCGATGTGGAAGACCTCGTCTGATACGTCTGCCTTCAGACCCAGCACGTTGGCGCGCGCCAGATCATCAATGTAGATAAAGTCCATGGATGTCGTACCATCCCCGAGGATCAGCGGCGGCTTGCCCTCCGCGATGCGCTGCACCCAGCGGACCAGCACTTCGGTGTATTTACCCTCAACATCCATCCGCGGGCCGTAAACATTGAAGTACCGCATGGCGACATAAGGAAGGCCATACATATCATTGTAGGAGCGCAGCAGTCCTTCCAGCATGACCTTTGAGGCGCCATACCAGGTGCGGTTGTTGTAGGGGTGATGATCTTCCCGTGTCGGAAAGCTGTCAGCCAGGCCAAGGACTGATGCGGACGACGCCGCCAGCACCTTCTTTACGCCAGCCTGTCTGGCGGCGTCGACAACGTTGAACGTGCCGTCATTCATGACCTCCATGGCTTCGCGCGGATCGGCGGCGCAGGCGGTGATACGTATGGCGGCCATATGGATGACGGCGTCCATGCCTTCAGTCACCCGGTAGACAAGATCGCGGTCCCTGATGTCGCCTTCGACGAGTCTGACGCGTCTGTCCTGCAGAGCCGTTTCAAGATTGCGGGTCGTGCCCCGGGACATGTTGTCCAGGATCACGATCTCTGCCGGGTTTTCGCCGGCGAGCAGGTGATCGATCGTGGTCGAGCCGATCAGGCCAGCGCCACCCGTCACCAGGATACGTGCACCTTCAATATTCATGTCTCTCACACCTGTCGGGGGCTAAGGCCCTGCATGTTCCTGAGCGGGTCAGATGGCTGTTGCAAGCTGCAGGCCGATGGGCTGCATCAGGCCGCCGCCATCGCCTCCTTCTGAAGGCAGATGACCGCTTCTGCGACTTCCTCCTGCTGAAGGCCGGTCAGCTCCGGATACATCGGCAGCGACAGCACCTCGGCGGCGGCTTTTTCTGCATGTGGGAACTGGCCCTGCCTGTAACCGAGAAAATCGAACGCCTTGAGGGTGTGCAGCGGGAAAGGATAGTGGATCCCTGTCTGTATGCCTTTGCGGTTCAGCTCTTCAATCCATCTCTGCCGATCGTGGGTGCGGATGGCGTAGATGTGGTAGACATGCCTGCGTCCGGGGCGTTCGAGCGGCGTGCGGACCCCTGAGCCTGCAAACATTGACGCATAGCGGGCGGCAGCGTCCCGGCGCATATCGGTCCACTTCTCAATATACTTCAGCTTGACCCGAAGAACGGCGCCCTGAATGCCCTCAAGGCGCATATTGTAGCCTATGATCTCGTGGTGATACTTCTTCTCTGCGCCCCAGTCCCGGAGCATGCGGACGCGGCGGTTGATCTCTGTCTGGGAAGTGACGGTCATGCCGCCTTCGCCAGCTGCGCCCATGTTCTTTCCCGGATAGAAAGAAAACCCGGCGGCATCCCCAATCGATCCGGCGCGCTGGCCCTTATACTCGGCCCCGTGCGCCTGAGCGGCGTCTTCCAGGACAAAGAGGTTGTGCTTGCGCGCGATGGCCATGATGGGGTCCATGTCCGCCATCTGCCCGTACAGGTGGACGGGGACGATGGCCCGTGTGCGCGGCGTGATAGCAGCCTCCAGCTGGGCCGGATCCATCGTGAACGTGACAGGGTCAATATCCACAAAGACAGGTCGCGCGCCCGTATAGTGAATCGCCGATGCAGAGGCGATGAAGGTAAAGGGCACGGTGATGACTTCATCACCCGGACCAATACCGGCCGCCAGCAGCGCAAGATGCAACGCAGACGTGCCGTTATTGACGCCAGCTGCGAAACCGGCCCCCGCGTAGACAGCGAAATCGCGCTCGAGCTGGGCGACTTCCGGGCCAAGCGTGAACGCACATGACTCCATTGTTGAGATGAGTGCTGCATCAATCTCATCCTTGATGGAATGATACTGCGCTCTGAGGTCGACGAAGGGAACGCCCATGTATGTCTCTCCGGATCAGGTGGGCGAACGGGGAAGGTGAATTGTTTCGCCGCGGCCGCGCATGGAGGCGGTGGCGGCTTCGATCAGCTGAACCATACGGAAGCCGAACTCTCCGTCAGACGCCGGAGCCCTGCCGTTCCTGATGCAGTCAACAAAATGCCGTCCCTCGACAAGCAGCGCCTCCGCGCCGTCGACTTTGGGCGCCCACATGTCTCCGGCGCGATAGCCGACGCGCATTTCGTGAATTTTCGCAGGATCGTCAGTGAAGCTGACCCCTTTATCGTAGATTTTGAGTTTCTCGGACGGCTGGAGCTCGTCAAAGGTGATCATCTTGTTCGTGCCGCCTATCAGGATGGTGCGGACCTTGACAGGCGCCAGCCACGATACGTTCACATGCGCGATGAACCCGCTTTCATAGAACAGCGTGATGAAGGCAAGATTTTCAGGAGTTCCGGGGTAGTGATTGATGCCGGAAGCCGATACCGCGACGGGATGCTGTTCGAACACGTAGTCGAGTATCGAAAAGTCATGAACGGCAAGATCCGCTATGACATTCACGTCTCTCTGAAAGAGGCCCAGGTTCACCCGCGTTGAGTCGTAATAGAGAACTTTTCCGAGTTCGCCGGCCTTCACCAGATCGCGCATCTTCCTGACGGGGCCGGTGTATATGAAGGTATGATCGACATGCAGACGGAGGCCGCGGCGGGCCGCCTCCTCGATGAGCGCGCGCGCCTGCATGGATGTCTCGGTCATAGGTTTTTCAAGCCAGACATGCTTGCCGGCTTTCAGGGCCGCCATGGCCAGAGAGAAGTGGGTCGAGACCGGTGTTGCGATCGCCACCGCATCAATGTCGGGGTCGCGGATCATCGCCTGGACGTCTGTTGTGACGTTCATGCCGGGGTAGCGTTTCCTGACGAGTTCAAGAGCCTTCGGATTGATATCGGCGACCGTGTGGACCCGTGCATCGGCAAGCTCGGAAAAATTGCGCACGAGGTTAGGGCCCCAGTATCCGTATCCGATGACGCCGATACTGATGAGGGTGTCAGGCCGTTTCCGAGGGCGCGGCTGGCTCACGAGGTCGACGGCAGGCCGGCTGGCTGTAAGGGTTCTGTTCCGGGACCGGGCCGCAGGCTTGACCGTCGGATCGCTCATCAGACCGCCCCTTCCGTCATCATCTGGTGCAGACCGCGGGCGGGGATACTGCGGCTGGCCTCCGCCTGTTTGCGTACATCGCCGACAATCCGGGCAGGGCAGCCTGCGACCACCGTATAGGGAGGAACATCCCGGGTGACTGTCGCCCCCGCCGCCACAAGCGCGCCCTGACCGATGGTCACACCGCACAGAATAGTTGCGCCCGAACCGATCGAGGCCCTGCGTTTCACAGTGGTTGCTTCGAGGGTCCAGTCGGCCTCCGTCTGGGCCGAACCGTCCGGGTTCGTTGCGCTGGGGAACCGGTCGTTGGTGAACATGACACCATGCCCGATGAAGCACTCATCCTCTATGCTCACGCCCTCGCAGACAAAGGTATGCGAGGAGATCTTGCAGCGTTCCCCGATCCGAACGCCCTTCTGTACCTCCACGAAGGCGCCGATGCGGGAGCCATCCCCGATCTCGCAGCCATAAAGGTTCACGAGCTGGGGATGGTGAATCGTCACGCTGCCTTTCAGCCTGACTGTGTCCGCAACTGGCATGCCGCTGGTCTCCGGGCCTAACCTTCCGCCGGTCAGGAGCAAGGACGGGGCCGGGCGCGCCCGGGCGGGCAGGTCAGCCAAAAGCCCTGTTCTGGGACCCGAACCGGCAGGGAGGCGGCTCATACCGGCCGAATGTGGTCCATCCTGCTGACCCGTCTCTCGCCCGATGTGCGAATACGGGACGCAAGGCTCGCGCGCGGCCTGAATATCAAGTAACCCGTTCGGGGCGATAGCCGAGCGTCTCCATCATTCGCAGGACGCTGTCGGGTCCGAGAAGATGGCCTGCGCCGACCGCGATAACGAACGTTCCGGCCTCCGTTCGCAGGAGCGTATCAATCTGCGGGGCCCAGGCTGCATTCCGCCGGACCATGACCATCTGATAGACCTCCGGCAGCTGTGTCAGCTGCTCGTCGATGACCAGACTGGTCAGGCGTTCATCATCCCCCTGCCGCCACGCCTTAACCATATCCGTAAGGGCCATACCGGCCTCACCGAGGTCTCTCAGGGTTGCCTCGAGCAGCCGGATCTGAACGCTGTCGGAAAGCCTGGTATAGGCCGACAGCTGGTCCTCCACTGTTTCAAGGAAACGGAGGTCTGTTCCGGTCCTGCGCGCCTGCTGGCGCAGCTGCGTCTCCACACCCGCCTCAAGCGACATGCCAGCGCCGCGAATGGCGGCGTCCGACAGAATAACGCTCGCATACCAGGGCCGCATCGTATCAAACACCTGCGCGGGTAATCCGAAGCGCGCGGCCGCCTCACGCAGGGTCGCCCCCTGTGCAGGCGAAAGCAGGTCCCAGAGGCGCCGGCCTGGCTCCAGCAGAGCTGTCTGCTGGACGATGGTGGCAAGCCTTGCAGGCGGCAGTTCCGTGTCAGCCTCAAGGTAGACGGCCTTTGCTTCGGCCTCGGCAGTGAGGAGCGCAGGGGTCCGCCAGGTCATGTCAGGCGGCAGAAGATGGACAGTTCCGAACAGAAAAACGGTCGTGTCTGCATCCGACAGTTTCCACAGCGCTGGGTGAGGCTCGCCGGACCATGAGCCTGGCCCCACCGCCTGATCAGCCGGCGAGCAGGCGGCCAGAGCGATGGCGGTCACACAGATCATCCAGCCCCGCATGCGGGTATTCCCTTTGATGTCACGGCAGGCGGACGCCCGCCAAAGGAGACTAAGACGTCATCTTCTATACCTGCCGGGCGTCGGCTGGCGAGCTGTCGACAACACATGCCTATCGCTGGCCTGGAAGACGGACGCCCGGTCTGTGTAGCGCCCGATCCGTCATCAATGACCGATGTGATCGCGGACCGACGTGATCTGGCCCGCGCCCATCGGGGTGTTTCCCGTCGATAAAGAGTGCAGAAACCAGCCTGGTCTTAATACCCCTTGCCGGCCCGGCCCAGCAGGCGGATCCGATTACGGGAATCTGATTGCGCGGCTGACGGAAACACAGTCTGTTAGCGTTGTCATATTCTGACATGTGGGTGATTTTTGATGTTGAGATGGGTTGTCGCCGTTGCCCGCAGGTGTGGACTGGCTGCTGTCATCGGCGCGGGCCTGATGACCGGATTGCCGGCCGCGGGTCAGGGATTGTTGCCAGTGGCTTATGATCCGGCTGTGCCGACGCTCCAGCAGGTGACGGGGCATGCAACCGGAGAGCGGATCACCTCGCCCGAACAGATGCTCGACTATCTGGAGGCCCTTCAGGCTGCAGACCCGTCGCGGGTCCGCATCGTGGAGTATGCCCGCTCATGGCAGGGAAGGCCGCTCGTCTACGCCGTCATCGGCTCGCCTGACCGGATAGGTGGGCTTGATGCGATCAAGGGCGACCTTGCGCAGCTGGCGAGCGGCGGGAAGCTCTCATCTTCAGAGCGTGATGCGCTCGTAGCGCGCGTGCCGGCCGTCGTCTGGCTTGGTTTCGGTGTTCACGGCGATGAAATCACACCCGGAGATAGCGGACTTGCACTCGCTTACCACCTGCTGGCTGCGAAAAATGACCCGCTGGTTACGCAGATATTCGCTGAGACGATTGTCATCATTGATCCTACCCAGAATCCGGACGGGCGCGCGCGCTTCATTCACTCCAATTCAGAAGCGACCGGCCTGGCGCCGCAGGCCGACCGCTATACGGCCGAGCACGACCAGCCATGGCCCGGCGGTCGCTTCAACCATTATCTGACGGACATGAACCGGGACTGGTTCGCCCTGACCCAGCCGGAAACACGCGGCCGTGTGGCCGCCCTGCAAGACTGGCATCCGGTCGTGTTCGTGGACTCCCATGAGATGGGCGGGGATCAGACATACTTCTTCCCACCAGCTGCAAACCCGGTGAACCCCTTCATTACCGATGCGCAGCGCAACACCCATGACGCGTTCGGACGCAATCGTGGCGCCTGGTTCGACCGGTTCGGAATTTCCTACTTCACGCGGGAGGTGTACGATGCCTTCTACCCCGGCTATGGCGACATGTGGCCGACCCTGAATGGCGCCATCGCCAAGACATTTGAACAGGGCTCGCCGCGCGGTCTCGTCTTCTCAAGACGGACTGGCGAGACGCTCACCTACCGGGACGGGGTGTTCAATAACTTCGTCGCGGCATTGGCGACGCTGGAAACAGCCGCCACGAACCGCGCGAAGCTGGTCCTGGACTATACGGCATTCCGGCGGAGCGCAGTGGAGGAGGGCGAGCGCGCAGCCGATCGCTACTACGTCATCGATCTGGCCGTCCGCCGCGGCCAGGCGGAGCGCCTGGCGGAGAACCTGACCGCGCAGGGCATCGCCGTCTCGCGCCTCGCGCCGGGCGCACGCGTGTGCGGCAAGACGTTTGGGAGCGGGGCGCTGGTCATCGACAAGGCGCAGCCCTCCGGACGGCTCGCCCGGACCCTGCTCGACCCTGAAACGCCCCTGCCTGCGGATTTCATCGAACGCCAGGAGGCCCGCCGGAGGTCCGGACTTGAGCATGAACTCTATGACGTGACCGCCTGGGCGCTGCCCCTGATGGAAAACCTCGACATGATCGGCTGCCGCTCAGTGGACCTTTCGGCCGCTTCCGCCTGGAGGCCCGCGACCGCCCTGAATACGACCACGCCGCTCGCGCCGGGATTTGGATACGCGGTCCCGTGGACAGACGCCGCCCAGGCTGAACTTGTCTTTGCCGCGCTGCGAGACGGCCTCACTGCTTCAGCGACCGACACGGCCTTCACCGCTGCAGGCCGCACTTTCGGGAAAGGGACGGTGGTGTTCCCTGCTGCAGGTAATCCTGCCGATCTCGCCGGGCGTCTGATGCAGCTTGCGGGCAAGTACGGGGCCGAGGTGGTCAACCTGCCATCCAGCTGGGTGGATGACGGTCCGAACTTCGGCAGCAACGCGTTCGTTCGCCTCAAGGCCCCGGCCATCGCACTGGTCTGGGACGAGGGCGCCGTTCCGACCTCTGCGGGCGCGACACGCTGGGTGATCGAACGCAAGCTCGGCCTCGCCGTGGCGCCAATCCGCGCCCGCACGCTGAGCTCGGCGGACCTTAAGGCGTATGACGTCCTTATCATTCCGGAAACCAATGGCGGCTTCGAGCGCCAGCTGGGATCGGGCGGCGCCGATGCCTTGAAGGGCTTCGTCAGGCAGGGCGGTGTTCTCCTCGCCCTCGGATCAGCGACCGGTGTTCTTGCCTCCAGGGATGTGGGCTTGCTTGCAACATCAAGCGAGAATGCCTGGCGGGAAAACCCTCCGCCTGAAGGGGCGGACGAGGACGCAAGTCTTGGAACACGTATCGTGGATACAGCCGCCTATAAGACCCTGATTGCCGATCCGGAGGCCGCCCCTGAAGATGCACCCGGAGCGCTCGTGCGTCTGGATCCCGATACAGACCATTGGCTCTCGTCTGGCTATGACACGGCCATCGCGCTCGTTACCGGCTCAGACATCTATAAGCCGCTGAATGAGGCGGACGGAACCAATGTTTTCCGTTTTGCGCCGGCCGAACGGCTGATCGCGAGCGGCTACATGTGGGAGGAAAACAGGCGGCAACTGGCCTTCAAACCCTTCCTCATGGCCCAGCCGAGCGGGGATGGCCTGGTCATCGCGTTCACGCAGAGTCCGACCACAAGGGGCTATCTCGGCGGTCTCGACCTGCTGCTTGCGAACGCCCTTTTGATGGCGCCGGCAAGGGCGCAGGCTGGCGACGCCAAATAGTCCGGAGCAGGGACCGGACGACAGTTACGGGCGGCTTTCGGTCGGTGGGCGCAAGACGGGCGGTCGAGGATACTCAGTCGAGCCAGACGGGACCGCCGGTGTCAGGCAGGGTATTGGGGGCCGCTCTTAACAGCCGCGGCGTGCTCAATGCCTGGCAGGGTTGTCGATCCCCGCTACCGCGTCCCTGAAGGCGCACACGCGTGAGCCGGGTCTTTCGCCGCCCGCCCTGAATGTGACGCGTACCGCCAGGACGTTCCGCAGTGGGCCAGTGCAGGGTCAGTATACCGCCGGCCAAAGGTCGATGACCTCAAGGCCAGCTGCTCCAGACGCGCGGCAACGCCACACGGGACGCATGCGCTGCAGCGCTGGCCAGGTGCTGCACGATCGGCATGTGTAAGGCCAGCCTTCCGGCAGATGTCTGACAGAGCGGTCTGAGGCCGAAGGCGCAGGGCTGGCCTCTCTGCGGCTTCCAGGATCGCTCGCATGTCTGCGTCTGCCCGTCGATCGTGTTCAGCCGCACGCATGGCCAGAACGCGGGGCGCTTCTTATTGAGGAGTGCGGATCGTAACGGCGATCATGATGGCGTCCCCCGCTTCCGGGTAGCAATGACATCAGGCTACAGGACGGATCAGCTGCGCCCGCGATCTCCTGCTTGCGATGAGGGCTTGGCTGCATCGATCAAAACGGTCTTGCGCGGTCGAAACAGCGCAAAAAGCCGCGAGGTTCTGTCGGCCCGGTGGACTCCCACGCCACAATCAGTCGCCTGACGGTCAGAAAGTTGCAGCTAAGTCGTTGATTTTTATGGCGCGCCCGGCACGATTCGAACGTGCGACCTTTGCCTTCGGAGGGCAACACTCTATCCAGCTGAGCTACGGGCGCTTAGCCAGACCACCCATGTCTTAGCTGTCGGCAAAAGGCAAGGTTGCGATCGTCGCCGGATCAAAAAGGCGGGGAGCCGTCCCGGGTCTCGCGAAGGCCCGCCGGGTTGGAAACAGGGATCTGGCGCGGACTGTCCGGGACGCCCGGTCGGCTTTGGTCCCCCTGCCGCGCTTGCCGGCCGCTTCACCCGCCGGGCAGGGGCGTCAGCCTCACGGCGTCAGTCCCGCCCAGATTTTCAGGCGGTCGACCTCCTCCAGCCACGGTGCGGGAGAGGAATCAGAGGGCATGCGCCAGTCTCCGCGCGGCGACAGCGCCCCCCCCGAGGTCACCTTCGGACCATTTGGCGCGACTGAACGCTTGAACTGACTTGTGGCGTAGAAGCGACGGATGAAGACCTCCAGCCATCTGACGATCTCGGCCATATCATAGGCGATGCGGTCTCTGGGCGCGATATGGGCGGGCCATTCGCCGGCCTCAGCTTCGCGCCAGGCCGCATGCGCCAGGAAAGCTATGCGCGCCGGTCCGGCCCCCCAGCGGATGACCTGGTGCAGGAAAAAGTCATGCAGATTATAGGGGCCGATGGTCGCCTGTGTGGACTGGATCTGGCCATCCGCTCCCGGGGGTATGAGTTCCGGAGAGATCTCCTGACCCAGTATCGCATGCATTACTCTGGCCGCACCGTCCGGATAATGTCCGCTGGCGGCGCTCCATCGTATCAGGTGCTGGATCAGCGTTTTTGCGACGGCTCCGTTGACATTGTAGTGGCTCATATGGTCGCCCACGCCGTAGGTGCACCAGCCCAGGGCGAGCTCCGAGAGATCGCCCGTACCAACCACGAGCCCGCCTTCCTTGTTGGCGAGCCGGAACAGATAGTCTGTCCGAAGACCCGCCTGAACATTCTCGAAGGTGATATCGTAGACCGGCTGTCCGGAGGCCGCCGGATGACCGAGGTCCGCCAGCATCTGGCGGGCCATAGGGCGGATATCGACCTCGCGGGCGTCTATACCGAGCTCTTTCATCAGTGCATGTGCGTGCAGGCGCGTACCCTCGCTGGTGGCGAAGCCCGGCATGGTGACGCCGATGATGTCCTTGCGGTTTGATCCCATCAGATCGAAAGCGCGCGCGGTCACCAGCAGGGCGTGCGTGGAATCAAGGCCGCCGGAGACGCCGATGACGGCTTTGCGTACGCCCGAGGCTTCCAGACGGCGCCGCAGGCCCTGCACCTGGATCGAACAGGCCTCGAAGCAGTCCTGGTCAAGACGTGACGGGTCATCCGGAACAAACGGGAAGCGATCAATACGGCGCTCAAGCGGCAGCGGCTGGTCGCGTCGCGGCGCGGCGGTGAAGCTTATGCGGCGCCTGTTCAGTCGGCGCCGGTGCAGGCGCGCGGTATCCCGGAACGTGCCGTTGCGCATGCGGTCCTGACGGATGCGTTCAAGATCCAGATCAGCTGTCAGCATCACCGAGCCGTCAGGAAAGCGATCGGATTCGGCGATCTTTGCGCCAAGTTCATAGATGGCCAGCTGGCCATCCCAGGCGGTATCTGTCGTCGACTCGCCATAGCCCGCCGCTGCATAGATGTAACCGCATGCGGCCCGCGCCGACTGTGACAGACAGAGCATGTCGCGCTCGGCCGCCTTGCCAATCGTCACGTTCGACGCCGACAGGTTTGCAATGACGCTGGCTCCGCTGAGGGCTGCGAATGTCGATGGCGGGAGAGGCGACCAGATATCCTCACAGATCTCCACGCCGATAGAGAAACCGGGAATATCGGCGGCCTCGAATGTAAGGTCAGTTCCGAAGGCTGCGATCTCGCCGGCCAGTTCTATCTCATCGGTCACAGCATCCGACGCCATGGCGAACTGGCGCTTCTCGTAAAACTCACGGTAGTTGGGAAGGTAGGTTTTGGGCGCCACCCCGAGAATGGCGCCGCCCTGAATGACAACGGCGCACCCGTGCAGGGATGAGCCGACCTGAAGAGGAGCTCCCAGTATAATCACGGGCGCCAGAGACTTAGAGGCCTCCTTAACCTGCGCGACGGCCTCGCGTACGGCGCCAAGAAGGCTTGCCTGCATATGAAGATCATCAAGCGTGTAGCCTGACAGCCCCAGCTCAGGAAAAACGATAAGGGCGGCGCCCGCCCTGTCGGCTCTGCGTGCGAGCGCGATTGTTTCGAGGGCGTTGGCGGCCGGGTTGGCCAGATGCACGCGCGGGCTTGCCGCCGCGAGGCGTACAAAACCGTGAGCATACAGGTTGTTGAATACAGCTCCCATGAGACGAGCGCCTATCACTGTGGGGTTTCCGGCTCAACGCACGATAAGAAAAGTCTACACCGAATTATCAGGAAACTGTATTAAAGACCGCCGATTAAACGCAGTCAGCGCCGCTCCCGCCGCCTCCGGGCGCGGGTTCTCAACGGGTGGTTAATGGACACGGATGTCGTCGTCATTGGCGCAGGGGCGGTCGGCCTCGCCGTGGCGGCTGAATGTGCGCGCTCCGGACATGATGTGATTGTCCTGGAGGCTGCAGACGCCATCGGAACCGGCACATCCTCGCGTAATTCCGAGGTCATCCATGCGGGTATGTATTATCCGACCGGGAGCCTGCGTCACCGGATGTGCCTTGAGGGAGGGCGCAGGCTTTATGCCTATCTGGACGCGCGCGGAGCGCCCTACAGGAAATGCGGTAAGCTCATTGTCGCAACCTCCCCCGACGAGGTGACGAAAATTGAGGCGATCCACGCCAACGGTCTCAGGAACGGCGTAGAGGGCCTGAGGCTGGTATCGGGCTCCGAGGCTGCGGCGCTGGAGCCGAACCTCAGCTGTGTGGCGGCGCTCTGGTCGACGCAGACAGGCATACTCGACAGCCACGCCTACATGCTCGCTCTTCAGGGAGAGACAGAGGACCATGGCGGTGCAATCGCCTTTGGCTCGCCGGTTGTTCGCATAACGCCGCTGTCGTCCGGCTGCGCCTTCAGGGTCATGACCGGCGGCCCGCAGGGCGCTGCTCTGGACTGTCGTTATGTGGTCAACAGCGCCGGGCTTTATGCCCATCGTGTGCTCGGCATGATCGACGGTTATCCGGCCGCGCATGTGCCGAGATGTGTTCTTGCCAAGGGGAATTACTTTGGCTGCACCGGCAAGCCGGCTTTCAGCCGCCTGATATACCCGGCGCCTGTCGATGGCGGACTGGGCGTACACGTAACCCTGGATCTCGCCGGACGCATGAAATTCGGACCGGATGTCGAATGGCTGACGGGCGATGATCCTGACGCGATCGACTATACCGTCGACCCCGCCCGCTCGGCGGCCTTCTATGCAGCGATCCGCCGCTACTGGCCGGGACTACCTGACGGGGCGATCACCCCGGATTATTCCGGCTGCCGTCCCAAGCTCTCGGGGCCTGGCGAGCCCGCTGCTGATTTCCGCATCGACGGGCCTGAGGTTCATGCAATTCCCGGACTGGTCAATCTGCTCGGCATTGAAAGTCCGGGACTGACGTCATCGCTGATGATCGCCGAGGAGGTGAGGCGACGACTGGTTTCCTGACGCCTCAGGCCGCCAGCAGGCTGCGGAAATAGCTGATCGTTTCCTTCAGCCCATCCTCAAGGCTCACCCTCGGCTCCCAGCCCAGCTGGCTGCGCGCCAGGGAGATATCAGGTCTGCGCTGCTTGGGATCATCCGCCGGAAGCGGCAGGCGCGCCAGCTTCGAGCGTGACCCGGTCAGCTTCAGAACCTGCTCGGCCAGTTCAATCATCGTGAACTCGCCGGGGTTGCCGACGTTGACCGGACCGGTGATGTCATCGCCGGTATCCATCAGCCGGATCATGCCATCGATAAGATCGTCGACATAACAGAAGGAGCGCGTCTGCATGCCGTCGCCATAGATGGTGATGTCCTCGCCTTTGAGCGCCTGGACAATGAAATTGGACACCACCCGCCCGTCATTGGGGTGCATCCGGGGACCATAGGTGTTGAAAATCCTGATCACCTTGATGCGCAGGCGGTGCTGCCGGTAGTAGTCGAAAAAGAGGGTTTCCGCGCAGCGTTTACCCTCATCATAGCATGACCGCGGACCGATCGGATTGACATTGCCCCAGTAGTCCTCGGTCTGAGGATGAACGGCCGGGTCGCCATAGACTTCCGAGGTTGAGGCCTGCAGGATTTTCGCTCCAAGACGCTTGGCGAGCCCGAGCATGTTGATGGCGCCATGTACGCTGGTCTTGGTGGTCTGAACCGGGTCATGCTGATAATGCACCGGGCTCGCCGGACAGGCCAGATTCCAGATCTGGTCGACCTCGACAAACAGCGGGAACGTGACGTCGTGGCGCAGGAATTCAAACTTCGGATCGCCATGCAGGTGGGCGATGTTGCGCTTCTGACCTGTGAACAGATTGTCAGCGCACAGAACGTCCTGACCACGCGCCAGCAGACGGTCGCACAGGTGCGATCCAAGAAACCCTGAGCCTCCGGTGACCAGGGCGCGGTTCTCGAGAAGCGTGCTGGCGCGGTTCACTGGTTCATCCCTTATCTGGCTGCAGAGGCCCTTGCGTTGTCGGGACGGCCGACACTGTGGTAGCTGAACCCGCGTCGCGCCATCGACTGCGGATCGTAAACATTACGCAGGTCAATGACCACGGGCGACTTCATGAGCGTTTTCACCCGGTCGAGATCAAGGGCGCGGAACTGATCCCACTCGGTGATCAGGACCATTGCATCTGAACCGTCAATGGCGTGATAGGGGCCGTCGCAGAAGCGCACATTGTTCAGTAGTTTTTCGGCCTCGTGCATACTCTCCGGATCGTACGCCTTGACCACAGCTCCGGCCGCCTGCAGCGCAGGAATGATGTCCAGCGAGGGTGCATCGCGCATGTCGTCGGTATTTGGCTTGAAGGCGAGGCCCAGCACGCCGATCGTCTTTCCCGTGACGCTGCCGCCGCAGGCGGCGATAACACGTTCAGCCATCGACTTCTTGCGCGCAGAGTTGATCTCAACCACGGTGTCGACGATACGCACGGGGCTGCCATAGTCATTCGCGGTCTTGGTCAGCGCCAGTGTATCCTTCGGAAAGCAGGAGCCGCCATAACCCGGGCCGGCGTGGAGAAACTTCCGTCCGATCCTGTTATCAAGGCCGATGCCGCGCGACACATCCTGAACGTCAGCCCCGACTTTCTCGCAGAGATCGGCCATCTCGTTGATGAAGGTGATCTTGACCGCCAGGAAGGCGTTGGCGGCATACTTGATCAGCTCCGAGGTGCGGCGGGAGGTGTAGACCATCGGCGTTTCGTTGAGGAACAGAGGCCTGTAGAGTTCACGCATGACCTCCCGCGCACGCTCTCCTTCGTCCGTATCATCAGCGCCGACGACAACGCGGTCGGGCCTCTTAAAGTCCCCGATGGCGGCGCCTTCACGCAGAAACTCGGGATTAGAGACAACAGCGAAGGTCGCCTTACGGTTGGTCTGGCGAATGATGTCCTCGACCTCATCACCTGTGCCGACCGGAACCGTGGATTTGGTCACGACGACCGTAAAGCCGTTCATGTGCTCCGCGATTTCGCGCGCGGCTGCATAAACATAGGAGAGGTCTGCATGTCCATCGCCCCGGCGCGAGGGCGTTCCGACTGCGATGAAGACGGCATCGGCGCTGGCGATGGCCTCTTTGGCGTCAAGGGTGAAGAACAGGCGGCCTTCCTTGACATTGCTGGCGACCAGTTCTGCAAGACCAGGCTCGAAGATCGGCATGACGCCGTCTTTCAGGCGGTCGATCTTAGCCGCGTCCTTGTCCACGCAGGTAACAATATGACCAAAGTCGGCAAAGCAGGCCCCCGACACCAGGCCGACATAGCCCGCGCCGATCATTGTTACGCGCATGACAGTCTCCCTTTCCCCACAGGCCCGCGCCCATCGCCCCCGGCAGGCTTAGCGGGGAGGATGGGGCGCGAGTCAAGCGCCTTGATGATCCCCGCAGCCGCCGCCAGCTCTGAATATCCCGCCCCCGGCGAACTGCAGCCAGTTCAGGGCGGGGGATGTCCGGCCAGAACACCCTGACCGCCAGGCGTCAGACAAGGGTTAACGCTGGCGTTCAGTCCGATGGGAGGGGCGAGCGCCCGCGGCGGGATCTGTCGATGATCGCCGTCGTAGACTGCCCGTCGACAAGCGGCACGCGGAGGATCCTGCCTCCGTGCTCCCGCACGCTGTCGGCGCCGACGATCTGATCCTCGGTATAATCGGCGCCCTTGACCAGAACGTCCGGTCTGAGTTCGCTGATCACCTCAAGGGGTGTCGGCTCGCTGAACAGGATGACAGCATCGACCCCCTTGATGGCCGCCATAACCTCGGCGCGGACGGTTTCCGACTGGACGGGCCGGTCGGGTCCCTTGAGCGCCCGGACAGAGGCGTCCGAATTGAGGGCGACGATGAGCCGGTCGCAGGCGGCGGCCGCCTGCCGCACCAGGCTGACATGGCCGGCATGCAGAATATCAAAACAGCCGTTCGTGAAACCGACGCTGAGACCCTCTCTTCCCCAGGCGAGGCGCAGGGCCCTGGCCTCGGCGAGGGACATGGCGCCATGCAAAGAACCCACCGCCCGCCCGGACTGATCTATCTCGGCGATCAGCTCGGCGGGCGAGGCGGTAGCAGTGCCGCGCTTGGCGACCACTATGCCGGCGGCGATGTTGGCCGCCTGCATGGCCGTCTCAACGGGAAGGCCTGCAGCAAGGCAGAGGGCGAGGCTGGCTGCAACCGTATCACCGGCCCCGGACACATCAAAAACCTCCCGGGCCTTGGCCGCCAGGTGGCGCTCCCCGGCGTCTTCCCTGTAAAGCGACATCCCCTGTTCCGATCGCGTCAGGAGGATCGACGCCTGCGTCATATGCATCGCCAGGGCGGCGGCTGCAGCGCAGGCCGCATCGCTGTCGCACGGCCGGCCGGTGGCCAGCTGCAGCTCCTTGCGGTTGGGTGTGATCAGTGCGGCGCCCCGGTAGGCCGACCAGTCTGCGCGTTTCGGATCGACGATGACCGGGATCCCAGCTTTTTCTCCGGCAGCTATGGCGGCGGCCAGGACGCGGTCGGTCAGGGCCCCTTTTGCATAGTCGGACAGCATGATGGCGCCGCAGTCTCCGGCCAATTCGGCGATAATGCGGATCAGCTGGTCTTCGGCGCTGCGCGATATCGGAGCCGGCTGCTCCCGGTCAACGCGGACAATCTGATGCTGCCCTCCCATATAACGGGTCTTTATGGTGGTGGGACGACCCGGTTCCGTCACGAGGTGGGCTTCGATGCGTTCCGAAAGGCCGGCCAGCACGCCGGCAAGCATTGATCCTGCCGGATCGCTGCCGGTAAGGCCCGCAAGTATCGCGTTCCCTCCCAGGGCGGCGATATTGGCGGCCACATTGGCCGCACCGCCGGCTGTCCATCTTTCCTCAGCAACATGCAGGATCGGCACAGGCGCCTCATCGGAGACGCGCTGCACCCGGCCTGTAACATAATGGTCGACCATACATCCCCGGCCACCAGAACGCGCGCGCCGGCAAGCTGTTCGATCTGGATCCGTGTCAGGCTCATGGTCAGGCTCAAACTGGCTGTCTCCGTTCCCGATGCGGTCCGCCCTTTTTCCTGCAGCCCGGCCTGCAGGCGTCGGCGAGGGCTGAAGCCCGACCCCGCGGGATGAAGCCTATAGCAGAACAGTCCCGGGCGAACACTGGCCAGCCATTCCCTGAGGCCTGCGGCAAGGGCCTCTTAACCATATCGAAAGGCCGACACGGTTACATGAACAGTCCGGTCTCCTGATGTGCGACGACAGAAGTGTCGGCAGACGACAGGCGGCAGGGCATGACTGACGTACGTCGGGTTTAGACGAGTTGATGGGGAAGCGGAAGCGCCGGTGTTCCTGAGAGGCCTGCTGGCAAGCCAGTCAGCCTCCTGAAGCCCGCGCGGGTGGACGTCTGGCGTTATGCCTATTGATCATGTTTCGGCGCTGGTTCTGGAAGACAACGCTCATATGCGGAGCCTTCTGCGCGTCATTCTCTCAAGTTTCGGCATCCGTAACATTGAGGAGGCGTCCGACTGCCAGCAGGCGCTGTCGGTCATGGGCGCGAGGCATATTGATATCGCCTTCGTCGATCTCAAGCTGAACGGGCCTGACGGCCTCGAGTTCTGCCGGCGGATGCGCCAGTCCCCGGAGACGGCGCACCGCTATCTTCCCATTATCATGGTGACAGCTTATTCTGAACGGGCGCGCGTGCTGGATGCGATCAACGCCGGCGTTGACGAGTTTCTGGTCAAGCCCGTCCGCGCCATCGACGTGGCCAACCGCGTCAACGCGGTGATCGAGCGGCGTCGCAGGTTTGTTCAGAGCCCGAGCTATTTCGGACCCGACCGGCGCCGCAGGCAGGATCCCCGCTACAAGGGGGCGATGCGGCGGATAACTGATCCCGGCGTCTCGCGGGTCTGAAGCCCCCCTTGATCTCCCCGCTGCCGGGAGGCTTTCCTCCATCGACGGTTGCGGGTCATCTCATAGCTGGCTAGGCTTCGGCCGTGGAGAGGCGGGTCCGACGGACGCCGCAGCGGAGGTGAGGCTATGGCCGGACGTGGCTTGGGGCAGCTTTTTGCCCGAAAAAGTATTGAACAGATGCACGCCGAGCATCAGGGCGGTGAACTCAAGAAATCCCTGGGCGCACTCAACCTCGTCCTTCTCGGCATCGGATGCATTATCGGCACCGGTATTTTCGTACTGACGGGCAGGGCCGCCGCCGAATTCGCCGGCCCGGGCATCATGATCTCGTTCGTTATCACCGGCGTCCTCTGCGCCCTCGTGGCTCTGTGTTACTCCGAACTTGCCGCCGCCATCCCGGTTTCGGGGTCGGCTTATTCCTACAGCTACGCCTCGCTCGGCGAGTTTGTCGCCTGGATCATGGGTGTGCTGCTTCTGCTTGAATATGGCGTGGCGGCTTCGACCGTGGCGGTCGGCTGGTCCGGATATACAACCAGTCTCCTGCATGATCTCGGGATCAACATACCCGCAGCCTTTACGGCGGCGCCGGGCGTAACGGTCACCGACCCCGTCACGGGCGCGGCTGTAGCCGGAATCGTGAACCTGCCAGCCCTTGTGGGCATCATCGCAGTCGCCTCGCTTCTGACGCTCGGCGTCTCGGAGTCAGCCACCGCCAACAACATCGTCGTCGCCATCAAGGTGACTGTGGTCGTCGCCTTCATCATCATCGGCTTCTTCTATGTGAATCCGGAAAACTGGTCGCCGCTCATTCCCGAACAGGTGCCTGCGCCACCGCCGGGATCGGACACCTCGATGGGTGGCCAGATATGGACGGCGCTGGTTAACGTGGTGACCGGACAGAGCCGCGAGACAGCCTATGGTGTTGGCGGCCTCATCTCCGCCGCGGCCGTGATCTTCTTCGCCTATATCGGTTTCGAGGCGGTCTCGACGGCTGGCGCTGAAGCGAAGAACCCGGCGCGTGACATGCCGATCGGTATTCTTGGTTCGCTCATCGTCTGCACGATCCTTTACATTCTCACCTGCGCGGTGCTGGTGGGTATCGTGCCTTACACGGAGCTCAACGATCCGGCCCCTATTGCAAAGGCGGTCAACCAGATCGGGCTTCCCTGGTTTGCCTTCCTCGTGAAGGTCGGCGCCTTCGCTGGCCTCTCATCGGTGATGCTGGTTCTGCTCTATGGCCAGACCCGCATTTTCTATACAATGGCGCGCGACGGCCTGTTGCCGTCAGTCTTCGCTAAGGTGAACCCCAAGACGCAGACACCGGTGCTCAACACCATCGTCGTTGGCATCATCGCTGCAGGCTTCGCCGGCTTCACCAGCCTCGACTTCCTGGGCGATACGACAAACGTGGGGACGCTGGTAGCGTTCATGTTCATCTGCCTGACCGTGGTCTACCTGCGATTTACCCGGCCAAACCTAAACCGGCCCTTCAGAATGCCAACCTGGCTGATCGTTTCGATCGCGACGCTGGGGGCTATGATGTGCGCACTTCTCGTGATGTCATTGTTGTCGTCCGAGCATACCCGGAACTTCTTCATTCCCTATCTTGTCATCGGGGTGCTGTTCTACTTTGTCTATGGCATGTGGCACTCCAAGCTTGCCAAGGGAGAGGCGTCCGGCGGCGCCGATGGACCTTCGGCAGGCTAGTCGGGCCAGCTCTTTGAGCCGTCTCATGCGGCGCTTCCCGGTCGGGGAGCGCCGCAGTCTTTAAGGCCCCAGTCTTTAAGGCCCCAGTCCTTCAGGCCGTTGTCTTTCACGTGAGGGCTGTTATCTGCGCGCTGGATCCGGGAGAGTGAGCATGGCGCCTGAGGCGGTGATCTGGGACTTCGGCGGCGTCTTCACAACCTCGCCCTTCGACGCCTTCAATCGTTACGAGACTGAACGCGGCTTTCCGCCGGACACCATACGCCGGATCAATTCGCTTAACCCGGACACCAACGCGTGGGCCCGTATCGAACGTTCGGAGGTTGATGCGGCGACCTTTGACGAGCTGTTTCGCGCAGAGGCGCTCTCTGCTGGCTATGACATACCCGGCGCCGATGTCCTCGCCCTTCTGTCCGGCGATCTGCGGCCAGCGGTCGTCGCTGCTTTCTTCGCCTGCAAGGCGCGCTTCAAGGTTGGCTGCATTACCAACAATGCGCCTACGGGGAAGGGAGCGGGCATGTCGTCTTCCTCCGAAAAGGCGCGTCAGGTCGCTGAGGTCTTCGGGCAGTTCGACCATGTTATCGAAAGCTCCAAAGCGGGCGTTCGCAAGCCTGACCCGCGCATCTACCGCATGATGTGCGAGGCGCTGTCGGTTCCTCCCTCAGCCTGTGTCTATCTCGACGATCTCGGTATCAACCTCAAACCCGCCCGCGAGATGGGCATGCAGACGATAAAAGTCGTCTCCGAAGCACAGCTCCTGTCAGATCTCTCGCGCGCCACAGGGCTGGTGTTCTGAACGAAAGCCGTCAGGATCCTTTTCCCGCCCCGTTCAGACGGTCGGCGGCGGAATGACAGGAGAGGGGATGACCATGGACCAGCGTCTGGGCCTTGAGACTGTTCTTGAGCAGCTGTCGGGATGGAGAGCGGCGACGGGCCGTGAGGCGATCACACGGACCTTCACCTTCAGCGATTTTAACGCTGCGTTTGGTTTCATGACGCGCGTTGCGCTTCAGGCTGAACGGATTGACCACCATCCTGAGTGGCTGAACATCTATAATCGTGTTGAGGTAACGCTCACCACCCACGATGCAGGCGGCCTGACGCGCAGGGACATCGATCTGGCGAAGTTCATGGATGGCCTGGCTGCCTGAGCCCGGGACCGTCCTACTGCTTGAAGACAATGCAGCTGGCGATGGTGACGCGCGATTCGCCTTTGCCCAGGACCTGATCAGCAGCCTTCTGGAGACGCGATTTCAGGATTATCAGGTCGGGACGCTCGCCGATAATATAGGATTGCGAGCCGTAGTTGAGCACCGCCTCGCGCATCTGACTGATCACGCGGGGGCGCATGGCTTCGGCCCGCTTGCGCGTCGCTTCATTAGGGATGTCGAGACCTGCATCCACCGCGATGACGCCATTAACGCCAAGGCCGCGCATGATTGAGGCCCGCAGACCGAATGTACGGAAGTAGTTGGCGGACCCGGTGATGCGTTTGGCCTGCGGGTCCTCCCCCGCCACGGGTTTTGCCGCCGGTGGCGCCGCCGAGGCGCGACCGACCGTCAGGAGAGAGGCAAGAAGAAGGATGAGACCCTTGTACATAACCTCGACAGTAAACGGCACAGTTTAATGTCGGCTTTAGCATTTATGCGGGAATTCACGCTGGTATCGATGTCTGACCCAGCCTCAGAATGACGATCCTTGACGGACAGTTCGGCCGGGACTAGCACACCGGTCTCCCGGATATCAGGGGATCAGGGGCCGTAGCTCAGTTGGGAGAGCGCGTCGTTCGCAATGACGAGGTCAGGGGTTCGATTCCCCTCGGCTCCACCATTTACCCTTGTTTTAATTGTACAATTATGCCCGCCAGAAAGGTTGCCTCACAGCGCGTCCGTGCATGGCGCGCCGGCGCCTGGCGCGCACATACTGTTTGAAGCTGCCTCAACGTCGGCAAGCCAGGAGCGAGCGTGATGTTCGGGGAGGGAGCGTTTGAGACGTCCTGAGCTGGCTTTTGAGGTCGTGTCCCGATGAGCGGTGTACGCGCTGCCGCTCGTCTGGGGCCTTGCCGGCCGGCTGGGCCTCTTGCGCAACACTGTCTCATCCCACGCTTGTCCGGGTTCCTGCAAGCACGCGGTGCTGGGCACCTGCAATCCGGGTTGGGGAGCCGTCGACATTCGCGCGCAGCGACGTCCACTTTTGAAGCGAGAGTTCTCGGCAGCGCCCGGACTGTTGCGGAAACACCAACGTCGAATTGCTGCATGCCGCGAGCCGCGTCGTTGATCGCGCTCCGCCGGCAATCTGCTCTTGAGTTCATTGTCTTTGCAGAAACGCCCTGAATCGATGAATTTCTGCTGTAATGATATACGAACCTCAGGCATCTGAGGTATAGTGTGTTTGCAATAATTCAAGACAAAAAGGAATAACGGACTGTGCAGTATATGTCTTCCAGCCCCAGCCTGCCTGCCGGACGTCAGCGTCTGGCCCGGCTGCTGCGCGCGGGCGGGGACGTCATTTCGCTCGATACCGCCGTTGGCGTTCTGAAGCTCGATCGCACGCGCGCCGCCAAGACCCTGGCGCGCTGGGCCGAGCAGGGCTGGCTGCGTCGGGTCGGCCGGGGATGGTATGTGCCCGCGACGCTTGGCACGCTCGAAAGCGGCCTCGTTCTCGATGACCCGTGGGTGCTCGCGCCCGCGCTGTTCGCGCCTTGCTATGTTGGCGGCCGCACCGCCGCAGAGCACTGGGATCTCACCGAACAGGTGTTCAACGACATCGTCGTCATGACGGCGCGGCCGGTCCGCGAGAAGGAGCAGCGCCGCCAGGGCGCCACCTTCATACTGAAGCGTGTCGCCAAGGCGAAGCTCTTCGGCCTCAAGCCAGTCTGGCGCGGCCACAGCAAGGTCGACGTCTCGGATGTCCACCGCACCCTCATCGACATGCTCGACGATCCGGCGCTCGGCGGCGGCATCCAGCACGTCAGCGACTGTCTTGCGGCCTATCTGAAACGCGCCGATCGCGATGATGCGCTGTTGATCGGCTATGCCGACCGCCTTGGCAATGGCGCGGTGTTCAAGCGCCTTGGCTTTCTCGCCGAAACCGATCCACGCGGTACGGCGCTGGTCGCTCCTTGCCGCGAGCGCCTCACCAAAGGCAACGCCAAGCTCGATCCGGCCCTGCCGGGTCCGCGGCTGATCTCGCGCTGGCGGCTCTTCGTACCGGCGCAATGGGTGAAGCGTGGTCCCAGATGATCGACCGCCGTGAAATCCTCGCCGAAGCCGAGCGCCTGACGCTGCTGCCGAACGTCGTTGAGAAAGACTATGTCCTCGGCTGGATGCTGGCCGGCATCTTCGCCCATCCCGACATCGGCGGCAGCTGGGTGTTCAGGGGCGGCGCCCAGACCGGCGCTAGGATCGTTTACTTTCTGTCACCCAGAATTGTTGACGTCTGCTGCCGCTTTCGCGATCTCTCGGTGCGATCGACGTTCGCCTGGGAGATGCCCGCGGACCTGGCTGACGCGCTGAGCGTACCGATAACCAGCCGCCGCCGGGAGTTGGACGATCTGATGAGCGGCTGGACACAATGTAAGCTGAACGCAATGTAAGATGTGTTCGATTTATCCCGACAGCCCTGATCCACCTAGTCCGCGGGCGAAACCCTGAATGCAAATACGTGGCTTTTTCCGTTGAAGCTGATCCGGAGTTCGACCTCGCCTGCAACGGGCGGGGGCTCCACAACCACCACGCCGCCGGTGATTGCGTTGGGTCCGACGCGCGAGGGGCGCAACGCACGCTGGGCGATGAGCGTTTGCCATCCCACCAGATCAAGCGCGGCTCTCGCCACGGTCTGCGCTTCACGTTCGCGGCTGATCCGGTCCTGACGATACTTGCTGCCGTTGTCGGCGCTGTAGACCTGGCAGCCGGACTGACCGGCCGGGCAGCCGCCGTAATTGTTGAACCGGTATTCGCGATTGAAGTCCTCAGTTGCTTCCTCGATGCTTCGGCGATTTCCGCTGGTCGCACGGACGTATCCCTTCACGACGCTGGTGGCTTTGACTGAGAGCTCTGCCGCCGAAAGAATGTCGACCGGCCTGCCGTTCAACCGCGCCTCGACACTGGCCGGGCCGAACTCGGTGGGTTCGCCTCCAAGGTTCTGCACGACTATGGCGAAGCCAGCGCCGAAGTCGGCAAACTGATCATCGGCGCGAACAGCGACGATGCCGCTGGGGTCGCGCGATTCCAGCGTGGTTCTGTCGTCAAGATTCTGCAGATCCTGTCCGTTGGAGCGGATAGGGACCACAGTGTAAGAAGGCGGCGCA
>Ga0169931_10002173_pt1 | contig 32059 bp, 29 predicted proteins | sample Kivu_15m_20L_FD_129675 | JGI IMG/M metagenome (GOLD analysis project Ga0169931, IMG submission 129675) | Freshwater microbial communities from Lake Kivu, Western Province, Rwanda to study Microbial Dark Matter (Phase II) - Kivu_15m_20L... | ecosystem: Environmental > Aquatic > Freshwater > Lake...
GCCGCGCCGTCGCAGATGGCCGGCGAGAGCGGCTGCACTTTCGGCAACACGTGAATCGGCAAAGCGGGTGATCAGGGCGCAGCGGCGTATGGAAGGCATGGGGCACCAGCGAAAAGCTGCGCTGTTTTAACACGAAGGCGGGTTGGAACCAATGCGGTGAATGCGGCCGGCTTGACGCCATTCGGCGCAGCTCGGTAGCGTGCGCGTATGGCTCAGGATTACGACGTACTAACCGATCGGGCGCAGCAGTTGTTGCGGGTGCTCGTAGAGAGTTACATCCGCGACGGCCAGCCGGTCGGTTCGCGTGCGTTGTCCCGTGAATCAGGGCTCAGTCTCTCCTCAGCGACGATTCGCAACGTCATGGCCGATCTCGAAGAGCTGGGCTTCGTGGTCTCGCCGCACACTTCAGCCGGGCGCATACCGACTGATCGCGGATATCGGTTCTTCGTCGATACGCTGCTGCGCAGCCGTCCGCCCGAGAGTCTGGCGCTTGATGAATTGCGCCAGCAGATCGGCCACGCGCTGAGCGCGGATCCTAAGGCGTTGATCGCGAGTGCCTCGCAGTTGCTCTCTAACGTCACTCGGCTCGCAGGCGTCGTGACGGTACCGCGGCCCAAGGTGGCCGCGATCACCCAGATCGAGTTCGTTGGCTTGTCCGAGAATCGAGTGTTGGTGGTGATGGTCTTTAATGACAGTGAAGTGCAGAACCGCATCATTCACCTGCCACGGCACTACTCGGCCGACGAATTGCGCCGCGCCGCGCAATACCTGAACGATCAGCTGGTGGGCCGCTCGGCTGAAGCGGCTCGCGATGAGATCCTGCGGCAAATGCACGAGGCCCGCGAACACATGAACGCCCTGATGCAGGATGCCATCAGCGTGGCTCAACAGGTGTTCGAGCAGTCTGCTAGCAGTACCCCGGACCTTGAGTACATCGTTGCCGGCGAGACGAACCTCATGGGTGCGGCACAGCTGACCAGCGTCGAGAAGCTCAAGCGCTTGTTCGAAGCGTTCAACGAGAAGCGTGATTTCCTGCACCTGCTCGATCAGAGCTTGCATGCCGACGGTGTGCAGATCTTCATCGGTCAGGAGTCGGGCTATCGCGTGCTCGACGATTGCAGCATCGTGACTGCACCTTACAGCGGTGATGATGGGGTCATGGGTGTGATCGGCGTGATCGGCCCGACCCGCATGGCCTATGAGCGGGTGATTCCGATCGTCGATGTCACCGCGCGCCTGCTCGGTTCCGCCTTGAATTCTCGTCGCTGACCCCCATCTCGACTTCAGGGAGTTCTCATCCCAAGCGGGTTTCTTATACTCGTTTTCGGATGAGATTTATCTTTTAAATAATTGTTTTAGAAGAGGAAATCTTCATGTCGGGTACGCCTGAAGACCATCTCAACGAGTCACTCGTGGCCGCGGATTCCGCTGAGCAGCAAACCCTGCGTGATGAGCTCGAGGTGACCAAACAGCTGGTCGAGCAGCTCAAGGACGAGAAACTGCGCGTGATCGCCGAGCTCGACAACATTCGCAAACGGGCGCAACGCGATGTCGAACAAGCGCATCGCTACGCGCTCGAGAAGTTCGTGGCCGAATTGCTGCCGGTCAAGGACAGCCTCGATTTGGGGGTCGAAAACTCGGCCCGTGCCGACGCCTCAGCGCTCGCTGAAGGTCAGGCGGCAACGCAACGTCTGCTCGCCAAGGCGCTCGAGAAGGCAGGAGTGGTCGAGCTCAATCCGCTCGGTGAACCGTTCGATGCCAACCTGCACGAGGCGATGGCGGCGCAACCGTCGGCCAGCGCTGAGCCCAATTCCGTGCTCGCGGTGGTGCAGCGCGGCTACACCCTGAACGGTCGATTGCTGCGCCCGGCACGCGTGCTCGTCGCGCGTGCTCCCGAGTGAACTTGCGGCGCTTGAATCTTCAGAGAACACCCCCACTTAAGGCGGCATAACGGGCCGATTGGCCCCCGCAATCCGCAACGGAGCTAGCATCATGGCAAAAGTCATCGGCATCGATCTCGGCACCACAAACTCCTGTGTCGCCATCATGGACGGCGGCAAGCCGCGCGTCATCGAGAACAGCGAAGGCGATCGCACCACACCGTCCGTGGTTGCTTTCACCAAGGACGACGAGGTGCTGGTCGGTCAGTCGGCCAAGCGTCAGGCTGTCACCAATCCCTCCAACACTCTGCACGCGGTCAAGCGTCTGATCGGTCGCCGGTTCGAAGAGCAGATCGTGCAGCGAGACATCGACATGGTGCCCTACAAGATCGTCAAGGCGGACAACGGTGACGCCTGGATCGAAGCTCAGGGCAAGAAGATGGCGCCGCCGGAGATTTCCGCGCGCGTGCTCATGAAGATGAAGAAGACCGCCGAGGAGTTTCTTGGCGAAGAGGTCACCGAAGCGGTGGTCACGGTCCCGGCGTATTTCAACGATTCGCAGCGCCAGGCCACCAAGGACGCGGGTCGCATCGCCGGTCTCAACGTCAAACGCATCATCAACGAGCCGACCGCCGCGGCGCTGGCCTATGGTCTCGACAAGGCCGGTGGTGATCGCAAGATCGCCGTCTATGACTTGGGTGGTGGCACGTTCGACGTGTCGATCATCGAAATTGCCGAGGTCGATGGTGAGCGTCAGTTCGAGGTGCTCTCGACCAACGGTGATACTTTCCTCGGTGGCGAAGACTTTGACCTGCGCATCATCAACCATCTTGCCGACGAGTTCGAGAAAGAGTCGGGTGTCGATGTGCGCAAGGACCCGCTCGCCATGCAGCGCCTGAAGGAAGCTGCCGAGAAAGCCAAGATCGAGCTCTCCTCCAGCCAGCAGACCGACATCAACCTGCCGTACATCACTATGGATGCGACGGGTCCCAAGCACCTTGCGGTGAAGCTCACGCGCGCCAAGCTCGAGTCGCTGGTCGAAGAGCTCGTCAAGCGCACCATCGAGCCGTGCAAGATTGCGCTCAAGGACGCAGGTCTTTCGGCTGCCGAGGTTTCCGAGGTGATCCTCGTGGGTGGTCAGACCCGCATGCCGCTTGTGCAAAAGTACGTCAAAGAATTCTTTGGCAAGGATCCGCGCAAGGATGTCAATCCTGACGAGGCGGTGGCTGTTGGCGCTGCGATCCAAGGCGGTGTGCTTGCGGGCGATGTCAAAGACGTGCTGTTGCTCGACGTGACGCCGCTGTCGCTGGGTCTTGAAACTTTGGGTGGCGTGATGACCAAGCTCATCGAGAAGAACACCACCATCCCGACCAAGCACTCGCAGGTGTTCTCGACTGCCGAAGACAACCAAACGGCGGTGACGATTCACGTGTTGCAGGGTGAGCGCGAGCGTGCGCTCGACAACAAATCGCTCGGCAAGTTTGACCTTACCGACATTCCGGCAGCTCGTCGTGGCACGCCGCAGGTCGAGGTCACCTTCGACATCGACGCCAACGGCATTCTCAACGTGTCGGCCAAGGACAAGGCCACCGGCAAAGAACAGCGCATCGTCATCAAGGCCTCCTCAGGTCTGTCGGAAGACGAAATCAAGCGCATGGTCTCGGATGCCGAGGCGCACGCCGAGGAAGACAAGAAGTTCCGCGAGCTGATCGAGACCCGTAATCGTGCCGATGGTCTCGTGCACTCGGTCGAACAGACTTTGAAGGATCTGGGCGAGAAGGTCGCGACAGAAGATCGTGTCAAAACCGAGAATGCGCTCAATGATTTGAAGGCTGTGCTCAAGGATGACGACAAGGACAAGATCGAGAAGAAGCTCGAGGCACTGATGCAGGCTTCAAGTGCGATCGCTCAGCAAGCCTATGCTGCGAGCGGTGCAGAGCAAGCAGCCGCGGGCGAAGCGGCCGCGGGCGGTAACGATCGTGGCGATGTGCTCGACGCCGAATTCGAAGAAGTGCAGGACAAAGACAAGGACCAGGACCGCAAAGCCTCCTAAGCGGAGAGCTTAAGAGCGAGCCATTCATGTCCAAGCGCGATTACTACCAGGTCCTGGATGTCGCCAAGGGGGCGTCGGAAGCCGACATCAAGAAGGCTTACCGACGCCTCGCGATGAAGTATCACCCCGATCGCAATCCAGGGGATGCCGAGGCCGAAGAGCGCTTCAAGGAAGCCAAGGAAGCGTACGAGGTGCTCTCGGACGCGCAGAAGCGTGCCGTCTACGATCAGCACGGCCACGACGGCATGGAAGCCATGCGCCAAGGTGGCGGTCCGGGTTTCTCCGGTGGTGCCGATTTCGGCGATATCTTTGGTGAAGTGTTCGGCGACATTTTCGGCGGTGGCCGTCGTGGTGGGCGCTCGCAAGTGTTTCGTGGCGCCGATCTGCGTTACGAACTCGAACTCGAGTTGCCCCAGGCCGTCTTCGGCTACACCACAGAGATTGAAATTCCGCGCTTGATGGAGTGCGAAACCTGTCATGGCAGCGGTGCGGCCAAGGGCTCGAGCCCTGTGACCTGCGAGCAGTGTCAGGGCAGTGGGCAGATGCGGATCTCCCAAGGCTTCTTCCAATTGCAGCAGCCCTGCAACAAGTGTCGCGGCACCGGTCGCATCATCAAGAACCCTTGCGACACTTGTCTCGGTCAAGGGCGTGTACGCCGCACCCGCAAATTGTCGGTCAAGGTGCCTGCTGGTGTTTCGACCGGCGATCGCATTCGGCTGGGCGGTGAGGGCGAGGCGGGTCGTAACGGTGGACCTGCGGGTGACCTCTACATCGAAATGAACGTCAGGCCTCACCCGATCTTCGAGCGCGAGGGTGACGATCTGTCCTGCGAAGTGCCCATCAGCTTTGCAACAGCCGTGCTGGGTGGATCGGTGTCGGTGCCGACACTCGAGGGCGAAGTGTCGATCAAGATTCCGGCCGAGACGCAGTCGGGTCGCGTGTTTCGCTTGCGTGACAAGGGCGTGAAGCCGGTGCGCGGTGGCAGCCGCGGCGACCTCTTCTGCCGGGTTGTGGTAGAAACCCCAGTGAATCTCTCCTCTGAGCAGCGCGACCTGTTGCGCCAGTTCGATGAGTCGTTGCGCGAAGACGGACGCGGACACACGCCACGCGAAGAAGGGTTCTTCGAGGGCGTAAAGAGGTTCTTCTCGGGTAACTGAGTTCCGTCGAGGCACTGATCTATGCGCGTGGTGATCGTTGGGGCTTCTGGTCGCATGGGGCTCGCCATCACGCGTGCCTCGCTCGAATTTCCCGAAGTCATGATCGTTGGCGCCATTGATCGCGCTGACTCGAAGCTTCTAGGCCAGGACATTGGCTTGGCCGCCGGCATTGCCGCGATCGGTACTCGTGTGAGCAGCGATCTTGCCGCCGCGCTCGCCGATGCCGACGTCATGATCGATTTTTCATCGGCTGCCATTACTCGGCAGAACCTCGAACTGTGCCAAGCGGCCGGTGTTGCGGCGCTAATCGGCACCACCGGCCTCGATGCGGACTTCGAGTCGCTCGCAGCCGGGGCTGCCCTGCACATTCCCGTACTGATCGCAGCCAACACCAGTCTCGGAGTGACCCTGCTCGCTGAGCTCGTGCGGCTCGCGGCGGCGGCGTTGCCGCCTGACTTCGATATCGAAATCGTCGAAGCACACCATCGTCATAAGCAAGATGCGCCTTCGGGCACAGCCTTGGCTCTAGGGCGGGCCGCAGCCCGGGGTCGTGAGCTGCTGAGCGATGTCGGCGGCGTACGAAGCGGGGGTGGGGCGCGCGTGAGTAACGAAATCGGTTATGCGGTGCTGCGGGGCGGTGACGTCGTCGGCGACCACACCGTGGCTTTTCTCGGGGCGGGGGAGCGCGTCAGCCTCTCTCATCAGGCCACTGACCGGGCAATCTTTGCCCGCGGAGCCCTGCGCGCAGCACGATTTCTTTGCGGAAAGCCTGCCGGTCGCTATAAAATGGGCGAGGTAATTGGTTTAAAAACAATTAGTTAGGGAATTTTGTCGGCGTTTCGAAACGGTGCAAATCCCCCCTAATTCCGATGGACAGAGTGGGCTTAAAAACATAGACTTTCCTTCTAATCCGATAGCCGGGTTAGTCCGAGCAAGGCGGGAGGTATTCGTAAGAATGCCTCCCGTTTTGTCCATCTGATACCCGCGCTCTGCGTCGGAGAGTTTTGGCAGAGCAACGGGTGATTGAGTGAGTGATGCAGTCCTGATGCTTGCGGATGGCACGAGCTTCCGCGGCAGGTCGATCGGTGCAGCAGGTGTGACTGCTGGCGAAGTCGTTTTCAACACCGCCATGAGCGGTTATCAGGAAATCCTCTCCGACCCGTCCTACTCCGAGCAGATCGTTACCCTGACGTACCCACATATCGGCAACGTCGGCACCAACGACGAAGACATGGAAGCCTTGCGCGCTTATGCCGCGGGTCTCGTTGTTCGTGATCTGCCACCGCTTGCCAGTAACTATCGCTCGCAATGCAGCTTGCCAGAGTTCCTCAAGCGACACGGCCTGGTGGCGATTACCGATATCGATACTCGTCAGCTCACGCGTCGCTTGCGCGAGCAGGGTGCGCAAAGCGGCGCCATCGTCACGGGCGTAGCCACCAAGAGCGGCGCGGTTGATCATCTGCTCGCACAGGCTCGCGAAGCTGCTCAAAGCTTCCCCGGTCTCAAGGGCTTGGACCTTGCACAGGTGGTGTCGGTCACCGAAAGTTATGTTTGGACTGCGGGCTCGAGTTTTGATGCACCCGCGCCGCGTAGTCAGCATCACCCTTATCGCGTGGTCGCGTACGATTTCGGTATCAAGCACAACATTTTGCGCATGCTGGTTGATGCCGGCTGCAGTGTCACGGTGGTGCCAGCCAAGACGACGGCTACCGAAGTGCTCGCGCTCAAACCCGAGGGTGTATTCCTTTCCAACGGCCCCGGAGACCCCGAGCCGTGCGACTACGCCATCGCGGCGATTCGCGAGTTGTTGGCTGCCGACCTGCCGATCTTCGGCATTTGTTTGGGCCATCAACTGCTGGGTCTGGCAAGTGGCGCGCGCACCGTGAAAATGAAGTTCGGTCACCATGGCGCCAACCATCCGGTGCAAGACCTCGACACCGGTCGTGTGCTGATCACCTCGCAGAACCACGGCTTTGCCATCGATGAGAACACGTTGCCGCCAACGCTGCGTGCGACCCACCGCTCGTTGTTCGATGGCACGCTTCAGGGCGTGGCGCGCACCGATCGCGACGCCTTCAGTTTTCAAGGTCACCCCGAGGCGAGCCCCGGGCCCCGTGACGTCAGTCATCTATTCGAACGATTCACGGCGACGATGCAGCGTCGCCGTCCCGCCTGATCGACCCCGCGCGAGCCGCCATGCCGAAGAGAACAGACTTAGACAGCATCCTCATCATAGGCGCAGGACCGATCGTGATCGGTCAGGCCTGTGAGTTCGATTACTCCGGGGCTCAAGCCTGTAAGGCGCTACGCGAGGAGGGCTATCGCGTCATCCTCGTCAATTCCAATCCGGCCACCATCATGACGGACCCAGAGATGGCGGATGCGACCTACATCGAACCGATCAACTGGCGCACGGTTGCGCGCATCATCGAAAAAGAACGACCGAGTGCGGTACTGCCGACCATGGGCGGGCAGACGGCGCTCAATACCGCGCTCGATTTGGTACGCGAGGGCGTGCTGGAAAAATTTGGTGTGGAACTTATCGGCGCCTCGCGCGAGGCGATCGATATGGCCGAAGATCGCGAACTGTTTCGCAACGCGATGCGCGACATCGGACTCGAGTCGGCGCGTTCGGCGGTGGCCAAGAGCATCGAAGATGCCTACGCCATTCAGGCGCCACTTGGTTTTCCTTGCGTCATTCGCCCCTCGTTCACGCTCGGTGGCTCAGGTGGCGGTATCTCTTACAACCGCGAAGAATTCGAAGCGATCGTCGCTCGCGGCCTTGATGCGTCACCCACCGGCGAGGTCTTGATCGAAGAGTCGATACTCGGCTGGAAAGAATTCGAAATGGAAGTCGTGCGTGATCGCGCCGACAACTGCATCATCATCTGCTCGATTGAAAATCTTGATCCGATGGGAGTGCATACCGGCGACTCGATCACCGTGGCGCCGGCACAGACGCTGACCGACAAAGAATACCAACGCATGCGCGACGCCTCGATCGCGGTGCTGCGCAAGATCGGCGTTGATACCGGTGGCTCGAATGTGCAGTTCGCCGTCAACCCCGAAGATGGGCGGTTGATCGTCATCGAGATGAACCCACGTGTTTCGCGCTCATCGGCGCTTGCCTCCAAGGCCACGGGTTTTCCGATAGCCAAGATTGCTGCCAAGCTCGCCGTGGGCTACACACTCGATGAGTTACGCAACGACATCACGGGCGGTGCAACGCCCGCATCGTTTGAGCCCACCATCGATTACGTAGTCACGAAGATTCCGCGTTTCACCTTCGAGAAGTTCCGCGGAGCCAATGATCGACTGACCACCCAGATGAAATCGGTGGGTGAGGTTATGGCGATCGGCCGAACCTTTCAGGAGTCTTTGCAAAAGGCGTTGCGCGGACTCGAGACGGGTCTTGATGGCTTGACGCCCGTGACCGATTTGCCGCTCAACGAAGAAGCAGCAAGTCTTCTTGCGCATAACTTGCGTATGCCGGGCCCAGACCGCTTGCTGCAGACCGCAGATGCTTTCCGCGCGGGCTGGACGTTCGACAAGATTCACGAACTCACTCGTATCGACCCGTGGTTTCTGTCGCAGATTGAGCAACTCATCGACGAAGAAAGTGCCGTGGCTGCCGCGGGCTTCGCAGCGCTCGATGCGAGCCGTTTGCGCGAACTCAAACGGCGCGGTTTCGCTGATGCGCGGCTCGCCCGTTTAGTCGGGCGCAGCGAGGCGGAGCTGCGACAGTTGCGTCGCAAGTTGGGGGTGCGCCCGGTCTATAAGCGGGTCGATACCTGCGCAGCCGAATTTTCCACCTCGACGGCGTACCTTTATTCCACCTACGAAGTCGAGTGCGAAGCTGCGCCTACGACGAACCGCAAGATCGTTATTTTGGGCGGTGGCCCGAATCGTATCGGTCAGGGTATCGAGTTTGATTATTGCTGCGTGCATGCGGCGCTCGCGCTGCGCGAGGATGGTTTTGAGACCATCATGGTCAACTGCAATCCGGAGACCGTATCGACGGATTACGACACCTCCGATCGGCTTTATTTCGAGCCGCTGACTCTCGAGGATGTGCTCGAAATCATCGATCTAGAAAAGCCCGAGGGCGTGATCGTGCAGTACGGCGGACAAACGCCGCTCAAACTGTGTCGTGCGCTCGAACGCGAGGGCGCGCCCATCATTGGCACCTCGCCGGACTCCATCGACGTGGCCGAAGATCGTGAGCGCTTTCAGCAACTGGTGCGGGCGCTCGGTTTGCGCCAACCGGCCAACGCGACGGCTCGCACTGAAGCGCAAGCCCTGGCGCTTGCCCGAGAGGTCGGCTTTCCGCTCGTGGTGCGTCCCTCCTATGTGCTCGGCGGGCGTGCAATGGAAATCGTCTTCAACGAAGACGACCTGCGCGCTTACATGACCGATGCGGTCAAGGTCTCCAATGAGAGCCCGGTGCTGCTCGATCGATTCCTCGATGATGCCATCGAGGTCGATGTCGATGCGGTGTGTGATGGGCAGAGTGTGGTGATCGGCGGCATCATGGAACACGTCGAACAAGCCGGCGTGCATTCGGGTGATTCTGGTTGTTGCTTGCCGCCCAACAGCTTGTCGGCTGCGGTGCAGGACGAACTGCGTGAGCAGACTCGCAAGTTGGCCTTGGGCCTCAACGTCGTGGGGTTGATGAACATTCAGTTCGCAATCCAGAACGGCGTCATATTTGTGCTCGAGGTCAACCCGCGTGCTTCGCGTACGGCGCCTTTCGTCTCAAAGGCAACCGGGCTGCCTCTCGCCAAGATCGGCGCGCGCGTCATGACGCGACGCAGCCTCGCATCGCTTGGAGTCACGGGTGAGCGTCGACCGCCGTACTACTCGGTCAAAGAAGCGGTGTTTCCCTTCGTCAAGTTCCCAGAAGCTGACCCCATGCTCGGGCCCGAGATGAAATCCACCGGCGAGGTGATGGGCACAGGGCGCAGTTTCGGCGAGGCTTATGCCAAAGCTCAGGCGGCCTCGAGCGTAGTGCTGCCGCGTTCCGGCACTTGCTTCTTGAGCGTGCGTGAGCGGGATAAGCCGGCTGCGGTCGATCTTGCGCGCCGTCTGGCCGCGCGTGGTTTCGAGCTGGTGGCGACCGAGGGTACCGCGGCGGCGATTCGTACTGCCGGAATCCCCGTGCGCACCGTCAATAAGGTTCGTGAGGGGCGGCCGCATTGTGTCGACATGATCAAAAATGGTGAGATTGTTTTGATCGTCAACACCACCGAAGGCAAGCAAGCGGTGCAGGAATCGCATTCGATACGTCGTGAGGCAGTACAACGACGCGTCACGTACTACACTACGCTTGCTGCTGCTCGGGCGACCTGCGAGGCGCTCGATTCGCTCGATCAAGTCGATGTCAACCGGTTGCAGGATCTGCACCAGGAGCTGACTGCATGAAGCGTAATCCGATCACGTTGCGTGGCGCGGAAATGTTGCGTGCCGAATTGAAGCGCCTCAAAAGCGAAGACCGGCCGAACGTTATCAAGGCCATTGCCGAGGCGCGCAGTCACGGCGATCTGTCCGAGAACGCCGAATATCACGCTGCCCGCGAGCAACAAGGTTTCATCGAGGGGCGCATCGCTGAACTCGAATCCAAACTGTCGACAGCCGAGATCATCGACGTTGCGCAGCTCGACCCCGGTGACAAAGTGGTCTTTGGTGCCACGGTCGAACTCGAGTCAGAGGACGATGGCAAGCGCGTGACCTACACCGTGGTCGGTGACGATGAGGCAGACATTCGCGCCTCACGTATCGCCATCACCTCGCCGATTGCGCGGGCGCTGATCGGCAAGAGCGAAGGAGATGTCGTCGATGTCGCCGCGCCGGGCGGCATCCGCTCGTACGAAATCGTGTCGATCCGTTACGAGGGCTGAGTCAGTCCGGCAACACGATCTTTGCGAGATCGCTGCGCGGCTTGTACAGCGTGGCGACGTGCCCAATGCGGCCTACGAGGGCGCTAGAGCACTGCTTGGCCAGATTTTCCAAAGCGGCATCACGGGCGGCGCGATCGGCGCCGGTCATGCGAACCTTGATGAGTTCGTGGTCATGCAGGGCGCGCGCTGTTTCCGCGACCACACCCGGGGTCACGCCGGCATTGCCGATCAAGATTACGGGCTTCAAGGGGTGGGCGAGACCGCGCAGGTACCGCCGTTGTTTTTCGGTAAGCTTCACCGCCGCGATTGTAGCGGTTTGCACGAGCTAGCATGGCTAAACGTACACAAAGCAGTCGCGAGTGGTTGAAGGAGCACTTCACTGATCCCTTCGTCAAGCGAGCTTGGGCCGAGGGCTGGCGTTCGCGTGCCGTCTTCAAGCTCGAGGAGATTGACCGCAAGGAAAAGCTACTGAAGCCCGGCATGACGGCGCTCGATCTCGGCTCCACACCCGGCGCATGGAGCCAGTACGCCAAGCGCAAGGTGGGCAAGAACGGCAGCGTGATCGCGAGTGACATTCTGCCCATGGAGCCCATCGCCGGCGTCGAGTTCATCGAGGGTGATTTCCGTGACGAGACGGTATTTGAGGCGATTCTCGCCAAGGTGCCGCAGGGCGGGGTCGATGTGGTGCTCTCGGACATGGCTCCGAACCTCTCGGGGGTGGGCGCCATCGATCAGCCGCGTTCGCTTTATTTATGCGAGCTCGCACTTGATCTGGCCAACCGGGCCTTGAAGCCGGGTGGTGACGTCCTCATTAAGACTTTTCAGGGCTCGGGTTTCGATGCGTTTGTCGCCGAAGCGCGTAAGCACTACACCCGAGTGAAGTTCGCCAAGCCCGCCGCGTCGCGCGCGCGCAGCCCCGAACTTTACCTGTTGGCGCGGGGTCGAAAGCCGGTGTAAGCACGGTTCCGACTGGCTCGTGGGGCGGTGATCGTGTACTTTGATGAGTCGGCGCGAGGGCAGGGTCCCTCAAGGAAACAGGCATGAACGACTTGATGAAGAATTTCGTGGTTTGGGCACTGATCGCCATGGCGGTATTGGTGCTCTTCAGTCAATTCATGCCGCGCACCGGCCCGGTGGCCGAGATCAGCTACTCGACCTTCCTCAACGAAGTGCGTAACGGTCGGGTCGAAAGTGTGGTGCTGCAAGGCGACTCCATCATCGGCACTCGCAAAGATCGCTCGACCTTTGAGCTCTACAACCCGGAAACCGACAACACAGCGCTGATCGGCACCTTGGCCAAGGCTGATGTGGCCATCATCGGGCGCGCACCGAAGCAGCCTAATTTCTTCGCCCAATTGGTTCTGCAATTGGCGCCGGCTCTGCTGCTCATTTTGGTTTTCGTCTGGATGCTGAGACAGATGCAGGGCGGCGGTAACGGTCGTGGTGCCATGTCTTTTGGCAAGAGCCGTGCGCGTCTTTTGAGCGAGGATCAAGTCGCCGTGACTTTCGCTGACGTGGCGGGTGTCGATGAAGCCAAGACCGAGGTCGGCGAGATCGTCGACTTCCTGAAAGACCCGTCCAAGTTCCAGAAGCTCGGCGGCAAAATTCCTCGTGGCGTGTTGATGGTCGGTAGCCCCGGTACCGGTAAAACCTTACTTGCGCGTGCGATTGCCGGTGAAGCGAAAGTTCCATTCTTCACGATCTCGGGTTCCGATTTCGTCGAGATGTTCGTCGGCGTCGGCGCCTCGCGCGTTCGCGACATGTTCGAGCAGGCGAAAAAGCATGCGCCATGCATCATTTTCATCGACGAAATCGATGCCGTGGGGCGCCATCGCGGTGCGGGGCTCGGAGGCGGTCACGACGAGCGCGAACAGACCCTTAACCAGTTGCTGGTCGAGATGGATGGCTTCGAGGGTAACGAAGGCATTATCGTGATTGCGGCCACCAACCGCCCCGATGTGCTTGACCCGGCGTTGCTGCGACCCGGTCGCTTCGACCGTCAAGTTGTCGTGCCACTGCCGGACGTACGCGGTCGCGAGCAAATCCTGAAAGTCCACATGCGCAAGGTACCGCTTGGTGACGACGTCAAGCCGGCGCTGATCGCGCGCGGTACCCCGGGCTTCTCGGGCGCCGATCTGGCCAACCTCGTCAACGAAGCGGCTTTGTTTGCGGCTCGTGCCAACAAGCGCATCGTCGGCATGGAAGAGTTCGAGCGCGCCAAGGACAAGATCATGATGGGTGCCGAGCGGCGCTCAATGGTTATGACCGAAGAAGAAAAGCGCATGACCGCCTATCATGAGGCCGGTCACGCGATCGTCGGTATTTCGGTGCCAGAGCATGATCCGGTGTACAAAGTCACGATCATCCCGCGAGGTCGCGCTTTGGGCGTGACACAGTTCCTGCCGGAACAAGATCGCTATTCCATGAGCAAGCGTCGCATCGAGAGCAGCATCACTACGCTGTTCGGTGGTCGCATCGCTGAGGAAATCATCTTTGGCGTAGATTCGGTCACGACCGGTGCGTCCAACGATATCGAGCGGGCAACCGACCTTGCACGCAACATGGTCACCAAATGGGGTCTGTCCGACAAGCTCGGGCCTTTGACCTATTCCGAAGAGTCCGGCGAGGTGTTCCTTGGACGTTCGGTCACGCAGACCAAGCAGGTTTCTGATGAAACCGCGCATGCTATCGATCAAGAGGTTCGGCGCGTGATCGAAAGCAATTACCGGCGCGCTCGGGACATCCTCGAGACGCACCTCGACAAGTTGCACGCCATGGCCGACGCGCTCATGAAGTTCGAGACCATCGACGACGGCCAGATCAAGGACATCATGGAAGGACGTCCGCCGCGTGAGCCTTCGGGTTGGGATGACTCGGCGCCTTCGGGCGGCCCGAGCGGTGATACCCCCAATCGGCCTTCACCCGCCGCGGGCGGCATCACGGCGACTCCGGCCGGTGAGGGCAGCGCGAGCTGATGCAACTGCAGTGCGCAGGTCGATTGCTCGATCTGCGGTCCCCTCAGGTAATGGGCGTGCTCAATGTCACGCCCGACTCCTTTTCCGATGGTGGGCGCTGCCTTGCACCGAGCGATGCGCTGCGAGCTGCCGAGCAGATGATCGCTGCTGGAGCAGCGATTATCGATGTCGGGGGCGAGTCCACTCGGCCAGGTGCAACGCCCATCAGCGCAGCCGAGGAGATCCGCCGCGTCGAGCCGGTGCTACGTGAGTTGATCCGCAGCGACATTCTGGTTTCGCTCGATAGCAGCAAACCCGAAGTCATTGAGCTCGGTCTAGCGCTAGGCGTACATCTCATCAACGATGTTCGAGCGCTGCGCCTGCCCGGGGCACTTGCGGTTGCGGCCCGCAGTGATGCGGCGATCTGCTTGATGCATATGCAGGGCGAGCCGACCAGTATGCAAAAGTCCCCGAGCTACGGTGACGTCGTGCAGGAGCTGCGAGATTTCTTCGCTGAACGACTGGCTGCCTGTCGTGCAGCGGGTGTCGCTGCAGAGCGGGTCGTGCTCGATCCCGGTTTTGGTTTCGGCAAGACGCTGACCCATAATCTTGAATTACTACGGCGCTTGCCGGAGCTTGCTGAACTCGGTGCGCCGCTTCTCGTTGGGCTATCACGTAAGTCGATGTTGCAAGCCTTGACGGGTCAGCCGGTCGAGCAGCGACTTGCGGGCAGTCTCGCGCTGGCACTGGCCGCGGTCGAGGGTGGTGCGCGTATCATTCGCGTGCACGACGTCGCAGAGACCGTCGATGCGCTTAAGGTTTGGCAGGCGTTCCGCCGGCCGGAGTGAGCTAGACATGGCGAGACAGTATTTCGGAACTGATGGCATTCGAGGCACAGTGGGAGAGCCGCCACTCACGGTGGATTTCGCGCTGCGCTTGGCGAGTGCCGCCGCACGAGCCTTGGCTCCCGAGGGTGGCAGCGTGCTCATCGGCAAAGACACGCGCTTGTCCGGTTACATGTTCGAAGCGGCGCTCGAGGCGGGCTTCATTGCAGCGGGTATGGACGTCAAGCTCATTGGTCCACTGCCGACTCCCGGCATCGCCTTCATGACGCGTCACTTTGGTTGTCGCTTCGGAGTGGTGATCAGCGCCTCGCACAACCCGTATTACGACAACGGCATCAAGTTCTTCGATGCCGATGGCGGCAAACTTTCCGACGAGCAAGAGGCGCGTATCGAGACGGAGCTCGAGCGCGGTGCCTTGACCGTTGAGTCGCAGCGGCTGGGCCGCGCGGCGCGTGTCGACAAGACTCGCAAGGCCTATCAGGATTTCTGCTGCGCGACTTTCCCGGCTGGGAAATCTTTGAACGGCATGAAGATCGTCATCGATTGCGCGCACGGTGCAGGCTACAAGGTGGCACCCCGCATCTTGACCGACCTCGGTGCCGAGATCGTCCCCATCGGTTGTTCGCCGAACGGGCGAAACATCAATGAGAGTTGTGGTTCGACTGCACCTGAGCTTTTGCAGTTGACTGTGCCCGGGGTGAAGGCGCAGGTCGGTATCGCACTCGATGGCGATGGCGATCGGCTGGTTATGGTCGATCACCTCGGTCGTAAAGTGGACGGCGATCAGTTGCTGTATGTCATCGCGCGAGCCAAACACGCAGCCGGGACGTTGCGTGGCCCGGTGGTCGGCACCTTGATGACCAACTATGGACTCGAATGCGCCTTGCGCGAGCTCGGCATCGGTTTCGAGAGGGCGGCGGTCGGTGATCGTTACGTGCTTGCGAAGCTGCGCGAGACCGGTGGTGTGCTGGGTGGTGAGACCTCGGGTCACTTGTTGACACTCGATCACACAACGACGGGCGACGCGATGATTGCCGCCTTGCAGGTCCTCGGCGTGATGTGCGAAACGGGTCAGTCACTCGCGCAATTGACGGCGGGCCTTACGCTGTTGCCGCAGGCCATGATCAACGTTCGTGTCACCGAGCGTTTCGATCCGTCGCAGAATCCGCGGGTTCAAGCCGCCCGCGAGCAGGTTGACAGAGAGCTTGCCGGCCGCGGCCGAGTGGTGTTGCGTGCCTCGGGCACCGAGCCGCTGATCAGGGTCATGGTCGAAGCCGAAGAGCAGGCGCTGGCGCGGACGCTTGCCCAAACCATTGCTGACGTCGTGGCAGGAGGAACCCCCAATGCGTAAACCGATGGTGGTTGGAAACTGGAAGATGCACGGCTCTGAGGCGGATAGCCGTGAGCTGGTCGCAGCGATCGCAGCTCGCGCAGGTGCGCAGGAGTCAGTGGAGGTCGCGGTCTGCCCGCCGTATCCGTACCTGCAAACCATAGGTCGGGCTTTACAGGGTTCGCGGGTTGCGCTCGGCGCGCAGAACGTCTGCGAGCACGCTGGCAGTGGCGCCTACACCGGCGAGGTGTCGGCAGACATGCTGCGAGATGTCGGTTGTCATCTCGTCATCGTCGGTCATTCCGAGCGTCGCGCGCTATACGGCGAGTCCGACCTGCAAGTGGCACACAAGTTGAGTGCGGTGCTTGCGGCGGGTTTGGTGCCGATCCTGTGTGTGGGTGAGTCGCTCGCTGAGCGCGATAGTGGGTTGACCCATGAGGTGGTCGCGCGGCAGCTCGCCGCAGTGCTGTCGCTCGCCGGTGTCGCGGCGATGGCGCGCTCGGTGATTGCCTATGAGCCAGTTTGGGCTATCGGCACCGGTCGCACGGCAACCCCGGAGCAGGCCGAGGACGTACATCGCCACATCCGTGGCTTGATTGCAGAACACGATGCTATAATCGCCGGCTCGGTCAGGATCCTCTACGGGGGCAGCGTCAAGCCGGGCAACGCGAAAGAGATTTTCGCCATGCCTGACGTCGACGGCGGTCTTATCGGCGGGGCCTCACTGAAGGCGGATGAATTCGTCGCGATCGTCGCGGCGGCAGACCGCTAGGAAACGAACTCGATCATGTTGTTGACGGCTTTGACCATCGTACAAGTCTTCGTCGCGCTCGCGATCGTCGCGCTCGTGCTGCTGCAGCGGGGCCGCGGTGCTGATGCGGGTGCGGGCTTTGGCGCCGGCGCATCGGGCAGCGTATTCGGTGCGCGCGGTGCAACGACTGGCCTGTCACGCTCGACGGCGATCTTTGCGGCGATTTTCATGATCAACAGCCTTGCGCTCGCCTGGCTCGGCACGCGTACTGCGGTCGATACCTCGCAAGGCTTGCTCGGCGAGCTCGCCACTGAAATTCCTGCTCCGGCGCCTCTGGCACCGGTACCTTCGGTGCCGTCAATCGACGTACCGACCATTGCAGATGAGCCGCCGCCGGCGCTCAAGGATCAGTAAGAACGACATCGCGGTCGTGGTGGAATTGGTAGACACACTAGCTTGAGGGGCTAGCGCCGCAAGGTATGGGAGTTCGAGTCTCCCCGACCGCACCAAACTCGATTCATACCCTGCTACAATTCGCGCCGCTTGCGGCACGGGGGTTACGCGACGCTTCGATCGCGTACGTGTCAGGGCGGTGAACATGCTTGCAAACTATCTGCCTGCGCTGATTTTTCTTGCAGTAGCCACGGGGCTTGCGACCGTACTGCTACTACTCGGGACCGGTCTCGGTCGCTACTTCTCCAAGACTCCTAACGACGCCGCAAAGCTTTCGGCCTATGAGTGCGGCTTCGAGGCGTTCGAAGAAACCCGCATGAAATTCGATGTTCGCTACTACTTGGTGGCGATCCTCTTTATCGTCTTCGATCTCGAGATTGCGTTTCTCTTCCCATGGGCGGTGGCGCTCGAGTCCATCGGTGGTTTCGGTCTGATCGCCATGGGAATCTTCCTCGGCATCTTGATCGTGGGCTTTATCTACGAGTGGAAGAAGGGAGCGCTCGAGTGGGATTGACCGCAACAGATACCGCGCAGAGCTTTGCCGAGCGCGGCTTCGTGACAACCCAGGTCGATCACCTGGTCAATTGGGCGCGTACCGGTTCGTTATGGCCGATGACCTTTGGTTTGGCTTGCTGCGCTGTAGAAATGATGCACGCAGGCGCGTCGCGCTACGATCTTGATCGTTTCGGAGTGGTGTTCCGCCCAAGCCCGCGTCAGTCGGATGTGATGATCGTCGCAGGCACGCTCGTTAATAAAATGGCACCGGCGCTACGCAAGGTCTACGACCAAATGCCAGAGCCCCGTTGGGTGATCTCCATGGGATCGTGTGCCAACGGTGGTGGTTACTACCACTACTCGTATGCGGTGGTGCGCGGCTGTGATCGCATCGTTCCTGTCGATGTTTACGTACCCGGCTGCCCGCCGACGGCCGAGGCGTTGTTGTACGGCATCATCCAGCTGCAAAAGAAGATTGCCCGAACCAGTTCGGTGGCCAACCCATGAGTTTGGAAGCATTCGAGGCTCGGTTGGTCGACATCTTTGGCACGCGCTTGCGACGGGTCGATTCGTTGGCCGACGAGTTGGCCTTCGAGTGTGAGCCGACTGAATGGTTGGCAGTCACTCGCGAATTGCGCGATAACCCCGAATGCCGATTCGAGGTGCTCATAGACCTCGCGGGCGTTGATTACCTTGAATACGGTCGCTCGGAATGGAAGACGCTGTCGGCCACTGGGTCCGGATTTTCTCGCGGCGTCAATCGCGCTGCAGGTGCTGCCGAGTGCAGCGAGTCGCGGCGTTTCGCGGTGGTGATCCAGCTATTGTCGGTGTCGCACAACCGACGCCTGCGTTTGCGTAGCTTCTGCAGTGATGCGGCCGAACCGATGATCGACTCGCTGGTCGAGGTGTGGGCGGGTGCCAATTGGTTCGAGCGCGAGGCGTTCGATCTGTTTGGCATCCTCTTTCGTGGCCACCCTGATTTGCGTCGCATATTGACCGACTACGGCTTCATCGGTCACCCGTTCCGTAAAGACTTCCCGCTGATCGGCAACGTCGAGGTCCGTTACGACCCGCTCAAGCAGCGCGTGGTGTACGAGCCGGTCAGTATCGAACCGCGCACCCTCGTGCCGCGCGTGATCCGCCACGACAACCGCTACGACCCGGCGCTCACCGAGCGTGCCGGGTCGGGTGAGACCGCTGGAAAGTGATGCATGTCTGAGATCCAGTCCTACACCATGAATTTTGGGCCGCAACATCCTGCGGCTCACGGCGTGTTGCGTCTCGTCCTCGAGCTTGACGGCGAGGTCATACAGAAAGCCGATCCGCATATCGGTTTGTTACACCGCGCCACCGAAAAATTGGCCGAGTCCAAACCGTTCAATCAGTCGATCGGCTACATGGACCGGCTCGATTACGTCTCGATGATGTGCAATGAGCACGCCTACGTGATGGCGATCGAGCGACTGCTCGGTGTAGCACCGCCGATCCGGGCGCAGTACATCCGCGTGATGTTCGACGAGATCACGCGCATCCTCAATCATCTGATGTGGCTCGGTGCGCACGGCCTCGACATCGGTGCGATGACGGTGTTCTTGCTCGCCTTCAAAGAGCGTGAAGATCTGATGGACTGCTACGAGGCGGTCTCGGGCACGCGCATGCATGCCACTTACTATCGACCGGGCGGCGTACATCGTGATTTGCCTAATGAGATGCCCAAGTATCAGGCCTCGCGTTGGCGCTCGCAGAAAGACGCCGATCGACTCAACGAAGCGCGTTCCGCAGGCCTGCTCGATTTCATCGAAGATTTCACGCGTCGCTTTCCCAAAGCAATCGACGAATACGAAACACTGCTGACCGACAACCGCATCTGGAAACAACGCACCGTCAACATCGGCGTCGTGACTCCCGAACGGGCTCTGCAGTTGGGTTTCTCCGGGCCGATGTTGCGTGGTTCGGGTATCGCCTGGGATTTACGCAAGAAGCAGCCTTATGAGGTTTACGAGCAACTCGACTTCGATATCCCAGTGGGTGTTAACGGTGATTGTTACGATCGCTATCTGGTGCGAATCGAAGAGTTGCGTCAGTCCAATCGCATCATCGCGCAGTGTGTCGAGTGGCTGAAAAAGAACCCGGGACCTGTGATGGTGGCTGACGCCAAAGTCAGACCGCCGCGCCGCGAGAACATGAAGGGTGACATGGAATCGCTCATTCACCACTTCAAACTGATGACCGAGGGTTACTGCGTTCCTGCGGGTGAGACCTATGCCGCGGTTGAGGCGCCTAAGGGCGAGTTCGGCATCTATCTCATCTCCGATGGAGCCAACAAACCCTATCGCCTCAAGTGCCGTGCGCCGGGCTTTCCGCATCTGGCTGCGCTGGAAGAGATGGTTACCGGTCACATGCTGGCGGACGTCGTTGCGGTGATCGGCACGCAGGATATCGTCTTCGGAGAAATCGATCGATGAGCCTTCCCCATCAAGTCAAAACCAGTGACGGACAGTTTTTCGTCACGGGTGAAGGTGACAAGGTCGCATTGCTGAGTGAGCACACGCGGCAGGAAATCGACGCGTGGATTGCGCGCTTCCCGCAGGGTCGTCAGCGCTCGGCATCATTGTCGGCCTTGCGTTTCGCACAGGAGCAGAACGACGGGTTTCTGACTCCGGAACTGATGGACGCAGTGGCGCAATATCTCAAGCTGCCGTCGATTCAGGTGTACGAAGTCGCCACCTTTTACTCGATGTTCGAAACTCACGAGTGTGGCCGGCATCATGTCAGCGTCTGTACCAACATCAGCTGTTGGTTAAACGGTGGCGAAGAGATTCTGGCGCATTGCGAGCGCAAGCTCGGAATCAAGGTGGGTGAGAGCACGCCGGACAAACGTATCTTCCTGAAAAAGGAAGAAGAATGTCTCGCGGCCTGCACCGGGGCGCCGATGATGATGGTCGATCACGAGTTTCACGAATATCTGACCCCGGAAAAAGTCGACAAGATTTTGGATGAGCTGAAATGAGCAGTGCTTACGAAACTTGGCGTGATCGCATGAATCTCGTGGTGTTCGAGCCGCTCGGTATCGATCAGCCGTGGACCCTAGCGAGCTACCTGAAGATTGGCGGCTATTCGTCATGGAAAAAGATTCTCGCGGGCGAGATGTCGCGTGAGCAGGTGATCGAGGTGGTCAAGGCAAGTGGCCTGCGAGGCCGTGGCGGCGCGGGCTTTCCGACCGGCACCAAGTGGAGCTTCATGCCGCGCAATGCACCGATGCAAAAGTACGCTGTTTGCAATTCGGACGAGAGTGAACCCGGTACCTGCCACGATCGCGACATCCTGCGTTTCAACCCGCACTCTCTGATCGAGGGTATGGCGATTGGCGGTTACGCGATGGGCGCCACCGTCGGCTACAACTACATCCGCGGCGAGTTTCTGGGTGAGCCCGTGCCGCGTTTCGAGGCGGCACTAAAAGAGGCTTACGCCGCCGGCTTGCTCGGCAAGAATGTCCAGGGCTCGGGTATCGACTTTGATCTCTACACGTTTGTCGGTGCGGGCGCCTACATCTGCGGTGAAGAAACCGCCTTGCTCGAGTCGCTCGAAGGCAAACAGGGTAAGCCACGCTTCAAGCCGCCGTTTCCTGCTGCGTTTGGTCTCTATGGGCAACCGACCACCATCAACAACACCCAGAGCTATGCGTCGGTGCCGACGATTTTGCGCAAGGGGCCAGAGTGGTTCGCCAAGCTCGGGACCACCAATGCCGGCGGGACGGTGATCTTTTCAGTATCCGGGCACGTCAACAAACCGGGCAACTACGAGTTGCCGCTCGGCATTCCGTTCAAAGATTTGCTGGAGATTGCCGGCGGAGTTCGCGGTGGGCGCAAGCTCAAGGCTGTCATCCCTGGTGGTTCGTCGGTCAAAGTCGTCCCCGGTGACGTCATGATGGGCGTCAACATGGATTACGACTCGCTGCGTGCGGTCGGCTCTTCGGTCGGCTCTGCTGCGGTCATCGTCATGGACGAGACGACCTGCATGGTCAAGGCGCTCGAACGCATTTCGCGTTTTTACAAATCCGAGTCGTGCGGTCAGTGTACGCCTTGTCGCGAAGGTACCGGCTGGCTCAATCGCGTGCTGCGACGCATCGTTGATGGGCAGGGGCGCATGGAAGACCTGCAACTGTTGATCGATGTCGCCAATCGCATCGAAGGTCACACCATCTGTGCCTTAGGTGACGCTGCGGCGTGGCCGGTACAGAGCTTCGTCACTAAGTTCCGTCACGAGTTCGAATACATGATCCAGCACGGTGGCCGTAGCCTCGTGGATGGCCAGAAGGAGGCGGCGTAAGCCGCGCTTGCTGAAGATGGCAGCGAATCCCCAAGACGATTTCGTCAACGTCGAGGTCGACGGTAAACCGGTCAAAGCGCGCAAGGGCGCCATGATTATTCACGTGACCGATGCGCACGATGCCTATGTGCCGCGCTTCTGTTACCACGACAAGTTGCCGATCGCGGCCAACTGTCGCATGTGCTTGGTCGAAGTCGAAAAAGCGCCTAAGCCGTTGCCGGCTTGCGCGACGCCAGTCGCCGAGGGCATGAAGATCTTCACCAAGTCCAAGGTGGCGATCGGCGCGCAGAAAGCCACCATGGAATTTCTGTTGATCAACCACCCACTCGATTGTCCGATTTGTGATCAGGGTGGTGAGTGCGAGCTGCAAGATCTCGCACTCGGCTTTGGTCGCGACATTGCCCGCTTCAGCGAGCGCAAGCGGGTGGTCAAGGACAAGAATCTTGGCCCCTTGGTGTCAACCGACATGACGCGCTGCATTCACTGCACGCGCTGCGTACGTTTTGGCCAGGATATCGCCGGCATTCCAGAACTTGGCACCACGGGTCGTGGCGAGAACATGGAAATCGGCACCTACATCGAAAAGAGTGTCGATCACGAGCTTTCGGGCAACATCATCGACCTGTGCCCGGTGGGCGCGCTTAACTCTAAACCGTTCCGTTATCAGGGTCGCTCCTGGGAAATGACACAGGCGCCGCTGATCGCCACCCACGATGGTCTCGGCAGCAATTTATTCGGTCATGTGCTTCGCGGTCAGCTCAAGCGCGTCGTGCCGCGAATCAACGAAGCCATTAACGAGACGTGGATTGCCGATCGTGACCGCTTCAGTTACGAGGGTATCTACGCCGACGATCGTCTGCTAAAGCCCATGGTCAAAGTGGATGGGCTCTGGCAAGAGGTGTCTTGGGAGCAGGCTTTGGCTGCTGCAGCTCGCGGTCTCAAAGCTGCAGGTTCAGCACTCGGCACGCTAGTGCATCCGTCGGTGACGACCGAAGAAGCTTATCTTGCCGCACGACTGACTCGGGCTTTGGGCTCGAATCATGTCGATCATCGTTTGCGCACCCGCGATTTTCGCGATGCGGCAGCTGATCCACGCGCGCCTGCGCTCGGGATGCCGATCGCTGACGTCGAAACACTCTCGGGGCTGCTGCTGATCGGCAGTAATCTCAGAGCGGAATTGCCGCTGCTTGCGCATCGTCTGCGTAAAGCTGCAGTCAAAGGTGGCGCGCAGATCGCAACGCTGGCACATCACGCGTACGAATATCGTTTCCCGCAGGCGGCAGCAATCGTCGCTGAGCCGTCATCGTGGGCCCACGAGCTCGCCGGTATTTTGGCGGCCTTGATTGAAAGGGCGGGTGGCAGCGTCGCACCGGCTTACGCGAGCTTGCTGCGTGGTGTGACGCCGACCGACGCGCAGCGCTCTGCAGCGGCGGCGCTTTGCAATGGCTCGCAGCGTGCCGTGTGGCTCGGCGCCTTGGCGTTGCGCCATCCGGCTGCCGCCGATTTGCGTGCCCTCGCTGCCGAGATCGCGCGCGTGGCGGGAGTACCGCTTGGACTTTTGGCAGAGGGCGGCAATGCGGTCGGCGCGTGGCTCGCGGGTGCGGTGCCGCATCGTGGCCCAGGCGGAGTATCTTTGAGCGAGGCAGAGCTCGGATGCACGACCCAAGGCATGCTTGAGTCTGCGCAGCGCGCTTATTTACTCGTCGGCGCGATTGAACCGAGTGCAGATTTGGCGGCTGCCGAGCTTGCGACGCGCGCCTTGCGCTCGGCCGCTTGCGTAGTTGCGATCACACCGTACGCGAGCGATGAGATCAAATCGCTGGCGCATGTGCTGTTGCCGATGGGCAGCTTCGCCGAGACCTCGGGCACTTATGTCAATCTCGAAGGTACTTGGCAGCAGCAGACCGCGGTCGCCAAGGCGGTCGGTGAGTCGCGTCCTGGTTGGAAAGTGTTGCGGGTGCTCGGTAATTTGCTCGAGCTCGACGGCTTCAATTACCAAAGTTCAGATGACGTGCGTCAGGAGTTGGCCGCGCTGGTCGCGAGTAGCGCCGGTGCGGCGGTTCCGACCGCGGTGCTGAGCTCACACACTCCGGCAATTGCCGCGGTCTCCGGTGCCGCCGATCTCGATCTCGGTTCGCTCGATGTGCCGATGTACGAGATCGACGCCGTGTTGCGTCGCAGCCCAGCCTTGCAGGGTACGCAGATCGCGGTGCGAGATCGTGCTCGTAGGGGAGGTCAGGGCTGATGGACTTCCTGCTCGAAACTTGGGACGGTTTGCCCGCCTATCTGCGCTCGACCTTCTGGATTTTGCTGGTCACGGTCGCGGTCATCTTGTCGGTAGCCTTTACCACGCTGTGGGAGCGCAAGGTCATCGGCTGGATGCAGCTACGTCGCGGGCCGAATCGCGTCGGTAGCATTTTTGGCCTGTTGCCCGGCATTTTCCAACCCTTCGCCGACGTCATCAAACTGCTGCTCAAGGAAGTGGTGGTGCCGAGTGCTGCCAACAAGTGGCTGTTTCGCATCGCCCCTGCGATCACCCTCATTCCGGCTTTTGCAGCCTGGGCCGTGGTGCCGCTCGACCCCAACCTCGTCATCGCCGATATCGATGCGGGTTTGTTGTATGTGTTGTCGCTCACTTCGGTTGGCGTCTACGGTGTCATCCTTGCCGGTTGGGCTGCCAACTCGAAGTACGCGTTTCTGGGTGCGATGCGCTCGGCAGCTCAGGTCGTGGCCTACGAAATCGCGATGGGCTTTGCGCTCGTCGGCGTGGTGATGGCGGCGGGCACCTTGAACTTGGGTGACATCGTACGGGCGCAGGCCGGTGGTGTTTCCAACTGGTTCCTCGTGTGGTTGTTTCCGTTGTTCGTCGTTTACCTCATCGCCGGTGTCGCCGAGACCAACCGCGCACCCTTTGACGTCGCAGAAGGTGAGTCGGAGATCGTCGCTGGCTTTCACGTCGAGTACTCCGGAATCGCATTCGCGCTGTTCTTCTTGGCCGAATACGCCAACATGATTCTGATCTCGGCGCTGACCGCGGTGTTTTTCCTCGGTGGCTGGCTGAGTCCCTTCGAGGGACTGTTTGGTGCCGACCACCTCTTAGGTGCGCCCGGTTTCCACTGGCTATTCCTTAAACTGTTTTTCTTTTTGACCTGCTTCATGTGGTACCGCGCCACGTTCCCGCGCTATCGCTACGACCAGATCATGCGTCTTGGCTGGAAAGTGCTGATTCCCGTGACGCTCGTTTGGATTTTGGTGGCAGGCGTGATGGTTCATCTGCGCGTTGGGCCTTGGGCCGACTGACCGACGAGGACGATTGACCATGGCCATTCGTAGTCTTGCTCGTACCTTCTTACTCACCGAGTTGTTGGGTGGGCTTTCGTTGACTGCACGCACCCTGTTTCGCAACAAGGTGACGGTCAACTATCCCGAAGAGAAGACGCCACAGTCACCAAGATTTCGTGGCTTGCACGCACTGCGTCGCTACGCCAACGGTGAAGAGCGCTGTATTGCTTGCAAGCTGTGCGAGGCGGTTTGCCCTGCGCTCGCGATCACCATCGAGTCCGACGTCGCTGCCGACGGCACGCGTCGCACCACGCGTTACGACATTGATTTGTTCAAGTGCATTTATTGCGGCTTCTGTGAAGAGGCCTGTCCGGTGGACGCCATAGTCGAAACCCGGATCCACGAATATCACATGGAAAATCGCGGCGAGAACATCATGACGAAAGACAAGCTGCTCGCGGTGGGCGAGCGCTATGCCGCATTGATCGACGCGGACAAGGCGGCTGACGCCCGTTACCGCTAACAGGGGACGATCACGGTGCTGGTTCAAATATTGTTCTACGGTTTTGCGGCGATTTTGGTTGCCGCTGCGCTTGGTGTGATCGTTGCGCGCAACCCGGTGTACTCGGCGTTGTCGCTGGTCTTGGCGTTCTTCACCAGCGCAGTGCTGTGGCTGCTGATCGAGGCTGAGTTCCTCGCGATCGTGCTGGTGTTGGTTTACGTCGGTGCGGTGATGGTGCTGTTTTTGTTTGTGGTGATGATGCTCGATATCAATGTCGAGGGGGTCAAACGCGGTTTTACGCGCTACGCCTGGCTCGGCTGGTTCGTCGCTTTCGTGGTCATCGCGCAAATGGTTGCGGTGTTCTGGTTTCGCGGTTTTGGCATCGATGCCACGCAGGGCATGGCGCCACTGCCCGAGGGTTACAGCAATACACGAGCCTTGGGTGAGGTGCTCTATACGCAGTACGTGTATCCCTTCGAGCTCGCGGCGATGGTGCTCTTGGTTGCGATCATTGCGGCTATCGCTTTGACCATGCGCAAGCGCCCTGGGCTCAAGCCGCAGGATGTCGCCAAACAGGTGGCGGTGCGGCGCGAGGACCGTGTGCGTCTCGTCAAGAATGTCGGTAAGGATTCCGACGGCGATCAGGGTGCAGCATGATCACGTTGCAACACATGCTCACGCTTTCGGCGATTCTTTTTTCGTTGTCCATCGCTGGCATTTTCATCAATCGCAAGAACGTCATTCTGCTCTTGATGTGCATCGAGTTGATGCTGCTCGCAGTGAACTTCAGTTTCGTCTCGTTCTCGCGCTACCTCGGCGATCTCGATGGTCAGGTATTCGTCTTTTTCGTGTTGACTGTGGCTGCCGCTGAGTCGGCTATCGGGCTCGCGATCTTGGTGGTGCTCTTCCGAGAGCGGCGCAGTATCAACGTCGAAGACCTCGACACCTTGAAGGGTTGATCGTCATGGATTCGAACGTATTACTCGCCATCCCGTTGTTGCCGCTCGCAGCGGCAATCGTCGCCGGTTTGTTCGGCCGGCTGGTCGGTCGTACCGCAGCGCATGTTGTGACAATTTCGGCCGTTGGTGTCTCGTTCCTGCTGTCGGCGCAGATTGCCTGGCAGCTGCTCACGGGTGAGGTCGGGGTCTACAACGACTCGGTCTACACCTGGCTCGTCAGCGACGGCATCCGCATGGAAGTGGGCTTCCTGGTCGACGAGCTGTCGGTGTTGATGATGTGCGTCGTCACTTTTGTGTCGTTCTGTGTGCATGTCTACACCATCGGCTACATGCACGAAGATCCGGGGTACCAGCGGTTTTTCTCCTACATCTCTTTGTTTACCTTCGCGATGCTGATGCTCGTGATGTCGAACAACTTCCTGCAGCTGTTCTTCGGCTGGGAAGCAGTGGGTGTCGTGTCGTATTTGCTCATCGGTTTCTGGTACACCAAGCCGAGCGCCATCTTCGCCAACATGAAGGCATTCTTGGTCAATCGCGTTGGTGATTTCGGCTTTGTGCTCGGGATAGCGGGTGTTGTTTACTACACCGGATCACTTGATTACCAGGCTGCGTTCGACGCGGCGCCGATGCTGGCGGGTGAGCAGTTCGCCTTGGCGTCCGAGTGGACCGTGTCGGCGATCACCTTGATCTGCGTCCTGCTATTCATCGGCGCGATGGGTAAATCGGCCCAGGTGCCGTTGCACGTTTGGTTGCCTGACTCGATGGAAGGCCCGACGCCCATCTCGGCGCTCATCCACGCCGCGACCATGGTGACCGCGGGCATCTTCATGGTGGCGCGTTTCTCGCCGTTGTTCGAGCAGAGTGAGACAGCGCTGTCTTTCATCTTGGTTATTGGCGGCACGACGGCGCTGTTCATGGGCTTCCTCGGTATCGTCAACAATGACATCAAGCGCGTGGTCGCGTATTCGACGCTTTCGCAGCTAGGCTACATGACGGTTGCCTTGGGTGCCTCAGCCTATGGTGCGGCCATCTTTCACCTGATGACGCACGCGTTCTTCAAGGCTTTGCTGTTTCTCGCGGCAGGCTCGGTGATCATTGGCATGCACCACGAGCAGGATATGCGCCGTATGGGCGGGCTTGCCAAGTTGATGCCGATCACCGCGGCAACTTGCTGGATCGGCGCGCTGGCGTTGATCGGTACGCCGTTTCTTTCCGGGTTCTACTCCAAAGATTTCATCATCGAGTCGGTCCATGAGGCCGATCGCTGGGGTGCGACCTACGCTTATTGGTGTGTGCTGATTGGGGTCTTCGTTACGGCGTTCTACACCTTCCGCATGATCTTCATGACCTTCCACGGCAAGCCACGTTACGACGATGCACATGGTCAACCGCATGAGAGCCCTTGGGTCGTGACCCTGCCGTTGGTGTTGCTGGCCATCCCGTCGCTCGCGATCGGATACCTGACCGTTCAGCCGCTGCTCTTCGAGGGTTTCTTCGGTGATGCGATCATGGTGCTACCTGGCAATGACGTGCTTGCGCGTCTCGCCAGTCATTTCCATGATCCCGCCTCATTTGCATTAGAAGCGGTCAAGCATCCGCCGTTATGGCTGGCGCTCGGTGGCGTGGTGACAGCGTGGTACCTCTACCTTAAAAACCCGGCGATTACCGATCGCCTGGCGGCGGCTTTTGCGCCTCTGCAACCGCTGCTCGACAACAAGTACTACTTCGATTGGTTCAACGAGAAAGTATTGGCTGCCGGCAGTCGCCGTCTTGGTCAGCTCTTCTGGAAGGCTGGTGATCAGACCGTCATCGACGGCGCGCTCGTCAATGGTGCGGCGCGAGTGGTCACATCATTGGCTTTCGTTCTGCGGCGAGTGCAGACGGGCTATCTCTATTCTTACGCGTTCTGGATGACGATCGGGCTGGCGTTGCTGCTGGCCTGGTTCTTAATCCTCGCGTGACGCCGCACAGGTAATGACGATGCAGGATTCGGTTTTGTTGTCCACGCTGATCTGGTTGCCGATCGTCGGTGGCCTTGCGGTACTTGCGATTGGCGATGCGCGGATCGCTCTGGGTCGCTGGGTGGCGCTCGCCACGGGGTTGCTCGCGCTCGCGTTGTCGGTTCCGCTTTATCAGGGTTTTGATCCTTCGACCGCTGACTTCCAGTTCGTCGAGCGCCTGACGTGGATTCCGGCGTTCAATGCGAACTACCACTTGGGTGTCGATGGCATTTCGCTGCCGCTCATCCTTTTGACGACATTCATCACGGTGCCGATCGTCGTGGCTGCGTGGACGGTGATCGAGCAGCGTCCCTCGCAGTACTACGCAGCCTTTCTCATTCTCGAAGGCTTGATGGTGGGCGTGTTCGCTGCGCTTGATGGACTGCTGTTTTACTTCTTCTGGGAAGCGATGCTGATACCGATGTTCCTCATCATCGGTATTTGGGGTGGTCCGCGGCGTGTCTATGCCACCCTGAAGTTCTTTCTCTACACCTTCCTAGGCTCGGTCTTCATGCTGATCGCGCTGATCTACATGTACGTGCAGTCGGGCAGCTACGACATCGCGGCTTTCCATGAGCTGCCGCTTACCATGGGTGAGCAGTACTGGATTTTCCTCGCTTTCTTTGCGGCGTTCGCCGTCAAGATTCCGATGTTCCCGGTGCACACCTGGTTGCCCGATGCACACGTCGAGGCGCCCACAGGCGGTTCGGTGGTGTTGGCGGCCATCATGTTGAAAATGGGCGGCTACGGCTTCCTGCGTTTCTCTCTGCCGATTACGCCCGACGCAGCGCGTGAGCTTGACTGGGTCATCATCCTCTTGTCGCTGATTGCAGTGGTCTATATCGGCCTCGTCGCTCTCGTACAGAGCGACATGAAAAAGCTGATCGCCTATTCCTCAATCGCGCACATGGGCTTTGTGACCTTGGGGTGCTTTCTCGCGTTTGACATCGCGCTGCAAACCGGTGGATTACAAGGTGCGGCCATGGGCATCGACGGTGCGATGGTGCAGATGGTGTCGCACGGTCTCATCTCGGGCGCCATGTTTCTTTGCGTGGGCGTGATGTACGACCGCCTGCATAGTCGTGAAATCGCAAGCTATGGTGGCGTGATCAATCGCATGCCGATCTTTGGCGCCTTCATGGTGCTGTTCGCCATGGCCAATGCGGGTTTGCCGGGCACTTCGGGTTTCGTTGGCGAGTTCCTCGTCATCATCGCGAGCTTCAAGGCTAACTTTTGGTACGCCTTCCTTGCGGCGACCACCTTGATCCTGGGCGCCGCATACACTTTGTGGCTCGTCAAGCGAGTGCTGTTCGGACCGATCGCCAACGATGGTGTTGCCGAGCTCGACGATCTCAACCCGCGCGAGTTTTTGGTTCTCGGCGTGCTCGCGGTCGGTGTGCTGCTGCTCGGTGTTTGGCCGGCTCCGTTGCTGGAGCTGATGCAGGCTACGGTCGCACATCTCGTCGAACAAATCGTCTCCAGCAAGCTGCCGCTTTGAGTACAACCTGAATGACACCCACACTGACATTGGCTTCGCTGGCACCGGCTCTACCGGAAATTTATCTCGCTACCGCAATCTGCGTTGTGCTGTTGGCAGACGTGTTTGCGGGGCGCGCAGCGCGTCGCCTGACGCCGACCTTGACGCTGTTTGTGCTAGCGCTCGGCGCAGCCCTGACGCTCTCCTTTGCACAGGTCGAGGGCAGGGTAGAGCTCTTCTCGGGAATGTATGTCGCCGATCCGCTCGCCAACTTGCTCAAGTTGCTCTCGATGCTGTTCGTCGCCGTCGCCTTGCTTTACTCGCGTCACTATCTCGAAGAGCGCAACCTTATAAAGGGCGAGTACTACGTTCTGATATTGACGGCCTTGCTCGGTATTTTCGTGATGGTGTCGGCGGGCAGTTTGCTCACCATGTACATGGGCGTCGAATTGCTGGCGTTGTCCCTTTACGCTTTGGTGGCCTTCGACCGTGACTCGGGCGCCGCCGCCGAATCGGCGATGAAGTATTTCGTGCTCGGCGCCATTGCCTCGGGCTGTCTGCTCTACGGCATGTCGCTCGTTTATGGTCTCGGCGGCAGTCTGGTTTTCTCTGAGCTGGCCGTTGCCCTGCAGGGTCCGCCTAGCCTCGGGCTCATCATGGGCGTGGTCTTTCTCGTTGTCGGTGTCGCCTTCAAGTTCGGCGCTGTGCCGTTTCACATGTGGGTGCCAGACGTGTATCACGGTGCGCCCTCGGCAGTGACCTTGTTCGTCGCCACAGCGCCGAAGATCGCTTCTTTTGCGCTCGCCTTTCGGCTGCTGGCCGGTGGTCTTGAGGGTATCGCCGAGACCTGGACGCAGATGCTCGCGATCGTAGCCGTGCTCTCGGCTCTTCTGGGTAATGTCGTTGCGCTCGCTCAAAGTAATTTGAAACGAATGTTGGCTTATTCGGCCATCGGCAATGTTGGCTTCATCTTGCTTGGGTTCGTGCCAGCGAGCGAGCAGGGCTATCAAGCCGCGCTCTTTTACACCATCGCTTACGTCATCATGGCCTTGGGTTCGTTCGGGGTGATTCTGCTTGCAAGCCGCGCTGGTTTTGAGGCGGATGAACTCGAGCACTACAAGGGTCTGCATTCGCGCGATCCGTTGCTGGCGCTCATTATGATGGTGTTGATGTTCTCGACGGCGGGCATCCCGCTGTTCCTTGGCTTCATCGCCAAGCTCGAAATCTTTGCCGCACTCTGGGCTGCCGATCAGTTGGCCCTGGTGGTGTTTGCAGCGGCGGTTTCGGTGGTAAGCGTTGCTTACTGTTTGCGCGTCATCAAGTTCATGTATTTCGATTCGCCGGGTGATTTGCCACCAACGCTGCGCCACACCGGCGTCAGGGTTGCATTGGGTTTGAATGCAGCACTGGTTATCGCGCTTGGGGTTGCACCGCAGACTCTTCTCAGTTTGTGTGCCGGGGTATTGAGCTAAAGGCTGCGACCCCGTATACTTCGCGCCCCTCCTGGTGCGGGGTGGAGCAGTCTGGCAGCTCGTCGGGCTCATAACCCGAAGGTCGTAGGTTCAAATCCTACCCCCGCTACCAATTTCAATCGGTCCCCTCCGACGAGCCTTTCGAGGGGGTTGTCTCGACGTGAGCTGCATCGCGACTCGATTTTCAAGGCCCTTGCCCGTGATCACGCGATGACCGAACAGA
>Ga0169931_10002174_pt1 | contig 32043 bp, 30 predicted proteins | sample Kivu_15m_20L_FD_129675 | JGI IMG/M metagenome (GOLD analysis project Ga0169931, IMG submission 129675) | Freshwater microbial communities from Lake Kivu, Western Province, Rwanda to study Microbial Dark Matter (Phase II) - Kivu_15m_20L... | ecosystem: Environmental > Aquatic > Freshwater > Lake...
AACACCAGCAGGGGCGCCTCTTCCAGGTGGGCTGCCCAGAGCTGGGTTGCTGTCGCCAGCTGGCGCAGATCCAATCCCTTGCTGCAGCTCAGCAGGGGCAGGCCCGCAGGCCAGTGGGGCGCCAACTCCGCTGCCAGGGGAAGCACCCCGGCCATTGCGACCGCCGAGACCACCAGGTCCTGATCTTGCAGCAGGCCAGGGGCACAGCTACCCATGCGTCTTGACCAGCCACGCACCGTGTGGCCCTGTGTCCGCCAGCGCCCCATCAGGGTCTCTCCCCAGGCCCCCAGGCCCAGAACGGCTATGCGAAGGCCCATCGAACCAAATGCAGTGGGCAGTTTGCCCTGTCATCATGCGACAGGGATGCTGGGCAGATCCAGCATGGGGTATCGAGATGGGCCCTGGAGGATCTGGAGCTTGGACCACCTGGCAGGGCTCGGCCCTTGTGGTCGGCTGTGGTGGCATAGGCCGGGCATTGCTCGCGGAGCTGGAGCGGCGGGCGCCCCAGCTGACCCTGCTGGGTGCGTCTCGCCAGGACTGGCGCCAGGCTGCCCAGGAGCGCTGGCAGGGCAGTGTGCACCTGCCGCTTGACCTGGCTGATGACACCAGCCTGGCCAGGCTGGTGACCAGACTTGAGGCCTGGCGCCCCTTGCGCCTGGTGATCCACACTGCCGGGATTCTGCACGGCCCTGGTCTCCAGCCTGAGAAACGACTCAGCCAGGTGAACCGCCCGGCCCTGGAGCGCAGCTTCGCTGTGAATGCCTTTGCGCCCCTCCTGGTCGCCCAGGCGGTTGAGTCCGCCCTGCCACCGCATCAGCCCTTCCACTTCGCCAGTCTCTCCGCCCGGGTGGGGAGCATCGGCGATAACCAGCTCGGGGGCTGGTATGCATACCGGGGTGCCAAGGCAGCCCAGAACCAGTTACTCCGCACCCTGGCCATCGAATGGCGACGCCGTCGCCCCCTGGGGTGCGTGAGCCTTCTCCATCCAGGCACAACCGCGACGCCCCTCTCCGCCCCTTTTCAGGCCGGAGTTGCACCTGGGAGCCTGTTCAGTCCAGAGCGCTCGGCACGCCATCTGCTGGATGTGCTTGAAACCCTCGGACCGGATCAGACCGGCCGCTTCTGGGCCTGGAACGGCGAGCCCATCCCCTGGTGATCAGGCTCCGGCTGCGTTCGCCTGCAGTAAAACCAGGGGTATCACCTCCAGAGTTGAGGCTTCAGTGGCCTCAAGTCGTACCGGCGGTGCCATGCCGTCCTCGTGGGCTTCCAGCCAGCGGGGGGCGCATACACACCAGTGATCTCCAGGTTTCAACCCAGGAAAATTGAACCCCGGAGCCGGGGTGGACAGGTCGTTGCCCTGGGCCCTGCTGTAGCGAAGAAAAGCCTCAGTCACCACACAGCAGACGCTGTGCCGGCCCAGATCCGCAGCATTTGTGTGGCAAAAGCCATCTCGCAGCCAACCGGTCATCGGCTGACAGCCGCAGACCGACAGGGCATCCCCCAGCACATTGAGGGCGGGCTGGTTTGGGTTGGGGGTTGGATTCACGGCCGTGGTGCCAATTGATGTGAGGCGAGTCTGACTGGGTGGTCAAACCGACGAGCTGTTCCCTTCAGGGCCCCTCGGCGCTGCTTCAAAAGGCAACACACCGGCACAAACTGGCACCTGGTGGTTGACGGATTCCGGGGGGTAGGCGTTAAAGGTCGAAGAGCGCGTTTCACCTGTCTTTCAGCGCGACCCCCTTCATGAGCTGGGAATTCACCGAGGATGCGGCCTTTCTGGCCCTCTGCGACGCCTACAAGGAGAGCGGTGAACCCTCCGCCATGGAATTTCTCGCCCATGGCGAAGGGGCCTTCCACTTTCAGGAGCTCACCCAGAATGCCGCCGGAGAGGGCATTGATCTCAGCGACTCCCTCAACCTGGAGGAGTTCCAGCAGGACGTGATCGACGCCCTTGAGGAGATGTGCAGCTGACGGCTCCCTGGAGCTGCCATTCATCCATAGAAAAAGGCGATCTCCTTCTCCTTCAGCCCTTCCCAGCCCGCTGCCTTCAAGCGGGCATCAAGGGTCGCTTGGTCGAAATGTTTTGAACCTGTCTTTACAATGCGGTTACGCATTGACTTTTTAACCCCACTCCGGGCCCGCTGACTCTCCAGCTCCATGACCTCCTGATAAAGCTCGATCATGCCGGCGGGGATTGGGGTGCCGTCAAGATCGAGGCCTGAAGCGATCGCGGCATCTACGCCGCTAGGGCCAGCTATAGCCATGGATGGTGTTTGAAGTGGGTGCCCCGACAGGTGCAGCCCTGAGAACATCTGAATCTTAAGCAGAGAAGTACCGCGCCTTGCTGTGCAGGGCAACCAGAGCTGTAGTGCTCTGCTCAGGTTCGAGTTGGTCGCTCTCATCCATCGACAGACCAATCCTCTCAGCGCCTAGCCAAACGAGTTGCTGGCGAGAGTCGGCGACATTCGGACATGCTGGATAGCCAAAGGAGTAACGACTGCCCCTGTAGCGTTGCGCCAAAACGTCCTTGAGCGTCATATTAGCCGGATCCGGGAACCCCAGTTCGCTGCGAATGCGGGCATGGGCCCATTCAGCAAGGGCCTCAGCCATCTGGACACCCAGGCCATGGAAATAAAGGTAATCAGTATATTGATTGTTCTTGAAAAGTGCCTGGGCATATTCCGTCGCTAGTTCACCCATGGTGACCGCCTGCATGGGTAAAACATCGGTGGCAATTGGCGATCCCGTAGGTCTGATGGACAGGTCCCTATAAAAGTCTGCTACGCAGTAGCGGTTACCAGAACGCTGGCGTGGTAGTTGGAAGCGTCCGAGCTCAAGGTTCGTCGTCGTGGGGTCAAACACAACTACGGCATTGCCTTCCCGGCCGCAAGGGAAGTAGCCATAGGCCACCCTGGGCAGCAGAAGACCTTCATTCAGACAACGCTCAATCCATTTGCTCAGAACTGGTTCGGCCTTCTCAGCCAACATGGCTTCATAACTCTCGCGACTTTGCTTCTGACTCTTGCGCAGTTGCCATTGGCCTGCAAAAAGCGCATTGCGATCCAGAAAGGAAAAAACCTCATCCAGATTGATCTGAGTTTCCATAAGCACTTGGCTTCCCCAGAACGGCGGCTGCAGGGCCTGCTCCTGGGGGACCATGGCTGAACGCTGGTCATCCACTGAATTGTCATCTTCGCCAGAGGCTGCAATCGGGTCAGGCTGCAACGCCGGTTCATGCTCGCTTGCAGCCTCTGTAGTCAGGTTGATTTCAGCCGGATCTGCGGAGCTGAGTCCCAACCCGCCCGGAATATTGCCGGTGAAGCCCTGCAAGTCATCCCATTCCCCCGCTGCCTTGGCATCCACAAGGGCATCCATGAAGCGCAGATCAGCAAAGGCGTCCCGCCCGTACACCACCTGGCCCCGATAGGCGGCACGGCAGTCGCCATTGACGAAGCGAGGCGTGAGAGCCGCACCCCCGAGAATCACCGGCACAGTTATATTAGCCCGGTTGAAAGCTTCCAGATTGTCTTTCATAAAGGCAGTTGATTTTACAAGCAATCCACTCATGGCGATACAATCAGCCCTATGCTTTAGCTGGGCCTCAATTATGGACTCACAACTCTGCTTTATGCCAAGATTGATTACTTCATAGCCATTATTAGTGAGGATAATATCAACTAAGTTTTTGCCTATATCATGAACATCGCCCTTGACTGTAGCGATCAGAAATTTGGCCTTCGCAGAACTTTCACCTTCACTCTTTTCCATGTGAGGCTCCAGATAGGCCACCGCCGCCTTCATGGTTTCGGCGCTCTGCAGCACGAAGGGCAGTTGCATCTGGCCGGCACCAAACAGTTCACCCACAACCTTCATGCCATCAAGCAGAAACGTATTGATGATTTGTAGTGGAGGATAGGCTTTGAGGGCTTCATCGAGGGATGGTTCGAGCCCAAGCCGCTCTCCATCAATGATGTGTTGCTTCAGTCGTTCTTCAACCACCAGGTCGGCCAGGCAAGGCCCCGATGCACGGGCATCCTTGGCAGTTACGCCCTCAAACAGGGTAGTGAGCTGGGTCAGGGGGTCGTAGGTGCAGATCGCTCCCGATCTGTCAGACTCAAATCGCCGACGGTCATAGATCAGATCGCGACAGACCTGCTGGTGCTCCTCGCTGATCTTGGCTAGTGGAAGGATCTTGGCCGGGCTGATGATCGCGGCATCCATGCCTGCCTCGCAGCAGTCATGCAGGAAGACGGAATTCAGCACAATCCGTGCCGCTGGTGAAAGCCCAAAGCTCACATTGCTGACGCCAAGCACCAGATGGACACCAGCCAGATCGCTGCGAATACGGCGGATTGCTTCCACCGTCGCCGCCCCATTCAGGCGATCTTCCTCTATACCGGTTGAGATTGGCAGGGCTAGCGGGTCGTAGAAGATGTCGTGAGCTGGTATACCGAATTCCACAGCATCTCGATAGGCCCTTTGGGCAATGGAGAACTTTCGTTCAGCTGTGCGGGCCATTCCCTCTTCATCGATGGTTCCGATTACTACCCCGGCACCATATGCTTTTGCCAGGTTCAAAACCTTGAAAAAGCGCTCATTTCCATCTTCGTAATTGGTAGAATTTAGAATGCACTTACCACCTGCAACCTTCAGGCCTGCCTCCATTTTCTGCCATTCGGTTGAATCGAGCATCAGCGGGAGGTTGACGTTTGTTACTAGTCGACTGACTAGTTCGTGCATATCACGTTCACCATCTCTGCCAACGTAGTCGACATTGACATCGAGCACGTGGGCATTCTCCTTGACCTGGCCTCTCGCTACCCCAACCAGCCCATCCCAATCCTCCTCGGCTAGCAGCTCTCTTACCTTTTTGCTGCCGCTGGCATTGAGCCTTTCGCCGATTATCAAAAATGAATTGTCCTGGTGATACGGAGTGCTTCCGTACAGAGAAGCAGCTGATGGTTCCCCGTTCAGCAAGGGACGTTCGTGTCGGTTCTCAGGAGTGCGCACCAATCTGGCTGCTGGCCTGAGTTCTGAGGCCAGCTCCACCAGTGCCCTGATATGATCGGGAGTGGTTCCACAGCAGCCTCCGATTACCTGGACACCGAAGTCTTCAACAAAGTGCAGTAACTGCATCTTCATCTCCACTGGCGTTAATCTGTAGTGGGCAACGCCGCCGACATTCTCGGGCAAACCAGCATTGGGAATACAACTGATCACAAAGGGACTGATCTCGCTCAGATAGCGGATATGTTCTTTCATCTGCTCCGGGCCAGTAGCACAGTTCAGACCAAGCACATCAATCGGGAAGGGTTCCAGAATTGAAACCACTGCAGCAATGTCGGAACCAACAAGCATGGTTCCCGTTGCTTCCATAGTCACACTCACCATCAGCGGTCGGCGTTGGCCAATCTTGCTGAACGCCTCCTCTATACCCTGTAGTGCAGCCTTTATCTGTAACACATCCTGGCATGTTTCGACGATGAACAGATCCACGTTGCCGGCCAGAAGACCTTCTGCCTGTTCAGCAAAAGACGCCTTCATTGTATCGAAGTCGACATGGCCTAATGTGGGCAACTTTGTAGTTGGCCCCATGGAGCCGGCAACGAAACGGGGTTTTTCAGGGGTGCTGTATTCGTCTGCCATTTCGCGAGCAAGCTCGGCGGCACGCTTATTCATGGCAAAGCTCTGATCACCTATGGAGTACTCATCAAGCACCAATGAGGTTGCACCGAATGTGTCGGTTTCGATCACATCGCAACCGGCCTCAAGAAACTGCCTGTGCACTTCCTGAACAGCATCAGGCCGTGTGAATACAAGGATTTCATTACACCCCTCCAGTGCCGCACCACCAAAATCCTGAGCGTTTAGGTCCATTCGCTGGAGCGAAGTGCCTGTGGCTCCGTCAAACACCAGTAGGGGGCGCTCTACGCTATGAAGCCGTTCGAGAAAATTCACGTCTTTCAGCCGTCTAATCGGATACGCGTCACCCAACTGTCATAGGCGGGATCGCGGCCTTCCGTGATCGCTGTCAGCCTTTCCCGTATGGCTGACATTATGGGGCGCTCGTGGGGCATGTCGGTGGTCTCCACCCGACGCACGGGAGTGACTTTGGCAGCCGTCCCACTGAGAAATACCTCGTCGGCAACGAACAGCTCACTTTTATCCACCGGCCGTTCGAGCACCTCCATACCCATGGCCCGCGCCAGGTCAATCACGCTGGCCCGCGTGATCCCTTCGAGGATGTCCTGGTCGACGCTGGGCGTTATCATCACCCCCTCGCGTACCAGAAAGAGATTCATGCCACTTGCCTCGCTCACCTTGCCGCGACTGTTGAGCAGCAGGGCCTCGTCGAAGCCACTCTTGACAGCTTCGGTTTTGGCAAGGGAGCTGGTGATGTAGGCGCCACTGATTTTTCCCCGCAGGGGTAAGGAACGATCCTCCTGCCGGGTCCAGGAACTGATTCGGCAGGTCACGCCATCGGGTGGCAGGTAGTCGCCAAGTTCCAGTCCGTAGATCAGAAAGTCGGTCTCGATATTGTGCAGCCGCGGTGCAATACCCAGATCGCTGGTGTAGACAAAGGGCCTCAGATACACAGGACAGGTGGGTTTGTTGGCCCGCAGGAACTCCCTGATCGCCAGATTGATTGTGTCCTCGCTGAGCTCGGTCAGCAACAGCCGTGCACTCTGACTCAGTCGCCGGACATGGCGATCGGCCCGGAAAAGGAGTATTTCATCTGAATCGCCCGGATTGGGAATCGCCCTCATGCCACCAAAAGCACCCGTGCCGTAGTGAAGGGCATGGGTTGCCACTGAGAGGGTTGCCTCCGCAAAGGGCACGCATCGGCCACCGAACCAGGCGAAGGGCAGGAACTGGTGCATGGTGGCAGATGGGCTGGCAGAGCAGGCGCGACCACTTGGGCTCGCGGGCGGCTTGATCCTCTCACCGCAACCTGCAGGATGGAGTCATGCATCGCTTGGCATCAATACCGGGGGGAAGTGGAGCAGGCGATGCCGGTGCGCTGGTCGAGCAGCCGGCAGCTCCGGTGCTGCTGCTCAGCAGCGCCGACACTGACCTGCTGGCAATTGATCAGCTGCTCGAGCGGGAACCCGCCCTGCTGGGGGCCGAGCTGCGATGCCTGAATCTGGCTGCCCTGATCCACCCTGCCCAGGTGGACCATTACCTCAACACCACGGTGAGTAAAGCCAGGCTGGTGGTTGTGCGTCTTCTGGGGGGTAGGGGCCATTGGAGCTATGGCCTTGAGCGGCTCATGCATTGGGTTGAAGAGCAACCAGGCCGTCATCTGCTTGTGCTCGCCGGAACGGAGGAGGAGGAGCCTGGCCTGGCGGAGCTGGGAACGGTGCCAGTCCAGCTTGCGGTCGCCCTGGCCCGTTGTCTGCGTGAAGGCGGTCCCGGCAATCTGCGATCACTGATGGAGACCCTGCGGGATCTGCTGGCCGGAGGTGAGCCACAGCTGCCGGAGGTCCAGCATCTTGCCGATCCGTTGCCCTTTGACTGGCGTCATGAACCGGGACCCAGGGTTGGTGTGGTTGGCTATCGGGCCCTCCTGCAGGCCGGTGATCTGGCCCTGATGGAGGCCACCCTTACCGCCCTGCGCAGCGCAGGGCTGAGCCCCCGGGCGCTCTGGGTGAGTGGTTTGCGTGAGCTTTCGGTTCAGAGCGGTGTAGCCGATCTGTTCGGGCGGGAAGCCGTTGAGGCGGTTCTGATCAGCACCTCATTTGCCTCCGTACGTTTTGAGGAAGCTGGCCTTGGATCACCCCTCTGGGAGAAGTTGGGAGTGCCGGTGTTCCAGTTGCTCTGCAGCAGCCAGCCTCGGCAGCGATGGCAGGAAAGCAGTATCGGCTTGGGACCCATTGACCTGACCCTGCAGGTGGCCTTGCCCGAGCTGGATGGCCGCCTGACCACCCGCATCGGGGCATTCAAGGAAACGGTGGCTGCCAGTGGCCGGCTTGCTGCAGCCCTGCAGAGCTACCAGCCCGATCCAGAAAGGCTGGCCTGGATTGCCCGGCTTGCTGCCAACTGGATAATCCTGCGTCAGACACCTGCGGCCCAGCGGCGGATTGCCCTGGTGCTGGCCAACTATCCAACCCGCAACAGCAGGCTCGCCAATGGGGTAGGCCTGGATACCCCGGCTTCTGTTGCCCTGATCTTGCAATGGCTTCAACAGGATGGGTACGCATTGGGCAGGGCGGCACCCGCTGATGGGGATGCCCTGATCCAGGAGCTGTTGGCAGGCCGTACCAACGACCCGGAGAGCTGCCATCGACCGGCCCTCGACCACCTGCCCCTGGCTGACTACCTTTGTTGGTATCAGCAGTTGCCGGCCGATCCCAGATCTGTGCTGGAGTCCGTCTGGGGAGTCCCAGAACTGGATGCTGGTATGCAGCCAGACCGCACAGGCACCCCGGCATTTCCTATTCGGGGTCTGCGATTCGGCAGTGTGGTCGTTCTGATTCAGCCCGAACGGGGGTACGACCGAGATCCCAGCCTCAGCTACCACAGTCCCGATCTGCCGCCTACCCACGCCTACCTGGCCCAATACCTTTGGTTGCGGAAGAGCTTCGGCTGCCATGCCGTGGTGCATGTCGGCAAGCATGGCAATCTGGAATGGCTTCCCGGCAAGGGGCTTGGCCTCAGCAACGCCTGCTTCCCCGAGCTTGCCCTCGGAGAGATGCCCCATCTCTATCCCTTCATCGTCAACGACCCTGGCGAGGGCTCCCAGGCCAAGCGGCGCAGTCAGGCTGTGATTCTCGACCACCTCACCCCACCACTGGGAAGGGCTGGTCTGCATGGTGAACTCCAGCTGCTTGAGGTGTTGCTTGATGAGTACTGGGAGGCCACCCAGCTGGGCAGCGAACGCGCCGCAGGCCTGCGTCAACGACTGGCCCAGCAACTTGACAGTCTCCATCTACCTTTCAGTTCAAACCTGCAGCTGGATTCACGTCTGGAGGCTGCTGACGGTTATCTGTGCGAACTGAAGGAGGCCCAGATTCGTCTGGGATTACATATCTATGGAACTTTGCCGGAGCAGGCTGAGTTGGCCGAGCTCCTGCTCTGCCTGGCCCGCTGCCCGGTTGCCCAGCAAATCGGGCTCACCCAGGCCCTGGCGACCGATCTCCAGCTCGGCTTCGATCCCTGGGCCGATGGGGACGACATCCCCCTCAGTCAGACAGATCAACAGCGGCTAGTTGCCGCCTTTGGGGGCAAGCCACCCAGATTGGCCGGCGACGGAGCTGCCCTGCTGGAAGCCCGAGCTCTTGAGCTGGTGCACAGGGAGCTTGATGGCCAGGGAACGGAGCCCGGTGGTGCCGCCGAAGCTCAGGCTCTGCAACACCTACGCCAGGAGTTGATGCCCAGGCTGTTGGCCTGTGCATCGGCCGAACGCAGCGCCTTGCTGAGGGGTCTGGGGGGCAACAGGATTGCCGCTGGTCCATCAGGGGCGCCTACCAGGGGAAGACCTGACCTGCTGCCGACTGGTCGCAACTTTTACAGTGTGGATCTGCGCGGTCTGCCAACAGAGGCCGCCTGGGACCTGGGCCGCCGCAGTGCCGAGCTGCTGCTCGATCTCCATTTTCAGGAGCAGGGCGAACACCTCCTGACCCTCGCCCTCTCCGTGTGGGGTACGGCGACCATGCGCAACGGCGGTGAAGACATTGCCCAGACCCTGGCCCTATTGGGGGTTCGGCCCATCTGGGACGGGCCCACCCGGCGGATGGTGGATCTGGAGGTGATTCCCCTGTCCCTGCTGGGCCGCCCAAGGGTGGATGTCACCCTGCGTATCTCCGGCCTGTTTAGGGATGCTTTCCCCCAGCTGGTCTCCTGGGTCAACAGGGCCACCGAGCTGGTGGCCCGCCTGGAGGAGGCGGATGACGCCAATCCCCTAGCCGCAGCCTGGCGACGGGAGGGCCAGAGCGCCCGTGTCTACGGCTCCGCCCCAGGCGCCTACGGAGCCGGACTGCAAGGGCTGATCGATGGGGGGCATTGGGAAGATCGCGGCGACCTCGGCGAGGCCTTTTTGAACTGGAGCAGCTGGAGTTATGACGGCCAGGCTGGAATCGAGGCCCGGGCCGATCGGCCTGGCCTGGAGCGCCGGCTGGGTGCCGTGCAGGTGGTGCTGCACAACCAGGACAACCGGGAACATGACCTGCTCGATTCTGATGACTACTACCAATTTCAGGGGGGCCTGAGCGCCGCAGTGGAGAAGGTGTCAGGGCAGCGGCCTGCCCTCTGGTTTGGCGACCATTCCCGCACTGCCCGCCCAAGGATCCACCGTCTTGAGCGTGAGTTTGACAAGGTTTTGCGCAGCCGCGTGCTCAATCCCCGCTGGGTTGGGGCCATGGCGCGGCACGGCTACAAGGGTGGCTTCGAAATGGCCGCCAGCCTCGATTACCTGTTTGCCTATGACGCCAGCACCGGTTGCGTTCCCGACTGGGCCTATGGCGCCATCTGCGATCACTGGTTGGGTGACTCGGATGTGGTTGCCTTTCTGCAGCAGGCGAACCCCTGGGCCCTGCGCGACATGGCAGAGAGATTGCTGGAGGCCCATCACCGGGGGCTCTGGGATGGGGCAAGCCAAAACCAGCTGGAAAACCTGCGCCAGCTGGTCTTGGCCAGTGAAGCGAAGATCGAGCAGTCCTGATCGGCCGGATAGGGCCAGGTTCAGCTGTTCAGATCGCGCACCATCTGCTTGAACGGGTCGATTGCGCCAGCCTTGCCGGACGGCTGCTTGTTGAGCAGGGACTGGTCGGGGAACTGGGCATTGGCGGCCTTCTTCAGCTCCTGTTCCTGCTTCATGGCCGCAGGCCCACCAGGCACATTGACACCGAGGGCCGATCCCCTTTTGCGTTGCTCGAGCTCCGCAGCAGACATGGTCTGGGCGAAGGTCTTCTTGACCGGTTTTGGAATACCGCTGCTTAGGTCAACCTTTTCAGGCTGACTGTTGATACCTGCCAGACCGTCTGACATCTTTTCGAGCTTCGACTCCATCGATGCCACCTCGGCAACCATCTCCTTGTTGCCCGGACTGTCAGCCGTTCCAGGAAATGTGTGACGGATCGTGTTGGAGCGCCTCATGAAGTCAACGTTGCCCATGCTGCTTGAAGCATCGGGATCGAGAAAGAAGGTTTCAACTTCTTTTTTCGCTTTGGGAGGAGTGTTGTTCGCGGGGGTGGCGGCGCGAGGTGTTAGCAGGCGATCGAACAGTCCCATCGTGCGGCAGGTGAATTCTTCCCTAACCCTAGCGGCCGCGGAGGGTGAACCCATGGGTATCAGTACCACAACTCATCAAAAGTCCGCGCTCCCGCAATTCAGCGGCTATGGCTTCGCAAACCACAGGAGAGGGAACCCAGCTGTCACTCTGCTGGTAGTCATACCAGGTTTCTGCCCCATCGAAGCCAAGCTGATCGGCCGCACTGATGAGCCACTTGAATGGAATTCGGTAACGGGCAGGATGGGCCAGCAGCATCAGGGCACCTGCCTGCCGGCCTGCCCGCAGAACCGCCTCGGCCCGCAGGGCAGGGCCCACCGCGGTCTGCCCCTGCAGGTAGGGCTCCAGGCTGGCATGGTCCTCGCCGAAGCCAAGCGCCAGTACATGGACCAGGCAACCCTCGAGCAGGCAGCTGATTTCCACCCCCCGCCACAACCTGGGTACGGGCCTGCCGCTTTCTGCAGCGGCGCAAAACCTGGACGCCGCGGGATCATGGGCAGCAATGCTGTGGTGATCTGTGATAGCCAGGTGTTCCAGGCCTAGCTCCAGGGCCCGATCAGCAAGTTCAACGGGGCTGAGACTGCCGTCACTGAAGGTGGTGTGGCAGTGGAAGTTGACCCTGCCGGGGCAGCAGCTGGGCGTAATTCCCTGCAGCACCGGTCGCAGGGGATGCAGCAGCGAGCCCGCATCATCCATTTGGGGCCAACCCTTCAGTTCTCAACCTACGCCAGCGAGCATAAAACTGAATTGAGGCTGCCATCGCCAAAGCCAGTGCAACCGTCAACCAGGTGGCGGCACCGCTGGGAAACTGGTTCTTGAACACGACCAGCATCACCACTATCACCAGCAGCAGGGTTGGCAGCTCGTTGAGTGCCCGCAATTGCCTAGGGCTCCAATTACACGCATCCCTGCTAAGCTGCCCCATTAAACGATAGCAGAAAGCGTGATATACGAGCAGTAACGCAACGAAAAACAGCTTGGTGTGCATCCACCCCTGCTGCAGCCAGCCTGGGTTGACGCTGAGCAGGCCTACAGCGCACACCAAGGCCACCACCATTCCCGGGGTGGTGATGATGTTGGCGAGCCTGCGCTCCATAAGCGCGTATTGCGTCTGGAAAGGATGGCGCAGATGAGCCTCGAGCTCCTCAGCTTCACGGTGATAGATGAATAGCCGTACAAGATAGAAAAGGCCTGCAAACCAAACCACCACCCCGACGATATGCAGGGTCTTGAACCAGAGATAGGCCTCCGGCGGCCAGATCAGGGCCAGCAGGGGCATGGCGAATGTGAACAGGGCAAACCACAAGGTAGGGCCCCAGCCCCCCTGGTGTTCAGACCTTGATCCTCTCAATCCCAGCGCGCCGGGTTCTGGCTGGGCCGGAAGCTGCCGAAGTCGAGCGGCCGCTCAATAAGATCCTCCGTGATCGTGCTGCAGATCGCGTTGAGCGGCAGGGAAAAGCTGCTGCCATCGCGATCAAAGGGTCCCTCCACGTAGGAGCCGATGCGCTCAGCCGTGAGGAAGCCAAGAAACAGCACCACCCCGATCAGCACATGGGTGGAGCGCTCGAATTCGAGCAGCAGCTGCAGGCCGTAGAGCCAGGTGATCAGCCGCACGAACACGTCATAGGAGGCGGGAATCGGTGTGTTGCGGATGCGTTGCAGCCCGCCGATCGCGTCGTGGCAGTGGTTGTTCACCTCCATCAACTGCCGGCGCCCCCAGCCATCGATCCAGCCTTCACGATGCAACCGCTCCACCGCCCGGGCCCGCTGCCGGCAGAGTTCCTGCAGGGAGGTGGTGGTGGGCAGCTTCAGATCGGCCAGCAGAGCCTCCACAGCCCGACGTATATCGGCGCGCCAGTAGTTGCGCAACTCGAAGTTCAGCAGCCACACCAGGGCCACCTGATACTCCACCAGAGATCTGCCGCGCTTGCTGGCCAGCTGCGAAGTTGGCAGCAGGGCCAGCAGCAGGTCACGCCACTGGCGGCTGTGATTCACCACCGATCCCCAGAGGCTGCGGGCCTCCCACCAGCGGTTGATGGCCTGGGTGTTGCGAAAGCCGATGAAGATTGACACGGCGATACCCAGCACCGAGATCCCCATGGGCGTGAGCGTCGACCGGACCTGCAGGGGGCCGCGCCACACCACAGCCGCCACCAGCAGCGCCAGCAACAGCAGGTCGAGGCGCATCCGCCAGAGGAGCTGCAGCAGCACCAGCCCGTAGTCCTGCCGGCGAGTGCGGGGTGGATCGCCATGGCCCCCCATCATCATCATCGAGATCGCTGGTGCGTATGGCCATTCATCATCCCGGAAATGCCGCAGCGGTCTGATGGGCGGCTGCACTGGCCTGAATCGCCGCCAGTTCGTCGTCGGGGATCCGCTCCAGCTGCTTGATCACCAGGGTCATGCGGGGGTTGGGGCCCAGCTCCCCGGCGTGGCGGGCCAGAAAGTCCCAGTAGAGGGAATTGAAGGGGCAGGCATCGGGGCCGCTGCGCTGCTTCGGGCTGTAGCGGCAGCCCTTGCAGTAGGTGCTCATCCGGTTTATGTAGTTGCCGCTGGCGGCATAGGGCTTGCTGGCCAGCAGGCCGCCGTCGGCGAACAGGCCCATGCCGAGCACATTGGTCTGCATCACCCAGTCATAGCCGTCGATGAACATCCGGTGAAACCAGCCGGTGAGGGCCTGGGGATCGATGCCGGCTATCAGGCCGTAGTTGGCCAGCACCATCAGCCGCTGGATGTGGTGGGCGTAGCCGCTGACCTTCAGTTCGCCGAGCACGGTGTCGAGGCAGGCCATGCCGCTGCCACCGAGACCTTCAAGCCAGGCTGGCAGCGGCCGATCGGCACCAAAGTGGTTGCGCTGGGAGTAGTCGGACCCGAACCACCAGTAGAGCCCGTGGGTGTACTCACGCCAACCGAGAATCTGGCGGATCACCCCCTCCAGTGAGGCCAGCGGCGTGCCCCGCTCCAGACCCGCCTGCTCCAGGCGGCGGATGACCTCAAGGGGCCCCAGCAGGCCCAGGTTGAGGTACGGCGACAGCAGGGCGTGCCAGAGAGTTGGCTGACCGCCCACCATCGCGTCCTGGTAGGGGCCGAAGCCATCGAGGCGGGTGGCGATGAAGTGCTCCAGCACCGCCAGGGCCTGGCTGCGGGTCACACCCCAGTGGAAGGGTTGGCTCTCCCCCGGCAGGCCGGCCTCGCCAGAGGCATCCAGCTCCCCGGCCAGGCGTTCCACCTTGGCAATCACGGCTCGGGTGATGCCGTCCGGCTCAAAGGTAAGGGGCTCGGGGCCCTGCATCCCTTTCGGTGGGGCTTTCCGGTTGGCCTGGTCGTAGTTCCACTGGCTCCCCATGGGCCCATCGCCATCCATCAGCACGCCGAAACGCCGGCGGCCCTGCCTGTAGAACAGCTCCAGGCGCAGCTGCTTGTAGGGCCTGGCCCAGGCAGCGAACTCCTCCCGGCTCCAGAGAAAGGCATTGGAAGGGTGCCACTGCAGTGGGATCGGCAGGGCGAGGCGGTCGATCGCCTGACGGAAGGGTCGCTCCGCCGGCTCCATGAGTTCCAGCCTGGTTATGCCCTGGCTGGGGATCCAGCTGCCAAGGGCCTCGGCAAAGCTGCTGGCTTCCAGGTGGTCCACGGTCCAGCCGGCCAGTGTGAGGTCGGCCGCGAAATGGCGCATGGAACTCCACACCAGCACCAACTTCTGGCGGTGGTAGCGGCGCCAATGCAGCACGGAGCTGCTTTCGATCAGCAGGATCCGGCAGCTTCGCCGGGCCTGATCAGGGCCAAGGCTCTGCTCCAGCGCGACCAGGGAGGGATGCTCGGTGGTCAGCTGGTCGCCCAGGATCCAGATGCCGATCACGGCACAACCCACCGCCTTTGCCCCCAGCTGATCATTGCCTGAAGCGGGAATCGGATTCGATCCAACGCTCGAAGGCCGCCAGGCCCTCGATCAGGGCCCAGGCACCAAGACCGCAGGCCAGCAGCCAGCCCACCAGCACAAGCACGGTCACCAGTACCGGAATTGCCGCCAGGGCCAGGAGCGGCCCAATCACCAGGGCTCCGACGGCCGCGAGCGCCAGCAGCGGCGCCACCAGCAACGGCGGTGGTCCGCTGCGCTCAGATACCCGGAGACTGTTGAGACGGGCCATGACGGCAATATGACAACCAGTTAATTCTGGAGTGCTGGCTAGGCGGCAATTTGGCCAGCGGAGGCGGAGAACCGACCGACCTACCCCGGTTCCCCCGCCAGCCGGCAGGCACGCCTGGCCACGGCGGCGGCGTAACCCCGGTCCACAGGTCCGGCCAGGGGGCTTACGCCGCCATTGCGGCAATCCACAGTCAGGCGCTCATGTTGACCCTGCTGGTCGCCCACCCGCAGGCGTAGCTGCCAGTGGTGTTTTGCACTGCGGCTGATCCCATCACCACAGACCGGACCGACGCAGATCCCGGGCGCGCCGAAGGCCGGGAGGATCAGAGCCGGGGACAGCAGGAGCAGCACCACCAGGGCCCCGATGAGCAGGGTAAGAAAAGACAGGTGCTTCAACTTGCCAACTCCTCGCCATCCATCCCATCACTGGGGTGAAAGTAGGTCCATATCTGATGGGCCAGGGCCGGCCCCACCCCTGGGGCAGCAGCGATCTGATCGACAGTCGCCAGCTGGATCGCGTCGATCGAGCGAAAGTGGGCGAGCAGCTCCTTGACCCGCTTGGGTCCCAGCCCGGGGATATCGGAAAGACGGGAGCGCTTCATCCGCTCCCCCCGCTGCTGCCGGTGGAAGCTCACGGCGAAGCGGTGGGCTTCGTCGCGCAGGCGCCGCAGCAGCTGCACGCCGAGCTGATCGGGCTCACTCTCCAAGGGCAGCTTCGCCCCTGGCACAAACACCTCCTCCCGTTGCTTGGCAAGGGCACAGACCACCAGGTCGTCCTCGAGGTTGAGCTCCCGCAGTGCCTCCATCACGGCCGAGAGCTGTCCCTTGCCGCCGTCGACCATCACCACATCCGGCCAGTCGTTGAAGCCGCTCGTATGCAATGTGCTGTTGGAAGCCTGGCGCAGCGCGAGCAGATCGGCACCCTCGGCCTTGGCCTGGGCCCAGCGGCGGAAGCGGCGCCGCATGATCTCGGCCATGGCCATGAAGTCGTCGGAGTGTCCGGCCCTGATCGAGCTGCTCTGAATCCTGTATTTCCTGTAGTGCTGCTTGGCAGGCAGCCCATCGATGAACACCACCTGGGATGCCACTGCGTCGCTGCCCTGGATATGGCTGATGTCAAAACCCTCGATGCGCCTCGGTGGGATGGGCAGCTCCAGCAGTTGGGCCAGGTCTTCGGTGGACAACAGTTGCTGTTCGGCACCCCGTTGGGCCCGCTGCAGTTCGTAGCTGGCATTGCGCTCCAGCAGCTCGATCAGGTCGGCCTTCTGCTGCCGCTGGGGAACGGCGAGCTTCACCTTGCGGCCACGCCGCTCAGCCAGCCACTGCTCGATCAGGGTCTGCTGGGGCAGAACATGCTGCAGCAGCAGTTCGGGGGGAATTTCAACCGGCTCCACCTGGCTGTAATGCTCCTCCACCACCAGCTGCAGGATGCGGCCTGGCTCAAGGGGCTGGCCATCGGCGCCGACGGCATCAGCAGTGAAACCAAGCCGACCCACCAACTTGCCGGCCCGCATCTGGAACAACTGAACTGCCGCTAGCCGATCATCCGCGGCCAGAGCGACCACATCACGGCTAACCGAGCTGTCGCCCAGGCTCATCTTCTGATCTGCCGTAAGGGTGTCAATGCCCTGCAGCTGATCGCGCACCCGAGCAGCACTCTCAAAGTCGAGACGCTCGGCGTACTTGCCCATCTGCTGATTCAGCAGTTCAAGCAATTCCTCGTTGCGCCCCTGAAACACCATCGCCACCTGGCGCAGGGTGCGGTGGTAACCCTCGGAGCTGATTTTTTCCTGGCAGACCCCAGGGCAGCGGCCGATGTCGTAGTTGAGGCAGGTGCGCTCCCTGTAGAGCGGCTGGGGCCGCTGGCGCAGCGGAAATACCCGCTTCACCAGGGCGAGGGTCCGGCGCAGCAGGCCCACATCCACATAGGGTCCGTAGAAGCGATCCAGGGGCGAACGAAACCGCCGCCGCCTGGTAATGAAAATCCGCGGATAAGGCTCACTCCATGTGATGCACAGGTAGGGATATTTCTTATCGTCCTTCAGCAGCACATTGAAGTGGGGCTGGTTCTGCTTGATCAGGTTTGCCTCGAGGGCCAGGGCCTCGGCCTCGCTGTCTGTGACGATGAACTCGATCTCAGAGACCTGGCGCACCATCAGGGATATGCGCGGGCTATGGCCGTGGCCGCTCTGGAAATAACTGCGCACCCTGGGGCGCAGCAGCTTGGCTTTGCCGATGTAGAGGATGCGATCCTGTGCATCCCGCAGCAGGTAGCACCCCGGCTCGGAGGGAATCTCATCCAGCCTGGCCTTGAGCCGTTCCGGTTGTTGGAGCAGGGGCAGTGCCAATTCAGCCGCCGTACTGCCAGCCCGTGCTGCCCAGCTCAAGAGCCGGGCCATCCCCATGCAGGGTGGCGGCCCTTACCTCCCCTACGAAAACGGTGTGGTCACCATGGGCAACCTGGCCCACCAGCTCGCATTCCAGCGCGCCAATCGCGTCGGTGAGTATCGGCAGTCCCAGGGACCCCAGGCTGAACGGTGCGGCATCGAAGCGCCCGCCCACCGCTTTCTGGGGCTTGAAAAAGACGGCGGCCAGGTCCTTTTGATCGGCCTTGAGCACGTTGAGGCAAAATTTGCCCGAGCGCTGAATCATGCCATTGCTGGTGCTGTCGGCCCGCACCGCCATCACCACCAGGGGTGGGTCGAAGCTCCCCTGGGTGACCCAGCTGGCGGTGAATCCGTTCACCTCATCGCCCTCTGCCACGCCACAGATGAACACGCCATGGGGGATCTTGCGCAGCAGGGTCTTCTTGGCGTCGGCGTTGAGACTGGGGGGCTGAACCATGGTCGCAGGCGCCCCCTGGGGGGCTAGAAACTCGGATAACTCTAGAAATGCACAAGCCCCCAGACGACTTACCCCATGCGTGCCCTCTACCCAGGCAGTTTCGACCCGCTCACCCTGGGGCATCTAGACCTGATTGAACGGGCCACCCGACTGTTCGACGGCGTCACGGTTGCTGTTCTGCAAAATCCCAGCAAGCAGTCGGCCTTCAGCCTGGAGCAGCGTCTGGACCAGATTCGAAGTGCTACCGCCCACCTCCCCTGCGTCGAGGTGGGCAGTTTTGATGGTCTCACCGTCGATTGCGCCGTCCGCAGCGGATCCCAGGTGATCCTGCGGGGCCTCCGGGCTCTCAGCGATTTCGAGTTTGAGTTACAGATCGCCCACACAAACAAGAGCCTGGCTCCCCAGGTGGAGACACTTTTTCTGGCGACAGCTGTGCAGCACAGCTTTTTGAGCAGTTCGGTGGTGAAGGAAGTGGCGCGGTTCGGCGGCGATGTGCGTCACATGGTGCCGCCGGGAGTGGCAGAAGCTCTGGGCAGGCTTTTTAATCGGGCAACTGCTTAGCACCTCCCCATGCCCGAGGCCACCATCACCGCATTCGATCAACTCGACCAGCTCGAAGAGATCGTGCTGGAAGGCAGTCGCATCCCCTTCAGCGGGGGCCGGTTGGTGAACGAACAGGATGCAATAGAGGTGCTGGACAGCCTGCGCGATTCCCTGCCGAAGCAGTTGGCCCAGGCCGTGGAGCTGATTCGCCAGCGGGAGGAGTTCATCAACCAGGCCCGCCAGCAGGGAGAGGAGATCATCGCTGCGGGGAAGCGGGAAAGGGAGCAGCTGATCAACAGCGCCTCCATCCGCCAGGAGGCGGAGCGCCATGTGGCTGAACTCAGGGAGCAGGCGCGCCAGCAGTGCGAGCAGCTGATGCTGCAGGCCCGCAACCAGGTGGCCCAGACGGAGCAGGAGCACCAGGCGCGCATGGCCCAGCAGGAGCAGCAGTTTGCCTCCCGCCGCCAGCAGCTGGAGCAGGAGAGTGCGGAACGCAACCGCCAGTTCCTCGACCAGCATGAGCGCAACCGCCAACAGGCGATGGGGGAGCTCGAGCAGATCCGCCAGGAAGGGGTGCGGGTTCAGCGCGACAGCCAGGCCGAAGCCGAGAGGCTCCAGAATGACGCTTTGCAGTTCCGCCAGCAGACCCAGCAGCAGTGCGACGCCCTCCTGGCCCGCACCCGCCAGGAAGCTGCGGCCACCGAAGAGGGTGCCAATCGTTACGCCGAACAGGTTCTGGGTGAGCTGGAGGGCCGGCTCAAGGAATTGAGCCAGGTGGTGTTGGGTGGCCGCCGGGAATTGGTGCGGCTTCAGTCGCCTGAGACGATCACCCCCCCACCGGCCACTGACCTAACCGTCAGCCGCAGGCGTCGGCAGGCTAAAGGCCTCAAGCAGATGGCCGGCTAGGGCTGACACAGCCTGGTGTTCTGTGCATCGAGCAGGACCTGGCCGATGGTGCTGTTTGGCGAGCTGGCACCGTTGCTGATCGCACTGACATAGCGGGGGCCATCAGATGTGACCAGCACCCCGCTGATGGCCCGAACCCCACTGATAGTGCCGGTTTTGCCAAAAAATTTGCCCGCAAGCGGGGTGCCTGCGTAGAGATTGCGCAGGGTGCCCCGCTGGCCTGCAACGGCCATCGAAGCCAGGTAAGCGCGGCTGTAGGGATGTTGGTCCATCCTCAACAGCAGGGCAGCCAGGAAACGGCTGGTGAGGCGATTGGCCCGGTCCAGCCCACTGCCATCGGCGACACGCACACCCTGCAACGGCAAGCCTTGCTGCATCAGCCAGAAGGTGACCTGCCTTGCGGCCTCCCCCAGTTCCCAGCTGTTTGCCCCCTGGCGTAACAGAACTTCCGCGGTGAAATTGTGACTTTCCGTGTTTGCCAGGCTCAACAGGTTGTGCATGGACGCAGAGCTTTCCTGGTGCATCAACACCGCATCCGCAGGCAGGGGCAGGCGGGCCGATACCATTGATACCTGTACCTTGGCGCCCTGCTGAGCCATGGTTTTTTGCAGCAGGCTCTGAAGCCGTGAGGGGGGATTCAGAACCGCCTCGTGAATGGCATTGGATGTGAGCGCAAGCCTGGTGATCGGAGCTCCATAGGCGTAGTAGCGATCATCGGGGTGCCAACCCTGGGGCCACCAGGTCTGGCGAGGTTCTTCGGCAATCTGCAGTTTCAGCAGTGACCGCAACTGGCCACCATCCCCGCCGGAGCCCAACGCCAATTTGGCAAAGCGTTGCAACTGGGGCAGGGCCAGATCAGGGTCCCCCTCGCCGGTCAGCCTGAAGCTGCCATCAGCCAGGCGCCACAACTGGGTGTTGAGGCGGTAATCGGTGCCAAGCCTGTCGAGGGCGTAGGCCGTGCTTACCAATTTTTGATTTGATGCCGGAATCCGCGGACGGCTGCCATTCAGGTCGGCCAGCAGCCTTCCCTGGGAATCGGCAATCGTCACACTCCAGAGAGAAGCCTGGGCCCCAACTGCTGCGATCAATCTCTGTTGCAGTGCGGGGCAACTCAGCTGGGTCTGCAACTGGGGGAGGCCGATCGGTGGAGGCGCTGCCGGCATGGAGGCCTCCGCCGCTGGCTCGGGGGCGAGCATCGACAGGGCAGGACCAGCCTGGGCAAGGAGAGGCTCGGGCAGCTGGGTTAGACCCGCCAGCAGAAGCAGGTAAACAGACTGGCCAGCCCTTCGATAGCTCACTTCAGTTGGCCCCCACCACGAGGCCAGTCACGGTCCCATTTAGCCGGTACTGCAGGCCCTCTATCTCAACCGGGGCACCAATCTTGAGATTCTGGTTGCCGAACACAACCCCGCCGCCGCTCTTACGCCCCTGACCTTCGAGTACAAATCGGGCATCCAGATTGCCCAGCTTGGCCTGGTTCGGATCGATGGCTGTGACCACGCTGCCGTTGGGTTGCACGGCCACAAGCAGCCGCTGCAGGGGCTGAATCTGCCTGACCTTCACCGACCCGTGGGGCTGGTTGCGAATCACGATGGCAACCTGCCCTTCCCTCATGGCAGCCTGAACAAGGGCGCCGGGGTTGGCCACGGGCACTCCCCGCACATCCACCAGCACCGTCACCGGGCTGAGGGCACCGGTGGCTTTAGCAATGGCCCCACTGAGCTTGGGGCTCCAGATCACGCCGGCTGCGGCGAGAACTACCGCTGCGGCGGCAGCTGCATCCACCAGGCTCCAGGAGCGGCCGTTGGGTGGGGAGGGCTGGTCACTCTTGACGGCCATCGGGCTGAGCAGGTTCCCGGAAGTGTAAGGAGGTTGGCTCTGGCAGACCAGCCATGGTGGTTTACCCAGGCTCCTAACTGCTCAACCCATCAATGAAGGCGTCGAACAGCCTCAGGTTGGCGTTGATGCTGAGGCCCTGTTCGTGCGCCAGGGCCAGAGCCTGTTCCTCCAGATCAGGTTTTCGCTCAAAGCTGGCCACCGCTCGATAACCATCCGGATCTGAGCGGTAGAGCTGCCATGGCTCGGGGAAGGCACGGCGCAGGGCCCCATCAGCAGTGGGGATAAGCGCGTAGGCCGTCTGCAGCCCAAGCAGAAAGCCCTTACGGCGCTCCCTGGCAACACTGCCGATGCCGACTGCCGCATCTTCGAGATTGGCATTGAGCAGCACGACGGATGCCCGGTGCATAGCGCAGACCCTTTCAACCAGGTCATAGTCCGATGGTCCTGGTGCAACCATCAGCAGCAGTTCTTCACTGCCACCTTCTGCCTGCTGCAGACGCTGCTGGTCCTTGAGGCTTGCAATCGCTTCTGCCAGCTCAGGAGCGTCGCGCTGGGCCAATGCGGTGGAACCTGCATCGGCGCAGAGCAGGCGTGCATCGGGCTGAAAGGCCCTCAGGGCGCCCAGCAGTCTCAGGGCCAGGGGCTGGATCCGTAACCCTTCAAACCGCAGTTCCACGGACCACAGACCTCTGGGGCTTGATCGCAGCGCAGCCTGGATCGCTCCGATGGCTTCAGCTTCAGCACTGCGGAGATCGGCGGGAAGCATCCATTCAAGGGAATTCAGCTGAACCTAGGCGCGCAGGCCTGGCCGGACCCCTGATCTGTCGTGCCTGCGGTCAGAAGTTGCCGCCGAGCTCGCTGCAGTGCCGCTGCCACCCCAACCAGGTCTGCCCCACGGTGCCAGGCACCCAGGCTGAATCGAAGGCCACTGCCAGCCACCCGATCTGCGTATCCCATGGCCTGCAGAACCGGACTCGGTGCATGCCCACCATGGCTGGCGGCCACACCACTGCTGCAGGCGGAACCGCTGCTTACGGCATATCCCTGCTGCCAGAGGCACCGCACCAGTCGCCTGCCAGAAACGGGATGGCCATCCGGGCCGGCCAGCAGCACGCTGAGGTGGTGGGGAAGTCGCTCAGGGGCGTGCCGATCGCGTGGATCGGGACCAGTGAGTTGGATGTCATCCAACAACATCAACTGCTCCAGTAGGGCATCGCGCAGGGGAGCGATCGGATCGTTCCCCCCCTGGCAAACCAGTCTCTCCACCGCGAGTTCCAGGGCCCTGGTCAGGCCCGCCACCAGGGCAACTGGCTCTGTTCCGCCCCGCATACCGGACTCCTGCCCCCCCCCGGCGATGAGGGGAGTCAAGCGGATGTCGGGGCGCAGCAGCAGCGCCCCGATTCCCCTGGGCCCCTGCAGCTTGTGGGCTGTAAGGCTGAGCAGGTCCACAGGCATGGAGTTGAAGTTGATCAGCTGGTGGCCGACCACCTGCACCGCATCCACGTGCAGCAGCACCCCGGCCTTCCTGCAGCTGTTGCCGATGGCCAGCAGCGGTTGAATAGTGCCCACCTCGCTCTGTCCCCAGATAAGTGACACCAGACGGGTTGGGGGTACCAGGAGTTGCTCGAGAAGCTCCTGCCTAACCTGCCCTACCCTGTCCACCGGCACCTGCTCCACCTGCCAGCCGAGCCGCTGCAGCTGGGTGGCAGCAGCCAGGGTGGCTGGATGTTCCACCGTGGAGATCAACAGACGCCCCGCAGGCATGCCGGATGCCACGCCCAGCAGCGCGGTGTGGATCGACTCGGTGGCGCCCGAAGTGAACAGAACCTGGCTGCTGAGGCAGCCCAGCAGTTCCCCGATCCGTTGGCGAGAGCGTTCCAGCTGCTCGCCAGCTGCCACCCCAAAACCATGCAGGCTCGATGGGTTTGCCCAGGCACCGGCATGAACCGCCGCCATGGCTTCGAGGACCTCTGCTGCAGGCGGGGTGGTGGCGCAGGCATCGAAATAGTTAGCCCAGGTGGAGCTCGCCGCCCTACTCAAGATCCTCACCCTCCCGTGCAATACGTGCCCTGATACGCGATTCAAGCGAGTTGGTGGCCAGGGCCACGAGGTCATCTAGAGAATTGGCCTCGAGCATGGCCTGCACCCTTGCTCGTGCGTCGGCTGATGCGCAGGCCTCAGGCTGGATACACCCCTGTGCACAGGCGCTAGCGCAGTCGATGCCTGTTTCAGTTCCCATGGACCCCTGGTGGTCATCCCAAAGTTCGGGGCTTGCGACACCGTCGAAGACGGCAAGCGCCGGCCCGGTCATGAACAGATGGTCCGTCTGATTTTCCCACTCGATCTCGAGGCTGCCGCCGGGGAGATCGAGCCTGGCCTGCCGGCCCACCAGGCCGAAGCGATGGGCCACCACCAGGGTGGCGCAGGCCCCTGTGCCACAGGCCAGCGTTGGGCCAGCGCCTCGCTCCCACACCCGCATTCTCAGATGGCTGGGGCTGACCACCTGGACAAAATGAACATTGGTCCGGGCGGGAAAGGCAGGGTGTACCTCAAGGGCGGCACCGAATCGCTCGAGGTCGATGCTTTCCACATCCTCAACCGGAACCACCACATGGGGATTGCCCATGCCAACGGATCCGACCATGAACTGGCTGCCAGCTGCCTCCAGGCACCCCTGGGCAACCCCAGAGGGTCCCATCTCCAGGGTTGTGGGGATTGCGGCCGGATCCAGAAAGGGCACGCCCATATCCACTCGGATGGTCCCATCGCTACGGAGCTCCGGCACAATTCTTCCTGCCAGGGTCTCGATCTGCCACTGGCGCCCCGCGGTGTCGCCATCGCTGTCGGCCAGATACCTGGCCAGGCAGCGGATGCCATTGCCGCACATCTCTGGCTCGCTGCCATCAGCATTGAAAATCCGCATACGCACCTCGCCATCGTCCCTGGCAGGAAGGGCCAGGATCAGCCCGTCTGCGCCCACACCAAAGCGACGATCGCAAAGCCTGCGTATCCGATCCGGTGTTAGCCCCAGATCGTCCTGGTCACCCGGGCTGAGCCGTCCATCGAGGATGAGGAAATCGTTCCCCAGACCTTGATATTTGCTGAACTGGAGCACGATGGAAGCAAACGTAGCCACCGCAGAATCCTATGCAGAGCTTTTTCGAGAAGCACTCGGTTGCCCTCGATACCTCCCAGCCGAGCATTCGCCATCTGCAGGATCTGATCCGCCACCACACCCGCGTGGCAATTCAGGTGGTCGGGGTTGGTGAACTGGAGGGCACCCTGCAGTGGCAGGACGGCAATTACCTTGCTCTCAACCAGGCCGAAGGCCGACCCCTGACCCTGATCAGCCGCTCGGCTGCCGTCACGATCCGGGCCCTGGGTTGAATCGATCCGCTGCTGGGGTGTGGCACGATCAACCCTGCGATTCAGGCCTGGCTGCCGTGAGCGAATCACCCCGGTACCTACCCCAGGCCCTTGAAGCCCACTGGCAGCAGCGGTGGCGGGACACCGATCTGCACACCACGGGAGTGACACCCGCAAATGGAGGAAGCTTCTACGCGCTTTCGATGTTTCCCTACCCCTCGGGAAACCTGCATATGGGCCATGTGCGCAACTACGTGATTACCGATGTGATTGCCAGGGTGCAGAGGATGCGAGGCCAGGGCGTGTTGCATCCGATGGGCTGGGATGCCTTTGGACTCCCGGCCGAAAATGCCGCAATTGAAAGGGGCATTGATCCTGGCTTCTGGACAGACCAGAACATCGCATCGATGCGGGCTCAGTTGCAGCGACTGGGACTTTCCATCGACTGGGACAGGGAAATCACCACCTGTCACAGCGACTACTACCACTGGACCCAGTGGCTGTTTCTCCAATTCCTAGATGCCGGACTGGCATACCAGAAAGATGCCAGCGTCAACTGGGATCCGGTCGACAACACGGTGTTGGCCAATGAACAGGTCGACAGTGCTGGACGATCCTGGCGATCCGGGGCACTGGTTGAAAAGCGTCAGTTGCGTCAATGGTTTCTGAACATCACCGCCTACGCAGACCAGCTGCTTGACGATCTCGCCAAACTCGATGGCTGGCCGGAGCGGGTGCGAACCATGCAGGCCAACTGGATTGGGCGCAGCACTGGGGCAGAGCTCCAATTCCCCCTGGTGGATGGGGAGGGGCAACCCTCCGGCACCCATATCCGGATCTTCACCACCAGGCCAGATACGATTTATGGGGCCACCTATCTGGTGCTGGCCCCAGAGAATCCCCTGGTGCCCGGGCTGACCTCGCTAGCCCAGCAGGCTCCGGTGCAGGACTTCTGCAATCAGGTAAGCCGCCAGAGCGAGCAGGAACGCACAGCCGAGGCCATCCCCAAGCGTGGAGTGGCCCTTGGCTCCTCGGTGCGCAACCCCGCCAGTGGTGAGCTGATGCCGATCTGGATTGCCGACTATGTGCTGGCTGACTACGGCACCGGTGCGGTCATGGGTGTGCCGGCCCACGACCAGAGGGACTTTGTTTTTGCAAGTCAATACGAACTGCCGCTGCGCCGGGTGATCGTTCCGCCGACCAGCGACGGGGACGCCGCTGGGGAAGGTGCATGGACCGGATCCGGGGTCTTGGTCAACTCCGGCCGTTTCAGTGGACTTTCTAGCGAAGCTGCCACAGCCGCGATCCTTACCGCAGCACAACAGGAAGGCTGGGGAGAACCCCGCACCAGTTACCGCTTGCGGGATTGGCTCATATCACGTCAGCGCTACTGGGGTTGCCCAATTCCCGTGATCCATTGTGATGAATGCGGAACCATGCCGGTTCCACAGTCACAGCTGCCGGTCCTGCTGCCAGAAGGAGCAAATCTGGCTGGCAAGGGTGGTTCCCCCCTTGCTCAGATCGAGGCTTGGTGGACTGTGGATTGCCCCCAATGCGGTAAGCGAGCACGACGAGAAACCGACACCATGGATACTTTTATGTGTTCAAGCTGGTATTTTCTCCGCTATAGCGACCCCCACAATACAGAGCTGCCATTCAAGCGTGAACTGGTTGATCACTGGCTTCCAGTTGACCAGTACGTCGGCGGGATTGAGCATGCAATCCTCCATCTTCTCTATGCTCGCTTTTTCACCAAAGTTTTGCGTGATCGAGGTCTATTGGGTTTTGATGAACCATTTAAGCGCCTTCTCACCCAGGGAATGGTGCAAGCACTGACCTATAAGAATCCCCAAAGTGGCAAGTATGTCTCTCCGGATGACATTGCAGATCCAGCCGATCCTCGTGACCCGCTCAGTGGTGTACCTCTTGTCACATTTTACGAGAAAATGTCAAAATCGAAGTACAACGGGGTTGACCCGTCTCGTGTTATCGAACGATATGGCGCAGACACCGCCCGCATGTTCATTCTGTTCAAAGCTCCACCGGAAAAAGACCTCGAGTGGGATGATGCTGATGTGGAGGGTCAGTATCGTTTTTTAAACCGAATCTGGCGTCTGGTAGACGCTGCTTGCCAACGGGGACTCCAGCTAGAAATTAAGCCTATTGAGATAGATAGCCGATCCCTTTCTGATGCTGAAGTGGAGCTGCGTCGAGCTGTGCACACAGCTATTGCCGCCATCAGTGAAGATCTCTGCGGTGACTATCAGTTTAATACCGCCATTGCAGAACTGATGAAGCTCAGTAATGCCATGCATACCCACCAGGAATCCGCATCCGGGCCAGTTGCCTGTGAGGCATTCGCCAGTCTGATCATTCTGCTGGCACCGTTCGCTCCCCATCTCGCTGAGGAACTCTGGCTACGAATGGGGGCTAATCAATCTGGGGAAAACAGTGTTCACCTTCAAACCTGGCCGAGAGTCGATCCAACAGCCCTTGCAAAAGAGACAATCCCATTGGTAATTCAGGTTAAGGGCAAGGTACGGGGAAGTCTTCAGGTGCCAGTAGATGCGGATCGGGCCAGCCTTGAAGAGCTTGCTCTGCGGAGCGAAATAGCTGAAAAGTGGCTAGAGGGAAAGGCTCCAAGCCGGGTGATCGTGGTGCCTGGACGCTTGGTTAATCTGGTGCCGTAAAGACTGCAGTAAATCTTGTTACATGAGGCATGCGGAAAATGGCCCATTCCCCATGCAATTGATGCCATCTCAGCAGTGGTAGAAATAATGTGGAGACGGGCGCCGGGTTATCACGACCAAATGGCAGCAATTCCACGACCAAATGCCAACAATATTGTCAATATGACCTCATATTGTCGATCTCAGCTTTATTCAGATGGTTTGGCCGTTTCCGTAGGCGACAACGCAGGCTGCGTTGAGCAGGGAGGCGTTGGCGGCGGAGGCTGGGGCGCCGTTGAGGCTGCCCAAGCGGCAGTTGCCGCTGGCTGCCTGGCTGATCGAGCCGTTGCTCCAGGTGAAGCTGACCGAATCAGGGTCAAATGCCTTGACCGAGGCGTAATTGAGCTGAAAATTTGTCTCGGGTACCACGATCACGGTTGACTGCTGGGAGGCGGCCGCATTTACGGATTCTGTGATTGCGGCTGCGCTGGCAATGCCCACCACGCCCCAGCTAAGCGGAGCTGTTCCGTACCAACCGTAGGGCCAGGGACGGGCCGCCCAGTAACCACCTGATGCCCAGCCTGCATGCCAGGCACCAGCTCCATAGGCCCCGGCAGCCGGTCTCACCCCAGCACCGGGAGCTCCCAAGCCGGCACCGGGAAAGGCACCAGCACCGGAGGCTGGCCCACCGACTCCACCGGCCCCGAATCCGGGCCTTGGGGTTGCCCCAGCACCGGGAGCTCCCCAGCTGGCCCCCGGTCGAGCCCCTGCTCCCGAACCAGCTCCACCGAAGCCCCCGGCCCCTCCGAAGCCCCCGGCCCCAGCCCCTCCGAAGCCTGGCCGCGCCGCCGCCGCCCAGGGCAGCAGCAGAGAGATGCTTAAGGCTGCCAGCAGGCAACGGCGTGGCAAACAGAGCATGGGGGGGCTGATGCGAAGAAGCAGGGTGATTGCTAAGCCATTTCTAGCAGCGCTGCGGCAGCGGAGGTCAGCCCATCAACTTTTGGGTGCGGACCATTGCCGCGGCGTGGCCCCAACCCCAGGGGGTATGCAGGATTCCTCTGAGAGGGCCCTAAGTCGTGCCTGAAATTAACTCTTCCATCATGACGGGCCTAAGCTGGGGGTTCTCGGGTGGTTTCGATGCCATACCCCGATTACCCCATCCCCCCAGATGAGCTAGATCGCCAGCGCGATCTCGAGCGACAGGGAATCCTCAACTTCCCCGGGGATGAACATTTCGACCGACTGGTTCGGCTGACGGCCACCGTGCTGGAGACACCGATCGCCCTGATCTCCCTGGTTGATGGGGACAGACAACGGGCCCTTGCCCACCACGGCATGGATGTTGATCAGACCCCCAGGCAGATGGCCTTCTGTGCCCACGCCATCGCTGAAGACGGGCCGCTCGTCGTCCCCGATGCAAGGCAGGATCCCCGCTTCTGTACCAACCCCCTGGTTACTGGTGATCCCTTCGTGCGTTTCTATGCGGGTGTTCCGCTGAGGAGCAACCAGGGTCACAACCTCGGCACCCTGTGCGTCATTGACAAACAGCCTCGCCATTTCAGCAATAATCAGATAGTCCTGCTGGGTGATCTTGCCAAACTGGTGTTGCGCGAGTTTGAGATTCGCCGACTGGCCACCGTTCAGCCGATCAGTGGATACCCAAGCCGTAGCAGCTTCCTGGAACAGGCGGAACCAGAAATTGCCAGGGCACGCAAAGGAAAATATCCCCTTGCCCTACTGCTGATCGAGGTTGATCATTTCAGCCAGCTGCGTCAACGCTGGGGGCAGGAGGGATCAGATAAAACTCTTTCGGCTGTGGCGGCCATGCTGAACTCCCAGCTTTGCCCCCAGGATCTGGTGGGTCAGAGCGGGGACCATCAGTTTGTTCTGTTGATGGTCAATACCGATGCGGATGCGGCCCTTGAGCGCGCTGATGCAATCCGCTGTGGCATCAACGAACTGAGTGGCGTGTTCACAGCCAGTGGCCATAAACTCTCCATTAGTGGGGGTCTGACCCAGCTGGCCCCGGCGGATCAAAGCCCCTCTGACCTCTTGCAACGGGCTGAAAAGGCACTGGTACTTGCCCAGGGAAATGGGCAGAACCAGACAGCCCAGCTGCTTGAGAACACCCCCAATGCGGCCATCGGGCATCCGGAGCGACGCAGTAACCGTTAGTTAGCCGTAACCGTTAGATATGGGAATAGGGACCGAACACGGTGGCGCAGGCAGCTCCACAGCGACTTCCAAGCCTGATCGCCTCAGCCCCGGGCCAGCCCGCTGCCAGCCCAGCGGTCACGCCCGCGGCAAAGCAGTCGCCACAGCCGTAGCTATCCACAAACTTCCCCGGAAGCGGCTGGGCTGCAAACCTCCCTCCCGGCTCACTCCAACCCCCAGCCGAACCTTCGGTGGCGACCCGTAGCAGGGGAGAATTTTGCAGAGCACCTTGCCCAACCTGCTCGGCTGGATCAAGTGCACTGCCTATGAGGGCATCGCAGCGCACCCCGCTGGCGGCGACCACCGACAGAGGCAGCCTTGGTGTGACCGTGAGTACGCCCGCCTTACGGGCAAGCTGCAGGCCTTTGGCGTCCGTTGCGGTGACGAAAACACCATCGCGGAGGGCCAGCTCCTGCCAAGGAAGGGGGTCGGTGGCCTCTGGCTGAAGGCGACGGCCGATCACGGTGATCGCCCGATCCCCCTCTGGATCGACAAAACTCACGCCGCGCCTGGTGGGTTCATCGCGCCAGGCCACTTCCAGTTCGAGGCCGAGGGCACCGAGCCTGGCCGCAGCCCTTTCGCCGATTTCATCCCTCCCAAGCGCTGTGTAGAACTTCACCCGGCGACGACTCAGCCGCGCCAACTGCACGGCAGCCACTGCTCCGCCTCCTGCAGGCTCCTCCCGAAATGCCAGGGCCTGGCAGATTGATCCCGGACCAGGCAGCCTTTCAACTGACAAAAAGCTCACCCACTCAACGTGACCAACCACAGCTAGGGAGAGGTTCTCGATTGAGCAAGAGAAGGCCATGGCAACCCGGTTTGTCCCTGCATATGGGTGGATTAGTCTGCAATGCCAGTTCACCCTTCCCTGCAAGCCATGCGCGCTGCACCGCTCCATCTAGAAGCAGGCAGCGATGTGCGAGGCACTCTTGAACTGTTTGCTGCTCAGGGCAACGCCACCGGATATGTGCTGAGCGTGGTGGGTAACCTATCCCGGGCTGCCTTTGCCTGTCCTGGAAAGCCTGGTGCCACCATCCACTCTGGAGAACTCGAGATCATCACCCTGCAGGGCACTATCGGTCCAGAGGGAGTACACCTACACCTCAGCTTTTCCGATCCGGATTGCCATGTCTGGGGGGGCCATCTCGAATCAGGCACCCTGGTGCTCAGGGGTGCTGACCTACTGGTCGGCTTACTCGACAATGCAGGCATCCAAAAGGCTGGCACCAGAGTGGAAATTGCGATACTCCCCGGCTGTCCCTATTCAGTCCGGGCGCTGCGAATGCTGCGTAAGTTGGGTATTCCATATCAGCAGATTGAGCCGAGAGGTACGGATTCCCTTCCCCAGCTGTTCATAGATGGTGTGGCAGTAGGCGGCTACGACGCCCTGGCCGAGCTTCATGGCCGCGGCGAGCTTGAAAAGCTACGCACCTAATCCTGGCGATTACCCTATTTCCAATGACATTGCAAAGCGGGCTCAAGCGAGCCAGGCTTAATTTGTTCATTCCATTTCTGATCCTTCTGATTCCCTGGGCTCAGGAGATTATCGATCAGCTTTTTTATAATGGTGACTGGAACCTGCCCATGGCCCCAGGGGGCCCATTACTGGGCGTGTTTACTGCCCCCTTCAGCCATGGGGGGTTTGGCCATCTACTGGCCAATACATTAACGTTCATTCCCCTTTCCTGGTTAGTGCTGCTTCGCGGACGCGCTGATTATCTGTCGGTCTGGATAGGGGTCTATGCGGCGGCCATACCTGTCTGGCTCATCTGGCCGATTGGCAGTCACGGCCTCTCCGGAATCGTCTATGGATTGCTTGGCTATCTACTGTTGATAGGCTGGCTTGAGCGCCGCATCATGTCGCTTATACTTTCCTTCGCAGTACTTGTAGCCTATGCTGGCGTATTGCCAAGCCTCATACCGATCTTCTCGCCGCCAGGTGTGAGTTGGGTCGGACACTTCAGCGGATTTTCGGGGGGCATGCTTGCGGCCTGGGTCATGGCACGCCAGCAGTTAGCCCATCCCAGGTCCTGAAGATTGGCAGGGCTACAGGGGACTTCAGCAGTTCTACCTAGCAACTATCGAATGGTGTACTTCGCCACAGAACTACAGTTTGGCATGGTCCATTGTTTATGATGGTCGTTGTTCTCATGGATGGAAACCTGCCATTATTTCAGCCTTTGCCACTACTTAAATCAAAGCAAGCGTTTAATTGTTGCACGGTGTATCAAAGCCGATGTACTGCTTAAAGAAAAGATCCTATTCCCATTTGAAGAGTGGTATTTTGATGC
>Ga0169931_10002175_pt1 | contig 32031 bp, 27 predicted proteins | sample Kivu_15m_20L_FD_129675 | JGI IMG/M metagenome (GOLD analysis project Ga0169931, IMG submission 129675) | Freshwater microbial communities from Lake Kivu, Western Province, Rwanda to study Microbial Dark Matter (Phase II) - Kivu_15m_20L... | ecosystem: Environmental > Aquatic > Freshwater > Lake...
AAGCCCAAAGAAACTGCAAAGCCCAAAGAAACTGCAAAGCCCAAAGAAACTGCAAAGCCCAAAGAAACTGCAAAGCCCAAAGAAACTGCAAAGCCCAAAGAAACTGCAAAGCCCAAAGAAATTGCAAAGCCAGAAAAAAACCAAGCCTCTTCAACCAAAAAGGCTAGTCCACCCGCCAAGGTTCCTAACCCCCCCAAAGTTTTGCCCAACAAAATTGTTCCTCCGAAGCCTATCGTTAGTTCTGCTACGAACGTACATATTGCACCCAATCCACTTGGGAAAAAGTTCACTTGCTATTCGTGCTCAACAAAATTTTACGATTTGAACAAGCCAGAGAAAAAATGTCCCAAATGCGGAGCAGATCAGCTTTCTAAGCCGGCAACAAAATCCAGACAAGCGGCTCTGAAGCAAAATGACTACGAAGTGGAAGATGAAGAAGAGCCAGTCCTTGAAGAAACAGATGAAATTCTTGAGGATGCGGAAGAAATCGAAGTTGAGGAAGAAGAAGAAGCAGCTCCTGAAGAAGAGGAATAGATACTGTTCGATTACTTAGTTTTGGCTGGACCTACTGGTTCAGGTAAGACAGAAATCTCGACTCGATTGGATTCTCATAGAGTTGAGATTGTTTCCTTTGATTCTCGCCAGATTTACAAAGGGCTCGAAATCGGAACAACGGCTCCCTCCTCAGAAGATCTCAAAAAACGCCCTCATCACCTAGTGGGATTTGCCGATCCCGACTACATTCCCAATGCCAAACTTTTTTCTGACCTGGCTCACAAAGCTGTAGTTGGAATTTGGAATAGAAACAACATTCCACTTCTAGTTGCTGGTACAGGGTTTTACTTAAAGGCATTCTTGGAAGGGATGTTTCCTGTCCCTGAAATCGAAGAAAGCACGAAACGTTATGTGAATGAGATCCCAGAGGAACGAGTTGGGGAGGAACTAAAAAAGATAGATAGGGAATCCAGCTCCAAAATTGATCCCAAGGATTTCTATCGAATTCGTCGAGCCCTTGAAGTGGGACTTTCAGGTGGGAAGTGGAGCGAAACACAGAACCAAAGGGAAGGAGGACTATGGAATCTCTTTCCAAAATCAAAGGGCCTAGGTCTGCAGCTAGTACCAGACAGAAAGGAGCTTTACCAAAGAATCAACCACAGAGCGATTTCCATCCAGGAGGGAATGCTTGAAGAAACAAGGAAAGTGAGGTTACAATACGGTGAAAATTGTCACGGCTTAAAATCTTTAGGCTATGATTTCGCACTTGCATTCCTAAATGGAAAGATTCAGAGTGAGGATTTCCAGGTTCTTTTGTCACAAGCGCATAGAAACTACGCGAAGCGACAACTGACATGGTTTCGAAAAGAGTCATTCTTGGTTCCAAGTTCTTACGAATCGGCTCTTTCAGTATTACAAAGAGAGACTAAAAGATAGATATGTCAGCCAAAAACAACATTCAGGATCAGCTTCTAAACACCGCTCGCAAAGAAAAAATCGATCTTACCATATATTTGTTAAATGGAGTCCCCCTAAAGGGTAAGGTTGTTAGTTTTGATAATTTTACCATCATTTTGGAGAATGAAAGCAAGCAAAACCTGGTCTACAAACATGCTATTTCCACCATTATTCCTAATAAGGCTATCAAACTAAACACAGAAGAAACAAACAAAGATCAAACCAGTATCCAGTCATGAAGCTGATTGCGGAGCCTCCTGTAATTCTCATTCTCGCAGGAGGTAGAGGCGAGAGATTTTGGCCTAGATCGAAAACGAATTCCCCCAAGCAGCTTCAAAAAGTCTATTCGAATAAATCTCTTCTAAAAGAGACTATAGATCGCGCTCTGACTTTGACCAACTTAGAAAGAATTTTCATTGGAACAAACGCACCTCTGAAAAAAGAGATATTGAAACAGGAGCCAAAATTCCCATCAAATAATTTCATTATTGAACCCGAGGGTAAAAATACAGCACCTATCATTGCTTTGGCGTGCCTTGTCTTGAGAAAAAGATACGGAAATGCCAAATTGATCGTGCTATCCGCGGATGCATTTATAGAACCCCTCAAAGAATTTACAAAGACAATTCAAACTGCTCTCAAAGAAGCAGAAGAAAACCTTGTTTTGTTGGGAATTAAACCTAACCGTCCCGAAACTGGATATGGGTACATTTCTTGTGGCAAACCAACTCTCTTTGGTAACCAAGTCAAGGCATTCTTTGAAAAGCCAGATTTAAAGACGGCATTGAAGTATCTGAAAAAAAAGGAATTCTATTGGAATCCAGGGATTTTTTTATTTCGAATCGATACTATGTTAGCTGAAATGAGAAGCTATGCAAACAGGATTTTGGAACCATTAGAGAAGGGATTTCCTTTCCGAGATATGGGCGACCTCAAATTGGCATTTGCTTTGCTCCCCAATGAGGCGATAGATACCGCCATTATGGAAAAGTCTTCTAAGATTCGAATGGTCAAAGCGAGCTTTTCTTGGGATGATGTCGGTTCCTGGCTAGCTCTGGAAAGGATTTTACCTCCCGATGCCAATGGGAACCACCACCAAGGTAAAGAGGTTTTTTACCACAAATCTTCAGGTAACATATCTTCAGTGCAAAAAGAACTAATCGCCTTTTTGGGCGTAAAGGACTTGGTAGTCGTGGAAGAGCCCGAAATATTGATGGTGGCTTCTAAAACTTCTCTCCAGGACATCAAAGCCATGCTCCAAGGCATCAGGAAAAATAAGATTTTACAAAAGCATCTCGACTAGGAACCTGACAGAACCATAAAATAGGAGGAAGGAATGCCTTCCGGAAAAAAGAGAAAACGTCGCAAAATCTCGACGCACAAGCGCAAGAAAAAGCGCAGAGCCAACCGCCACAAAAAGAAAAAGTAATTCGTTCAGTGACATAAAGTTTTCTCCGACAATGTTTTTATGAAACATGGTTGGAGGAAAACCAAGCCCCGCACCCCCGGCTTCATCCGAGCCTACTCGTATGAGAATCCCGTCGGGGACCGTCTTGAGGTGGAATTCCACTTTCACGATAAGAAAGTAAAACTCTCAGCTTCCCTAAAAGAGGAAAAGCACCGCACTTACGAAGCATTGGTGCAAGATGGTTCAGTTGTACAAGAAAAAGATATAACAGCTGGTAGATCTTACCCTGTCTATCGGAAACTCTGGCCGTTTCGAGATGCGTATTCCAACATCCCAGACCGAGACCTTATTTTGGCGATCGGCGGCTGCTATGAAATCTATCCCCTTTTTGATCCTGAGGCCTATCGTAAAATTTCCGAAAGGAAATTCCATAGGTATGGGTCAGTTTTTGGTCTAGCAAAAGAGACCTTTTGGCAAAAGTATTGGAGGCGGAGGAGGGAACGTCAGCTTGGAAAGGATTCTCTTTGGAAGAGATTCAGACGGCGGTTTTGGGGAGACCTCCATGATGTAGTTTTGGGCGGAACTATTTCGTATTTGTTCTACCATCTTTATTACGATTTGGTTCTTCTGGGTCTGGTTTTGGCTTTTTCTGGGATGCTCGCTGGACTTCTAGATCTTTCTTTCCGAAAACGATCCATTCTCCTGACAAAAGTGTTGTCATTTCTCTCGATAGGGTCATATTTTTTCTACGACGGGTATACTAGGTTCTAAATCCATGGCGAAAGATACAGGAAATTCGTTATCACTCATCCAAGAGCAGTTCATCATCTTCAATTTAGGTGAAGAGGAATATGCAATCCCGATCAGTATCGTCGAAGAAATTGTCAAGATCACTAATCTTATTCGAATTCCCCAAAGTAAGTCCTACTTTGCAGGAATCATGGACATTCGTGGTAAAGTGGTCCGAATGATAGATTTAGCCAAGAGACTTAACATAAGATCAGCTACCACGAACCAAGCAGAAAGAGCCATAGTAATCAACTTGGGTGGCAAATCGGTAGGGATAGTTGTGGATCGTGTATCTCATGTAGTTCACTTCCCACCTCATACAGTAGATCCACCGCCGCCTTCGGTCAAAGGAATTTCTTCTCGTTACATCACAGGAGTAGGAAAGAAAGAAAATCGATTCATAATTTTGATAGATATTGAAAAGATTTTAACTTTGGAAGATGTAGAGAATGTCTTGGTAACATGAAGTAAATACTTATGATGATATCAAAGTTTTATTATTTGCGAAAAAACCTGTATTCAATGGCAGAGTTAGTTCTGGAGCAAGCTTTGCTTTTGAATGATGCCTTAGAAGAAGACAACTATGAACTTGCTAATACTATAGTTGATCTAGATGACAAAATAGATGAATTGGAAAAGGAAAATGACAATCTTTCTCAAAATGCCATTCTTGAGGCAATTGCCAACAGGAATATGTTGGGGATGGGTGAAATTGACCAAGATATTGTATTGAAAAAAGACCCTCTACGATTCGCCTTATCTGCAATTCGAATAACAAGAAATATGGAAAGAATGGGAGACCAAGTTGTAAATTGTGCTGAGGTATTCCGATACGGGACCATTCGTAAATCCTTATTCAAAAAAGAAGAACCGATGACTTTGATTCTTTCTAGAGTAACTACCTTGGTGGGAATGGCTGTGGAGTCATTGGTAGAGGAAAAGGAAAGATTCATGGGTTCTGTCAATTCTCTCGAAGAAGAATTGAATTCTCTTTGTGACCAAGCATTTAGAAAGTATAGAGATACACCTGATATGGATAAGGTGGAATTTACGGATTTGTACAGAATAATTTTGGCAATGGAAAGAATGGGTGATTATGCGGTAAACATTGCAGAAGAACTTGTTCGATTGAATACAGGAAAAGACATACGACACATAGAGAACCTTATCTTACGCAAAAATTACGACTGATCCATATAGGCTTGCAATTCTTGAAGTAGGCCCTCGGGCAGATCCAGCCCCTTCGCCCGAATTCTCTCGTTGTATTTTTTAAAAGACAATTGGTGCTGATTTGTACTAAGATAGCCTTCGAGAGCCGTAGCCGCCCACGGTATGATTTCTTTGATAAAATTGGGATTCTCTTCGAGAGCATCGCAAAAGGAAATAAACAAGGGTCGATTCACAGGTCTTCCAATGTTTCTGTAAAATAACAAACAATACAAGGATTCATCCCCCAATATTTCTCCAGAACGAAGCTTCTCTTCCACATACTTCAAGTTGATATTGTCTAGGTATTCGACATGAAATGCTTCTTTGATGCGTTTGGTGATAAATTTAGAAATTTCTGCCTTTATGAATTGCAAATTGGAACAATGGGGAGGGCAGGATCCTTCATTTTTGTGTAAGTCGCAGGAATGGATCAAAATGCAATCGGCATCTGAATTGGGTTCAACGATACCGAAATTTACTGAGCCTAAAATCTCCAGTGCAACTTCGTAGCCTTTGCGAGAAAGTTCCTGCGTGGCAAGTCGAAAGGCCTGGACACGCTTGAGGGCTACTTTTGTATCATAATTGCGGTATTTGTTTTTGAGAACGAGATACCTTTCTACGATACTCCTGGCCATGGCAATGTTTCTATCGGAGTCTATTGACTCCTCAATCCCTTTTCTTTGGGAAAAATAAGATTTTTTCCGATGATGGAACAGATGGCGTCTAGAAGTGGGAATCCCCTGAAATTTTGGCACCTACTTCTGGTCTTTCCGATTTTTATTTGGGCAGGGGAAGAAGATTCCCGACTGTCCCTAAAAGACCTCTACCTAACTCCACTGGAAGTCATTTTGCCAGAAGAAATCGGAAAAATCGAGTCCGAAGAGAGGATTCCTTTGGACCCAGAGAGCGGTGTTGCCTTGCGAGAAAAGCCAATCCAAAGAGAAGGCGCTGAGCTCATCCCAGAAGAAACGGGACCAAAGACCATCGATCGCAAGATCAAAGAAGCCGAGGGACTCCTAAAGCGCTACTACGCTCAATTTCTGGCTGAGAAGAGGATTTGGGAGGAAAGAGAAAGAGGCAGTATCTATTCCTCACGAACAGAACAAAATGATATAAGACTTTTGTTATACGAAACTACACATAAAAATTCCGAAACTTATTTGGTTAGGGAATCTCCCATTTTATTTGAATTGCATTCGAAATTGGCTAGATATTGGATTGAACTTGAGAAACCAGAAAGAGCTATTCGACATTTCACAGCCGCTTACCGGTATAGATCTTTATCTGCTACAGAAGATTTTTTTCGGAAAGGTGAGTGGAAAAACGAGGATTTTCGGGATAGCTTCAAAAGTAAGTCAGATTTCCATGATCAAAAGTTTTTTGAAAGAGACAAAGCTCTCAAGGAATTTCAAAAGGCAAAAGATGATATACATTTACTTGAAGCCGAACTATTTCGGAAGGAAGAATCTAAAACTTCAAGAGATCAACAGCTAACGACAGCCAGAAATAATATAGAATCCAAGAAAACAATTTATGAACAAAAAGAAAAAGAATACCAAGATTCTTTTAAAGCCAACTATAATTTGTATCTAGAAACAAGAAAGAGGGAAGATTCGAGTAACTTTTTCTTTTTGGCAAAAGTAGTTCGAAAGTTAGAAGAAGAAAATAAAGAAAGATTAAAAATTATAAATAAGTCTAGTGTTGCAGGAAAAGGCATTTTTGTTTTGTTCGACTATAAAAAGAACAGAGATTTTTTTGCTTATGAAATGCTTTTGGAAAAATCATATCATCTCTGGCCGAACAATCCAGAACCAATAGCCGAAGTTGCTGAAAGTTTTAGGCAGGACGGTAGAAAGGATAAGGCGATTGATTTTTATGACCAATTGCTAAGAGTTTTGGCAGATAAAAAAGGAAACCTTAGCGACACAGAAAAGGAATTGGAATTCAATTCCTGCCTTCGCTTGGCAAGTCTCAACGCTGATTTAAAAAGACTTCCTTTGGCTGGTAAGTTTTATGAAAAATATTTTTTGTTGTCACCTGATTCGGATAGAAAGACTCAGGTCGCTTTTGAAATGGGACAATTTTTTCTCACTAAGTTAGGTGATAAAGAAAAGGCGGCTATTTTTTATATCTACTGGCTGGAAAGAAATAGTAGAGATTGGAATCCAAGTGCCAAGGCCCAGTCTAAGATTGAAGAATTAGAGTCGCTCGCTTTCTTAGGACTTTCGCAATTGGAGAGACAAAAAAAGAATTTTGAAGTTGAAAGAGATCGTTTGTTAGTTTCTATTCAAAAATTCAATGAATTAGAAAAATCGAGAGATCTCAGCTTAAAAAAAGTTAGGGAACTTCAAGAACAGAAGCTTCGCGTCAAAAAAGATCTCATTGCTTCCACTGAAGATGAAGCTTTATCTCAATATAGAATTTTGGATGTAAAAATTGAAGATGCTCAGGCAGAACTCAGAACATTCGGCAGTCGTCTAAAAACGATTCCCATTACAAATATTTACTTTCGATTGGCACATTTGTATGAAAGAGACCGAGATTTTACAAAAGCTGACGAGGCTTATGACCAAGTTATTGCTTTAGGAAAAGAAACTGAAATTGATTTGGCACTGAAGGACAAGAAGAGGATTCAGAGGATTTTATTAACTGGTAAAATAGACCCACCATTCAGCGAGAGTATTTGATTATTTCGTCTTCTTCCGTACCACTCAATTCTTGTTCCAAGGTACTCTGCGCATAACCAGCATCTGGTAGTACCTGGAAAGGTACCGAATCAATGGTTTCTCCCTCGTGTACGATTTTGAGTAGGTAGTTGCCTAATGCTAATTTGTCATATTGATCACGCAGAGAATTGGTATCTGGATCAATTGATTTGGGTTTGATGTCGATTTCTACGTAATCCAATTCGTAGCGATTGAGGGATAGGTGGAAAACAGTTTCTGCTCCTGGACTTCTTTCAAAAGTATAGACGAAGTGAATGGTGTCTTTAGGGGAAAAGATCAAATCGTCTCGCATCATCTTAAAGTCGGTTACAGTCATCCAGTGTCTTTCCAATTCATCGATATCTTGGCTGTTGGTATTTGCCCAGCCGAATTCTCCTTTGGGAACTCCGCAATAGATCAAAAAAAGAATGGGTAGCAAGAGCAATCTGTTCACCTTATGAATTTCGGAACAAATTGCCGTTCTCAATCCAACCTTTTTGTTTCATCGGTGATGTCTTTTTCGGCAGAATTGCTGTAGGGATAGAAGGGAGCCCTTTTTTTGACGGAGGGAGGTGCAAATTTGCTTCGAATCCATCGGTATACCCAAAGGATGAGGAGAAAATAAAGGAAAAACTTAAAAATCATCAGTGTATGGTCTCCGGAAGGAGGTCAGAAGACTTTTTTCCATAGGTTAAAACAAAAAGTCCGCCTAGCAAAATAAAAATAAACGGACATACGATCCAGGGATTGTATTCCTCCTGTACAAAAATTTTCCCCTCACCGGCTTTGGGAGTGACTTTTGGTGCAATGGGTAGATGAAATTTTCTAGCCATTGTTTCAATTTGAATGACATTTAACACAGGGATTTCTTTTGATAGGAATTCTTTGATCACTGAATCTGGAACGTCGACATCCTCAGGCAGGCCCATCAGGAGTCCGTTTCGAAAGACTTGCTTACCAATGCTTGTTCCAAAAATTGTTGTACCTCCTCCTATATTCACGAAGAGTTTCAATGGTGATTTGTTCGCTTCTGTTTTGTAAGCATTCATTCTGATCTGGATGGAGTCGGAAAATCCATATGAGGAAAGGAATGAGATATGGTTTCTTTCAATTCCTTCCTTCAATAGCCTCTTACCCTCTGCTGAGATACCAATCGCTTGGTCTTGGATACCTCCCAATGAAGAGAATCTAGATTTAGTAGAGAAAATTCGATTCAAGTAAAGAAAGTTTTCCATATCTAGCCAAAGCATATCTGGATTGTTAGCCCCGTACTGAGAAGAAGATGCGCTTGAAATCACAATGGGTCTCAATTTCAGAGTTTCGATCGCTGCATAGAGACAGATATTGACTGCTGGGAAGGAACCTGTGGTTGCAACTGCGATTGTATCTCCTTCCCGCAAGCCAGCTTTTTTTAAAAAATATATAAATACTGCGGCAAAGTTAGGATTGATTGAAGTTTGTTTGGCGGAAAGTGAACCCGAATTGCTAGTCACTGGAGTGAGAAATTCTCCAACCAAACCAGATCCTGCTGGATCTGTCTCTTTAGATTCAAACTTTTTCTTTTTTTTGATTTCGGGTTGAAGAATTTCAAATGCAAGTGAGGCTAATTTGGATGCTTGAATCTTATCTTTGTAATATGGTTGTTCTCGTTTGACGCGGAAATTTTCGGAAATGAAGACACTTAAAATGGCGAATAAAGCAAGAGCCATGACTCCTATCTTTGAAAAATGCCACAATCTCCAGTATTCTTTTGCTATCATGGAAGATCTACACCAACAACCAACATCAATAAAAGTCTTACAATCACTGAGGCAATCGTCAAAACAGAAATAGTTTCCAATACTCCCTGTCTTTCAAACCAGATTGCTATCAGGCCTGGTATAATGTAGCCTATAACTCGAACATCGGTGAACTCTTCCAAATCCATCGTATGAATCATATTATAATTAACAATTGTACCGATCAAATAAGCAAAAAGTAAGATTAAAACACTTTTCCTTTTACCAAATAGAATTAAAAATTGCGAAAGCAATTGAACCAATCCATAAGCCAGTAAAGCTACCATGTATGTGATAATGAGATCTTTGGGGCTCTTGTAGTGCAATGCCAAATATCCTGGTACAATTAGTCCAGTTCCAAGTATACCAAAGAATTCAGAAAATATAAGACTTACCACCAAACCAAGAGCAATAGAAATCGAAAGGACATCTGTCAATGGCTTGACCTATTTTTGAAAAGTTTGACAATTTCCAAACCTTCTCCACCAATGTTTCCAATTCCAACCAAAACAAAGCGCAGGGGAGAATTGGCTAGTATTGATTCAAAAACTTGTTCAGGAGGATATCCCTCTAGATTAAAAACTTGCATTCCCATTTTGGGATATCTTTTCAGGGCTTCAATAGCTACTTGAGTCCCTTCGCCCGTTAAGAAGATGGTAGAAAATCCTTCCCATTTTGCTATCTCCTGAGCCAGTTGTATGCTTCGGTTCATCCGATCCTCGCGACAATGAAAAAGCAATTGGAAAATTCCATATTCACTTAATTTCTGTTTGTAGCTAGTCCAAATTTTTCGACTGCTTTCGGGATCATTCGCTGCTAGTGCATTCAAAAAGAAAAAATCTTTGCCAAAAAATTGAATTCTAAGCAATTCCAAAGCTCCAGGATAGGGTTTCATCGCCATCATCCCTTGGATACTAACTTCTTTGGAAACCCCGATCATTTCGCATACTTGCAATGCCATAGCAATATTTTCTTTGTGTTCGAGGTAACGAAATTGCGAAATAATTCTATCGCTAACAAATTCTAGAGTATTGTCTTCCACAAAATGGATTGATGTATTTCTATCAAGACAGGCCTTTTCCCAAATTGGATTGAACTCTCCTCTGTGAAGAACTAGTCGACCATTTTTTGGAATAGCATTGGCAAATGCTTTCTGAACATCTACTAAACTGGGTCCCATCACTTCTAAATGATCATTACGGACATTGCTTATAATTCCAATATTAGATCTTACTATCTGTATTTCACTTGCAAATTGATATTTTGGGTCTATTGCCATACATTCTACAATAACGATTTTTGCTTTTTCCAGAAATGCTTTAGTCAAAAATCGAATTTGTTCAAGAATCGAAGGCCTGCTCCATCTTCTAACGGAAGTTTCATTAGAATCAAAATGTATTATCCTGGCATTGGTTCCGGTAGTTTTGGAAATTGCTACTTTTCCAGCATAAGAAAGCCCTGCGTGGATAAGTCGAACTATTCCAGTCTTACCTCTCGTGCCATTGACATGTATCACACAATCAAATGTTTTGTGTCGATAAGTATATAACAATTGCTCTATGACAAAATACGAAAGTAGAAGAGAGATCAGTAGAAGGTACACCAAACTTTCTAAACTATTGATGCCTGTCACGAAGTCTACACCAAACTTTCTAAACTATTGATGCCTGTCACGAAGTCTACACCAAACTCTCTAAAATATTGATGCCTGTCACGAAGTCTAAACCTGGTATTCAAAAGAATGTAATGTAATTGAAACATATTTTTGCTTTGATAGGTTAAAAGGCAATCCAATGAGCATCCGATACAAATTTTTATTGATACTAGGTCTGAGCCAAATCATTCTTTTGATAGCTTTGTCTATAAGCTTCACTTACTTGCTCCGCGAAGTAAAGAACATTCCTCAAAACCAAAGAGCCGCAGACCTTTCTCAAAATTTCCAGCGAGAATTGGACTTCAAAGATGAAAAATTAAAAATCCTATTGCAAGAAATTTTGGCTAATCCCAGTGCCAAGGCAATTTTTCAAAATGGGTTTTCAGATCGGTCTCAATTTAGCCGAAATCTCTATTTTTTCAAATCTATTATGGACCGATACCACCTTTCGATTTTTGAGGTAGGTGATAGGGAAGGTAAGGTCTTGTTTAGAGCACATAGACCAACGGATTGGGGAGATAGCAAAAAAAACCAACCTATCATCGAAAAAGCACTGAAAGGTCAAGTTACCTCTACTCTAGAAGATGGAAAATCGGGACTTGGTTTTCGTTTGGCGGCACCTCTACTGGGAGGTACCATCTTGATCGGTCAAGTAGTCGACGATGCTTTTACCAAAACTATCAGTAAGGATGAAAACACACATCTCGCGATTTTTATGCAGGGCAAACCAAAGACAATTGGATCCGAAACTCTCAAAAATGCCCTTGTGAAAGGAAACATACCTTTGAGTTCGAATAGTAGATTTACCTTTGAAACTAACCCATATTTTTTGGTTCGAATTCCCTTCAAAGGAGATAGTACCTTAAAGGATTTGGAATTCGTAGTTATGATCAGTGAAAATGAAGTGGAAAGCAAAACAAATAAAATTTGGTCTTTTTTTACCATTGCTTCTCTGTTCTTATTTGGGCTGATTTTGCTAATTTCTTTTCTTTTTGCAAGAGATATGGTTGATGCCATCAAAGTACTGACTTTTGCGATGAACAACATTGATACGTTCCAACCCAAAAACTTACCTGTTTCCAGAAAGGATGAAATTGGTCAAATGGGAAGAGTTTTCTTAGAGATGAAAGAGGAACTAGATATCCATCAAAATAATTTAGAACTTCTGGTGAAACAGAGAACGAAGCAGTTGAATGAGACTCTAGATGAAATCAAAAAATTAAAGGAACAGCAAGATGGAGATTATTTTTTGACATCCCTATTGATTCGACCTTTGCAAGGTGTGATTTCTAAAAGTGAAAACATATCAACCTACCTTCTCGAAAAGCAAAAAAAGGAATTTGAATTTCGCAATAAAACTTATTCCATTGGTGGAGATGTAATTATTGTAGATTCCATTGAATTGCTCAATGTAAAATATTCAGTATTTGTGAATGCTGATGCTATGGGCAAATCTATCCAAGGAGCTGGTGGAGCTCTTGTATTTGGAACTGTCTTTCGATCCATCTTAAATAGAACCAAGAAGATGTCCTACATTCAAGACAAACATCCCGAAAGATGGCTTAAGGACTGTTTTCAGGAGATTCACAACGTTTTTATCTCATTCGATGGTCATATGTTGATATCAGCGATTTTTGGCTTGATTGATGATCAAAGAGGAACTCTGTATTCCTTAAATTCTGAGCATCCACAGATAGTTCTTTTTAGAGATAACAAAGCATCCTTTATTGGAAATGACAGAATCATGCGAAAAATAGGATTCACAGAGTTAGATAGCCAAGAAATCGAGAATGACATAGAAATCGATGTCATTGCTTTGAAACCAGGTGACAAATTAGTATTAGGCTCTGATGGCAGGGATGATTTGCTAATGAGTGTTTCAGATTTAGGTGTTAGAGAAATCAATCATGATGAAGGTCTCTTCCTTCACACAGTAGAAAAGTCTCAGGCGAAAATTTCTGAAATATATCAAACATTAACGGATTGTGGAGAATTGACAGATGATCTTAGTCTTCTAGTCATTGGTTACAAGGAGGAAAGAGATGATTTTGAAGATGACTTGCAAAAAAATGATGATTTCATAAAACACATAAATGACGGTCTATCGCATTACAAAATTGGTGATATAGAAAATTCGATAATCAGTATGGAATTGGCTTTAGCGTCTGAGCCAGAAGATGCCTATTGTCTCAAAGAATTGTCAAAACTTTACCTCAAATCTGGTAAATTTGATTTGGCAATTAAAATTTCCCAGAATTACTTATCGCTACATCCAGAAGACACGGAGTACCTTTTTTATGTTGCTTATGGATACAAGAAGCTTAGATCTTATAAGGAAGCAGCTGACTTTGCAGAGAGACTGAGACTGAGAGAACCAAAAAATATAAAAAACTTACTCCTTTTGTCTGAGATTTATATTCATCTAAACAACAAAAAGAAAGTGGAAACTATGTTCGCAATGATAGATCAGGTGGACCCAGGTAATTCAAAATTACTGAAGTTATCTGGATTTTATAAGAAAAAAGTGAATGACTTAAGCTATGTAGGTTGATCAAAGGATTGCAGAGCATCCTCAAGAGTTTCATACAACGGTATGACGGAGGAAACTTTGGATATTCTAAATATCTGTCTAATTGTTTTGGAAGGATTGGCAATCTTCAGTTCTCCATTGTTTTGTTTGAGTTTGTCTCGAATTGACATGATCAAACCGAAACCAGAAGAATCTATGAAATTCACTTCTGATATTTCTAAAACGATGCGAATGTCGGTATAGCTGCTTGGTTCTTTGAAATTTTCTTTGAGCAAACCAGCATTGAGCATATCGAGATTGCCGATAAGCTTAATTACTTTGACACCATTGACTAGAGATTCTAGGTACTGCATCTAATTAATTCACAAACTTGTCCCAATTCTTTTGGATGGCAAGTTCTCTTAGAATTTTCCAAATCACTGCCGATCCAGTTTCGCTGTTGGTCATGATCACAACTCCATTTCCGGATTCTAACTGAAACCAAGCCAATGATTTATGTCCTTTTGTGTGGCCTCCATGAAAAAATACAGTCTCTTTTCCAGTTTGGTTTAAAAAAAATCCTCGAGCAACGGATGCGTGTACGGTTAGATTCGCCGCACTCATCTTGGGTCGGAGCAGGTACCTGGCAGATTTTTTAGACAAAAAGGAAGACTTTCCTTGGGAAGCGAGACCAACCTCCACAAAAAGTTGCCCAATTTCTGTCGGAGTTGTCCAGAGTCCGCCCGATCCTAACTCAGGATAAATAAACTTTTTTTCTGGAATTGTATTTCCGTCTATATCATGACCTGGAAGCTTTTTTGGATTAGGTTCTTGGTCAAAGGTTGAGAATTTCCAAAGCAAAGGATTTCCAATTAAGGAATTCATATTTTGAGCCAAAGATTTTTTTGTAACATCTTCTATCGCGGCCTGGATGAGACTGTATCCTGCTCCTGAGTAGCGAGATTTAGAATCGGTCTTGTAATAGATTTTTATTCCATTTTCTTCTCTATATCCATCTTTGATATCAGCAAAATTAAGAATGTTTTGGTTTTCTGGTAAGTCCCATTCACCTTTTTCTGTTAGTCCACTTGTATGAGATAGAAGTGAATCCAAATTTAATTCGATTTCTGAGCTTTTTAAATCAGACTTAATTTTCCATTCGGCTAACCGATTCGTCCATGGTAAAAAAAGTGATAATTTGTTTATTTCGGAAAGTTTGACCGCAATTGTAGCGACTACCGGCTTAGTCAAAGATCCTGCTCGAAACAAAGAGTTTTCTTCTGCACCTTTCCCATAATTCTTTGCCCAATCCAATTTATAATTTTTGTAAACTGCAATTCCTACATTTGATACTTTATAATTACCTAATAAATCTTCTATGGTTTCCTCCCCCTCTTTAGCTTTGTAAAAGCTTAGTCTTTTTGAATTAAATATGATCTCCGTTACATGAGATTTTGCGGAAGCCATTTGACCTAAACTTGCTCCATAGGCATTGACCAAAATGATCGATAACTTGCTGTTATGATCCAAATAGATGAAAGTTGATACTTTGCCAGTTTTACCATATTGCCAAAAGAATCCGTCTCCTACGAATACTCCCTCTCCAAAAGCAATTTTGTCTTTTGCATATTCATCTACCAGCTCGGTCTTACTATAAATTTCATTGATATCACTTTTATTCAATACTTTGGGATATAAAATTTCCCGATGAAGAACAAGAATATCTTGGTAAGTACAGAAAATTCCAGAGTTCCCCAATAGTGGATCTGTCTCATCTAACTTACAATTTTCCATATGCAAAGGTAAAAAAATCTTCTGATTCAATAGGGAAGCTATATCTTGTTTGCTTACTTTTTCTAGTAAGATTCTCAACGTAGTGAAATCAAGTTTAGAATACTTCCAATATTCTCCGGGACCAAATGCCAACGGAGTTTTCCAAAGTTGAAAATTTTGAGTGATGAATTCAATTGATTTTGTTTTCTTTTTGAAAGGTTCTTTGATCTCTAATTCAGCTAATTTTGGAATACCACTTGTATGATGTAACAAATGCTTAATTTTAACTTCTGGATAAGGAAAATCTGTCAAGTATTTGGTGACTGGTTCTTCGATATCAAAGTAATTCTGCCGTGCTAATTCTCTAGTAAGAAAAGCCATTATCAATTTGGTAGAATCACCAAGTGGAATTGGGGTTTTTTCATAAATAAGTTTGGCGTTAGAATCTGGATGAATATGAGAATGAAAAAGTACTTTTGAGTTTTCCCGATTTCTTGAATGAGCGACATATACCAAACCGGAAAAGCCATCACCTAAAATCCGTGTACGAATTAAGTCTTTTTGCTGGTCGGATAAGTCTCCTATCACATTGGTATTGTTACATGAATTCGTGAAACCAATCCATATAAGAAAAAACAGATGTATCTTAGCTTTCCTGAAGTAGGCTGGGAAGGTATCCTTCTGGCGGTTCAAATCCAAAGAGATCCAAAATCGTAGCTGCCACATTTCCTAGTCCAGGCTGTGAGACAATCGTTGCAAATGCAAACCGATTCTTCGGATCGACTAGGCTTAGTCTCACAGGATTCAGGGTGTGACTGGTTTTTGAAATTGGATTTCCATTCTCGGATTTTAGTACATTGCCCTTTTTATCCAGTTGATACATTTCATCTGCATTTCCATGATCAGCTGTGATAAGCAAAGTTGTATCGGTTTTGTAACAAGCATCTATAACTCTTTTGATGCAATTGTCGAGAAATTCCAATCCCTTTACGGTAGCATCCAAATTTCCAGTGTGACCCACCATGTCTCCGTTTGCATAATTGACTCTCAAAAAATCAAAATCTTTTTCAATGAGAGTTTTAACCAAGGCATCTGTAATCTCAGATGCTTTCATTTCAGGCTTTTGGTCAAAAGGGATAATGTCTGACGGAATTTCTTCATAGGTTTCAAGGTTTTGGTCAAAAGCACCAGATCTGTTTCCATTCCAAAAAAAAGTAACGTGTCCAAACTTTTGAGTTTCAGACAGCGCATATTGTTTCATTTTTGCACCAACCAAGTATTCACTAATAGTTTTATCAATTGTTGGTGGAGGAACCAAATAGTCTTTGGGAATTTTAAGATCTCCATCATATTGCATCATACCAGCAAATTTTACTTTCGGAAATCTTTCTCGATTAAAGTAAGTGAAATTTTCTTCAGTGAAGGCTCTACTAATTTCGATTGACCTATCTCCACGAAAATTAAAAAATATAACTGAGTCATTGTCAATGATCTCTCCGAGAGGCTTCCCATCTGTCCCGCTCAAGACAAAGGGAGGTAGATATTGGTCTATTGCTTTAGGATCTTCCTTGTAAAGTGTTTCGATAGCTTGTTCGGTGCTTGGAAAGGATCTACCTCTAGCTAAGACATGGTGATCCCAACCTCTTTTGACCATGGACCAGTCCGCCTCGTAACGATCCATCGTTATACTCATCCTTCCTCCGCCCGAGGCAATAGCAAGATTCGATTGTGGATAGGTTAACCTTAATTTGCTGAGAAAATCCTCTAATCTCTTAATATATATTAATGCTGATTTTTCAGGGACATCTCTTCCATCTAATAAAGCATGAATTCTAATTCGAGTTATATGGCTCTTACAAGCTGCTTCCAACATAGATTCTAAATGATCGATATGGCTGTGAACATTCCCATCTGAAATCAAACCAATAAAATGTAGAGTAGAAGAGTGCTGATTGCAATTTGATATTAGATTCTTCCATACATCGCCTTGGAAGATTTGACCTTTTGCGATACTCTCATTGACTAATTTTGCACCTTGATCAAAAACTCTTCCTGCACCTAGCGCGTTATGACCGACTTCAGAATTTCCCATATCCTCATCCGAAGGCATTCCGACTGCTGTGCCATGAGCTTGAAGCAAAATGCTTGGAGAATTGTTCCAAATTGGCTTTAGATTGGGTAAATTCGCTTTTGCAATCGCGTTGCCAGATGTTTCAGGCAAATTCGTTTCTCCTACTCCATCCAAAATCACTAATAAAATACGGTTTGCTTTGTTGCTACGATTGTTGGGTTTTAATTGTAAACTCATTCTTCTTTACCTCTTTTAATAATTGGGCTATACTTCTGGCAAGCTCAGTCATATCGATTGGCTTCACAAAAATCTTAGAGACACCTTCAGGTTGCACATTGGGATTGAGCAAACTCGAAAATCCTGTACAAATGATAGTTGGCAAAGTAGGTTTGAGAGCCTTTGCCTTGTAGACAAGTTCAGTCCCATCCATTCCCTGCATCTTTTGATCTGTTATAAGAATATCAATCTCGGATGTATGCTTTTGGAAAAATTCTAGCGCTCCCTCTGCAGAACTATAATCAAACACTTTGTAGCCTAGCATTCCAAAAGCTTCTTTCTGGGCTGCCAAAATAAGATCATCATCATCAACCAAAAGGATAGTTTGGAAATTCCCAGTAACCAGATTTTTTTGGTGCGAATAGACAAAATCTGATTTTTTCTTTGAGTCCAAACTTTGCATTGCTTTGGGAAGAAGTATTTGGAAATTTGATCCTTTCCCATGTTCAGACAAGAGTCGGATTCCACCTTTGATTCTCTTCAAAATCCCATGGACTATAGCTAAGCCTAACCCAGTTCCACCGATATTTTCCTTTTCAGTATAAAATGCATCAAAGATTTGTTTGTGTTTTGAAGAAGAAATTCCAATCCCATTGTCTAAGAAACAAACCTCGTAATATTCCCCTGGTTCAATTTCTAAATCAAAAATTTCAAATTTTTCTGCTATCGTAACTTCTTGAAATAAAATTTCAAGACTTGGATTGGGTGACTTGCTAATTGCATGAATAGCATTCTGAATAAGATTGTAAGCGATTTGGTAGATTCCAGAAGAATAACACAATACATATTGTGCTGATTCAGGAAGTTTCCTTTTGATAGTAATATTTTTGGGGATGTGAGCCAATACATTTCGAATGGCTTCTTCAACTTCGATTCTTAAGTCTATGGAATCCATTTGATCTTCCTTGCTTTTGGAAAAATCTATTACTTGTTGAACAATATTTTTGCCTTTTTCACAGGATAATTTGATTCTTGCTAGATATGTCCTCAATTTGATGGCTGAATCCAAATTAAATGAATTCAAAAGAGTTTCACTCAGAGTCGTATATGTGTTAATGGGTTGTAAAATATTATTAAAATCATGTGCAATGCCTGCGGCTAGATTTCCTATGCTTTCCCATTGTTTGGAGAGAACCAATTCCTTTTCTAGAGCTTTTTTTTCATTTAATTCTCTTCTATATTCTTGATTGATCTTTGCCAAATCCTTAGTTCTTTCGATTATCCTAGATTCGAGGCTCGCCTTTTCGTCCTCCAGTTCCTTCGTTTTTTTGCGTTCGGAAGAAATATCTCTAACAATGCAAATTCCCAAATCAACTTCATTTCCGTCATTATAAATTGGCAAGGCGATTGCATTGACCGAAATCCCAAAGATCGAAAATTCCCTTTGAACAACTTTATCAACTAATGCCTCTTCAAACAAAGACTCAAGCAGTTCGCCAATTCCGTCTGAAAACATTTGAGATGGCGTATTACCAATCCAGGCATTGATAGGATACCCTAACTTTTGAGAAAAGGTTCCGCCGGAAGTTACTATAATTTTTGATCGATTGAAAACATGAACATCTTGGTCAGGAAGACTCTCAATAATTTTTGCGAGAATTTGATCTTTTTGGCTACTGGTCTCCACCTCATCCGTGATATCTGTGAAAGTTATAGAAATCCCGTGCATGAATTTGACAATATTCACCTTAAAGCTTGAAAATTTTTTGGGAAGGGGAAACCTTGCTTCTCTAACTAGACTTATTCCAGATGAAGCCACATGATAGATATCTTCTACAAAGGATTCCATATAACGGTAGTTATCCATAAATAGCTTTTTCGGGGAAATCCCTTTTGGAATTTGAAAAAAGGGAAACAATTGAAAAGCCTTTGGATTGGCATCCCAGAGCACCAGATTAGGGATCCCGGAATCACTAAATCCATCGATCTCAAAAATCAAAATAGCATTTTGAGATGTATCTAACAAAGATCTCAATAGGGATTCTCTATCCTTGATAATCAATTCTGTTCGTTTTTTTTCAGTGATATCTACAATTCCAGAGCGTATATAATATTCACCTTTCTCGAAGTAGGCAATACTTTCAGTCTGAAATGTAATTGAACCTAAATTTTTTGATGAAATAAAAGTTAATTCACAAGTTTCTTTTTTTCCTGACTTTATAGCCGAAGCCATATGGGAAAAATATACATCATGCGATTCTCCCGATAGATAAACAGTTAGAGGTTTGTTCTTGAGAAAGGCCCTACCTTTTCCAAAATAGGAACAAGCAGTAAGATTGATATCCAATATCAACCCTTTTGAATTCGTAGTAAATATCCCAATCGGTGAGAAATCATAAAGTTCTTGGTATTTGGCTAATTTAGCCTTGAGCTCCGACTGTGCTGATTGAAGTTCTTCATTTTGGAGTTGAAGGTCGACCTGGTAGACATCTAATTCATGGATCAAATGATTCAGATCAGATTCCTTTGATTCCCGAACATCTTTTGGCTGGGTTTCCAAAAGTTCTTCAGCTTTGGATCTCAATTCTTTGATTTTTTCTGAAAATTTTGGCATGCTGAACCCTAAAGCTTTCTATTAACGATTATTATTTTATCAATCGTTCCTGATTTGTAAAAGAGAATATCTTGGATGGTGTAAGCATTTTTAAATTTATTCCACTTGTTTTGGATTGGAGTATGCCCAGTCGAGTGTTCTGACTTTATGATTGCATTTTTGATTTTCTCTTTTTCCTCTTTCCATAGAATAGGTTGAAGAGTTTCAAAATAATCCTTGCCTAGAACTTCCAATTCTACGTAACCAAATATCAATTGGGATTGCCTATTCCAGGAAATCATTCTGAATTTATCATCACAGGCTACTACTTGGGCTTTCTTGACTTCTGGGATATCTTCGAGTCCACCTGCGGAGGCTCCGACACCAATTGTATAACTTGGTCGATCCATGAAATGTTTTGATCGTGTTTTGGCCAGTGACCAAAGAAAGCGAATTTTTACATCAATTTGGATTTTGTAGCAAAAGGAACTGAAAGGGTGTCAATTCTAGGCCCAAAGGTGAAGGCAGCAGTGGTCTCGCACCTTGGTTTAGGTCATATACAGAGACTCCTGGATTTCTCAAATCAGTGTTGCCAAGGAAGAGCTTTCCCTCTGGAGTCACGAGAATCCCCGTTATGCTAGTACCTATGTTTGGTGGGATTTCTAGTAAAGTGGAGACCACCTCGCCAGTGATCGGGCGAAAGAGTACTACTTTTTTTGTGAAATTTGGGGTTAGTACTGAGGCGACTCCAAGACTTTCATTCCAAATGGAGAATGCCAAAATATCACCTCCGACGGCGGCTTCAGACAAAAGGGGATTCGGTAGAAAACTCTTTGATTCCAAAGAAAATGCATAAATTCCCCCATCTATCTGGGACAGGAATCCTACATTTCCGCCGCATGACATGGTCAGATATGCTTGACTTCTTAAGGAAATTTGTTGGAAATTTGTGAAAGGATTGCGGGCTGGAAACACATAGGAATTAATTACATTCCCGGAATTGGAATTGATTTCGATCAGAAGGGATTCCGAATTTGCTGGCAAGTATCCTCTTGGGTCATTTCTGTCTAACCTTTGCAGTGCCAAATAAAGACTCGAACCGACCAGGTGTAAGCCGCTTGATTCTAGCGCATTATCCGAATTAGATGTTGTTTCTTTAAATTGAGACAAATCGATAGATCCAATTCGAGTACCAGAATTTGAATCAAATATTCCCAAGGAAAAGCCATTGTAAAAGGAAACAAATGCCCGACCATCATTCATTACCCAAATGTCTTGTGGATTAGAACCTTGTCCTACGCTAAATTCCATTTCTGTAACAAAACTTAGTTGAGAGTTTAATCTTTGAATGGAGTCCTTTCCTAATCGATTGACAATAAAAACTCGGTTTTGGAAGTAACGACCTTTGGCATCCGAATGAATTGGCGTTGATCCTGGTAAGGGAATGAGTGAGTTGGTCTCAATGACTTTCCAACGTCCTCCGCCTCCAAAATCGCTAGTGATCGCTCCAAGAGAATTATTTGTCGATCCTAAGAGTAAAAATTGTAAGATACTTGGTTTTTGAATTTCATTGGGATGAACGCAAGCAATCAGACAAAATGATACTAGAATTCTGGGTAATTTCCAACCGAGCTTTTCAATCTTTAATAGCATCAAAACCGGTAACTTCCTTGAACAAGATAAAGGCGCCCAGGTAGAGGAAATCCAATGAAATCCTCCACTCTTTTGTCTGTTATATTTCGTATTTCAAAGTGAAGGTGAAATTGCTTTGAAGAATCTTCATTGTTATAGACCTTCCAAAGCCAAAAGGCATTGTAAATCTCTCTGGCGGGCAAGAAACCAGTCAATTCATTCGTTCTGTCTCTGAAATTAGCTCCTATGAAGTTGTATTCAAGTCCCAATTCTCCCCACGATTGCAGGTAGTTGATTTGAAAGGAACTTTGGTTTCTGGGTCTCCAAGGCAATACTTTACCTTCTAAAAAAGTCGTGTTCGAAACATTCCTCGCATCCTGATAAGTTTGATTCCAAACCATTCTCCAATTTTTGTTGTATGTGATGCTTTGGGCCGATTCTATTCCTGTTATTTTTGCCGAATCGATATTCTCAGGCCTTATCGAAAATTGCGAATTGGGAACGAATAAGATTAAATCTCTGATATTCTTTGAAAAAAATGAAATTTCTGAGTCCCAAAATACTTGTTTTATTAACTCTTTTTTTAGATAGCCGCCAAAATCTCTATTAAAAGAGTTCTCTGTTCGAAGAGATGTATTCCCCAAAATAGTTCCCCTTTCTCCAAACAGCTCTAGGAAGGTTGGAACACGAAATTCTCTACTAATGTTAGACTTGAATCCACCTTCTTCGCTACCTGATCGCCAAACAATCCATTTTGCTCCAAAACTTGGATTTGTAAAAAACCGATTCACCTTAGTCAAATTCTGTGTTGGGTCGATATTTAAGAGAAATGGAGAATTGTTATCTATCCCAAAACTATCTTGGTAGGATTCAAAACGAACTTGAGGGGATAAAATGAGACTTTCTTTCCAAAGTCGAATCTCATCTTGAACTTGGAAGGTAGCCCATTCTCTTTTGCGGTTGGGTTCATTGGATTGTATTCGATTGTCAGCTGTCTTTCGAGATCTCGAGAACTGCTCTCTCTCATAATTCAATGAGAATCTCAATATTTGTGCATAGTTTAATAGGTATATTGTGGGTTGCAATTGAACTCCCAATTGTTTTGTATCAGCCGATGAATTAGGCGTACCAAAACTAAATTCAGATCTAGGGTCGAAGAGCTGGTCCCTGGCGAGTGTTCCGTACCATTTGGTTTCTAATCTAAGCCAAGGAACTAAAAATTCCTTCGTATCAGTAGCAAAGGCTTGGAATGTTTTGGTGAATTTACGTTCCACAGACTGCGTTTGACGAAAGCCGGGGCCTGGTAAGCCTTGAAAACGGTAGAGAGAATCGTTCAAGAACTGTAAGGTTGTCTTGCCTATTTCCCAATGAACGTTAGTTGTAAATCCTGCTTTTTCGTATTGCGCATTCTTTCTTTTGTCAAGAGTATCATCAATGGTATTGATTACCACCGTACCTTGGTTATTTAGATAAGTATAATTTTGATCAGATTTTTCCAAAAGACCTACTACAGTAAATCCTCCTTTAGCCAAAGGAGCAGAGTGGCTCATAGTTGTTTTTGCAGTTCCAAAAGACCCGCCCCCTAATGTGATCCTAGAAATCGGATACTTTCCCTTAAAAGCAGAAATCAAATTGATCGCTCCTCCAATCGATGATCCAGAAAAACCAGCGGGAGTGGAAGATTTGAATATTTCGATTTTATCTATTCCATCCAGCGGAAGATCTGCTAAGTTCACTTCTCCATTTTGAGAATTTTGCACAGGGATTCCATTCCAATAAACTCGTGTTTGGTTTGGATTAGCTCCTCGAATGGAAATTGCAGAATAAGAGCCTAAACCTCCGAATTGCCTTACTCGAATTCCTGCTTCTTTTTCCAAAAGTTCGGGGAGAGCTAAGGGTCTTGTTTTGTCGATAAGGATCTCTTTCTGGAATCCAGTGGGATTTTTTTTGAGATTTTCAGACGAGCCTTCTCCTTCCCTACGGTTGCCCAAAACCTCGAGTGGAGTTTGGGTTTGTCCAAAGACCGTGAGGCCCAAGAGAAAGCATACCAATCCGAAAAGAGCTTTTCCCATCCCCTGCCAATTCCTACCGTGGTGCTCCTAGGGTCAAAAAAAAAGACTGCCAGAGAGCTAGCTTTTCAAATTCTAATCCCATGAACCAATTCAACGTTTTCGGGGTAGGCAATGCTCTCGTGGACATCATTGCTTTTGTAAAGCCCGAATTTCTCTCAGCAAATAAGATCACCAAAGGTATCATGACACTTGTTGACGAAACGAGCCAAGGAAACCTTCTCAATCATCTCAAAGATACCAAAAAGGAACTCAAGTCAGGTGGTAGTGCCGCCAATACGATGATAGCTCTCGCCAATTCGGGTGGAACAGGTTGCTATTCTGGAAAAGTAGCTCACGACACATACGGAGAATTTTACAAAAAAGATATCGAAGACTCTGGAATTCTCTTTGAAACGGAACCAGTGCCAGCAGGTCATACAGGGACTTGCGTGGTCTTGACTACCCCTGATGCCGACCGAACCATGCTGACTAGTCTCGGAATTTCGGTGTCTCTTTCCCCAAAGGACATTGATCTCGACAATTTAGAAAAATCAGATTTCGTATATGTAGAGGGTTATTTGTGGGACGGGGAGTCAACCAAAGCTGCTAGTGAGCTCACCATGAAGCACGCAAGGTCCAAAAATGTCAAAGTAGCTTTTACCTATAGTGATCCTTTTTGTGTCAATCGAACTCGCGATGAATTTGTGCGCTTAACCAAAGACTATGTGGATGTTATCTTTTGTAATTTGGAAGAGGCAATAGCGATAAGCGGTAAAAAAAGCCCAGAAGAGGCTGTACATTACTTGAGTTCTCTTTGTCCGATGGTCTTTATGACTTGTGGCAAAGACGGAGCATACGTTGCGTGGCAAAGCAAAATGGAACTCGTTCCTGGATTTCCTGTTTCCGCCTTAGACACAACTGGTGCTGGAGATTCCTTTGCCGCAGGTGTGCTGTTTGGGCTTACCCATGGCTATTCCCCACGAAAAGCAGCAAGATGGGGCAACTACGTGGCTTCTCAGGTAGTCCAAGTGGTTGGAACTAGGTTACCTAGCCCTTTGGCTGGAACGCAAGATGAAGTCTTGGCTGGTTTCACATAGAAACCCAAAAAATTTAGAGGTGGAAAGATAATTTATGATCCAAGTGAGGAATCTCTCCAAGTTTTACGGAGAGAAAAGAGCAATAACAGGACTCAATTTTCAGCTCGAGAAGGGACAGATAGCTGGGCTTTTGGGAAGAAACGGAGCAGGCAAAACTACAACGATTCGCATACTAACTGGTTATTTGATACCAAGTTCAGGTGATGCCCGTATTGATGGTAAATCTATTTTTGATAATCCACTTGAAGCAAAAAGGAACATTGGGTATCTTCCCGAAACTCCTCCGTTGTACGAAGATCTTTCGGTTTGGGATTACCTTTCTTTTGTTTCCAAAATCAAACAAGTAACTCCAGACAAATCAAATGGAGAGATAGAAAAAGTAATTGAAAGAACGAACTTGCAAAATATGAAAAGTCGCCTTATTTCGACTTTGTCCTTGGGATTCAGGAAAAGAGTCGGAATCGCTCAAGCTATTTTGGGGAATCCATCCATTGTTATCATGGATGAACCAATTTCTGGACTGGATCCCCAACAAATCATCGAAATGCGAAGTTTGATCCGAAGTTTGGCGGGAGATCATACGGTTTTGATTTCGAGCCACATTTTGGGAGAGATTTATAAGACATGCGATAAGTTCCTGTTCTTGCAAGAAGGACAGCTCCGATACGATTACAACCGCTCTGAATTAGAAAAAGAGATGAATCGCATTTCCAATTTGGAAGTTCAACTTTCGGGAGGAAACCTAGACACTGAAAAAGTCTTTTTGGAATCGATCGCTCTTGGAATGGATGGAATCATGATACAATCCTCGGGCGAAGGTGCCTTCCTCATTTCTACTCCGAGTCCAGAAGCTAGAGATGGATTCAGAAAAACTCTTTTGAATAAAATTTCGGATAGCTCCTTTCAATTGGAGCTCCTTAGGCGACAAGAAGTATCCTTGGAACAGATATTTATGGAGAAGGTATGAATTGGACAAATACGATTTCGATCTATCGCAAAGAAATTAAGCTCTTTTTTGGAACCTATATGGGCGCTTTGGTTTTGGGCGGGACAGCTTTTCTGAATGCCATATTCATTATGATTTTGAACTTCAATGGAAGGGCAAATTATGAAGATGCTACCATTATCACCTTTATTAGCTTTATGTCCACAATTCTTATTGCCATGGTCATTCTTTCTATGGGTTCCATCGTAGAAGAGCGAAACAAAGGCACATTGGAACTACTGTTTACCAGTCCCATAACGGATTTAGAAATCATAACAGGCAAATTCATGTTTGGTGCGACTATTTGTGCGGTAATCACAGTATTTATCAACGGTTTATTTCCGATACTGCTGTATGCATACTGGCAAGCTCCTTTTTATATTGTGGTTTCTGGCTCCATTGGTGTATTTCTACTTGGAATATTCACATTTTCTGTCGGGTTGTTTGGTTCAAGCATTGCTAAAAACCAAATGGTGAGTTTGCTCGTTTCTGTTCTTATCCTCCTAACTTTGTGGGTAGCAGGATACTTCTCACATCTCTTTCAAGCCACAACTAGAAAGGTGCTCTTCCAGCTCCATATTTTTTCGCATTATATTGGTTTCTCCAAAGGGGTATTGCCATTGACTGGAATAGTTTTTTTTCTTTCAGGTACTTTATTGTTTCTCTATTTGACTATCAAAGTTTTGGAATCTAGGAGATGGAGAGGTTAAGATGAATCTACCATTAGATCGGTTGCTTCCTTTTTTCAGTGTCTTTAGTTTGTTCAGTTACTTTTTGTTTGATGGAATGGTTGTTAGTCCAGCCAAAAGAGCTATTTGGATAGCTATTGTATTGCTTGCTATAGGAGCTGACCTCCTCTACCAACTTTTTACAAACAAATTCCAAAAACAAAGCATGGTGAAATACACGTCTGGGATACTAGGACTAATTTCCTTCGCATCTGCATTCCTCCGAGACTTTTTGGATTTTGGATATCGACCAGGGTTGAATCAAGAAGCGAGTGCTCTTGGTCGCTTTAGAGATTTCTTGTTGGTGCTTGCTGTCATATCTTCCTTCGCATTTTTAATCCAAACCATTCTTTTAGAATTAGGGCATAGATCTTTGCAGGCACAGTCAGATCTTTCCAAAACCAAGAGAAGTTTGGTGCAAAATGCTCTATTGGGGTTTTTAATCGTTCTACCACTATTAGTTGCAGTAAATTATTTTGCGATTCAAAGAAATTACAATTTTGATCTGAGCTCCAAAGGCAAATTTTCTGTTTCAGAAACTGGACGATCTATTCTGAAGGCATTGGACAAAGAAGTCAAAATCCTTGCCTTTTATCCGAGACCTTTGGAGGCGGATGGTCCCGAAAATTCTCTATCGCTTTCACGTATTCGACCAGATTTGGAAATACTACTGGAACAAGTACGATCTACCAATGGTAACATAAAACTAGAATTTATTAACGCTGATGTAGAAGTGGATAGACTCGCTGAAATTGGACAAGCTTCGAATGGAACCATTCTCATTCGAGCAAACAAAAGCATACTTTTAGGTTCCGAAATTCCATACCTCGAAGAAAAAATCTTTGTTCGAGAAGTGACAGATTTAAAAGACTTAGAAAGAAGACTGATTTCGGCAATTTATACTGTTACTACGAAAGAAAAGAAGGCTTATTTTCTTTCATCTAACGGAGAACATTTTGGTTTAGGCTTTAATAACATTCCCAACGAACAGGTATCAAAGTTCAAAGCTGGATTGCAATATCTGAATTTCAAAGTAGAAGAGTGGGGTTTTTCAAATGGTTGGCCAGGCCAGCTTCCTGAAAATGCTGATCTGATTCTGGCTATTGGGCCCTCCTTACCATATTCGGATGAGGCCAAAAAAGCTCTTCTAGGTTATATTTTGGAAAAAAATGGAAATTTAATCGCTACTATTGATCCAAAGGGCGGAGAGAGCTTCCAGTTTCTAATAGACAAGGCTGGATTGGTGTTCGACAAAACACAGCTAGGCGAAGTGAATGACCGACCAGGTCTCATAGTCGCTAAGGGAATTTCTTCCCATCAGTCTTTAGAACTATTACCCAAAAAAGAATTAGGCGTAGTTTTTCCCTACTCTGGATTCTTTATCGCAAAAAGTGATGGTTCTGCGCCTTTTTCCTTCAAAACCAAAATTCTTCTCGATTCAGGAGGAGTGTCATTTGTAGATAAAAATGGGAATGGAAAGCTAGATTCTGAAGAAAAAAAAGATACAGTAAATCTAGCGTACGAAATGACACCACTATCTCTTGATGATTCCAAACAAGGAAAAGTTTTAATTCATTCGGGAACTTCTTGGCTTACGGACCAATACTTTGGATACAATATGAACTCTAATTATGCACTCGCCATTGCCAATGGTATGTTCCTGGACAATAGCATAGCAGGAATCCCTCCCAAAAAAGAAGAAATTCAAACTGTAACCCTTTCGGATAATCAAAAGTTATTGGTTTGGGCGGTTGGGGTTTTTCTTTATCCAGGTTTGATCATTGGCATTGGTTCTTTTTATGTTGCTTCTCGCAGGAGAGTTTCAGAGGCATGAGTCGAAATTTTTTACTGGCGATTGTTTCAATCGCCTTACTAATGTTTGTTATCCTTTGGACAGACGAGTCTAAAGAAGACCTAAGTGAGGCTCCATTATGGAAAAAGGATTGGAGTGAGATCCATTACAAGCCACCTAGCCAAAATTGGAACGAAGAGACTAAGCTCAATTATGCATCGAATCCTTTCGTTTTGAAAAAGATTTCTACTGGATTTAGAAATAGCCCCTTATTTTCTGTGACACACCAAAACCAGGGAGGGGTTTTTACTTATGAAGGCAATTACAATGCAAAGAATTCTTTTTCTGATACGGCAGTTCTCAAGATAAAATTCCGTGAGAGTGTAACAGAAGAGATCAAAAAAGCTTATTCCCTGAATACAGACGAAAGCCCGAAGTTGAGTTTTTACCAAGACAAGGACCTTGAAGAGGAAATTGTGGTAGGAATCAAATCCAAAAATGATTCTAGTCATATTGTAGCTCTTAATGGCGATAAGGTGATATCGCCTTACGGTTATATTTTTGATAAATTCACCAATCCATTGGTTTCTTTTCGAGAGAGGCAATTTGCCTCAATCTCTCAGGGTTATATCAAATCTATTTCCTTCGCTGGAGTGGGCGCAGAAATACGAATCGAGAACAGCCCCACCAAAAACCAATACGGAAGCTTTGAAGGAAAATGGGTAAGACCATCTGGAGAAAAAATTTTGCTAGCCCCGGAGGTGGGAACAGCATGGGAGAGCCAATTGCGGAACCTCAGGGCAGACCTCTACCCCGATGATGAAAATGGACCTGGTTTCGACCTTGCCATGGAAAGAACCAAGTTGGAGCCCGAAGCCCAAGTTCGTTACGAACTGAGTTCAGGAGAGACTGTAATTGTGAAGTTTTATCCCAATATGGAATGGAAGGGGCAAGAATACCGCCCCTTTGTGCGGGAATGGGTTGGGTATTTTTTAGAAGGCCCCGCCTTTGTGAGAAAAGAGAGCTTTGATGCATTCGTAGGAGGGGCCACCCAAGTGAAAAATGCTTCCCGATGGATTCGCTCCCAACAGAAAATCCAATAGTGAGTCCCGATTCTCAAAGTGCTCTAGGTCTTTTGCAAAAAGTCTTTCAATCTCCGACCCAAGCTTTTGCCGAATGGAAAGAATCGGAGTCCCTAGGAAGCCAGGAATTGCGGTCCCTCCAATGGAGCTTTGTAGTGCTCGCGGTCTTAACTAAATTCTTTGGAAATTCTATCAGTTATTTGGTGGCAAAATTTCTATTCGATGAGGAAGGGGTGGTTTACAAGCCCCTACAAGGAGTGTTGGGAGTAGCAGGCTTATATGTTATCTTATCCATCGCAATCCGATTCTTAGATCATTTTTTGATCTATCATAGAGAGAGAGATAGAGTAGAAGTCTGGGAACCAATTACACCTTATTTTTTTTCCCTCGCCTTTTTACCTTTCTTATCTACTTCTATTTTTTGGATTTTGCCAAATCCAATTCCACTGTTGGTAACTGCTATTGCTTTGATTTACTCTTTAAATCTTTGTTTCCAAGCAACAAAAATCCATCTCAATTGGACCAACACTCAGTTCTTCATTTTGATTTTCAAATATCTGATTTATGTGATGCTTTGGTTAATGGTACCTTTGTTAGGTTACAATATTTATAGGACGGTCTTCTTATGAAAATCTTTATGATTGGAATTGGCGGAATTGCTATGGGCAATCTCGCTTATATGCTCAAGCAGATCGGTCATGAAGTATCTGGATCTGATCAAAATTTGTATCCCCCAATGTCTGATAAACTGTTAGAGTGGGGAATGAGTCCCAAATCAGGATTCAATTCTATAAACGTAAAAGGTGCCGATTTGGTAATCATTGGCAATGCGATTTCTAGAGGCAATCCTGAAGTAGAAGAGGTATTGAATTCGGGCAAAGAATACATGAGCATGGCGCAAGCTATAGGACATTTTTTCCTCAAAGGCAAAAAACCAATTGTTGTTTCGGGAACGCATGGCAAGACCACAACAACTTTTTTGATTCACTATCTTTTGGATCAGATCGGATTCTCTCCAAGTCTTTTCGTTGGAGGAATTCGTAAGGACGGTCACCCTGGCTTCGCCATTGGAAAAGGAGAGTTTTTTGTAATCGAAGGAGATGAGTATGACTCAGCATTTTTTGACAAGAGCTCCAAGTTCCTACATTACAGACCCTACTACTTGGCAATCAATGCTTTGGATTTTGATCATGCAGATATCTTTAAGGATTTGGAAGCTATTCAAATCTCCTTTCAGAGACTGCTCAAATTAGTACCAAGCAATGGTAAGGTGTTTGCATGGAAAGGTTCCAAGAATCTCAGTCCATTGCTCAAGAATTATTCTTTAGCTCCAATTCATAGATTTGATCTCAATACAAAAGAAAGCATTTTGAAGTACAAAAAAGGTGTCCTTAGCTTAACTTCTGGAGAAATCATCAAACCAGAATTGATCGGAGCTCACAACTATCGCAACGCTGAGGTAGCCCTGCAAATTGCTCTGGATATTGCACCAAACAAAAAAAAGGAACTAGTGGATGCACTTGTGAGTTTCCCTGGTGTAAAAAGAAGACAAGAGAAGCGCAAGTCTTACGACAGTACCATTTTGGTAGAGGATTTTGCTCACCATCCTGTTGCCATAGAAGAAACCATCAAGGCGCACAAAGAGGCCTATCCTGGTTGGAAAATCATCTCCTTGTTTGAGCCGAGAAGTGCCACTTCCCATAGAAATGTATTTCAAAAGGATTTTGCAAAGGCTTTTACAAATTCGCACTATGCTTTAGTAACTGAAGTTTTTAATATCTCCAAAGTAAAAGGTAAAGATCGGTTGGATGTTCGGAAATTGGTCAAGGAAATTCCCAAGTATGGTAAAACCAAAGCATACTTTTCTAAAAATACAGATGAACTTTTGAATCAGTTGCAGGGAATTCTTTCAAAATTAAATTCAGAAAAAATAATTTTATTAGTTATGTCTAACGGAGCATTTGGTGGCATTTATCCAAAGTTAGATGCCATTGTGGATGCGAGGAATCCATGAACTTAGAGAAAGAAATCCTTGAATTGGAAGTAATTTTTCAAAAAGAAATCGAAATGGTCTCAAACGAAGAAGACCTGGATCGCATCAAAAACAATTACCTCGGAAAAAAAGGTAAATTGACACATATCTTAAAGAGTTTGGGCTCTCAATCGCCCGATGAAAGAAAATCCATTGGCAAAATTGCCAATGAAGTCCAAGGCAAGCTTGAGAACTTGGTCAAGTCCAAGAAGGAAGCTCTGAAGGAAAAGAAATTTGATGAAATCTCCAAATCTGAGTATTTTGATCTTTTTCAGCGCACCAAATCTAGAGAATTTGGTACCTTACACCCTATAACCCAAATCCAATATGAGATTGAGGATATCTTTACCTCAATGGGTTTTTCCATCATGGATGGACCTGAAGTAGAAACAGACGAAAACAATTTTGCCGCCCTAAATTTCACTGAAGATCACCCGGCTCGAGATATGCAGGATACCTTTTATACAACAGACGG
>Ga0169931_10002176_pt1 | contig 32031 bp, 32 predicted proteins | sample Kivu_15m_20L_FD_129675 | JGI IMG/M metagenome (GOLD analysis project Ga0169931, IMG submission 129675) | Freshwater microbial communities from Lake Kivu, Western Province, Rwanda to study Microbial Dark Matter (Phase II) - Kivu_15m_20L... | ecosystem: Environmental > Aquatic > Freshwater > Lake...
TAATGATTTACCCGCCATGGTTCGAGAGTTTGGAGAACGCATCCATTTTCTCCATTTGCGAAGTACCCGAAGAGACACCGAAGGGAATTTCTATGAAGACAACCATCTGGACGGCAATGTAGATATGGTTGCCGTGATTCAAGAGATTTTGATCTGGCAGGAGAAACGGAAAAAACGAATTCCCATGCGCCCAGACCATGGGCACCAACTTTTGGATGACTTACACAAGAAAACAGCAAATCCGGGCTACACGGCTATCGGAAGACTAAAAGGCCTAGCTGAACTACGAGGAGTGGAAGAAGCATTAGTTTGGGTGGCCAACAAAAAATAACTCTCAATCCCTGGACGAGCCAATCGAACTAAAGAGCGATGAAATCAGAAAAAGAAAAAATGAGTGCTGGCGAATGGTACCAAGCATCAGACCCTGAATTAGTTCGTGAACGGCTTTACGCCCGAGAATTGATGCAAGGACTCAATTCTTCCTCTCCTGCTGATCCTGAAAAAAGGCTAGACTTAATGGGAAAGTTATTGGGTAAAATGGGTAAAAATCCCTGGATAGAGCCCCCTTTCTTCTGCGACTATGGCTACAACATTAGCCTTGGAGAAGATTGCTTTTTCAATTTTAATTGTGTGGTATTGGATGTTTGTAAAGTTACATTAGGAGATCGAGTCCTAATTGGTCCAGCTGTACAGCTATACACCGCTACCCACCCCCTAGATGTAGCCTCAAGAGGAGCGCTATGGGAATTTGGAAAACCAATTGAAATCGGTTCAGATGTTTGGATTGGTGGTGGAGCAGTGATTTGCCCAGGGGTAACTTTGGGTGATCGAGTAGTCGTGGCTGCCGGAGCGGTAGTTACCAAAAGTTTCCCATCAGATGTACTGATTGGAGGTAATCCAGCGAAAATAATCCGTAATTTGACTCCCAAAAACTAACGCATGGCTTCCTTCTACTCCAAAAGAGACCTTCAATTTCAACTTTTTGAAAATCAAAACTGTCTGGAGCTCACCCAGTACCCCTATTTTTCAGATCATTCACAGGAGACCTTTTCCCTAGTTCTAGATGCGGCAGCCCAAATTGCCGAGAAGTCCCTATATCCTATTTTCAAGGAAATGGACCGAAATGAACCACAACTGGAAAATGGAGTCGTCAAGGTTCATCCCAAGATGCGTGAAATCATCCGACAATTTGGTGCTGATGGATGGATCAATGCCATCTTCCCCTACGAAGAGGGTGGGCAACAACTGCCTTGGACGATCCACCTATCTGCTGGATTTATTTTACAGGCAGCCAATTACTCTGCAAGTGTCTTTCCTTTTCTGACTACAGGAGCAGCAAATTTGATTCGAACCTTCGGATCCACCGAACTTCGTGACAGGTTCACTCCTAAAATGTACAGTGGGGAATGGCAAGGAACGATGGCACTCACCGAACCGGATGCTGGCAGCTCCCTGTCTGATTTGTCTACCCTGGCAGCTCCCACCGCTAAAGAAGGAGTTTATTTAATCAGTGGACAAAAAATCTACATCTCTGCTGGCGATCACGATGCCTGTGACAACATCATCCATTTGATGCTGGCCCGAATACAAGGAGCTCCAGCAGGCACCAAGGGCATCTCTTTATTTGTGGTACCCAAAATCCGCATAGACGGAACCTCAAATGATGTGCTCAGCCAAGGCATCTACCACAAGATGGGATACAAGGGTGCACCCATTGTCCACTTGATGATGGGAACTGAGTCTGGCTGTGAAGGATACCTCGTGGGTGAAGCGCACCAAGGCCTCAAATACATGTTCCAGATGATGAATGAGGCAAGACTTGGAATAGGGATGAATGCCACAGCCATTGCTACGGCGGCATTTCATGCTTCCTTAGGCTATGCCAAAGTCCGTCCTCAAGGAAGAAGCCTAACCGATCGGGAGCCTAACCGACCCCAAGTACCCATCATCCAACATGCTGACGTCAAACGCATGCTTTTGGTCCAAAAAAGTATCACAGAAGGTTCCTTATCCTTACTTGTGTTTTGTGGACTTCTTGGCGATAAACTTTCACAGGAAACTGATCTGCTTAAAAAAGGAGAACTAGAAGCATTGTTGGATCTATTGATCCCAATCGCCAAAAGCTATCCATCCGAAATGGGGCTTCAAAGTACCTCCATGGCTATTCAGGTCCTTGGAGGAGCCGGTTACACCACTGATTTTCCCGTCGAGCAATACTACCGGGAAGCCCGAATCCATCCCATTCACGAAGGAACTACAGGCATTCATGGACTAGACTTGTTGGGAAGAAAATTGCTACTCCATGAAGGATTAGGCTGGAAAATGCTTCAAAAAGAACTTGAAACAACGATTAGAGAAGCAAAAAATCTACCGGACTTAGCTGACCTGACACAGGCTTTTGAAAAATATTGCAAGAGATTTACGGAAGGAACAGCACAAATTTTGTTCAAACGAAATCAAGGTCCAGACTACTTCTTAGCAGACGCTACCCTCTTTTTGGAAGGTGCTGGAATTCTCTGCATGGGTTGGATGTGGCTCAAGCAAGCTATCACAGCTCAGCGGGCATTGGATCTGGGAACTATGGAACAGGATTTCCATTTAGGGAAAATTGAAACCGCAAGCTACACCATGGAATACGAGCTTGTAAAGCTCAAAGGATTGTTCGAACGGTTTGCATCTACAAGCTATCCAAGCATAGCCATGAAAACCGAGTGGTTTTAACTTACTTTTGCAGTGAAATTGGGGAAGCAAATCTTTTGCATTCAGGCTTCCTGAATCGTTGCGTAAAAGCTTAAGAGTATTGGTAGTGGAATCGAATTAAAAATGAAAAAAATTTTAGTTACTGGTGGAGCAGGATTTTTGGGGAGTCACCTTTGCGATAAGCTAGTTGCCGAAAGAAATCAGGTCATCTGCTTGGATAATTTTTTTTCAGGTCATAAAAGAAACATTGCACACCTAATTCCACTGCCCAACTTTGAGTTACTCGTTCAGGATGTAACGAGCCCGATTCAGCTATCGGTAGACGAAATTTACAATTTGGCATGCCCTGCCTCCCCCCGACTGTACCAAAGTTTCCCGATAGAAACTTTTAAAACCTCTATTTTAGGAGCACTAAACCTACTTGAGCTCGCTAAAAAAACAGGGGCAAAAATTTTTCAAGCTTCTACCTCAGAAGTATATGGAAACCCGGAGGTTCACCCTCAGCCAGAAACCTATCATGGCAATGTAAATCCAATAGGTCCTAGAGCCTCCTATGACGAGGGAAAAAGAGGGGCAGAAACCTTGTTTTTTGATTACCATCGGCAGCACCAAGTGGAAATAAAAGTAATGCGTATTTTTAATACCTATGGCCCGCGCATGAGTGCCATAGATGGACGGGTAGTGTCCAATCTAATCTTACAAGCATTGCAAGGGGAAGACCTCACTGTATTTGGCGACGGTACTCAAACTCGCTCTTTTTGCTACGTAAACGATACCCTCCGGGCTATACGCTTGTTAATGGATACTCCGAAAGAGGTAACAGGACCAATAAATGTGGGGAACCCTTCCGAATGTACCATTTTGGAGCTCGCAAGGCTAATTTTAGAATTGACTGGAAGCAAGAGTAAAATTTCATTGCTACCTGCAGCCATGGACGATCCTCACAAGCGTCAACCCAGAATCGAATTAGCCCGTCGGGAATTAACTTGGGAACCCGAATTAGAACTTAGAGAAGGACTTTTAAAAACCATTGCCTACTTTGATTCGTATCTGAACTAAAATTCATCCCAAAACCTTCTTTTTCCCAGCCAATGGCTCGGAAAAAGGTGTAATTTTGAGTTCACCAATCAATACTTGTTCACATCCACCATGCAGGATAATTTAATTGATCACCCTGGTATTATTATTGGTTTTTCGGTTGCGGTTCTATTCATGCTCTTGCTTGACCTAGGTATCTTCAACAAAAAAAAGCATGTGATATCCAATCAGGAAGCCGCTATTTGGTCCATTGTGTGGATCGGACTTTCCATGATTTTTAGTATTTTTATTTACATCGAAACGGCTGAAACCTCAGGATTGGAGAAATTTTCCCAATACCAAGCCGCCTATTGGATCGAAAAAGCACTTTCGGTTGACAACCTATTTGTATTTATCCTAGTGTTTGGGTATTTCAACGTTCCCCGAGATTTACATCACAAAGTCCTTTTTTGGGGGATTATTGGAGCACTTGTCATGCGGGCCATCTTTATTTTTGCTGGAGTTGGATTGATCAACCTCACCTTTTTGCCTGAGATGAATCTGTTGGGTCAAAATGTTAAAATCAATGCAATCCTGACCATTTTCGGATTCTTTCTAATCTATGCTGGAATCAAGTCCTGGTTTGCCAATGATAAAGACGATCATGAAAAAGACTTCAGCAAGAGCCCAGGAGCCCAAGTCATCCACAAACTATTTAAAGTGAGTAAGGAATACAATGATGGAAATTTCTTTACCATCGAAAATGGGGTTAAAATGGCTACACCCTTATTGGTCGTAGTTGCTGTGATTGAGTTTACGGATTTGATTTTTGCCGTAGATTCCATTCCTGCCATTTTTGCCATAGCACCGGACGACCCATTTATCCTTTACACCTCAAATATTTTTGCGATTCTAGGGTTACGCTCCCTGTATTTCTTATTGGCTAACTTCATCCACATGTTTAGCCGATTGAAGTTCGGCTTAGCCATCATCTTGGCATTCATTGGATTCAAGATGATCATTGCTCCTTTCTACCACATCTCCTCTCCTCTTTCCCTTTCGATTGTAGGTGGGGTATTGATTATCTCCGTAGCCGCTTCCATCCTTTTTCCAATCCAAGAAGAAGCCAAAGGTTAATCCAAAAAAAAGACCGCCAAAGCGGTCTTTTTTTTTAGTACCCTAAGATCTTCAGCATATTTTCCTCTTTCTGATCCTCAGCAAACAGCCAGTGTCGAACTTCGCCCGATTCATCTCGATCGATTAGCACGTGTTTGGGTGCTGGAATCAGGCAATGCTGAATGCCTCCATATCCGCCCAGTGATTCTTGGTATGCACCCGTATGGAAAAAGCCTATGTATTGCTTCTTCTTCTCTTCAATTTTAGGCAAGTAAATATTGAATTGGTGCGCTTCTGAATTGTAATAATCCATGCTATCGCAAGTCAAGCCGCCCAAGGAGATGTTGTGGTACTCTTCCTCCCAGTTGTTGACAGCGAGCATGATGTATTTCTGATTAAGTCCCCAGCTATCAGGCAATTGTGTAATGAAGGAACCATCAATCATGTACCACAATTCCTTGTCGTTCTGAAGTTTTTCCTCCAAAATGGAATAAAGCACTGCTCCACTCTCTCCAACAGTGTAGCTTCCGAATTCAGTAAAGATATTCGGTTCAGTGGTATTGTTTTTGGCACACATCCACTTGATATTTTTGACAATTTGATCTGCCATGTATTGGTAGTCGTAGTCAAAAAAGACATTGGTTTTGATTGGCCAGCCCCCTCCTATATCCATGGAGTCCAAGCTCGGTGCTACACGCTTCAACTCCACGTATTTTTGGATAAAACGAGTCAATTCAGACCAATAGTAGGCAGTATCCTTAATCCCTGAATTGATAAAAAAGTGAAGCATTTTGAGGCTCACTTGTGGATTATTCTTGATTTTTTCCTCATATAAGGAAATGATATCATTGTAGCGAACTCCCAAGCGAGAGGTATAAAATCCAAATTTGGGTTCTTCATCAGAAGCAATTCGAATTCCTACCTGAAAAGGAACGGTGACATGTTCTAAGTAATAATCTATTTCAGTAAGGTTGTCCAAGATCGGGATGCAATTGACAAAGCCATCATTGAGAAGCCCGGAGACATATTGCTTGTATTTCTCCCGCTTAAAGCCGTTGCAAATGATATAAGTATCCTTCCGGATTTTTCCTTTGGCATACAAGCTTCGCACCAAAGGAATATCGAAGGTGGAGGAAGTCTCAATGTGAATGTCATTCTTTAAAGCCTCATCCAGCACAAAGCTGAAGTGCGAAGATTTGGTGCAATAACAATAGGTATACTTCCCTTGGTAGTTGTGCGTCTTCATCGCATTCCCGAAGAAGGTCTTCGCATGCTGAATGTTTTCGGAAATTTTGGGGAGATAAGTAAGCTTCAATGGAGTACCATAGGTTTCTATGATCTCCATCAAGTTGACTCCGTTGAAGTAAAGCTGCTTGTCTTCCACCGTAAACTCTTTGGTTGGAAAATCAAAGGTTTGCTGAATCAAATCGATGTATCTATTCATCTACCAAAATGGGCTAAGGATTGTAATGAGGCTGCAAAAATTGCGCTTTTATTGACGCTTACCAAAGTTTTGAACCACAAATTCTTAACAGGGTTTATTTTGATAAAACTCAAGTAACACTCGACCTGTTTTTTTGTCAATTAGTAAACCCGAAGCACTCCAGATTTTAACACTTTCGGAACATTCCAAAACTTGTGTTTCGCTCTCCAGCATATCAAGAGTAAGCCGATTACACCTCTCGGATTGTGCTCGTTTTTTCCCTAGATTTACAACTATAAAACCCAACTATAGGCTAGAGATGCGTAAGATTAAATTGGTAGAAGTTCGTTCAGAAATTGCCGCAGGTACCCGAGGTGCTAGCCTTGGAGTGGATGCACTCAAGATTGCTAGCCTAGACAAAAAGTCAAATTTTTTCTCTCAGTTTGAACCCATCAGCGTACCTGATGCCAATAATTTTCTTTGGAAGGGAAACAAACATCCTTTTGCCAACTACATTGATGGAGTGTATCAGGTAGTTAAAAATGTAGCCTCTACCATTGAGTCCCTCCGATTGGAAAAGAAATTCCCTATTGTATTGGCAGGTGACCACAGCACTGCTGCGGGAACAATCATGGGGATCAAAGGCGCCCACCCGGAAAAAAGGTTGGGGGTAATCTGGATCGATGCACATGCGGATCTGCATACTCCCTACACTACTCCCTCAGGAAATATGCATGGGATGCCTCTTGCCATGGCTGCACACTTGGATAACCTAGACTGTCAACTCAATCAGCCTTCTCCAGAAACTTGTGCCTATTGGGATCGAATCAAGAAAATTGGTGGGGATTCCCCAAAAATTGACCCTAAGGATATTGTCTACATTTCAGTACGTGATACGGAGGAACCAGAAAATTCACTGATAGCGAAGTTTGGAGTCTTGAATTTCACCACCGAAACCGTCCGTCAAATGGGAATTCTTGAAGTTGTCAAACGTGCATTAGAGCACCTAAAGGATTGTGACCAATTGTATATTTCCTTTGATGTAGATAGCCTAGACCCTTCCATATCACTTGGAACAGGGACTCCTGTACCCAATGGATTGACTGTGGAAGAAGCCATCCAACTGAATGCTGAACTCATCAAGGATAAGCGCGTTTGCTGCTGGGAGATTGTGGAAGTAAACCCAACCCTTGACAGTGAAAATACCATGGCAGAAATTGCATTTGAAGTGCTGGAGATTACCACAAAATCGTTGGTAAATCATTTTTAAAACCACAAAAAATAAGTTTTGAAGCAGTCATTTGCGTACAGTCAAACTAACTAGCTCAGACTTTTTTTTGTTATTATGAACAGTGGTGCCACATATTACAAGAAGGCGTCTTAAATTTGTTGTACCATAGCCAAAGGAATGCTGCTCCAAAATTTTAGAGTTGGATAGCTGACAAACTTTCGCTGGGTAAACCTCGATACCATGAATTTTCAAGATTCCATTCTCATTGGCATCCAAGATGCTTTTGATTCCTGCTTTCAAGTAGCTATTCCTTTGGATCAGCTTAGCTTGGCCCCCACCAAAAAAGAATTTGAGGGCAGCTACACCTTTGTTGTATTTCCCTTTTTAAAGCAATCGCAACTCAGCCCCGAAGCTACTGCTACCCAACTGGGCAATTACTTGAAAACTGAGGTGGCAGCAGTGAAAGATTTCAATGTAGTCAAAGGGTTTTTGAATTTGGTGGTCGCACAAGAAGAATGGATCACCTTATTCAAACAAGTTTATTCCTCACCTAGCTTCGGGCAACTTCCAAGCAATGGTCAAAAAGTAATGGTGGAATATTCTTCCCCTAATACAAACAAACCACTCCACCTTGGCCACTTAAGAAATAATTTTTTGGGTTACGCTGTTGCTCAGCTTCTCAAAGCTTCTGGATATGAGGTTGTTAAGGCAAATTTGGTGAATGACCGAGGCATTCACATCTGCAAATCCATGGTGGCTTACCAGCACTTTGGAAATGGAGAAACACCAGCCACATCAGGGCTCAAAGGAGATCACTTGGCGGGCAAGTATTATGTCTTATTTGATAAGCATTACAAAGACCAACAGAAAGAGCTACTAGCTGCCGGACAGTCCGAAGACGAAGCCAAGAAAAATGCCCCACTCCTACTCGAAGCTCAAGAAATGCTCCGGCAATGGGAAGATCAAGATTCAGATGTAATCCGTCTTTGGAAACGAATGAACGGTTGGGTCTACGAAGGATTCAATGCCACTTACCAACGCATGGGGGTTGATTTTGATGTAATCTATTACGAATCCAACACCTACCTACTTGGCAAAGACATGGTGGAAGAAGGATTAGCCAAAGGCGTATTTTTCAAAAAAGAAAATGGATCGGTTTGGGTAGACCTTACAGCCGAAGGTTTAGATGAAAAATTAGTTTTGAGAGGAGATGGCACCTCGGTATACATCACCCAAGATATGGGGACCGCAGATCTAAAATACCAAGATTACCAGATCAATAAATCGGTTTATGTGGTGGGTAATGAACAAGATTACCACTTTGATGTCTTGTTTAAAATCATGCGCAAGCTCGGGCGCTCCTATGGTCCTGGCTTGTATCACCTCTCCTACGGCATGGTAGATCTTCCTTCCGGCAAGATGAAGTCCCGGGAAGGTACGGTGGTGGATGCAGATGAATTGATGGAGGAAATGGTGGCTACTGCGGCACACCACACCAAGGAACTGGGGAAAATTGAAGGTTTCACAGAAGCGCAGGCAACCGAATTGTATGAAATGCTTGGATTGGGCGCACTCAAGTACTTCTTGTTGAAGGTGGATCCAAAAAAACGCATGCTATTTAACCCGCAGGAATCCATCGAATTTCAAGGAAACACGGGACCATTTATTCAATATTCGCATGCTCGGATCGCGGCAATTTTAAGGAAGGCTGAGCAAATTGGAGTAAATCTTTCGGCAGAGAGTTTTTTTGGCCTCAGCGAACTTGCTGCCATTGAGGCCGCATTGATTCAGTTGTTGAGCGAATTTGAGCGAAAAATTAAGCAAGCAGCCGAAGACTATTCTCCTGCCATTCTTGCACAGTACCTCTTTGACTTGGCCAAAGAATACAACCGATTCTACGCAGAACTTCCCATTTTCCACGAGAAAAACCTGCAACTCCAATCATTTCGAGTTGCACTTTCTTTACAAACAGCCAAAACAATCAAAAGAGGAATGAGTTTGTTAGGTATACAAGTTCCTGAAAGAATGTAACTATGAAAACTGTACTAATTTCCCTCAGCGTAGCCCTATTGGCATGTGGTACGACCTTAGATCGGCCAAGCGACAGCGCAAGTTTCCACCCAAACTATGACCAAACCATGGAAAGTTCTTTTTATGATTTCAAGATGAAAGATATCAATGGTCAAGAAGTTGATTTTGCCTCTTTTAAAGGAAAGAAATTGCTTCTAGTAAACGTGGCTTCCAAATGTGGCTACACCAAGCAATATGCGCAACTCCAAGAATTGTATGCTCAGCATGGAGATGACATCCTCATCTTGGGCTTTCCTGCCAACAATTTTGGAGGTCAGGAACCTGGGACTAATGAAGAAATCAAGGAATTCTGCTCTACAGAATTCGGAGTCACCTTCCCTATGTTTGAGAAAATTTCAGTCAAAGGGTTTGACAAGCATCCACTCTACAGATGGCTTTCTGACGCCAGTTTAAATGGTTGGAACAGCCAAGAACCAAGTTGGAATTTTTGCAAGTACTTTATCAATGAAAAAGGAGAGTTAGTTAAATTTTTCCCTTCCTCCGTAAAACCTATGGATGAAGAAATCTTGAGTCTAATCGCTCCCTGATTTACAGTTTCCTTTGAAAAAAGAAATCCAATCAAAAAAAGAAGCCTGGCTGCATGCAGTCAGGCTTCGTACCTTACCCCTGGCCCTAGCGAGTATTTGGGCAGGTTCTTTTTTGGCTTATTGGCAAAATGCATTCCGCTGGGAAGTGTTGGGATTGGCATCACTGACTACGGTATTTCTTCAAATTTTATCCAACCTTTCCAACGATTACGGAGACAGCATACATGGAGCTGATTCCTCGGCCCGAACAGGGCCTATTCGCGCGGTACAATCGGGCTTGATTTCTCTTTCAGAAATGAAGCGCGCGATGTACCTTTTCGGAGCACTGGCACTGGGCACTGGGCTTCTCCTCATTTACTTAGCACTACCAAATTGGACCTATTTTTTAGGTTTTTTAACCTTGGGACTTCTAGCCATTTGGGCAGCAATACGCTACACTTCAGGTTCAAATCCCTATGGATATGCTGGACTTGGAGATATTTCGGTGTTTATTTTCTTTGGAATAGTGGGCGTTTCAGGAACCTTTTTTTTACACAGTTTAGCAGCCAAACCTGTCATTTTGTTGATTGCTTGTGCGCTGGGCTGCTTCAGTACGGCGGTATTAAACATTAACAATATTCGAGACATTGACTCTGACCAACTGGCCGGTAAACGGTCCATACCCGTGCGAATTGGAAGATCTAAAGCAATTGCTTATCACTGGATTTTGATTGCAGTTGCCTACAGTTGTTTGTTTACTTTTATCTGGCTAAATCAAGCCTATGGCTCATTTTTAGCCCTTATTATCTTCCCTTGGATGGTCACTATCGGAAGAGGCATACAGCAAGCAACTAGCGCTACCGAAACAGATCCTTACCTCAAACAAATGGCAATCAGTACCTTGGGTTGGACTTTACTTTTTGGAATCGGTATGATTTTGTAGGTAAACCTGACAAAAGTCCTGTTTTAGCGGAAGGTTACCTAGTAACTTGAATTCCTAAACGTTAAAACTCATGATTCAAATCCTAGTCCCTTTCGATTTTTCCAAAGAAGCCGTCCATGCACTCAATTTTGCTACCCGGCTTTCTTCCGCCTATGTCAAACTGCATATTACCCTAGTCCATGTAGTGGAGTACCCGCTGAATGCAAGTGTAGGAACCCTAGGTGGGGGCTTGGATCCCCTGTCCAATTACCAGAGTCAAGTTTTTTTTAAAGAACTCACCGACCAACGAAAGGAGGATTTGGATCGAATTGTGGACCAATTCAGTTCTTCCCAGTATACCCTAGGTGCTTTTGTCCAAGTGGGGAATATTTTTAGAGAAATTTACACAGTTATTATCGAAAAAAAGCCTGATCTGATTATCATGGGATCTTAAGGAACTTCGGGTTGGGAAGAGTTTTGGATAGGTAGCAATACTGAAAAAATCGTACGAAATGCGCCCTGCCCAGTAATTACAATTAAAGGGGCAACAGACCCCAATCAACTTAAAAAGGTGGTATTTGCCTCTACCTTTCAAGAACTAGATGCTTTGGTAGCCGCTCGAATCAAAAACATACAACAGGTATTCGATGCAGAGTTTTACTTTGTATTTATCAATACCCCAGGCAATTTTAAAACTAGCAGGGAAGCCTTTTCTCTACTTGAAATATTCATTCATCGATTTAAATTTAAGGATATCCGTACCCAGATTTACAATTCCCTTTCTGAAGAATCTGGAATTCTTGAGTTTGCTGACGATATTGGGGCAGATTTAATTGCTATGACCACCCATGGTAGAACAGGTATCTTGCACCTGCTCGCGGGCAGCATTGCAGAGGATGTGATGAATCATTCCAAAAGACCGGTTTGGACACTAAAAACAGCACATTTGAAGACCTAATACCAAAAGTTTAATTTTATTTCATGAGTAAAAAAAATAACGATTGGAAAAGAAGAGATGGTATCGTCTTTTCTACCGCTGATTCCTTCGATTACCAATATGAAGAGGAAACAAATCAGGATAGTTTGCCCTCCTCTCAGCAGAAATTGAGAATTCTCTTAGATAAAAAAGCAAGAGCAGGAAAACAAGTTACCCTCATTGAGGGCTTTGTAGGCACAGAAGAGGATTTAAAAGAATTAGGTAGACTACTCAAAAATAAATGTGGAGTGGGTGGATCTACCAAAGATGGAGAAATATTGATTCAAGGAGATCATCGGGATAAGGTGCTTCAAGTATTGACACTAGCAGGATATGGCGCAAAAAAAGTGGGTGGATAAATGACTCCTTACTGGTTTTTTCAACTTCGCCTTTATCCTTGGCTTCCATTTTTATTTTTCGAGGCGAAACAATTACGAAGTAAGGTCCCAAATCTTCCTTCCCATTCCACCTTTCTTACCCTTGGAAATGGAGAAAATCGTCTCTTACTTTTAGGGGAGTCTACCGTAGCCGGTGTAGGTGCGAGCAATATACAGCAAACCTTGGCTGCAAATTTCCATCGACTCTTTGGAGAGGCCTATCAAATCGAGACCATTGGAAAAAAAGGTTTGCAAGTGAAACATGCTTTCTCGTTATTCAGACGGCATGAGCATGCTCCTTCAGATACCTATAGTGGCATTCTCTTGTACTTAGGTGCCAACGATTGTTTTTTGCTAACGTCTCCCAGACAATTTAGGCAACAATTGACCAAATTAATCCAAGAATTGGAAACCGAAACTGCAACTCCTTGGATTTACCTAGCCTCCATTCCACCAGTTCATCTTTTTCCAGCCTTTTCAGATAGAATGCATTCATTTCTACAAACGCAAAGAGAATACTTACAATTGGAAATGCAACGGGTAGCTGAAAAAAATTCAAAAGTAATTTTTCATCAAATTTCCATGGATCTTGAATCAGATTTTTTTGCTAAAGATGGGATACATCCTTCAGATTCTGGCTACCTAAAAATTGCAACAGTTGCCTTTGAGAAACTAAAGTTGAAGATAAGTATTTGCTAAAGTTTCAAAATTAAACCTGCCCTTCAATATCCTCTACTAACTCGGCGTACCAACTTGATCCATACTTGCGAATAAGCGCTTCTTTTAGAAAAGCATACAAGGGAACTTGAAGGTTTTTTCCGAGTTGGCAGGCAGGATCACAGAGGTGCCAACGGTCGTAGTTCAATGCGTCGTATTGATCGTATTTAGTGACACGAATGGGATACAAATGACAGGAAATGGGCTTTTTCCAAGAAATTTTCCCATCCAAATAGGCCTGTTCAATCCCGCACTTTAAGATGCCTCGCTCATCGTACAGGGCATAGGCACACTCACGATTGTCACCTAATGTGGGCGTCCCTTTGTCTCCATCTTTGTCGATGACCCAAGTACCTTGAGATTCAATTACTTTTCTGCCCTCTTCAGTAATGTATTCTTTGACAATTGGATAGAGTTCCTCTAAGATTTTTGTTTCCTCATCTTCTAACGGTGCTCCGGCATCACCTTCCACGCAACAGGCTCCCTTGCACGCTTCTAAGTCACATACAAAAAAATTATCTTTGATGTCATCAGACAAGACTACGTTACCAACTAAAATCATGAGAGACTTTTTTTTTCAAAGATAGGTAGAATAGTACCGAGGGAAAAACGGTGGGATAGACAAAAAAGAACCGCTCCTCTCGGAGCGGCTCAACCCAGCACTATGAAGAAAAGCGTCTAAGCTTTCTTGTTATGTAACAGAATACTTTGAAAAATGTTTTCAAAAAGTCATTAATGTTAAAGAAATATGGAGTTAGGATAAGGCTAACGAAACCGATTCAACAAAATTGGCGTACTTTGCAAAGTGCAAGTCGTCTTGTCGCTCCGATTTGATCGGGGAGGAAAGTCCGGGCAACACAGAGCGCCATACTTCCTAACGGGAAGGACTTTGACTGGTGACGGTCAAAGTACAGCTAGTGCCACAGAAAATAAACCACCTCTACAAGAAGCAAGCTTGGCTTGTGTCTACCAGGGGAAAGGGTGAAAAGGTGGAGTAAGAGCCCACCGCCTCTGCAGTGATGGAGAGGGCATGGCAAACCTTATGGGTTGAAAGATCAAATAGGCCTCGGGCAAAGAGCTGCTCGTTCGATATCCTTTCTTCGGAAAGGAATTCCGAGGTGGGTAGATCGATGGAGTCTTGGTGTGAATCAAGATCAAGATAAATGACAAGAGCAAGGAAAAGATTCGATTCGTTCGAAGCAGCCCTTGTAACAGAACCCGGCTTACAGACTTGCACTTTTTTATTACCTTTAACTATGGCAAAAATCCTAATTATTGACGACGAGCGCTTTATTCGTACCTCCTTACGGGAAATCTTGGAGTACGAAAAATACGAGGTTGTCGAGGCCCAAGATGGAGCGGAAGGCTTACAGAAAATCAAAGAGGAAGAAGTTGATCTCGTTCTTTGTGATGTGAAAATGCCCATCCTAGATGGCATGGATGTCCTGGATCAAGTCAAACAATTGGATCGATCCCCCTTATTTATCATGATTTCTGCACACGGTACAATTGAGACAGCCGTGGAAGCCACTAAAAAAGGTGCCTTTGACTTTATTTCCAAGCCACCAGATCTCAACCGCTTGTTACTCACGGTCCGCAATGCCTTAGATAAAAAGCAACTGGTCACGGAGACGAAGGTCCTGAAGAAAAAATTATCCAAAAAGTTGGACATGGTGGGGGAATCCACTGCCCTACTAGCAGTAAAAGATACCATTGAGAAGGTGGCACCTACGGATGCTCGCGTGTTGATTACAGGACAAAACGGTACAGGTAAGGAACTCGTCGCCCATTGGATTCATGAAAAGAGTAAGCGGCAGGACCAGCCCTATGTGGCTGTAAATTGTGCTGCCATTCCTTCAGAATTAATTGAATCAGAACTATTTGGGCACGAAAAAGGATCATTTACTTCAGCGCACAAGCAGCGTACAGGTAAATTTGAACAGGCTCATGGAGGTACATTATTTCTAGATGAGATTGGAGACATGTCTCTTTCTGCGCAATCCAAGGTTTTGAGAGCACTTCAAGAAAACCTCATCAATCGTGTGGGTAGTGACAAGGACATCAAAGTGGATGTTCGGGTGCTGGCTGCGACCAATAAGGATTTAAAAAAGGAAATCGAAGCAGGCCGATTTCGGGAGGATTTGTACCATCGTTTGAGTGTGATTTTGATTCAGGTTCCTCCTTTAAAAGACCGAAAGGAAGACATTCCCCTTTTATTGGATAAATTCTTAGAAGACATTGCCCAAGAGAATGGAAGTGCAAAGAAAAAAATCAGTAAGGAAGCATTAGCACTTTTGCAAGAATTACCTTGGACTGGAAATATTCGGGAACTACGAAATGTAGTCGAACGACTGGTCATCTTGGGAGAGGCTACCATTAGCCTAGAGGATGTTAAAAGATATGCTGACTATTGAGTCAGCATATCTTTTTTCAACTCAATCCTTTTTTTGAGGTAATTTCCTTGGCATAAGCAGGACAAGGTCTGGTAGATGCACAAGAGGCTAAAGCTAAAAGTGAGATAACTAGCGCTAGAGAGGCAAAACGTTTCATAGAAAATCGATTAGGTACCTAAATATGTGGATTAATTTTTACCAAAGCAATTATTGAACCAACAAGTTGAATCACAAAAAATTACTGAACTAATAAATTACAACCTCTTAGTTCAGAATGATCAAATCTACCAAGAACTTCTAAAAACCCATGTTCATCCCAACTCCCAATATCTTGGGTTTCTATAAATGCACAGGAATGAAAATTCCCTAAGTCAATCAAATTAATCCCACCCTGACTTCGGTTTGAAAGACTTAAAGGATCATTCAAGTCACGAAGAATCACACGCATGCAGGTAGGTACCTCGAATTTCCCATTCCCTTTGGAATAGACCTGCGACAAGAGTTCAGTCATGCCATATTCCGAATGAATGGAATCCACTTGAAAAAAAGTGCGCAACTGCTCATGGACCTCCAGCCGAATCATCTCCCTTCTTCTTCCTTTCATTCCCCCTGTTTCCATTACCATCAAATTTGAAAATCCCTCAAAAGAATCACTTGATTCAGCCAAATCCAGTAAGGCAAAGGTGACACCCAAAAGCAATACTTTTCGATTGCCAGAAGCGAGTTTAGAAAGTTGCTGCAAAAGTTCCTGTTGATTGTACAAGTAAAAACCTGAAGCCTCCGACTTGCTCTCCTTGATAAAATGACTCGCCATAGCCACTAGACTGCTTCCTGGGCGTTCCAAATACGCTGGAAGTAAAGCCAAGACATGAAAATCTGCCAGAGGACCATAGGCCTGTTCAAATAATCGTTGGGCATGGTTGAGGTAAAACTCTTCAGACCAAAGCAGGTGCTTGCTCGTGATTGCACCTGTTGTCCCGCTGCTACTGTATACCTGTACTCCGGAATCGGGATTTCCACAATAAACCAGACTATTTTTAAAAAATTGAATGGGTAAAAAGGGAATATCCTCTACCTTTTGAATACGGGTTAAATTTATTTTTCTAGCCTTCAAGTAAGCCCGATAAATGGGGTTATGACTCGCTTGAAACTGGGCCAATTCCAAAGCAAAATCATCAAACTGATCCAAAGTCAAGGTTTCCAACCTTTTTGAAAAACTTTTAAATTCTTGCATCGTTTTATATCTTGGCTGCTCCTAATTGGTCAACCCAGTTTCGGAATGTAAATGTACCTTCATCTCATGCGTTTGAAAAACTATTCTTACTTATTGTTTGGTTTTGCTTTGTTGGGGTACTCCTGCATCAGCCCACCAGAAAATTTCCCAAGTACACCAGAAATTGAATTCTCAAGTTTGGAATATGTGGGTACTTCGGGTCAAGATTCCCTACTACTTACCTTGAATTTCAAAGATGCAGAAGGAGATTTAGGATTAGCGGCCACCGATATCAATCCGCCCTTCAATCCGCTGGTCTACAAAAGAGACGCTGCAGGAGCCTTGATTACCTATTCCAAGAGGCCTAACAATGCTCCGAGTTACAATCCCATTGACTGGGTCATCGATCCAATTGTCAACAATCAAATAATTAAGGATACCGTTTGGGTCGAAAAAAATGAAAACCAATACAATATCTTCGTTCGGTTTTTTATCAAGCGAAATGGACAGTTTCGGGAATTTAGATGGCAGGATCCTCCTTTTTACACTACCTTCAACGGCAGGTTTCCAAGAATTTTGAACACCAATGTCGGACAGGCTGTAGAAGGCAAAATCACCTACCGCATGCTTTCCTCAGGTTGGGAATCCATTTTTAGAAATGATACGCTACGCATAGATGTACAAATTCAGGATAGAGCACTCAATCGTTCCAATGAGGTCTCTAGTGCTTCGGTCACACTCAAACAGATTACCAGAAAAAAATAAAAAAGCTAGTCTTTGAGACTAGCTTTTTTGATTTACAGGGTAGGAAATTTTTTTGGATTGGACTCGTGCATGATCTGGTAGACTTTCTCTACTACATCTTCTACACTAGGTTTGGAAAAATAATCCCCATCTGTGGAATAAGCAGGGCGATGGGCTTGAGCCGCGATCGTTTGTGGTGCAGCATCCAAGTAGGCATATACACCCTGATGATCCAATACTTGCTGCATCATGTAGGCTGTTCCCCCACCGGGCACATCTTCATCCGCAAATAGTACCCGATTGGTTTTTTGAATCGATTGGCCAATAATTCCCTGTGTATCAAAAGGAAGCAAAGTTTGCACGTCAATCACTTCAAGAGAAATTCCTACTTCTGCCAATTCGAGGGCAGCATCAAGCACAATCCTACACATACTCCCGTATGTGACTACGGTCAGGTCTTTACCTTCTCGAAGCACTTCTGGAATTCCCATCGGTACCTTATATGCTCCAATATTTAGAGGCATTTGCTCTTTCAACCGGTAGCCATTCAGGCATTCAATAACCAATGCAGGTTCATCAGATTGGAGTAAGGTAGCATACATCCCAGCAGCCTGCGTCATGTTCCGAGGCACACAAACAATCATGCCGCGAAGGCTAGATAGTATCATTCCCATAGGAGATCCTGAATGCCAAACTCCTTCCAGACGATGTCCCCGAGTACGCACAATTAAAGGCGCTTTTTGGCCTCCCTTGGTACGGTATGTGAGCGTAGCAAGGTCGTCTGAAAGCAATTGAATGGCATACAAAAGGTAATCCAGGTATTGAATCTCGGCTATTGGACGAAGTCCTCTTAAGGCTGCCCCTATCCCTTGGCCAATGATGGTGCATTCTCGAATACTCGTATCCATGACACGCCATTCGCCATACTTGGCTTGCAAACCAGCAAAAGCCTGATTGACATCTCCTATTTTTCCAACATCCTCTCCAAAAGCGAAGAATTGAGGATTATGCTCCAGAGTGTAGTCGAAAAAGGCCTGTAAAATTTCTCGCCCATCTACCAAAGGTGAATCTGGGGACACTTGAGCAGGAACCTCCTTGCATCGGCCCACTGCAAACTCAGTTTGGCTGTACAGATGACTGTTGTAACGATCTTGATTTTTTTCTTGAAGATGATGGTACCAATTCGCCAATTCCTTCTTGATTTCATCCCCTTCAGTTCGAAGTAAAAACAAGCATTTACGAACTGTACTGACTACATCTTTTCGAATTGGGTTGATGGTCTTTTTGAGATCATCCGCCAATTGAAGTAAGGGAATTTTTCGGGAAGACTTCTCAGCGGTGGTGCGAATCAAAGCAAGCGCTTGGTCCAATTCAGTTTTGATTTCTCCATTGAATTCATTCCAAGCGGCATCTTTCTGTCGCTTGACTTCTGCTTTGGCTTCTGCCTCAAGTTCATCCAAGTGATCTGCATTCGCAAATCCAGTGGAAATGATGTATTCACGGAATTTTAGGATGCAATCCCAGTCTTTTTCCCACTGTAGTCTTTCCTTGCTTTTGTACCGCTCGTGCGATCCTGAAGTGGAATGCCCTTGTGGCTGGGTCATCTCCTCTACATGCACCAACACCGGGACATGTTCCTCCCGTGCCAATCGACCAGCAGAAGCAAATGCTTGAACCAAAGCCTCGTAATCCCAACCCTTTACTCGAAGAATCTCAAAGCCCTTTTCCGTATCCGTACGCTGCAAACCGAGTAAGGCTTCCGAAATACTGCCTTTGGTGGTATGAAATTCCTTAGGTACGGAGATTCCAAATCCATCGTCCCAAACAGCCACCACCATGGGTACTTGAAGGACTCCGGCAGCATTGAGCGACTCAAAAAACATTCCTTCAGAGGTAGATGCATTGCCTATGGTACCCCAGGCAACCTCATTTCCATGAACTGAAAAATCAGTCAGGTCTTTCAGCGCTTTGTTATTTCGGTACAACTTGGAGGCAAAAGCCAATCCCAAAAGTTTCGGCATTTGGGCCGCTGTGGGAGAAACATCTGCTGCTGAATTGTATTGGGAAGTCAAGGATTTCCAACTTCCATCCTCATTTAAGGATCGAGTAGCAAAATGTCCGTTCATCAAGCGTCCCGCACTGGCAGGATCTGCTTCTACATTCGTATGGGCATACAATTGGGCGAAATACTGTTGAACAGTCAATTCACCTAGAGCCATCATGAAGGTTTGATCTCGGTAGTATCCTGATCTAAAATCACCTTTTTGAAAGGCTCTAGCCATGGCTACTTGAGCCAACTCTTTTCCATCGCCAAAAATGCCAAACTTGGCTTTGCCCATAAACACTTCTTTTCTTCCCATTAAGGAAGCATGCCTACTGGTAACTGCCCATCTAAAATCTTCTAAAACTTGCTCTCGTTGAATGGAGGACGCCTGCTGCACTTGATCTCGAATTTTTTCCGCCATAGGTTCAATTTTCCTAAATCGTTATACTTTGGGTTTACTTGTTGAATTCAAAATTAGGCATTAACTGTGTATGTGCAAATTTTAGTTAAGGATTTTAACCAATTAAAATTTGGTATTTTTTATAAAATACTGATTCAATAAAATATTATTCTTTAAAATCATCAAAAACATTTCATTGATGATGAGATGTCTTAAGATTAACCTATTCTGATTTTTTGAGGATTCTCAAAAAAAAATCAAAATATTTTTTCAGAATCGCTCCTTTTTTAAAATTAAGTAAAGGTTTCCTAGATAAAATGGAATAAACTTTTGAAAATCACTCAAAAACAGAATGACTACCAAATAGTATTTCTCGGGTGGCTGTTCAAACGTATTTTGCTTAGTATCTTTGCGGCAGTACTATAAATCCAAATCGACTTAGCCATGATTATAGGTGTTCCTAAGGAAATCAAAAACAATGAAAACCGAGTAGCACTCACGCCAGCGGGTGCCAAAGAATTAATTAAAAGAGGCCATCAGGTCTATGTACAACAGACTGCAGGTCTTGGAAGTGGTTTTTCTGACGAAGACTACAAGGCAGCAGGGGCTAGCCTATTGCCCTCCATCGAAGCCACCTATCAAATCGCTGAGATGATCATGAAGGTGAAGGAACCGATTGAGGCTGAATACAGCTTGATTAAGCCCAACCAACTTTTGTTTACTTATTTTCACTTTGCTTCATACGAACCTTTAACCAAGGCCATGGTAGCAAGTAAGGCCATTTGCTTGGCGTATGAGACGGTAGAAAAAGCAGACAGAAGTCTTCCCTTACTTGTTCCTATGTCGGAGGTAGCCGGTAGAATGGCGATTCAAAAAGGGGCTAACTACCTCGAAAAACCCTTAGGCGGTAGAGGAATTCTTTTGGGAGGTGTCCCTGGAGTACTTCCTGCCAAGGTATTGATCTTAGGCGGTGGCATTGTGGGTACCCAAGCGGCCTGGATGGCAGCTGGTCTTGGTGCCGACGTAATCATCATGGATGTGTCCCTTTCAAGAATGCGCTACTTGGCCGATGTCATGCCTGCCAACGTGAAGACCATGATGTCTAACGAGTACAACATTCGTGAACAAATCAAACAAGCTGACCTAATCGTAGGTGCAGTATTGATTCCTGGAGCAAAAGCCCCTCATTTGATCACCAAAGACATGTTGAAAGACATGAAGAAAGGCGCCGTATTGGTGGATGTGGCGGTAGATCAAGGTGGTTGCATCGAAACCTGCAAGCCTACCACTCACGAAAATCCTACCTATATCATCGACGATGTGGTTCACTATTGCGTAGCCAATATGCCAGGCGCAGTTCCTTATACCTCTACCCTAGCGCTTACAAACGCCACCCTTCCTTATGCCATCCAATTGGCGGATAAAGGCTGGAAGAAGGCAGCACAAGAAAATAGAGATCTGGTACCTGGCCTAAATGTGATCCAGGGCGAAATTGTATACAAGGCCGTAGCTGAAGCATTCGCGATGCCCTATAGCCCAGTTGAAAAGTACCTTTCTTAAGGTAGTTTGACCCCAACAAAAGTCCCAGCAAGGCCTTCTTGCTGGGATTTTTTGTTTTAAACCAATTGCAGTTCAATGAAAACCGAAAGATCTGATCAAATTACGCTTTTCTTACAAACTCGGATTTAAGTGCCATGGAGCCAAAGCCCTCAATTTTACAATCAATGTTGTGATCTCCTTCGACTAAGCGAATATTCTTCACTTTTGTTCCTGCTTTAATGGATTTGGGAGCACCTTTAACCGGAAGGTCTTTGACAATAACAACCGAATACCCATTCGCTAAAAGAGCACCATTGGCATCTTTTACTTGTAATTCCCCAATTTCTGGAGCAACTTCATCGCTAGGGTTACATTCTAATCCACAGTCCGGACATACCATCAAGGCATCGAGTGGATACGTGTATTGGGAACCGCATGATGGGCAAGGTGCTAAATTTTCCATGGGACGAATTTAATCAGATTAATCACCTTTTTAAATAGATAACATAAAGTAAGGTTATGTATTTCGAAATAGGCAAGATTAACCAAGTAAGGGGATTCCCTACTCAGGTCGGATTGATTTGGCCCACTCTAACAATTCGGCACCTAATTCCAGCTGAAACCCAACTAAAATTACATCAAAAAGTAGCAAAAAGGCCCCTTGTAAGAGAATTGATTTTCCAAATCCGATCCATCGCTCTTTTTCCAAGCGAAATCCCTTTTCAATCAAGAAAAAACCAGCGGCCATGTACCCAAGGTCCAAGGCCGCATTGAAAAGGAGAACTTTTTCAATTTGTTGCTGCGCGAACAGTACCTCCCAAAAATTGACCCTCAACGAAACTTGGCTTGCCTGCCAGTACCCATAGCCTGCAATCCCCAAATTGACTAGGTTCCAATACGCATTCATCTGATGAAAGGCCTGAACTTGGCCTCGTGTCTGAAAGCCTCGAATGCTCCATACCAACAAATTGAGTAGCGCCCAGGATCCCAGAATCCACATTCCCTGCCGATTGTACTCCAAACGGGTGGAATTAAAACCCTCCAAAGCAGCAGAATCCTGAGCCATTGCAGGGATAGAAAGTGTGCAGAGCAACAAAATAACTGGAAGGTAAATACGAGTCGACATGGGGTGTATACTTACAAAGGATTCGTAAAGATTAAACTTATAAAAATGGCTACAGGATACCCCAGAGCATCTTAATTCCAAAATAACAAATCAATGCTCCAGCCAAAATATGGACTCCTCTTTTGAAATTCGGCGATAGAAAAGGCCGGAGACGACCTGCAAGAAATGCTTTCAATAAATCTACCCCAAAAATAGTTAAGAGTAAGGTGCTGTAAAAAAGGGTTTGTTCTGAAATTCCCCAAACGCTTTTAATGGAAACCATACTGGCAATGGATAACCAAAAAAGCATGACAAATGGATTAATCCCATTGATTCCAAATCCTTGAAGAAAGGCCTTTCGTTTCTTTGGTTTGACAATCTCCTGATCCCCAGCTATGGGAGAAACTTTCTTAAACATAAAGCTGATTCCAAAAAAGAGTAGAATCACCCCGCCAACCAACCCTAAATACTTTTCTATAGTTGGAATTTGAGTGAGGAAATGAACTCCGAGATAAGTAATCAGAACATAGATCAAATCACTCATCAACACACCCAAGGCAAGGATAGCAGATTGGCGAAATCCATGGGTAAGGCTAGTAGTCATCAAGGCAAAAAAAACTGGGCCAATCATCATGGAGAGCAGCAAACCCAGTTTGACTCCTTCAAAAACAGGTTCCCAAATCATTGCAGCACTTTTTCTTGCACAAACGCTTTCCAACTTTCTGCTTTATCCCCTTTGATTACTCTAGGAAATTTATTTTGGCCACCTTCCTTCCCTTGCACTCGCATCCATTCGTAAAAATAATTAGTGGGCAAAATAGATACCTCCATTTTTTTTAGCGCATGCTTTCTTTCAACAGCATAGTCGTCATTTAATTGTTTCAACTTGCTATCGATTGTTTTTTTCAAAATTAGATGATCTAGAACATCATCCGTCCCCACATACCAATGGTGTCCAAAAAGGCTGCCTTTTGTCTCTCCCAATACAGTAAACTCTTTAACTTGAATTGACAGGTATTCTGAGGCATATTCCATAGCCTTATTCATGTTATCCACGGACAAATGCTCCCCACAAAGGCTTAAAAAATGCTTCGTTCTTCCTGTAATCACAATCTCAGCCTCCTTTTTTGAAATCACTCGAATCAAGTCACCAATCAAATACCTCCATGCACCTGCACAGGTGGAAATTAGCAAAGCATATTCCTTGCCGTCCTCGACTTTATGGTAAGAAAGGGTTTTAGGGTTTGCTACCAAGTTCCCATCCTCATCAAAATTTTGGGACGTAAATGGAATGAACTCATAAAATATGCCATTATTCAACACCAAACGCATTGACTTTCTGTTTGGTAACGCTTGATAGGCAATAAATCCCTCCGAAGCCAAATAGGTTTCGATGTAAATCAAGGGCTTTCCCAATAGCCGTTCAAACCCGATCCTATAGGGTTCAAATGAAACTCCTCCATGTACAAAAAGTCGCAGATTTGGCCAGATATCGTGAATATTTTTGAGTTGGTACCGGTCAATGATTTTTTCAAGAAGCAATTGCAGCCAAGCAGGTACCCCGACAATGATTCCAATATCCCATTCCGATGCTTTTTCAACGATTTGATCTAGTTTATTCCCCCAATTACGATTCTTGGCAATCTTTTTTCCAGGCTTATAGAACCTTTGAAACCAAATTGGAAGTTTACTAGCCGTGATTCCACTTAAATCTCCCGAAAAATACGTTCCATTAAACTTCAAATCCGTACTCCCTCCAAGCATCAAAATTCCTTTACTTATCAAGGAAGTGGGAAGGTCGTATTGTGATAAACTTAGCATTTGCCGCACGCCCGTTTTTCGGATTGCTTTAATCATCTCATCGGTAACAGGAATAAACTTAGAAGCAGCGCCAGAAGTGCCCGAACTTAAGGCGAAATAATTGACTTTACCCGGCCAGGTGATGTTCTTTTTTCCCTCTTCCAATTTGTACCAAAACTCTTCCCGAATCGAATTGTAATCGTAAATAGGAAGCAATTGAGAAAAAGCCGAATAGAAATCATCTAGGCTTCCTTTAAGTTTTCCCAGGATACTTTTAAATTGATATTTTTCTCCTATCTCCGTATCCGCTGCCTTCAAAAGTAATTTTTTGAGTTGCTCCTTTTGCAAATCCATGGGACTGGCATATTCTTGCTCAAGACTATCGCGAAGTCGAATGCCTTTTTTAATTAACTTACTAAGTATAGCCATATATTTGCCTAAGGAACTTACTCCCCGCTAAGATCAGTATAATGGACATCAAAGCCAACCTTGAACAGGTCAAAAAATCTTTTCCAAATCCAGCCTGTCAATTGATTGCAGTCAGCAAGACCAAGCCCTTGTCTGATCTTCAGGCCGCCTATGCTGCTGGGATCCGTGATTTTGGGGAAAATAAGGTACAGGAAATTCAGGCCAAGCAACCTGAAATGCCAGCTGACACCCGATGGCACATGATTGGACACCTGCAAAGCAACAAAATCAAATACATCGCTCCATTTGTCTATCTAATCCATGGAGTAGATTCTCTCAAACTTCTATTGGAAATTGACAAGCAAGGCAAAAAAATCAATCGAGTTATACCTGTTTTACTCCAGATCCACATTGCTTCCGAGGAAAGTAAGTTTGGCTTTGACCAGGAAGAATTGGAAGCCATGATTGGCAGTCCCGAATTTGCCAACTTGACCCATGTCCAAATAATGGGTTTGATGGGAATGGCTACCTTCACAGAAGACTTGGAGCAGATTCGATCCGAATTTCGAGGATTGAAACAACTGTTTGATGACTTAAAAAAACGACCCCTCCCCTACTTCGTGGATTTGAAAGAACTCTCAATGGGTATGAGTGGGGATTACCAAATTGCCCAAGAAGAAGGAAGTACGATGGTTCGCATCGGCTCCGCTATTTTTGGAAGTAGAAACTACCCAACGCCATGAACGCCAAACGAATCCTTCTACTCGCTGGACTATCCGGAGCCCTAGCAGTGGGTTTGGGCGCTTTTGGAGCCCATAGTCTGGAAGCACTGTTAATTCAAAACGGAAGGTTGGACACCTTTCAAACTGCCGTAAACTATCATTTTTACCATACGCTTGCCTTGTTTGGAATTGGAATTTTGGCAACACTCAAACCCGAATGGAGAGGAATTGCATTCTCTGCTTGGTGCATGTTTGTTGGAATACTTATTTTCTCAGGTTCGCTTTACCTGCTTTCCTTATCCGGAATTACCTGGTTGGGTGCGATTACTCCGCTTGGTGGACTTGCCTTTATCCTAGGATGGAGTTCCCTTGTCTATCTCAGTTCTAAAAATCTGTAACTTTTGAAAAGATCACTTCTTTCGGCCCTTCTTTTCCTTTGCATTTTGGCCAATGGTAAGGCTCAAATTTCCCATGCAAGCCTAGTTCAATTGGATTCTGCCTTTGGTCCACAAAGTTTTTTCAATGGCCACTTGACCGGTTTTATGCTGTATGACTTGGAATCCAAACAGGTCGTTTATGAAAAAAACAGTAATCAGCACCAAATTCCGGCATCTACTGTCAAATTGCTCACCCTTTACGGAGCATTACAAATACTGGGAGATAGCACCCAAACGCTCCGGTACCTAGCTGCTGCTGATACCTTGAAAATATGGGGATCAGGTGATCCGAGTTGGAAATACAAAGATTTTTACCAACCCGACTTTCAAAAAATCATTGCCGATTATGCAGTAATCCAGTATTCAGATGCCAATCAAATTTCACCTTCTTTGGGCTATGGATGGCAATGGGATGACTATTTCTATGCTTATGCCGCTGAACATAGTTCTTTACCTATTTATGGCAATTTAGTACATGTTGAAAAAGTTGGCGATTCCCTACAACTATTTCCCAAAATCTTCCAACCAAGGCTAAGGATCAGTCACCAAAATCTGAAAGAATTGGAGCGGGATTTTCATAGCAATTCCTTCTATTTCAACCCCAACACCTTTTTGGGTCGCTTAAAAAATCTACCCTTCCTCACAGAACCGCAGTTGATTACTGCTCTTGCAAGCGAGGAAACAGGCAAGCTCTGGATTTACAAATCAGATTCCCTTCCAGCAGCCCATCTACAATGGCGTGGTGCCCCGCTGTCTCCTTTACTAAAGGAAATGATGCTTTTCTCGGATAATTTCATTGCTGAACAAGTCTTATTGATGACTTCAGACAAACTTTTCCAAACCTTAGATACCGAACGTACCATAGACTACCTACTTAAAACAAGCCTTTCCGATCTTCCTGACCGACCCAAATGGGTGGATGGCAGTGGTCTGAGTCGACACAATTTGATCACGCCAAGGTCCTTAGTTCGTGTAGTCGAAAAACTTCAAGAATTACTTCCAAAGGAGCAATTCGAAGAATACCTTGCTATCGGTGGAAAATCGGGAACACTTAAAAACACCTTTCAGGCCGCAGATCCCTATATTTTTGCCAAAACAGGAAGCATGACTGCTTCCTACAGTTTGGCAGGATTGGTAAAAACCGAGTCTGGTAAAACCTACGCATTCTCCTTTATGAATTCAAACTTCCCATTTGCAGTGGCTACAGTTCGAAAAGAAGTGGAAAAAGTCATGATCCAAGTCAGAGATCACTTTTGAAGTAGCCGCTAAATGCTTAAGTTGACGAGTCCATTCATTGCCCTAAATACCACCCCAATATGAATAAACGCGGTTTCTTAAAATCCTTAGGCCTCCTAACCGCTACGGGGCCTATCCTTGGCCTGGATTTTCCAAAGATCAATACATCTTCTACGCTACTTCCCAAGGCTCTACTTCGTGGTCAAACAGTTGGAATTATCAGTCCTTCCGCTGCCACAGCAGACCGGATGGAGTTTACCTACGCCAAAGAAGCCATGGAGGCCTTAGGGTTGAAAGTGAAGCTGGGAGGGAATTTTAAGAACCGATTTGGACACCTAGCGGGTACAGATGAAGAACGGGCGGAAGATTTCAATGCCATGTTTGCAGATCCGGAAGTAAATGCGATCATCTGTCTTCGGGGTGGATCTGGGGCTGCACGCATCTTGCCGCTGATTGATTACGAACAAGTAAAAGCCAATCCCAAACCCCTGCTCGGGTATTCGGATATCACTGCATTCCATTGCGCCCTACATAGTCAAGCAGGCTTGATTTCCTTCCATGGACCCAATGGATCCGGAAGTTGGAATAGCTTCCATGTTAGCCAGTTTCAACAACTTTTCTTTGAACAAAAACTACTCACCTTTAAAAATGAAATCGGCAAGGGAGATGACCTGGTAGCAAAAGGGAATCGAATTCAAACCCTCGCGGCAGGAAGCGTAGAAGGAAAGATTTTAGGAGGTAATTTAACCGTATTAACTGCTTTATCTGGAACGCCTTACTATCCTGATTTTCAAAATTCTATTTTATTCATTGAAGATGTTGGAGAAGACCCATACCGCATCGATCGCATGATGAGTACCCTCAAACTGAATGGCACCTTGGGCAAAATTAAGGGCTTTGTATTTGGCCAATGTTCGGAGTGTAAGCCCAGCAATGGCTATGGTGCATTTACCGTAGACCAAATCATGGACCAGTACATCCTTCCTTTGGGAATCCCTGCATACATCGGCGCCATGATTGGACACATCTCAAGACAATTTATCATTCCCGTTGGCGCTCGAGTTCGCTTAAATGCCAATGCAGGAACCCTGACTTTGTTGGAAAATATATTCAAAAATAACTAGGTGAATGTCTTCGGTTTTTCCTTTTTCAATCGCACTCTTCCTTTTGATGGCAATGACCTTTTCTATACCCAATCAAGCACAGACAAACTCTTTGACTTACCTTGCCCTAGGGGACAGTTACACTATTGGTGAGGGTGTAGATTTAGAGGATCGCTACCCCATGCAACTTGTACGGGAATGGAATAAGATTGCAAAAACTCCGTTTAATAGTCCATTGATCATTGCCAAAACGGGCTGGACCGTAGATGAACTGGAGGCAGGTATCCAAGCAACTCCCACGGCTGTTGCAGGATACGACCTAGTGACCTTACTAATTGGAGTCAATAACCAGTATCGTGGTCGCTCCGTCGAATCCTATGCGCTAGATTTTGAAAAAATGCTGCTACAAGCCCTGGTATTTGCAAGAGGAAATAAATCACGAGTTATCGTACTCTCCATTCCCGACTGGGGAGTCACCCCTTTTGCCAATCAAAAAGGAGTAGATCCAGTACAGGTAGCCAAAGGTATTGATGCCTACAATCAAACTAAAAAAGAGATTTGTGAGAGACAAGGGATTACATTTATCGACATTACAAACGATTACCGATTAAATGGTGGATCCACGGAAGGAGTGGTTGAAGACCAACTTCATCCATCCAAACTCATCTACAAACAGTGGACGGAAAAATTAATTTTCCAACTCAAAAAAATCCATTTCTAATCCATTAAAAGAACTTAATTTCAGATCCATGAAGATTATTTGCATTGGCCGCAATTATGCTGCGCATATTGAAGAATTAAAGAATGAAAAGCCAGGACAGCCTGTTGTATTTCTCAAGCCTGATACTGCACTTCTCAAAGCGGGCAATCCTTTTTTTTATCCTGGTTTTTCAACCAATATCCACCACGAAATCGAATTGGTACTCAAAATTTGCAAGGAAGGAAAATACATACAGCCTCAGTTTGCGCACCGCTATTTTGAGGAAATTGGTTTGGGGATAGATTTTACAGCACGAGACCTTCAAGACCAATGCAAGGCCAAAGGACTGCCTTGGGAAATTGCGAAAGCATTCAATGGATCCGCTCCCCTGGGTGAATTCAAATCGGTAGCCGAGTTAGGAGATTTGAAAAACATCGACTTCCACCTCGAAATCAACGGGGAATTGAAGCAAAAAGGAAATACAAGTTTGATGCTTTTTGATTTTGCAAACATCATTTCCTATGTCTCTCAATTTTTCACCCTCAAAAAAGGAGACCTCATCTACACGGGTACGCCTGCTGGAGTCGGTCCTGTACAAATTGGAGATCAACTGATTGGATTTATTGGCAACGAAAAAATGCTCCATGTTGAAGTTAAGTAAGCTTACCTTTCTCTTTACCTTCTTATTGCTTGGATACAATAGTCCTGGATTCGCTCAACTCATTCAAAAAGGCTACTTTCAGTCACCTGTAAAGCCCGGGCTTCGGAATTACCTGGCTGGCAACTTCTCTGAATTACGTCCTAACCACTTTCATACGGGCTTGGATTACAAATTTGGTGGAGTGGAAGGTGAGCCCATTTATGCAGCAGCAGAGGGCTGGGTACACCGTATCAAAATTTCCTCCTTTGGCTACGGCAATGTCATCTACCTCAAGCATCCGAGTGGACACATCACCCTCTATGGGCACCTTCGGAATTTTAATCCCACACTGCATGCCTGGATGAAAAAAAAGGTGTATGAATCCAAGCAAAATGAATTGGAGATTTCGCTGAAAGAAGGGGAACTCCCTGTAAAAAAAGGGGAACTCATCGCCTATGGCGGAAATACAGGCAGTTCAGGAGGTCCCCACCTGCATTTTGAAATTCGCGACAGCCTCGATCGAGCGCTTGATCCATTATTGGCAGGTTATTCCGAGATTCTAGACAATATCCCTCCTACCCCTCAAAAAATTGCCATCGTACCCCTAGAGTTGGATAGCCGTGTCAATGGCAAGTTCCAACGCCTGGAACTCACCCCTGTGCTCAGTGGCTCCAGTTACCGAATACCAGAAACAATCCAGGTTTCGGGAAAAGTAGGCCTAGAAATCCAAGGTTACGACAAGTTGGATGGGGTGGAAAATCAAAATGGCTTTCCCAAATTTGAAGTTTCGGACGAATCGGGTCTTCTGTTCAAACTTTTAGTAGACCAAGTGGATTTCAACTACACACGACATTTTTTACTACACACCCATCAAAATCGCTTAACCAAACTCTATTTTCAAAAGGATTTGAAATTTTCCTTTTTTACCCCGAGTAACCTAGGCACGGGTGCCTTACAGGTGGAAACAGGCAAAAAGAAGAACATTCAAATCAAACTCGTTGATGCCTACAACAATTCCCGACTCGTTCAACTCAGCCTTACTGGAGCGGACTTGGATTCCACCACATCCGATGGAGCGGCACCCCAAAAAGCGCAGGTGAGTTATTACAAAAACATCCTAAAAATCAAAGTAGCACAAAGCAACAAAGGAGGATTGGCGAAGTTTGAAGTAGGAAATACCAGCTACGAAATCCTTCCTGCCTACCAGGATGCCGCAAGCAGAACCTACCTCTGGGACCTACGATTTGGTATCCCAAAGAAAATTGACCTGTGTTCAGAAATATACGTTCCGAACATCCTGGGCCATTTTCCAGTAGGCAAAGAGCATTTGCATGCCATTGCCAACCTACAGATTCGCACAGAGGCCAACAGCCTTTTGGAAGACCTTTACCTTCGTGTCACCCAAACCGGAACTGCTTCTTCCCCTGTTCTGAACTTGGGAGAACCTACTGCCTACCTTTGGAATCCGATAGAAGCAACTTGGGATGTAAGTGGCTATGCCGGCAACAAATCCAAAACTCATGTATATCAAAGATCAGCAAATGGTGCCCGAAGTTTTGTTGGAGGCGATTGGGTTCAAAATCAAATACGGTTCAAAACCAGAAATTTTGGTAGTTTTGTTTTAGCCGAGGATGCGGTCAAACCGAGCATCAGCCCTATTCGCGTAAGCAGTCAAGGCATGCGATTCACGATCAAAGACCACTTGTCTGGAATCAAGAGTTTTGAAGCTTATGTCAACGGGGAATGGGTTTGGATGCGCTACGAGCACAAGCAGGCCGTCATTTGGTCGGAACCGCTTCAAGGGCAAAGTCTGAAAGGGCCTGTACTCCTGAAGGTAACCGATCAAGCGGGGAATGTAGCAGAATGGCGCGGCACCCTCAATTAACTAAGTAATCACCTTAATCACGAATACCATGTCTTTAGAAGTTGGCCAACTGGCACCTGATTTTGAAGCAAAGATTGAAACTGGCGCTTCCATCAAACTATCCGACTACCGGGGAAAAAAAGTGATCCTTTATTTTTACCCGAAAGATGCCACTCCAGGATGTACTGCTCAAGCCTGCAACCTTCGGGATAATTTCGAACAACTCCTCAAAGCTGGCTATGTGGTATTTGGGGTAAGCTCAGATACGGAAAAGTCTCATCAAAAATTTATTCAAAAGCAAAGCCTCCCCTTTTCCCTGATTGCAGATACAGAACTCACCGTACACCATGCCTATGGAACGTGGGTTGAAAAATCCATGTATGGCCGCGCTTACATGGGTACTGCGCGAACCACCTTTGTCATCGACGAGAATGGAAAAATCGCTGAAATCATCGAAAAAGTAGATACCAAAAACCATACGGCACAAGTGCTCAAGTAACCTAGCCTCATGAAAAAACAATCCCTACCCGACCTGCAAAAAATCTGTAGCCAATTACGCAGAGACGTTTTGCGCATGGTGCATGCGGTGCAATCCGGCCACCCTGGA
>Ga0169931_10002178_pt1 | contig 32027 bp, 30 predicted proteins | sample Kivu_15m_20L_FD_129675 | JGI IMG/M metagenome (GOLD analysis project Ga0169931, IMG submission 129675) | Freshwater microbial communities from Lake Kivu, Western Province, Rwanda to study Microbial Dark Matter (Phase II) - Kivu_15m_20L... | ecosystem: Environmental > Aquatic > Freshwater > Lake...
GTTCCACATTACCACCCTCGTTGTTGCTATGCAACATAGCGGCGCCGTATGCGGATGCCTCGATAACGCTTGATGAATCGGCCCTACAGCGATTGCTTTGGCTGGTTGTGTTGCGAAGCAGCACAACCTGTGTCCAGGACAAGGGGGCTCTGGCTGAACTTTGCTGGGGCCACCCTGACCAACCCCCACCGCCCTTGAACGAGGATTCCGCGATGCACGCTCATCGCCCCCTGCGACTGCGACTCAGCCATCTGCTGCTCGGTTTGGGGACCGCTGTTCTGGCGTCGGCCGCGACCGCTGGAGCGGCGTCGCGTGCTGACTATGACTCGGCCTTCATCACGCGTTTGTCTAGCAGTGTTGTCAAGATCACCGCGAACGGACCAGGCAACAAGCTCTTCTCGGGTAGTGGTGTGGTGGTTGGACCGAACGAGGTCCTGACCAATTGCCACGTCACGCGCAACAGCGAGCGCGTGTCGGCAGTGAAGGGGGCGTTGCGCTACCCGGCGGTGGCCCAGCGTGCCGACATGGCGCGAGACCTTTGCCTGCTCACCACATACGAAATGATCTTGCCCCCGGTCGAGGTCCGGTCGGCGACCACCATGGCGACGGGTGACACCGTCTTCTTTTATGGCTATCCGGGTGGTGCCGATGCCTTCTTCACCGACGGACGTGTCGGCTCCCTTCATCCCTTTGCTGGAAGTAGTGTGATCGAGACCTCGGCAGGTTTTGGTCTGGGGGCGTCAGGTGGGGGCCTGTTCGATGCCGAAGGCCGCTTGGTGGGGATCGCGACTTTCTTGTCGGCCGGGCACTCTGGCCATTATTTCGCCATGCCGGCGGATTGGTTGACCGAGCTGCGGAAACAGCCGGCGCAAGAGCTGCAGCCCATGCCAGGTATGGCGCTGTGGGAACTGCCTACCGGACAGCAGCCTACGTTTTTGCAGATGCAGCGTATGGTTCAGGAGAAGCGCTGGCTTGAAGCTCTGGACTTGGCGACACGTTGGATCATGGAGGAGCCCAAGAACTTTGACGCCTGGTTGTCCCAAGGCCGCGCATTCAGCCGCACTGGCCAAGCGGCAAAGGCGGTCGAGCCATTGCAGCGCGCTATCGAGTTGGCGCCTGGCGACGCCAATGTGATCCGCGAGCTCGGCAGCGCACTGGCTGCAGTGGGCGACAAGCAGGCGTCAGAGGCTCTGTTTGCGCGTCTGGCCCCCGAAGATCGCGACTGCGAACTCGCTTGTTAGCCTGACGGGCAGGGCCCGGTCAGGGGCACACGGGCGGCGCAGGCCATCTGGTTGTACGGTTCGCCGACGGTGATCTAGGCGAGATGTCCTAGCCGCGACCGACAAACGGCTGTTGCGTAGCGAGTACGGTGAGAAACAGGGCGTTCGTCGTCAACGGGAGTCCGGCCATGTAGCGAATCGCATCGACAACATTCTCCAGCGGGATGCGCGGCTCTACCATGACTGCGCCGTTGGGTTGGATGATGCCGTTGGCCATGGGACGCGCCATCTCGGTGTCGGCGTTGCCGATATCGATCTGACCCACGGCGATGTCGAAGGCGCGGCCATCGAGTGCGCTTGCCTTGGTCAGGCCAGTGATGGCGTGCTTGGTGGCCGTATAGGGCGCGTTGTTCGGCCGCGGGGTGCTGGCCGAGATCGACCCGTTGTTGATGATGCGTCCGCCTCGCGGCTGCTGCGACTTCATGATGCGAAACGCATTCTGCGTGCAAAAAAAAGCGCCATTGAGGTTGGCATTGACGCAGTTGAGCCAGACCTCTGGGTCGAGCGTCTCAAGCGGTACCTGAGGAGTGCCAGTACCAGCGTTGTTGAACAGGAGGTCCAGCCGGCCAAACCGTCGACTCAGCTCATCAAATGCGGCTCGCACCGCTTGCGGGTCGCCGACGTCGCAGGGCAGCACCAGAACAGCATCGCTGTCGGCCTCGGCGGCGGTCGCATGCAGTGCGTCAGCGCGGCGACCAAGCAATCCCACTCGCCAGCCGTCTTCAAGCAGTCCGCGGGCGACGGCGCGGCCGATGCCGCTGCCGGCCCCAGTGATCAGGGCGATGCGAGGGGTGTCCATGCCCACAAGTCTAGCGCCTGCGCAAACAAAAACCGCGCCCGAGGGCGCGGTTCGTGCTGCAGTCGAGGCTGCTTAGGCAGCAGTAGCCGCGCGCTTCGGAGCGGCCTTGACGGCTTCCGCGGTGGCGCTGGCGGCAGCCTTCATGGTCGACTCGGTCATCTCGGCAACTTGACGGGCAGCCTTGGTCATGTTGTCGACGGCGGCCGACGTGGCAGCGACGGTCGACTTCATGGCCGACAGGATAGCGTCGGTACCGTTCGGGGCCGACTTGGTGGCGGTCTCGACGGCGGCCGACAGGTCGCTGTTCAGCTTGGCGAAAGTGTCTTGCATGAACTGCGAGAGTTCGTTCTGCGCCTTGCTGGTGGTTTCGTAGACGGCCTTACCGTAGCTCACCGACTTTTCGATCGACTGCTCGGCAAACTTGCTGCGCAGCGACATCAGGTCGTTGACGTCCTTGGCGGCAGCCAGAACCTTGGCAGTTTCGGTCATATCGGCGACGGCGGCTTCGGCAAGCTTCATCTGCAGATCGACGAACTTCTGGGTGTTGCTGAGCGAAATGTGGGCCAGGCGAGCAGCTTGCTCGGCGGCGGCTTTTTGCACATCGGCGAACTGATTGGGCACGTTCATCATGGTGTAGCTCCTTAAAAAAGACTCGTTTTTGAGAAGAATGTTGCAATGCACAATTGAGACTAAGGCCCTTCGAAAGGCCTGTCAACACCTTTTTTGCAATGCCATGTAGCCGCCATCTGGGTTCGGGCTTAAACTGTTGCCCTTGAACCACTTATCACCACTGCGGCAGCGCAGCGAAACGCATGACGACCAACCCGCCCCGCCTGATCAAGAAATATCCCAACCGCCGGCTCTATGACACCGAGACCAGCGCCTACATCACGCTTGGCGACGTCAAGCATCTGGTCATGGAGCAGTCACCCTTTCAGGTAGTTGATGCCAAGACCAGCGAAGATCTGACGCGCAGCATCCTGTTGCAGATCATCTTGGAAGAAGAGGGTGGCGGTGCGCCGATCTTTAGTTGTCAGGTGCTTGAACAGATCATCCGGTTCTATGGGCACGCCATGCAGGGCTTTTTGGGTTCGTATCTTGAGCGCAACCTGCAGACCTTTATCGATCTGCAAGGGCGCCTGAAGAACCAGCAGCACGAGTTTGGGGACACTGCCAAGATGAGCGCCGAGATGTGGCAGCAGCTGCTCGCCATGCAAGCGCCGGCCTTGCAGGGCATGGTTGGTAACTACCTTGAGCAAAGCGCCAAGCTGTTTGCCGATATGCAGGGGCAGTTCGAGAACCAGACGCGCAACATGCTGCAAGGCTTTAACTTCACCGGCTTCCCGCCCAAGCCGGGTGGCGCCACGGGCGGCGATTCATCTGGCGGCAAGCCGGAGCGCTAGTCAGGTGGCATCTGCCGGTGGCGGCGCGACGCCGCGCGTAGGGTTTGTCTCGCTCGGTTGCCCCAAGGCGCTGGTCGATTCCGAGCGCATCCTCACGCAGCTGCGTGCCGAGGGCTACGACATCTCCGCCGACTATGATGGCGCCGATCTGGTCGTGGTCAACACCTGTGGCTTCATCGATTCGGCAGTCGAGGAATCACTCGATGCGATCGGCGAGGCGCTTGCCGAGAACGGTAAGGTCATCGTCACCGGCTGTCTGGGTGCCAAGCGCGATGTCATCCTCGATGCCCACCCGGCGGTGCTCGCCGTCACCGGGCCGCATGCGTTGGACGAGGTGATGGGTGCAGTGCACCAGCACCTGCCCAAGCCACACGACCCGTTCACCGACCTCATCCCGCCGGCCGGCATCAAGCTCACTCCGCGCCACTACGCCTACCTCAAGATCAGCGAGGGCTGCGACCACAAGTGCAGCTTTTGCATCATCCCGTCGATGCGCGGTGGTCTCGACAGCCGGCCTGCCGGCGAGGTGCTGCGCGAGGCCGAGAAGCTGGTCGAGAGTGGCGTCAAGGAACTGCTGGTGATCAGCCAGGACACCTCTGCGTATGGTGTGGACCGCAAATACCGCACCGACTTCTGGGGTGGCCGTCCGGTCAAGACCCGAATCACCGAGCTGGCGAAGGAGCTCTCGACACTCGGCGCCTGGGTGCGCATGCACTATGTCTACCCCTACCCGCACGTCGATGAGTTGGTCGAGCTGATGGCTGCCGGCGGCAACCTGCTGCCCTACCTCGACATCCCGTTCCAGCATGCCAGCCCGACGGTGCTCAAGGCGATGCGCCGGCCCGCAGCCGCCGAGAACACACTGCGTCGCATCGAGCGCTGGCGCGACATGGTGCCGGACCTGGTGCTGCGCTCGACCTTTATCGTCGGCTTCCCCGGCGAGACCGAGGCCGACTTCGAGGAGCTGATGCAGTGGCTGGAGGCGGCGCAACTCGACCGCGTCGGTTGCTTCACCTACTCGCCGGTCGAGGGCGCGACCGCCAACGAACTACCCGGCGCGGTCGACCCAGAGCTGGCCGAGCAGCGCCGCGAGCGTTTCATGCATCTGCAAGAGAACATCTCCGCCAACCGGCTCATCGCCAAGGTCGGCCGCGAGATGCGGGTGCTGGTCGACGATATTGCAGAGGATGGCACCGTGCTCGCCCGCTCGGCCGCGGATGCGCCGGAGATCGATGGCGTGGTCTACGTCGAGGGCGCGGACGATGTGGCAGTGGGTGACTGGCTCGACGTCCGCATCACAGACGCCGACATCCACGACCTCTGGGCGGAGCCGGTCTAGAGCCCCAGCCGCTGCCAGATGGTGCTGGTGGGGCCAGCCTTGTTCATGGTGAAGAAGTGCAGGCCTGGTGCACCGCCGGCAAGCAGGCGGTCACACAAGTTGGTCACCACATCCAGACCTAGCGCGCGGATCGATGCCGAGTCGTCGCCGAAGCTTTGCATCTTCATGCGAAGCCAGCGCGGAATATCGGCGCCGCAAGCGTCCGAGAAGCGCACCAGCTGGCTGAAGTTGTTGATCGGCATGATGCCAGGAACGATCGGTATATGGATGCCCTCGCGCTGGCAGTCGTCAACGAACTGGAAGTAGGCGTCCGCGTTGTAGAAGTACTGCGTGATCGCTGAATTCGCCCCGGCCTCGACCTTGCGCTTGAAGGCCATCAGGTCGTCGCGGGCACTGCGCGCCTGCGGATGCACTTCTGGGTAAGCGGCGACCTCGATCTCGAACCAGTCACCGGTCTCGGCCCGAATGAACTCGACCAGCTCCGAGGCGAAGCGGAAGTGACCGAAGTCGACCGTACCCGAGGGTAGGTCGCCGCGCACTGCCACTGTATGGTGGATGCCATGGTCGCGGTAGGTCTGTAGCAGGGCGCGGATATTGTCACGTGTCGAGCCGATGCAGGAAAGATGGGGCGCAGCTTCGCAGCCGTGCTCCTGGATGTCGATCGCTGCCTCGAGGGTGCGCTCTTGGGTAGAGCCACCTGCTCCGTAGGTCACCGAGAAGAATTTCGGCTTGAGTTGCGCCAACTGTTCGCGCGTCTCGCGCAGTTTTTGCATGCCCTCGGGAGTCTTGGGCGGGAAGAACTCGAAACTGAAGATGCCGGGTTCGCGGGCAGCGTTCATGCGTTGCCATCCTTGCGACCGCGCGGCGCGACGTTACCGATGTTGTCGCGGTTGCCGCGATTGTCGGCGTTACCACGACCGCCGCGGCTGCGACCACCCCGGCTGTTACCACCAGCGCCGCCGGAACGTCCGCTACCGGCCACTGAGCGGCCACCGCTACGGCCACGGCCGCCACCCTGTTTTGCCGAATCAACAACGATACCACCGGTCTTGTCACCCATCTGCTTAGCGAGCTTGGCAGCGATCAAGTCGATTGCAGCGTCGAGGTCGATGGTCTCCGGGTCCTCGTCCTTCGGGATCGAGGCGTAGGTCTCGCCCCACTTCACATACGGCCCGAACTTGCCGCTGCCGACGGTCACCGGCTTGTGGTCCTTCGGATGCTCGCCGAGCACCCTGCCGCCACCGGCGCCGGCGCCTTTAGCCTGGCCAAGCAGCTCGATGGCACGGCCGAGTTCCAGATTGAACAGGTCGTCCGTCTTGGCCAGCGACTTGAACACGCCGTCGTGTTTGACGTACGGCCCGAATTTGCCCGAGCCCAGCTCGATCGGCTTGCCATCAGGGTGCGGGCCCAGCACCAGCGGCAGTGACAACAGATACAGCGCGTCTTCGAGGTTGGCTTCGTCGACCGGACGCTCTTTGGGCCAGCTGACCCGCTTGGGCTTGGGCGCGTCATTGGGGCCTGGTTTGCGGCGAGCCGCCTTGACGCCCGGCTCCTTGGGTGTCGCTGGCGGGTTGTCACCTAGCTGCACGTAGTGGCCGTAAGGGCCCTTGCACAGCAACACGTTAAGTGCAGTGTCCGGATCGAGCCCGAGCAGACGGCTCGAGGGCTCGCTGTCGTCGCGGCCCCACGGTTTGGTGTAGTCGCAGTCGGGGTAGCCGGTGCAGCCGCAAAACAAACCGCGGCTGGAGGCGCGCAGATGCACCGCCTTGCCGCACTTGGGACAAGGTTCGGGCAGCGGGATGCCGGGCAGAACGTCGGCCAGACCCTCCACCGTGCCGTGGAAGCCGCTCCAGAAGCGCTCCATCACCGGGATCCAGTCGACCTCGCCCTTGCTGATGCCGTCGAGTTCAGCCTCGAGCTTGGCGGTGAAGTCGTAGTCGACATACTGGCGTGCGTAGTGCACCAGAAAGCCGCACACCAGGCGGCCGATGCCGGTCGGTGTGAAGCGCTTCTTGTCGAGCACCACGTATTCGCGGTCCTGCAGCGTCTTGACGATGCTGGCGTAGGTCGAGGGGCGGCCGATGCCGAACTCCTCGAGGGCCTTGACTAGGCTCGCCTCGGTGTAGCGCGGCGGCGGCTGGGTGAAGTGCTGCTCGCCGTAGATGCGGTCGACCGGCAGGGCGTCGCCCTCGGCCAGCTCGGGAAGCCGCGACTCGCCCTCGTCAGGCTTGTCGTCCTCGTCCTCGAGGTAGACCGCCATAAAGCCGGGGAACACCAGCGTCTGTCCCGTGGCGCGGAACACGCCCTCGCCCACCGCGATGTCGGCGGCGACGGTGTCGTATTGGGCCGGGCTCATCTGGCTCGCTAGGGTGCGCTTCCACACCATTTCGTAAAGCCGGAACTGCTCTGGCGACAAGTACTGGCGAACGCTCTCCGGCGTGCGGCTGATCGAGGTCGGGCGGATCGCCTCGTGCGCCTCCTGGGCGTTGGCGGCGGCGTTGCTGTAGACGTTCGGGCGTTCCGGCAGGTAGCTCCCGCGGTCGCTGTCCTTGCCGCTGAACTCGCGTTCGATGTAGTCGCGGATGTCGGCGATCGCCTCGCGCGCCAGCGTGACCGAGTCGGTCCGCATGTACGTGATGAGGCCGACCGTACCCTCGCCGACATCGACACCTTCGTACAGCGTCTGCGCGGTGCGCATGGTGCGCTCGGTGGTCATACCGAGTTTGCGCACCGCCTCCTGCTGCAGCGTGCTGGTGGTGAAGGGCGCGGCAGCGCGGCGGGTTTTGGCGCTCTTCTCGACGCTGATGACTTTGGCGTCCTGCCCCTGCAGCGCGGCGACCACGGCGGCCTGTTCGGCCTCGGTGGTGAAGCTGAACTGCTCGACCTTGGCACCTTGCCACCTGCTCAACTTGGCCGAGAAGGCCTGGCTCCCCTTGTTCGTATCCAGGTGCAGCGACCAGTACTCACGGCTCTGGAAGCGCTCGATCTCCTCCTCGCGCTCGACGATCAGTCGCAGCGCCGGACTCTGCACACGGCCGGCCGACAGGCCTGGGCGGATCTTGCGCCACAGCACTGGCGACAGATTGAAGCCGACCAGGTGGTCGAGCGCACGGCGCGCCTGCTGGGCATTGACTAGGCTGGCCGAGATGTCACGTGGGTTCTCTACGGCGTGCTGAACTGCCGACTTGGTGACCTCGTGAAACACCACCCGCTTGAGCGGCTTTTCGGCGGTTGCCTTGTTGCCGTGCAAGATCTCAGACAGGTGCCAGGCGATCGCCTCACCCTCGCGGTCCGGGTCGGTTGCCAGCAAGACGGAATCGGCGTCGGCGCCGGCCTTCAGGATCGCATCGACATGGCGCTTGTTGCGATCGATCAACTCGTAGGACATCGCAAACCCGTGCTCCGGGTCGACCGCGCCGTCCTTGCGCCGCAGGTCGCGCACATGGCCGTACGAGGCGAGCACCTCGTAGTCCGGCCCGAGGTATTTCTTTAGGGTCTTGGCCTTCGAGGGCGATTCGACAATGAGCAGAGTGGTCATGAGGGTCCGTTCGACAAGTGTCTGGAGATGCGCCGTTCAGTCGGCGGCGGTTGTGAAGGCATCGGCATGGAAGTGCTCGGACTCGAGCCCGGCGGCGACAAAATCGTGGCGCGCAGCCTCGACCATCTCCGGGGCGCCGCACACGTAAGCCTCGAAGCCGTTGAGGTCGGGGAGGTCGGCCAGTGCAGCCTGATGGACCAGGCCGGTGCGGCCCGTCCACGCACAGGCCGGTGTCGCATCGGACAGCACCGGGACATACCGGATGTTGCGCGACGCGGCGGCAAAGCGCCGCGCCAGTTCGTCACGGTACAGGCCGTTGCGGCGACGGGCGCCGACATACAGGTAAACCGGGCGGTCGCTCTCTTTCTCAAGCAGCGCCTCGAGCATGCTCTGCAGCGGTGCGAAGCCGGTGCCCCCCCCGACCATCAGGATCGGACGGCCCGTGTCCTCGCGCAGGTAGGTGGTGCCGAGAGGGCCCTCCAGCCGCAGGATGTCTTTCTCTTGCAGTTTTTCGAAGACCTGCGTGCTGAACAGACCGCCGTCCAGCCACCGGATGTGTAGTTCGATCTCGCCCTCGCGGCTGGGTGAACTGGCGATCGAGTAGCTGCGGCGCTTGCCGGCTGGCAGCAACAGGTCGACATACTGTCCGGGCAGAAACACGAAGCGGTCGTTGGCCGGCAGCTTCAGGGTCATCACCATGACATCGGGCGCTGCGCGTTCGAGGCGTTGAATGCGTGCGGGTAGCTTGCGGATCGGGATATCGCCTGCTCCCGCTGCTTCGCGCGCCTCGATCACCAGATCCGAGAGCGGCACCGCTGAACAGAACAGCGCTTTGCCGGAGGCGCGCTCGGATTCGTTCAGGGTGTCTGGCCGCGACTTGCCGTGGTCGACCGCCCCGGCGAGAATCCGCCCCTTGCAGGCGCCGCAAGCGCCATCCCGGCAGCCGTAGGGCAGCACCACTCCCGCGGCAAGTGCCGCGTCGAGGATGCTCTGCCCGGCGTCAGCGTTGAAGCTGCGGCCGCTTGGTTCGAGTCTGACGGTGTAACCCATGTACAAGGTCCTTCCATTCGCTGCACGAACCCGACGCCGTCAGCGCGTGCTGCTGGTTGGCGGCGGAGATGTCGCATATCGCACCCTGGCCCTGTTGCCAATGAGTGCTACCGTGATTGCCGTGGTGCGCCAAGGCTCTCAAGTGGAGCGTCTTCGCGCGGCGGGAGTGCGGGTAATCATCGCCAATCTCGACGACCCGGCGAGCCTGGACCGCGTGTCCGGACTGGCAGATGCCGTGATCTATTCGGCACCACCGGGGCCGGTCGGCGAGGCCGATCAGCGTCTGCGACACGCACTCGCCGCGATCAGTCGGCGGATGCTACCACGCTCTTTCGTGTACATCAGCACTAGCGGCGTTTATGGAGACCATGGCGGCGCTCATGTCCACGAGGCCTCGCTGCAATACACCGGCTCGGCGCGCGCTCGGCGTCGCTGCAGCGCCGAACGCCAGTTGCGCGACTGGGGGCAACGCACCGGGGTGGCGATCAGCATCTTGCGGGCGCCTGGAATCTACGCCGCCGATCGCCTGCCACTGGCGCGATTGCGAGCCGGCACGCCGGCGATCTGTGCCAGCGAGGACAGTTACAGCAACCACATCCATGCCGATGATCTGGCACAGGCGTGCGTGCTCTCGATGTTTCGTGGCCGCGGCGGCCGCGCGTTCAACGTGTGCGACGATGCGCCGCTGCGGATGGGCGATTATTTCGAGGCGGTCGCTCACCACTTTGGCCTGCCGCCCCCCCCGCGTCTGCCGCGGGCGGCGGTGCAGGCGCGGGTCGACCCGATGCTGTGGTCGTTCATGGCCGAGTCGCGTCAGCTCTGCAACCGGCGGGCGCGCAAGGAACTTCGGCTGCGACTGCGTTATCCGACGGTGGATCATTTTCTTGCCACTTTGCATGAGCACAGTGCCCAGCCCAGCCCCGGGCGTTGACCCGGGACCCAGCACTGCCCCGACACCCCCCGCGGGGGTGGTCTTGGTCCTGACCAGTTTTCCCAACGACGACTCTGCTCGGCGTGTGGCGCGTGATCTCGTCGAGCGGGGGCTCGCCGCCTGTGTCCATGTCCACGCGCCCGGGGTGTCGTTTTACATCTGGCAAGGCCGCAGCGAATGCGATAGTGAGTGCCCACTGACAATCAAGACCTCATCGGTCCGAGTCGACCAAGTCTTGGACGCACTGCGCGAACAGCATCCCTACGAACTTCCCGAGGTCTTGGTGGTCCCTGCAAGCGGTGGCAGCGCCGATTACCTTGCTTGGGTGCTGCAGGCTACCTCCTCGCCAGCTTGAGCGGTTCGCCGCCCCTTTCCATGCTTCGTGTTCTTGCTGTGTTTTGGCTGGCCTGTCTGCTGATTGCTGGCAGGACGATGGCTGAACCTTTGCCGGTCGATCAGGCCTTGGTGTTGGCGGTCGAGGGGCGCCAAGGCGAGCGTGTCGAGGTGCGCATCGACGTTGCGCCCGGTCATTACTTGTATCGCGACCGGCTTGGCCTGGTTGTCGAACCGGCGGGCCTACCGCTTGCCGAGGCCACCTGGCCTGAGGGCGAATGGAAAGACGACCCGGCGTTCGGACGCGTGCTTACGCTGCGCGATGCCGTCGCGTCGAAGGTGGACACCGACGGCCTCCCATCGCACTGGACTTTGGTGGTGCATTACCAGGGGTGCGCTGACGCCGGGCTCTGTTATCCGCCGCAGGAGCGGCGTTTCAGTGTGACCCCCCAAGGTGTCTCGGCGGCCACTGGCGGTCTGGCCGAGAGGCTGGGTGTGCGCGCCGTTCCGGCCGCTTTGTTTGGTGAGGACGAGTCTTCGCGCATCGCCCGCGGCATGAGCGAGAACACGCTGCTGTTGACCCTGCTCGGATTCTTCGCCGCTGGGCTGCTCTTGGCGCTCACTCCGTGTGTGCTGCCCATGGTGCCGATCTTGTCGGGGATCATCGTTGGTCAGGGACAGCCGGTCGACCGCCGGCGCGCGTTCTTGCTGTCAGTGGCTTACGTTCTAGGCATGGCCCTGACCTACGCTGCCGCGGGTGTTGCCGCCGGGATGTCCGGAGTGCTGCTGTCGAGTGTGTTGCAGCACCCATTGGTGCTGGGCACTTTCGCTTTGCTGTTCGTTGGATTGGCGCTGTCGATGTTTGGCCTGTTCGACTTGCAGCTGCCTTCAGGGCTGCAGAACTGGGCTGCTCGGCTGTCAAATCGCCTACCCGGAGGGCGATTTACCGGGGCTGGCCTGATGGGCGCGCTTTCGGCATTGATCGTTGGTCCGTGCATCGCGCCGCCTTTGGCTGGTGCCCTGTTATTCATCAGCCGCAGTGGCGACCTTGTGCTGGGCGGGTTGGCACTGTTCGCTTTGGCGATCGGTATGGGTCTGCCGCTGTTGGTGGTGGGTACCTCCGCGGGGGCTGTCTTGTCCGGCGCCGCCGGCTGGTACAACCGTATCCGGATCGTTTTTGGGGTGTTGTTGCTGGCTTTGGCGGTGTGGATCCTGCAGCCCATATGGCAACCCGCCTGGGACCGCTGGTCCCGCTCGACCACCCAAGTCGAGCAGGGTGTGCGCTTTCAGCCAGTCACCGATCTGGCGGCATTCCGGGTGGCCTTGGAGGGGCGTGGCGGGCGTCCGGTCATGCTCGACTTTACGGCTGACTGGTGCTCGACCTGTCGCGAGCTTGAACGCCATACGTTTAGCGATGCCAGCGTCGCTGAGGCGCTGTCGGACTGGCTGGTGCTCAAGGCCGATGTGACTAGTTCGTCTGCGGCCAATCGCGAGCTTCTGGCCCACCTTGGCCTGTTCGGGCCACCCGCAGTCTTGTTCTTTGGAGCAGACGGTGCCGAGCGGCAGGGCGAACGGGTGTTGAACTTCCAGCCGCCTGAGCGGTTCATAGCGACCATCCGCAACGTCGCCGAGCAGCCATGAAGTCTCGTACCTTTGTCGTCCTTGCCGTGCTCGCCGCGCTGCTCACGGTGGCTGTCACGATTCTTCAGGGGAATCTCTACGAAGATGGCGAAGGCCCGCGCGAGCGCGCCTTGTTCGCTGCGTCCCTCCCCGATCTCGACGGCAACCCGCAAAGCATGGAGCAATACCGCGGGAAAGTTTTGGTAGTGAACTTTTGGGCCAGCTGGTGTCCGCCCTGCATCGAAGAGATGCCCGGTTTTGTGCGCTTGCAGGACAAATATCGCGACCGCGATGTGCTGTTTGTCGGCATTGCCCTGGATGAGCCCGAGGCAGTGCAGCCCTTCATGCGAGAACTCGGCATCAATTACCCGGTTTTGACCGCGGATGTCGCCGGATACGACCTGCTGCGTGCGGTCGGCGATGAGAAGGGTGTGATGCCGTTCACTCTGGTGATCGGGCGCGATGGCTTGATTGTCGACAGCAAGGGCGGCATCTACCCGGAAAGCGAACTCGATCAGAGACTTGCCTCGCTCATCTGAGCGCTACGTCGGATAACTGGCAGCGAATTTCGGCGAAATAGCCTTTTTCGACGCTGGACAGATCGGGGTGCCAAAGGCACACTCGCCCCCATGTCTGACGCACGGAATGGGTCTGGCGCGTTTTGCGTGCTGGTCCTACACGGCCCCAACCTTAATTTGCTCGGCTCGCGCGAGCCGGAGATCTATGGCGCCACCCGGCTGTCAGACATCGATGCTGCTTTGCAGGCATTGGGCGACGAGTTGAATCTGGAAGTCGCCACGTTTCAGAGCAATCACGAAGGCGAGTTGGTCGACCGTATTCAGGCGGCTGCTGGCGACGGCACCCGCTACATCGTTATCAATCCGGCGGCGTTCACCCACACCAGCGTTGCTGTGCGTGACGCGCTTGCGGCGGTCAGCATCCCTTTCATTGAAGTCCATTTGTCGAACGTCCATGCCCGCGAGACGTTCCGTCACCATTCTTTCCTGTCTGACATCGCCACCGGAGTGATCAGCGGTCTGGGCGCCGAGGGGTATCTGCTAGCCCTGCGAGCGATTGCCAGCCGACTGCGCGCTGCCTGATCAAGACCCACATAACCGACCATCGACCGGATTTGCCATGGACCTACGCAAGCTGAAGACCCTTATCGATCTGGTGCAAGACTCCGGCATCTCGGAGCTCGAGATCAAAGAGGGTGAAGAAACCGTACGCATCATCCGCGTCCACCAAAACAGCGCTCCGGCACCGGTCGTGCACGCCGCGCCGGCACACACCGTGGCCGTTGCCGCCGCACCGGCTGTCGCCACGCCAGCCCAGCCGGCAGCGGCTCCAGCCGAGGCTGCCGCCCCCGCCGGTCACCAGGTCTGTTCGCCGATGGTCGGCACCTTTTACCGTTCGGCGTCGCCGGGCGGCGCGCCATTCGTCGAGGTCGGCCAGTCAGTGAAAGAGGGCGACCCACTGTGCATCATCGAGGCCATGAAGTTGCTTAACGAGATCGACGCCGACCGCTCCGGCGTGATCAAGGCGATCCTGGTTGATAACGGCGATCCGGTCGAATTTGGCGAGCCGCTCTTCATCATCGAATAACGCATCGACACCGAGTCCGGCGCGCGCTGGCCGAGCCAGACACGTCCCGGAACCTTATCAGCCCAGACTCCGCCCACCATGCCGATGTTCGAGAAGATCCTGATCGCCAACCGTGGCGAGATCGCGCTGCGTATTCAGCGCGCTTGCCGCGAGATGGGTATCAAGACGGTCGCCGTCCACTCCGAAGCCGACCGCGAGGCCAAATATGTGAAGCTCGCCGATGAGTCGGTGTGCATTGGGCCGGCTCAGCCGGGGCTGAGTTATCTGAACATTCCGGCGATCATCAGCGCCGCTGAAGTCACCGACGCCGAGGCGATCCACCCCGGTTACGGATTTTTGTCGGAAAACGCGGACTTCGCCGAGCGCGTCGAGCAGTCGGGTTTCGTGTTCATCGGGCCGCGTCCCGACACCATTCGCATGATGGGCGACAAGGTTCAGGCGAAAGCCGCCATGAAGCGCGCGGGCGTGCCCTGCGTCCCTGGTGTGGCTGGCGCTTTGGGCGACGAGCCCGAAGCGATCATCAAAGCAGCCCGTAGCATCGGGTATCCGGTGATCATCAAGGCGGCTGGTGGCGGTGGCGGTCGCGGCATGCGCGTGGTTCACACCGAGGCTGCCCTGCTGCATGCGGTGCAAACCACCAAAGCCGAGGCCCAGGCAGCGTTCAACAATCCCATGGTCTACATGGAGAAGTTTCTGGAGCAGCCACGCCATATCGAGATCCAGGTGCTGGCCGATGGCTTCAACAATGCTGTCTATCTTGGAGACCGGGACTGCTCGCTTCAGCGACGCCACCAGAAGATCATCGAGGAAGCTCCAGCACCGGGTCTGCCAGCCCGCTTGCGAGCCAAGATCGGCGCCCGCTGTGCCGAAGCGTGCCGCAAGATCGGCTACCGCGGCGCCGGCACTTTTGAATTCCTCTACGAGAAGGGTGAGTTCTACTTCATCGAGATGAACACTCGCGTGCAGGTCGAGCATCCAGTCACCGAGATGATCACAGGCATCGACATCATCCAACAGCAGATCCGCGTCGCCGCTGGCGAGAAGCTCAGCTTTGCGCAAAAGGACATCGTCTTTGAGGGTCATGCCATGGAGTGCCGAATCAACGCCGAAGACCCGTTCACTTTTGTGCCCTCGCCGGGCAAGGTGACGCGTTGGCACACCCCGGGCGGCCCCGGCATCCGCGTTGATTCCCACGTCTATGCGGACTACACCGTGCCGCCTTATTACGACTCGATGATCGGCAAGATCGTCGCGTATGGCGACACCCGCGAGCAGGCAATGGCACGACTGCGCATTGCCCTGTCGGAGATGGCTGTAGATGGCATCAAGACCAATATTCCGCTGCACATGGAGCTGCTCGACGATGCTGCCTTCTTGCGCGGCGGAGTGAGCATCCACTACCTGGAAGAAAAGCTCTCGCACCGACCCAAATCGGCCTAGTCGCGTGAGCTCGGCCTACCGGCAGATTGTCTTTGAATGCCCAGCCTGCTGGGCAGAGGCGCTGTCCGACGCCTTGCTCGAGGCTGGAGCTTTGTCGGTCGATGCCACCGATGCACGCGCCGGCACTGCCGACGAAGACCACCAGTACGGCGAACCAGGAATGGAGCCTCGCGCCTGGACGATCAGTCTGGTCAAGGCCTTGTTCCCACCGGAGCTCGACTCCCTGCGGGCGCTGCGTGCGGTGTGCGAAGACCTGGGAATGGACCTGCCGTCTTCGCGCGTCGAGGATGTGCCAGAACAAGACTGGGTACGCCTGACACAGGCACAGTTCGAGCCGATCCACGCCAGTCCGCGGCTGTGGATCGTACCGTCGTGGTGTGACTCGCCCACCGCCGGCGGTGAGATCCTGGTGCTCGATCCGGGCTTGGCGTTCGGCACTGGCAGCCACCCCACCACCCGTTTGTGTCTGAACTGGATCGATACCCACTTGCCTGCCGGCGCATCTCTACTCGACTATGGTTGTGGATCGGGAGTGTTGGCGCTGGCGGCGAGTCGTTTCGGCGCTGGCCTGGTGCTCGGTATCGACATCGACCCACAGTCGATCGTGAGCAGCCGCTACAACGCTGAACATAACCACTGTCCGATCCGTTTCGAGCTGCCCGCCGACGATCCGGGGGGCAGTTTTGATGTGGTGGTAGCGAACATCCTTAGCAACCCACTGATGGTCATGGCTCCGATGCTTGTAGCTCGCGTGAAGCCTCGCGGTGAGTTGGTCTTGTCCGGCATCCTCGAGCGGCAGGCCGAGCAGGTGATGGCGGCGTATGCCCCCTGGCTAGCATTAAGCGTGTGGGGCCGGGAAGACGGGTGGGTCTGTCTGCATGGGCGTCGCCCCGAGGCCGGTGTTGATGGGGCGGTACTGTAGCGCTTCGGCGAGGTCACTGACCGCGACCTGATCGTGAGCCGATAGATCGGCGATGGTCCGGGCGATGCGCAGGGTGCGGTGCACCCAGCGTGCCGACAGCCCGCCGACTCGCACTGCCCTTTCCAGCAAAGCCCGTCCAGCCTGGTCTGGACTGGCGTGGCGTTCAGTCCCGGCGGCGTCTAGGGCCGCGTTCGCCACCCCTTGCCGCTCGATCTGCCGAGCATGCGCTGCCAGGACCCTTTGGCGGACTGTTGCCGAATCTTCTCCACGGGCTTGGTGATCTAGCAATTCAGTGGTCGATGGTGCTGGCACGCTGGCGTGCAGGTCGATGCGGTCGAGCAAGGGACCGGAGATGCGGCCGCGGTAGCGCGCGATCTGGTCTGGGGTGCAGGCGCACTGCCGCGAGGGGTGCCCCAGATATCCGCACGGGCAGGGGTTCATCGCCGCGACCAGATGAAACTTCGCTGGGAATACGGCTTGGCGGGCTGCGCGAGAGACTCTTACTTCGCCCAGCTCCAATGGTTCGCGCAGAACCTCGAGGCAGCGCCGCTCGAATTCTGGGAGTTCATCGAGGAACAACACCCCCAGGTGTGCAAGCGAGACCTCGCCAGGTCGCGGATCGACGCCACCGCCGACCAGCGCCGCCGCCGACACGGTGTGATGTGGCGAGCGAAACGGCCGCTGTCCCCAGTCAGCGGCAGGCATGCCATTGCTACCCAGCGCACGTACGCTGGCCGAGGTGAGCGCCTCGTCGCCGGTCATGGGCGGCAGTAAACCAGGTAAACGCTGAGCCAGCATGGTTTTGCCAGTGCCTGGCGGGCCTTGAAGCAGCAGCGAGTGGCCACCAGCCGCTGCCAGTTCAAGCACGCGCTTGGCTTGTGCCTGCCCTCGAACGTCCGATAGGCAGGGCTGTGGTGTTTCGCTCGTGAGTGCGTCGATGGCTGTGGCCTGGGCAAGTGGAGCCCGCCCGGCGAGATGGCTGCAGACCGCTTGCAGGTCGGGTGCGGCGAGCGTGATGCCGCCCGGTACACGGCCGGCTTCCTCGGCGTTGGCGCGTGGGAGGATCAGCCGGTTGCCAGCGCTGCGAGCGGCCAGTGCTGTTGGCAGGGCGCCTCGGATTCCGCGCAGCTCGCCAGTAAGTGCCAGCTCCCCGGCAAATTCCAGGTTTTCTAGGCCATCGGCCGGTAGCTGGCCAGATGCAACCAGAATACCTACGGCGATGGGGAGGTCGAAGCGACCGCTGCTTTTGGGCAGATCGGCGGGCGCCAGATTGACGGTGATGCGCCGCGCCGGAAAGTCGAGGCCGGCGTTTTGCAGTGCTGCTCGTACTCGATCCCGGGACTCGCGGACTTCGGTGTCGGGCAGTCCGACCAGAGTGAAGCAAGGCAGGCCATTGCCAAGGTGGACTTCGACCGCGACCGGGTCGGCACGCACACCACTGAGCGCGCGACTGCGGATGACGGCCAGCGCCACCGCCGACTCCGCGCTTCAGCCGCGCTTCTGCTCGAGCTCGCGGATGCGCTGTTCGAGTGCCTGCACGCGTTCCAGGGCGCGCGCCAGCACTTGTCGCTGTACGTCGAATTCCTCGCGCGAAACCAGTTCGAGTCGTTGCAGAGCCGGGCCTAGCAGTGCGCGCACATTACGCTGTAGATCGCGCGCTGGGCTGCTGGCTGCTAGTGCGGCGATGCGGTCACTGACCTGGTCGATGAAAGCTTGGGCGTTTTGCATGGAGAACCTCGCGGTGTTTGCTGTTGCGACCCGGGTTGGCGTGCCGATCAGACCGTCGCGCGAGCCGTTGCGATAGCAGGGAAGGCGAGCCCAGTGTAGCAATGGCTTGATAGTGGATGCGTCCGTCATTGCACCGATGAGGTGCGCGGGCCTGAAGAATGGCACCTGTGCGGTGCAACATACGCGTTTGGAATGCTTAAAAAAATACGCAAGCCTTTGTCTATAAAGAAGAAAAAAATCTGGCACGACTTGTGCTTTAATTCTAGTGCAGTTTAATTTGTTGAAAGGAAAACAACATGCTTCGTTCCATCTCAGCCTGCGCCCTTGGCGCTCTTCTGCTCTCGGCCCCGGCGGCTTTCGCTGAAGAAGCGGCCGCTCCAGAGTCTCCGCACAGTTTCTCGGCGAATGTTGGTCTGTTCAGCCAGTACATCTTCCGGGGTATCAGCCAGACCAACGAGGACCCGGCGTTACAGGGTGGGTTCGATTACTCGCACTCGAGTGGTTTCTACATCGGCACTTGGGCGTCGAACGTGTCCTGGATCCGTGATGCCGAAAATCAGACCGGCAGCGCCGAGATTGACATCTATGGTGGTTTTGCCAACGAGATTGGCGACACGGGAATCGGTTATGACGTTGGCTTGCTGTACTACTGGTATCCAGGAAAAGGTTTGGGCAACCCTGGTCTGCCGAAGGGCAACACCCTTGAAGCCTATGGTCAGGTTTCGTACGGCTGGTTCTATGCAAAGTACAGCCACGCGCTTTCCGACGACGTTTTCGGCTTTGCCAATGCGCGCAATTCCTACTACATCGACTTGGGTGCTGACATTCCGCTCGGCGACTCGGGCTTTACGGCTGGTTTGCACTACGGCCATCAGAAAATCGAAAACGCGACCTCGTACAACGACTACAAGGTCAGCCTTGCCTATGACCTTGGTCGGTTGAGCTCAACGTTTGACAATACCGAGCTCGGCTTGATGTACACCAAACATGATGCCGGCAACGTTTTCACGTCGAACATCTTCGGCAGCGAAAGCCAAGTCACCGGCTACGTCACTCGCTCTTTCTAAGATACCCAACCCCTTCCAACAGCAGTCCTCCGAGCCCCCACCCGGGGCTCGGTAGGTCTCCCTCAACCCCAAGGAGCTGTGATGAAACTGGTATCCGCCATCATCAAGCCGTTCAAGCTCGACGAGGTCCGCGAAGCACTGTCCGCCATCGGCGTGCAGGGCATCACCGTGACCGAGGTCAAGGGCTTTGGACGACAGAAGGGCCACACCGAGCTCTACCGTGGCGCCGAATACGTTGTCGATTTCCTGCCCAAAGTGAAGATCGAGGCCGCGGTCGACGCCAAGCTGCTCGATCAGGTGATTGAAGCCATCACCAAGTCAGCCAGCACCGGCAAGATCGGTGACGGCAAGATCTTCGTGTTCAACCTCGAGCAGGCCGTCCGGATCCGTACCGGCGAGACCGGCGCCGACGCACTGTAAGGAGCGCATCATGCTGAAGAGACTTTTGCTCTCGCTGGCCATGGTCGCCGGATTCGGCTTGGCCGCCCCGGTCATGGCCGAAGAAGAGCTGTATGAGGAGCCGATCGCGGCCGAGCAGGTCGAGGCTGACGAAGCGGCCGACGAAGCAATGGCCGAAGAAGAGGCGGTCGAAGCGACTGTCGACAAGGGCGACGTTGCCTGGATGATCGTCGCCACGCTGTTGGTGGTGATGATGGTGCCGGGTCTGGCGCTGTTCTACGGTGGCATGGTCCGCTCGAAGAACATCCTCTCGGTGTTGATGCAGGTCATGGTTGTGTTCTCGCTGATTGTTGTCCTATGGGGAATCTATGGGTACAGCCTTGCATTTGGCGGCGAGGGCTTGATCTACGCCAACTTCGACAAGTTGTTCCTCAGTGGGGTGACCATCGATTCGCTCGCCGACACGTTCAGCGACGAATACAAGCTGCCTGAACTGTTGTTCGTCGCCTTCCAGGCAACATTCGCCGGCTTGACCGCCGCGCTCATCGTCGGCTCCTACGCCGAACGTATGAAGTTCTCGGCGGTGTTGCTGTTCTCTGTGCTGTGGTTCACCTTTGCCTATCTGCCGATCGCGCACATGGTCTGGGGTGAGGGCGGCTACCTGCTCGACAAGGGCGCGCTCGACTTTGCTGGCGGCACCGTGGTGCACATCAACTCCGGCGTCGCCGGTTTGGTGGGTGCGTATGTGCTGGGCAAGCGGATGGGCTACGGCAAGGAAGCGATGCCTCCGCACTCGCTGCCGCTGACCATGCTCGGTGCGGCCATGCTGTGGGTGGGCTGGTTCGGCTTCAACGCCGGTTCGGCCCTGGAAGCCGGCCCCGACGCCGCGCTGGCGGTGGTTAACACCCTGTTCACCACGGCGGCTGCGGTGGTGTCGTGGTCGGTCGCCGAAGCGCTGCTGCGTGGCAAGGCGTCGATGCTTGGCGCTGCCTCGGGTGCGGTCGCCGGCCTGGTGGCGATCACCCCGGCCTGCGGTTCGGTCGGCCCGATGGGTGCCATCGTCATCGGCTTGCTTGCCGGCGCGATCTGCTTCTGGGCGGTCAGCAGCCTGAAGCGGATGATCGGCGCCGACGACTCGCTGGACGTGTTCGGCGTGCATGGTGTCGGCGGCATCATCGGCGCCCTTCTGACCGGCGTGTTCTCGGCAGCCAGCTTGGGCGGTATCGACGATGAGCTCGAGATCGGCAGCCAGCTGTTGATTCAAGCCGAGGGCGTCGTCATCACCATCGTCTGGTCTGCGGTGGTTGCCTACATTGCCTACAAGATCGCCGACATGGTGGTCGGGCTGCGGGTCCGCGAGGAAGACGAGCGCGAGGGGCTCGACACCACCTATCACGGCGAGACTGCCTACCACAATTAAATACATCTCCCTCGAGATGGGTCTTGGGGCACCTCCGGGTGCCCTTTTTTTGTGCGTTTTTGGGCAGTTCCGCGTCATCTTGGGCACTGCCTTGGGCCGTGCCGAGGGCGTCTCTTGCCAGCGGCAATACTGTCGGTGCGGAATGTGCCCTGGGGTTACTGTCGATCGACCAACTGCAGGCGCAGGGCACCCAGGCGCGTTGTTGCCCAGCCCAACCGGCGATAGAAGTCGAGTGCTGGTTGGTTGTCGAGGTCGGCCATCAACTGTGCCCGGGTCGCGCCTTGCGAGCGAGCCCAGTCGAGAGTGGCCAGCAGGACCGAACGGCCAAGGCCGCGGCTGCGCCAAGCCGCATCCACGATCACATCTTCGATCCATGCCGAGGGCGCTCCCTCTGCGGTCGAGTAGACGAGCTGAGCTGAACACATGGCGACCGGCGTCCCGGCCGCGCTCCGGGCAACCATGACACAAGCGGTGGGGCTGGACAGGACACTGCGCAAGCCACGTTCCTGACGGCTGGCGTCGGCGGAAAAGTCGGACTCGATGGCGAACAACTGGTCCAACAGGCGGACTAGTGCGGGGATGTCGGTGGCCTGGGCCACCCCAAGTCGCAGTCCTTCGGGTGGGGACGGCTCTGCCTTGGCAGCGGTCATGATTCGCCAGCGTCGCCGTAAACGATGATCGCGAGGAAGCGGATCGGTGTTTCGCGCAAGACCTCGGGTCCGTGGGGTACGTCGCCACGAAAGGTCAGGGTGTCCCCGGGGCCGAGCTCGTGTGTGTCGTTGCCATGCCGATAGGCCATGCGGCCTTGCAGCATGTGGATGAACTCGGTGCCTGGATGCTGAAACGTCGGAAACACCTCCGATGCGTCGTCCAGGCTGATCAGGAACGGCTCAAACAGCTTTTTCGGGCCTTGGTCGTAGGCCAGCAACTGGTAAGTGTGTCCGCGCTTGGTTCCGCGCCGAACCACTTCCATCCCTTCACCAGCTCGAATCAATTGAGCATCACCCTCGATCACATCGACATCGCGGAACAGTGCCGACAACGACACGCCCAGAGCGCGGGCCAGGCGATGCAGGGTCTCGAGGCTAGTCGCGCTTTGGCCATTCTCGATCTTCGACAGCATGCCGCGCGAGATGCCAGCGCGTTCGGCGACATCGGCAATCGTGAGCTTGTGCGCCAAACGCTGCTCGCGCAGCGCCGTGCCCAAGCAACGCCCCAAGGCTACGCCGTCGAGAACCGAGGTGTCGACAGCCGAGCTGGGCTCAGGTCGACTGGGCGGTGTCATGTGTTCACCCATCTGTTTCGCCGCGTTGTTTCACTACAAGAAAGATAGTTGACCACTGATTTGCGCTCGGCTATAAACGTTCCTGAGAATAATAGTTTCCTCTGAGTAAACATTAAAGGCCGAGTGCCTCGCCTGCATCCTTTAACCTGTCGACTGAAGAATCATGCCCTGGAGACTCCTGCGTTTTGGCCTGAGCCGCAAGCATCCCGAGCCGCGGATGTTCTCGCCATCTGGTGACCTGAAGCCAGCCTATGACGTGGTCATCATCGGTGCCGGCGGACACGGGCTGGCCGCGGCCTACTATCTGGCGCGAGAGCACGGCATCACCAACGTCGCTGTACTGGAGAAAGGCTACATCGGCGGCGGCAATACCGGACGCAATACGACCATCATCCGCTCGAATTACCTCACGCCCGAAGGTGTGAAGTTCTACGACGCCTCGGTGAAGCTGTGGCAAGACCTTAGCGAGGACTTCGACCTCAACCTGTTCTATTCCACCCGCGGGCATTTCACGCTTGCTCACACTGACTCGGCGGTACGCACCATGCGCTGGCGCGCGGAGGTCAACAAGCACTACGGCATCGAGTCGGAGCTGGTGGGGCCGGATTTCGTCAAACGTGCGTGTCCGAGCATCGATATCAGCTGTAGTGGTCATGCCCCCATCCTCGGTGCGCTGTATCACGCTCCCGGCGCAGTGGCCCGCCACGATGCAGTGGCTTGGGGCTACGGGCGTGGTGCTTGCCAACGCGGCGTCGAGATCCATCAGCAGACGGCGGTGACCGGTATCGAGGTCAAGGGCGGCAAGGTGGTCGGTGTACAGACCACGCGGGGGCACATCGCCACCAACAAGGTCCTTTGCGCGGTGGCTGGCTTCACCCCCCGCGTCACCGAGATGGTCGGAGTCGATACGCCGATCTATATCCACCCGCTGCAGGCGATGGTCAGCGAGCCGATGAAGCCCTGGCTCGACCAGATCTTCGTATCCGGTAGCTTGCACATCTATATCAGCCAAAGCGCCCGCGGCGAGTTGGTGATGGGCGCATCTTTGGACCCCTACGAGGTGCAGTCGACGCGCTCGACGCTCGACTTCACCGAGGGCTTGTCGGCACACATGCTCGACATGTTCCCGTTCCTGTCGCATGTAAAGGTGAATCGTCAGTGGGCCGGCATGGCCGACATGACGCCTGACTTTGCGCCGATCATGGGCAAGACCCCGGTCGAAGGCTTCTACCTCGATTCCGGCTGGGGCACTTGGGGGTTCAAGGCGACGCCGGTGTGCGGCAAGACCATGGCGTGGACGGTCGCCAACGATGCCCCGCACGACCTGATCACCGGTTTCTCGTTGGATCGCTTCCGCAACTATGCGCTCACCGGCGAGAAGGGCGCAGCGAGCGTGGGGCATTGACATGAAACTGATGCCTTGCCCGCTGAATGGTCTGCGCCCGGTGTCGGAGTTTGTCTACTGGGGCGAACTGCGTCCCGCGCCCGACGCTGCCACCTGCAGCGACGCCGAATGGGCCGATTTCGTGTTCAACCGCAATGGAGCCCCTGGCGTGAAGCGCGAATGGTGGTGCCACACACCCAGCAACACCTGGTTCATCGCCGAACGTGACACAGAGAAAGACCGTGTGTTGCGCACCTGGTTACCCGGAGGCGAGCCATGAGCCGGCTTCCTCAACAGCCAGCGGAATGGATCGACCGGACGCGCTTGGTGCGGTTCCGTTTCGAGGGTCGCGACTACACCGGGTTTGCTGGCGATGCCGTAAGCAGCGCGTTGTGGGCGGCTGGCGTGCGGGTCCTGGGGCGCAGCTTCAAGTACCACCGTCCGCGCGGCATCTTGTCGATGGCCAACCACGACGTGAACGTGTTGCTGCAGGACGGCCAGCGCCTGAATGTTCGCGGCGACGTCGAGCTCTTGCGTGATGGCATGGACCTGACAGCGGTCAACACCTGGGGCGGGCTTCAGGCCGATCGCGTGCGTTTTCTCGATCGCCTTTCAGCATTCCTGCCGGTTGGCTTCTACTACAAGGCCTTCTATAGCAAGCGCTGGTTCCCGACCTGGGAGCGTATGTTCCGCGCGATCACCGGATTGGGTCGACTCGATCTTTCGACTCCGCACATCCGCACGCCCAAGCGCTACGACTTTTGCGACGTCGCCGTGATCGGCGCTGGCCCCTCGGGTTTGTCGGCCGCACTTGCTGCGTCGGCGGCTGGAGCGCGGGTCGTGCTGGTCGACGAGAATGCCCAGGCTGGCGGCAGCGGCCTCTACCAGCTCGGTGGCGATGCAGGTCAGCGCGATGCGACTCGCGCATTCCTCGACCAGGTCGCTGCCGATCCGAACATTCGGCTCTATACCGGAACGCTTGCCGCCGCCTGGTATGCCGACCAATGGATCCCCTTGATCGATGGCAAGCGCATGACCAAGCTGCGCGCGGGTGCCACAGTGATGGCCAGCGGTGCCTTTGAGCAGCCAGCGGTGTTCCGCAACAACGACTTGCCAGGTGTGATGCTTGGCTCCGCGATGCAACGGCTGATCCACCGATACGCCGTACAACCGGCCCGACGCGCTGTGGTATTGGCGGCCAACGACGACGCGTATCGGGTCGCCCTCGACTTGTTGGATGCTGGCGTGCAAGTGATGGCCGTGGTGGACCTGCGCGAACCGCTGTCGGCTGGCCCGCTGGTCGAGGCGGTGCGCTCGCGCGGAGTCGAGTGTCTGGCCGGAAGCGGCATCTACGAAGCGCACGCCGATTCGGCAGGGACGTTGGCAGCGGTCACGGTGTGCCGCGTCCGTGACGGCACGGCGGATTCGTCGACGGCTCGCCGCATCGATTGTGACGGCGTGGCCATGAGCACCGGTTGGGCGCCCGCGGCCAACCTGCTTTACCAGGCTGGCACCAAGATGCGCTTCGATGAGCGACTGCAGCAGTTCGTGCCCGATGCGCTGCCCGAAGGCGTATTTGCCTGTGGGCGGGTCAACGGCCTGTTCGGCTTCGACGCCAAGTTGCGTGATGGCGAGCGCGCCGGCGCTGCCGCTGCCGCGCATGTCTTGGGGACGGCCCCGCGCAGTGTCGAGGTGCAGACCGAAACCAGCCGGCCGACCCACCCCTGGCCAGTGGTTGCACACCCGTCGGCGAAGAATTTCGTCGACTTCGACGAGGACCTGCAGGTCAAGGATTTCGAGAACGCGGTGCAGGAGGGCTACGACAACATCGAGCTGCTCAAGCGCTTCACCACCGTGGGCATGGGCCCGAGTCAGGGCAAGCATTCGAACATGACTGCTCTGCGGCTGCTGGCGCGCTTGACCGGCAAGTCCCCGCAGCAGGTCGGTACCACCACGGCGCGGCCGTTCTTCCATCCGGTACCGATGTCGCACCTGGGTGGCCGGGGCTTCCATCCGCAGCGCCGCAGCCCCCTGCACGGACGGCACGCCGCGCTCGGAGCGGTGTTCATGCCTGCCGGCGCCTGGGAGCGTCCGGAGTACTACGCGGTGCCGGGCAAGTCGCGCATCGAGTGCATCCACGACGAGGTCCGTCGCGTGCGCACCAAGGTGGCAATGATCGACGTCGGCACGCTCGGCAAGATCGAGATCCGCGGCCCGCAGGCGGCGGATTTCCTCAACCGCGTCTACACCGCCCGCATCGATCTGCTCAAGGTCGGTGGCACGCGCTACGGCATCACGTGCGACGACTCTGGGGTGCTGACTGACGAAGGGGTCATCGCTCGCCTGTCCGAAGAGGTCTACTACTTCACGACAACGACCTCGGGCGCGGCGAATGTCTATCGTGAACTGTCGCGCCTCAATGCCGAGTGGCGGCTGCAGTGCGGCATCGTCAATCTGACCGGCGCCTATGCGTCGGTGAACCTGGCCGGCCCCGACTGCCGCAAGGTGCTCGGCCCGCTGTGCGATATCGACCTGTCGGCGGAGTCGTTCCCCTACCTGGCGGTGCGCGTCGGCCACGTGGCCGGGATCCCGGCACGCATGATGCGCGTCGGCTTCGTTGGCGAATGGGGCTACGAGATCCACGTGCCGGCCGAGTACGGCCCTACCCTGTGGGATGCCCTGATGCAAGCTGGGGCGCCTTACGGCATCGGGCCCTTCGGTGTGGAAGCACAACGCCTGCTGCGTCTGGAGAAGGGCCACCTCATCGTCAGTCAGGACACCGATGGTCTGACACATCCGTTCGAGGTAGGCATGGACTGGGCGGTGAAGCTCGACAAGCCGTTCTTCGTCGGCCAGCGCTCGCTGAAGATCCTCAAGCAGATGCCGCTCAAGCGCAAGTTGGCCGGGTTCAAGATGCCTGCCGGCTACAGCGGTCAGGTGCCGCAGGAGTGCCATCTGGTGATCGTCAACGGCGAGATCGCCGGCCGCATCACCAGCATCTACTGGAGCCCGAACCTCGGCCATCACATCGGCTTGGCATTCCTGCCGCCCGACATGACGACGCCGGGTACGGTGTTCCAGGTCCGCGTGACCGATGGTTCGATGGTGAACGCCGAAGTCTGCGAGACCCCATTCTTCGACCCCGAAGACCTGCGTCAGAAGGAGCCGTCATGAGCGCGCCCGCACGCGTCAGTCCCCTGAGTGATGCGCAGTCGGCGCGCGCCGCGGCATGGCTCGAGCTAGAGGCCATGCGTTGTGTCGAGCGCTTCACCGGCGAGCAAGCAAGCAGTTTGCAGACCGTAGCGATCGGCGACCTGAGCCATTGCCGACGCACTGGCCTGAAGGGGCCGGGTGCCGCTGCCGCACTGGCGGGCTTGGGGCTCACCACGCCCGACCGCCCAAATGCTTGGTGCCGCAGCGGCGATTCGCTGGTGCTGCGCCTAGGGCTGACCGAATACCTGGTGGAGGATGCGCGGGGTGCGTCCGCTGTCGAGCGCGTATCGGCTTTGCCTGCGGCCAGCGATGTCTACCCGGTGCCGCGCTTTGATGCGGCGCTCCTGGTGAGTGGCCCGCAGGCCATCGAGCTGTTCCGGGAGACCTGCGCGATCGATATCGGCGCACTGTCTGCCGCGCGAGGGGACCTCGCTCTCACCTCGATGGTCGGCGTGGGTGTGACCGTAGCCGCCACGCCTGCCGGCGCCGATGCTGACGCGACGGTGTACCGCGTTTGGTGCGACGGCACCTATGGCGGATATCTGTGGCAGACCCTCTGCGATGTCGCGGCGGATCTGGGTGGTGGGCCGGTCGGGGCGGGCCTGCTGTTGAAGCATGTCGGCGCCTGAAAAGGCCGACGCGAGACGTCTGAGCACAAGCGAGGGGAGCGCGATGAATCGGGCAGATGCCAAGAAGTTCTTGAAGGACCAAGGGGTGAAGTACGTGCTGGCACAGTTTGTCGACATGCACGGCACGGCCAAGGCGAAATCGGTGCCGGCCGAGCACTACGACACTGTGATCACCGATGGTGCCGGATTCGCTGGTTTTGCGATCTCTGGCATGGGCATGCAGCCCAACGTCGATGGCGACTACATGGCCGTAGGCGACCCGAACACGCTCAGTCTTGTGCCTTGGCAGCCTGGGTATGCACGGATGGCCTGTGACGGCCATCTGCACGGTAAGCCCTATGCCTGCGATTCGCGCGTGATCCTTAAGCAGCAACTCGCGCGCATGGCCGCCAAGGGTTGGACCTTCTACACCGGTCTCGAGCCCGAGTTCTCGCTGCTGCGCCGCGTGGAAGGGCGCATCGTGCCCTGCGACGACTCAGACACCCTTGCCAAGCCCTGCTACGACTACAAGGGCTTGTCCCGCTCGCGGGTCTTCCTTGAGCGGCTGGCGGAGTCGATGCGTGCTGTGGGGATCGACGTGTACCAGATCGACCACGAGGACGCGAACGGCCAGTTCGAGATCAATTACACGTATTCCGACGCGCTGACCTCGTGCGACCACTACACCTTCTTCAAGATGGGTGCGGCCGAGATCGCGAACGAGCTGGGTCTGATCTGTTCGTTCATGCCGAAACCGTTCAGCAACCGCCCGGGCAACGGTCTGCACATGCACATGAGCGTCGGCGACGGCAAACGTAATTTGTTTGAAGACGTCAGCGATTCTCGCGGGCTGAGCCTGTCGCCGCTGGCCTATCAGTTTGCCGCAGGCTTGCTGGCACATGCCCCGGCGCTCACGGCCATTTGCTGCCCGACGGTGAACAGCTACAAACGGCTGGTGGTTGGGCGCTCGCTGACCGGGGCGACGTGGGCTCCCGCCTACATCTGCTATGGCAACAACAACCGCACCGGCATGATCCGTGGTCCGGGTGGCCGGCTAGAACTGCGCTTACCCGACGGCTCGGCCAACCCGTACCTGGCCACAGCCGCCGTCATCGCCGCTGGCCTCGACGGCATCGAGCGCAAGCTCGACCCAGGCGAGCCGGTGACCGACAGCCTCTACGACATGACGCCGGCACAGCTCAAGCGTCGTGGTATCCGGGTACTGCCGCAGAACCTTAAAGAAGCGCTCGATGCGCTGGAGAAAGACGCGGTCGTGCTGGGCGCACTGGGGCCGCTGGCCCCTGAGTTCCTCAACCTCAAGCGCATGGAGTGGGTCGAGTACATGCGCCATGTGTCGGATTGGGAAGTCGACAACTACTTGCAGTTCTTCTAGGCCGGGCCGGTGTGGGCCGGCCGTTTCTGGGATTCGTCGGAGAGACAGACATGTGTGGAATCGTCGGGCTGCTGGTCAAGAAGCCAGAGCTCAAGCAACAACTGGGGCAGCTGATGGTGCCGATGCTCATCGGCATGACCGAGCGCGGTCCGGATTCGGCGGGCTTGGCCGTGTTTGCCGAGCCACTGAAGGGCGCGGCGCGCAAGCTCAGTCTGTATTCTGGGCTGACCGAGGACGGCGCCGACTTCAACTGGCATGGTCTGACCCACGCCCTGAAGGAGCACCTGAGTGTCGACTCGCAGATCGAGGTCAAACACAACCACGCCGTACTGACCTTCGACGTGTCGCCGGATCTGGTGAAGAAATGGCTGCACGAGCATCATCCGCGGCTACACATCTTGTCGACTGGCCAGACCATCGATCTCTACAAGGACATCGGTACGCCGGCCGAGGTGGCCGAGCGCTACGATTTTGCCGAACTGACCGGCTCGCATCTGGTCGGGCATACCCGCATGGCCACCGAGTCGGCGGTGACGCCCGATCGCGCCCACCCGTTCACCGCTGGTGAGGATTTCTGTCTGGTGCACAACGGGTCTTTGTCGAACCCCTACGGCGTGCGCCGCATGCTCGAGCCGCATGGAATCCATTTCGACACCGACAATGACACCGAGGCGGCCTGTCGTTTTCTCGAGTGGCGCCTGCGTGAAGGCGACGATCTCGAGACTGCCCTGCAAAAAGGCTTCGAGGAGCTCGATGGCTTCTTTACCTTCCTCATGGGCACACCCGACAAGCTCGCTTTGATCCGTGACCCGTTCGCGTGCAAGCCGGCGGTGGTCGCCGAGACCGACGACTACGTGGCTATCGCCAGCGAGTTCCGTTCTCTGGCGCATCTGCCCGACGTGAAACACGCCAACGTCTTCGAGCCTGCGCCCGAAGAGATGTACGTATGGAACGCTTAGAGGTGGCAGACATGCACGCGCAACCAGTGAGTTTCGATCTGGCCAGCACGCCGCTGCGCGAGGTCAATACCTTTTTGCACCGGCAGCTGACAGAAGGCGATCAACGCCGGTTCGAGGTGCACAACCCCGACGGCGCCCACAACATCGCCGTCGGCCTAGACCAGCCGGTGACGGTCGAGATCCATGGCCATGCGGGTTACTACGCTGCGGGGATGAACAAGAAGGCGACCGTGGTGGTGCATGGCAGCGCCGGCACGGGCGTCGCCGAAAACATGATGAGCGGCACCGTGCACGTGAAGGGATTTGCCTCGAATGGCGCCGGTGCCAGTGCCCACGGCGGTCTGTTGGTCATCGATGGCGATGCCGGCTTGCGTTGCGGTATTTCGCTGAAGGGCGGTGACATCGTCGTCGGCGGTTCGGTGGGCAGTTTTTCGGCGTTCATGGCGCAGGCTGGCCGGATGGTCATTTGTGGCGACGCCGGTGACGCGCTGGGTGACTCGCTGTACGAGGCGGTCATCTACATTCGCGGCACACCGCGTTCGCTCGGTGCCGATGCGCAGTTCGAGCCGATGACCGATGCGGACTACCAGACGGTTGACGAACTGCTGAAGCGAGCGGGCATGCAACACGACCCGAAATCGTTCAAACGTGTCGCGTCGGCGCGTGGCTTGTACCACTGGAACGCCGACGCCAACCAAGAATACTGAGCCCCCTGAGCGGCAAGGAAACCCCATGGACATGAAGCCAGTGCATATCAAGCGCCACTCGACCGAAGAATCGGCGAGCTTCGACCGGCGCATCATCGACTACATCCAGAACGCAGCCGCTCATGGTCTGTACGAGATCCGCGGTCTGGGGGCAAAGCGCTCGGTGCCGCACTTCGACGACCTGCTGTTCCTGGCGGGCTCGTTGTCGCGCTACCCGCTCGAGGGCTACCGCGAAAAGTGCAGTACCAAGACCATCTTGGGCACGCGCTATGCCAAAAAGCCGATCGAGCTGGACATCCCCATCACCATCGCTGGCATGAGCTTCGGCGCTTTGTCGGCCAACGTGAAAGAGGCGCTCGGCCGTGCTGCCAGCGAGATGGGGACCAGCACCACCACCGGCGATGGCGGCATGACACAGGAGGAGCGCGGGTCGTCGAAGACCCTGGTCTACCAGTGCCTGCCGTCCCGCTATGGTTTTAACCCGGACGACCTGCGGCGTGCCGATGCCATCGAGGTGGTGATCGGCCAGGGCGCCAAGCCGGGTGGCGGCGGCATGCTGCTGGGGCAGAAGGTGAACCCCCGGGTGGCGAAGATGCGCACCCTGCCACAGGGTGTCGACCAGCGTTCGGCTTGTCGCCACCCCGACTGGACCGGCCCCGACGACCTCGCCATCAAGATCCAGGAATTGCGCGAGATGACCGACTGGGAAAAACCGGTCTATGTGAAGGTCGGCGCCACTCGGGTGTTCCATGACGTGAAACTGGCGGTGCATTCTGGCGCCGACGTTGTCGTCGTCGACGGGATGCAGGGCGGTACCGCAGCGACCCAGACCTGCTTTATCGAACATATCGGGATCCCGACCTTGGCGGCCGTGCGTCAAGCGGTCGAGGCGTTGGAAGACCTGAACATGAAAGGAACCGTTCAGCTGATCGTTTCCGGCGGTATTCGCACTGGCGCTGATGTCGCCAAGGCCTTGGCGATGGGCGCGGATGCGGTGGCGATCGGCCAGGGTGTCCTGTTTGCGCTGGGCTGCAATTCCGAGACCTATATCCGCAACGGTCAGCACTACTCGGCGCTCGAGTCCTACGATGCGCTAGGCACGGCGCCCGGTTTTTGTCACCACTGCCACACCGGCAAGTGCCCGGTCGGCGTCACCACTCAGGATGCTGAACTGGAACAGCGGCTGGAGCCGGAGGTTGGCGCCCGCCGGGTACGCAACTACCTGAAGACCCTGAACATGGAGCTCACCACGATCGCCCGTGCGTGCGGCAAGCAGAACGTGCATCACCTTGAGCGTGAAGACCTGGTGGCGCTGACCATCGAGGCCGCGGCGATGGCTGGTGTGCCGCTGGCTGGAACCAGTTGGGTACCGGGGCGCTAGTCATTTGCGCCTCGACCAGGCTTCGGTCACCATGCAGCACCCACTTTATGACATTGGCATTTAAGCGTTATCGATAAAGGAGGCGATCACACACTTCACTGGGTAATCCCCCCATTTTCCGTGGGGTTCGGAGGTAGAACTATGCGGCCATGGCCAGCCGCTGTTTTGGTGTGATGCCGCCCAAGGCCATGTTTGGGCGCTCGTGATTGTAGGACCACATCCA